>Ga0335079_10010808_pt1 | contig 10400 bp, 8 predicted proteins | sample Lox_Sample_33_FD_206719 | JGI IMG/M metagenome (GOLD analysis project Ga0335079, IMG submission 206719) | Soil microbial communities from Loxahatchee National Wildlife Refuge, Florida, United States - Lox_Sample_3.3 | ecosystem: Environmental > Terrestrial > Soil > Wetlands | place: USA: Florida...
TTGAGGTGGAAGGATGTGCGGAGGTTCCTGCATTGGTGCCAGCAGAAGTCCCTGAGAGCCGACCTACCCTTCTTCGCCTACCCCCTTTCCAACCACGTGAAGCTCGACCTCGTACTTCTTGACGCGCTCCTTGCCTTTCTGCACCGAGGCTAGCTGCTCTCCGTATTTGCTATTTCTAGGGCTCTTCGCGTACTTTTCGGCGGCTTCCTCGTCGTCCCAGAGGGAGATGACGACAAACTTGTCCTTCTTTCCCATGGGACGAAGGAGGTAGAGCCTCCTCATGCCTTCTATCTCCCCGGCGGTAGCCACAACGCTCTCCCTGAACTTCTTCAGGAACTCGCTTCCCTTCCCTGCCTTCGCCTTCATCGTGATTATCCGTACGAACCTTGTATTGGCCATGCAGGTTGCGATTTCTACCGCCAAGATAAGCGTAACGAGGGAGGTCTTGGGAGAGCGTCGGCTCGAGTAGGTGCCAGAGAAACCGACGTCACTTTTCTTCTCATTTCGGGACGATTCTTAATAATGCCACAAGTGTCTCCGGGCGCGTTTGTAGCTTGTCAGTCAGGGTAGCCATTGATGTCGGTGGCACCTTCACCGACCTATGCGGCCTCAATGAAGCAACGGGCGAGTACACCTTTGTGAAAGATTCCACCACGCCTGAGAACTATGCCACTGGAGTGATCAACGTCGTGGTCAAGAGCGGCATAAAGGGGGAGCGGATGAACAGGTTCATCGGGACAGGGTCCACCATGGTGATTAACGCCCTGACAGAGAAGAAGGGAGCAAAGACCATACTGGTCGCCACAAAGGGGTTCCGTGATGTCCTAGAGCTACAGAGGTCCAACAGGACAGACATCTACAACCTGCTCTACCAGAAACCGATACCCTTCGTGCCGAGGCGCTTCAGATACGAGGTGGACGAGCGGACCAGCTATGACGGGGAAGAGATGCGCCCCCTGAACAAGGACGACGTGCTGAAGGTTGCTGACGCCTGCAACGAGAACGGGGCCGAAGCGATTGCCATCGCGTTCTACAATGCCTACGCCAACCCGAAGCATGAAATCGAGTGCTACGACATCCTCAGGAGCAGGGTGAAGACACCTTACATTTCGATGTCCCACGACCTATCGAGGGAGTGGCGCGAATACGAGCGCATGAACACCGCCGTCATGAACGCCTTCGTGCAGCCGAAAGTCTACGAGTATCTTACGACCCTGGACAAAGAGCTCGCAAGACTCGGCATCAAGGTGAGGGCCCACGTAATGCAGAGCAACGGCGGTGTCTCCACGTTCGAGCAGGGAAGAAAGACGCCCATCTACCAGGTCGAATCTGGACCCATTGGTGGCGTCATAGGCGCGCAGGTAATCGGCAAGACAATCGGAGTGGCGAACATAATCACCTTCGACGTTGGCGGGACGACGGCAAAGACTTCTCTGATTGACTCGGGGAAGATGAAGATAAACACTGAGTACCACATCGGCAGGAACCAGTTCTTCTCGGGCTACCCGGTCAAAGTCCCGGTGGTGGACATCGTCGAAATAGGGGCAGGGGGAGGAAGTATCGCATGGGTTGACGACCTCGGGTCGCTCAAGGTGGGACCGCAGAGCGCAGGTGCCGATCCTGGCCCCGCGTGCCAGGACAAAGGGGGAAATGAACCAACGCTCACGGACGCTTTCGTCCTCACCGGCGTCATTGACCCCAACTACTTCTTGGGTGGGGAAATCAAACTAAGGCCGGAACTATCGGAGAAGGCGTATGCAAGGGTCGGAGCGAAGCTGCACATGAAGGCGATTGACGCCGCCATAGGGGCCATCGAGATAGCGACCGCCAACATGGTGAACGCCATTAAGCTCGTGTCGGTGCGCCGGGGGTACGACCCGAGGGACTTCGCGATGGTGGCCTTCGGAGGGGGCGGTCCCATGTTCGCTGTCTCTCTCGCCGAGGAGCTTGGGATTAGGAAGGTCATAGTGCCGCGTGTCCCGGGGGTCTTCTCAGCTTGGGGGATGTTGATGACTGACCTCAGGCATGACTTCATTCGCACGAAGGTCATCGGCATGGATCGAGGCAATCTGAAGGAGCTACAGGGGATACTGGATGAGATGAAAGATGAGGCCGCAAAGCAGCTTGAGCAAGAAGGGATTGAGAAGAAGGACATGAAGTTCGAGGCTCTCTTCGACATCCGCTACAGAGGACAGGAGCACACGATTTCTACTCCCGTTCCACTCGAGGTTGCGGGCGAGGGCTCGCTCCCGCTGATCCACAAGCGGTTCCAGGAGCTGCACTACAAGGCCTACACCTTCAACCTGAAGGACCCGACGGAAGTGGTCAGCATACGCATTGTGGCGTTCGGTAAGGTCAAGAAACACCCGCCAAGGCCGATGAAGGTGCCCAGGGACAAGAGAGCGAAGCCCGCGAAGACAAGGTCGGTGTATCTGGACGAATCGGGTTTCAAGCGCCTCCCGGTCTATCGCAGGGATTCGATTCCCATTGGAGCCAAGATGCGAGGGCCGGCCATCGTAGAAGAGCCGACCGCGACGACGATCATCAGGAAGGGGAATGTCATGACCAACGACAAGTACGGGAACCTGGTGGTGGAGCTCTAGGGTTTGCCAAAGATATCCGACTTCACCCTCGACATAATCGAGAGCAACCTAATCGCCTCGGCCGAAGAGACGTTCTCCGCCTTCGGAAGGGCGAGCAAGAGCCCGGTCATCTACGAGGTCCTAGACTACGCCGCGGGGCTTACAGACGCCAACGGGCTGCTCGTCGCCCAGGCGAACGGGGTTCCGGGCTTCCTCGGCACTCTAGACCTAGCGGTGCAGGATTGCATCAAGAAATTCGGGAAGGATGGATTCTCCCCCGGAGACGTATGCATAGTCAACGTCCCCTACAGCAGCGGGACCCATCTAAACGACGTCAACCTGATCATGCCTGTTTTTGTTCAGGGGCGAATAGTCGCGTTTTCGGCCATCAAGGGCCACTGGAGCGAGGTTGGGGGCATGCACTTCGGGAGCTGGACTTCGGACTCCACCGAGATCTACCAGGAGGGGCTCATCTTCCCTCCGATCAAGCTGTTCGAGAAGGGCAAGGTCGTCCAGGCGATGGTCGACATGATCAGGGCTAACGTCAGGACGCCCGAAATGACCCTTGGAGACATGGAGGCACACGCGGCGTCGCTGAGGGTGGGGGCGAAAAGGATCGAAGACATTTGCAAGAAGTATGGCGTCGAGACCGTCCTCAACGCGATGGAGAGGATTCAGGAGAAGGGGGAGAAGCTCACCAAACTCAGGCTGAAGGAGCTCCCTCATGGCACCTTCGAGGTCGCGGACACGGTCGACGACGATGGCATCACCGACACCCCTATACCGGTGAGGGCGAAGGTCACCATATCCGACGACGAGTTCGTCATCGACCTCAGAGGGTCGGGGAAGGAGGCGAAGGGTTCCATCAACTGTCCGTGGTGCGCGACGGTATCGGCGGGGAGGGCAGTCTTCAAGTCGGTCACGGACATTCACAGCCCGGTAAGTGATGGCTGCTTCAGGGCGCTCAAGATATTTGCCGACCCGGGGACACTCTTCAATCCTCTCCCTCCGGCTCCGACGTCGACCTACTGGGAGTCGATGGCGTTCATCACCGACCTTGTGTGGCACGCCCTGGCCCCGCTCATCCCGGACAAACTCCCTGCGGGCCACTTCCTCAGCGTCTGTGGTACAATCGTGGGAGGGATAGACGACAGGACGAGTCAGGCCTTCGCCATAGTCGAACCGCAGCCTGGAGGGTGGGGAGGAGGGCGCGGTAAGGACGGGGAGAGCGGACTAGTCTGTTCGGGGGACGGTGAGACCTACATCATGTCGAATGAAGTGATGGAGGTGAGGTATCCAATCGTGGTCGAGCAGTACGCACTGAATGTGGGGGACGGTTCTGGGAAGGGGAAGTACAGGGGAGGATTCGGGGTCGTGAAGGACTACAGGATAAACAACAGCAGGGCCAGCTTCACTTCGTCCATGGGGCGCTCACTCTATCCCTGCTGGGGAATCAACGGGGGCGGGAACGGGACCCCGAACTACTTCGTAATTGAAAAGGGAAGCCAGAGCCCCCGCAGGCTCCGTAAGGTGGCTGCCGAAGCGATGCAAAAGAACGATTTGGTGAGCCTCAGGACTGGAGGAGGGGGCGGATTTGGGAACCCAATGGAGAGGGAGCCGCAGAGGGTGCTCAACGATGTGATCGACGGCTACATTACCAGCGAACAAGCGAAGGATGACTATGGTGTGATTGTAGACACCATAGCAATGAAAGTTGATGAGCGGGAAACCGCCAACCTTAGGCAGGCCGCTGCTCGAGGCTGACTGGTCTCAAGCAGGCAATCGGACGGCCTCCCTTCGGTCCTAGTTTCATCGGCCCGGCGTAGCCTTCCCATACTTGACGGGGTGAGGACGCTCGGTGGGTTCTCCGGAGGCTCTCTGCCGAGAGGCAGGGCTCTACTCGTACGACGCATTCGAGTATCTGCCGTTTGCATTCAGAGAATCGAACCTAATCGTCGTGGGAGGTGAAGGCGGCAGCGGCTTGATGAAGGAGGATTCTCTGGGAAGAACAGTGGATTCGGCATATTGCGGGGAAGACGAAGCGCTCCTTCTACGGCGAAATCTCGTATCGCACTGCTAAGATAAGATTTGAACGAAGAGATGTCGAAAAAGAGGAGTGCGTCATCTAACCTTCGTCTCTGGAGTGTTCATCACCTTAGCTCTTCGATTCTGGCCTTAGTTGGTTGTTGGAGGTGCGGTGTTGCTCGCACCCACGACCCATAAGATTGTTGGGCCAGTATCCTAATGACTTCTAGCGGAGGACTCGGCCAGGGCCTAACACCTTAGGCGACCATCGGCAGGCTCCAGCCAATGGAAGCTGTTTATACCTGAATTGACGACTTGGGCGCAATGCCAGACAAACAGAAAATCGAACGGGCAGTAGTAAAGATGCTGAAGGTCAACATGGGTGTCAAGCCTGGCGAGCGGGTCCTCGTTCTGTCGGACTTCCCGACGGATAGCGAATGGGTGAACATGCCGGTTGAACGCCTTTCCGGATTCGTCGAAAGGTCGCTTCTGGCCAAGACTGTCTTCGAGATACTGTCCTCGAAGTTCCCTGACTGCACGGTGGAATTTTACTCCTACCCTTCTGTTGGAAGGAACGCGGGCGATCCCGGAGCCGAGGTTGCGAAAAGGATGAAATCTGCGGATGTAGCAATCGCCATAACGACGTATTCACTCACGCACACCGAGGCACGGGAAAACGCTTGCAAAGCGGGGGCAAGGGTGGCCAGCATGCCTCTCTTTCTCGCTGACATGTTCTACGAAGGAGGATCGATGGCCGCTGACTACGCTAAGGTGAAGGCTGAGTCCGACAGTCTTGCGAAGTTCATCACCGGGGCGAAGGAAGTTATAGTGAAGACCAAAGGGGGAACCAACGTGAAATTCAGTCTCGTGGATAGAAAGGGAATGTCTGAAGCTGGACTATACACGGACGATGGAGCATGGGGTAACCTTCCGGCAGGTGAAGCCTACTCCACACCTCTTGAAGGAACAGGCAACGGGAAGTTGGTGGTGGAGAAGGGGTGGCATCCCAACTTGGAGGAGGACATGACGATTACCTTCAGGGATGGGAGCGCAACAGAAGTCCTTGGAGGGGGGAAGGTCGGGAACGAGCTGAGGAGTCTGCTGAAGCCGGGAGTCAATGAAGAGCCCTTCATATCCAGACGCAACATGGCAGAGTTCGGGATTGGGACCAACCCGAACGCAAAGAGGCCGGACAACACCCTCGAGTCTGAAAAAATCAGAGGTACCATACACATCGCGGTAGGAGACAACGCTCACATGGGTGGCCGCGTCCACGCCGACCTCCACCAAGACTTCATCCAACCAAGGCCTGACGTCTGGGTGGATGGCAAGCTCATGATGAAAGAGGGAAAGCTCGTCTAGCCTACTCCTTCTAGGCGCTTTCTTGTGTAATAGATTAGTGCCCCAAGCATCACCATCAAGAATCCAATGACGAAGTTAAGCTCTAGAAATATGTAGAGTCCCGCAATCAGAGTGATTAGGACCATGACGACGGTGTATACGCTGACTCTTCTTCCTTGGGAGGCCAACCCATGGCTGATCTGGTTGCTCATTATGTAAACAATAGTCGCGGACCCTCGATGCAGAGGGTCCGTCAGTGATTCCCAACCCCGCGAGGTATTGGTTACTGTTCGATGCCCCACTCTTTTATGATCTTGAGGAGTTCAGGATGGACGAACTTCCCGTCTTTCTGGACGGGACTCCCATCCAGATAGATGGACGCCTTGGTTATTATCCCGTCGTCGTGCGATGCGGCTTTCCATCCATAGTCCCCCTTAAGGTCTGGTCTGATTAGTGGACCCTGTGAACCCCATCCAACCTGGAAGCACCCCCAGCTTCTCTCGACCTCGGCGATCCCCCCAGAGGGCATCGCGAGAGGGTGGTATCCATAGCAGCAGTGGGCTATCCTGTACATGTTCGGGTCGTTGAAGCTGGCCAGGTACTTCCTCATGACTTCCGCTTCTACCCCACCGGATATCTCCTTGATTATCCCCTTCTCCACCTTGAACTTGATTGGGGTGGTGATTCTGTTCCTTATTTCGTCAGGTGGCCAGATATTTCCATCGAAGGCTAGGGTTCCGTTCATGGTCTCCTCGATGCATGACCCTCCGGTCTGCCCGCCAAGCATTATCACCTTCCGCGTCGCTGCCGTCCCTCCGAAGTCTTCCCACCTTCTGCCTCCGATTCTTCCGGTGAAGTCTGTTCCTGAGGGGCTGGTGACCCTGAGCTCGTTGGCCTTCGTTGTCAGCTCCGCAAGTTTCTCTCCGAGTTCCACCATCTTCGCGTAATCGACCCAGCCTATTGTCCTGACGAATGCTCCTCTGTCCAGATCAGTCAGGCATACATACACTCTCTCTTTCTTCTCAGCGTTGACTTGGGCTCTCGTGTAGAGCAGCGCCTTGACTGTGAACTCTATTTCGACGTCAGCATCCATCATTGCTGCGGCAAGCGGCCGGGGTGGTTCCATGTTGTTCATCTTTCGAGTTTCGGTGATGACAACGGTTGGCGTGGCGCCAGCGGCGTATGTAGCCGCAGCGGTAGCCGTGAGAACTTCTTCGTCGTTGGATGTGTCTCCGTAGATCAGGACATCTTCTCCCTTCCTTACGCCGCAGACATACTCCACTAGTTTCCTTGCAGCTAGGTTTAGTTCGTATTCCCACATAGTCCCTCAAACCGGAATCCACCCTGAAAGTATTAAGCCTTGAACCGAATCTGCAGATTCTTCTCTCCCTTTGCCCTAAGGCGTTAGTATCCCACTGAATCTCACAATATCGTGTTAGGGGTCAACCGTAAATATGAATCGGGTTCTTTCCCTAGCGTGATTACTCGTATCGCACAAAGGAGAAGTGCGGTAGGAAGGGGAGTAATAGTAACCGTGGTTATCATCGTAATCCTGATAGCCGCGGTCGGGATATACTACGCATCAACAACCACATCGCCATCTTCGTCAACGACGGCATCGACAACGTCAACGACTTCAACGACCCCGGTCTCAACGACAGCAACGACTTCTACGAGCTCGATTAACAGTAATATCACGACGTCTTCTCAAATACTGAGCCTGACGTTCGCCAACGTGCCCAACGCCGACCCCGCGAAGGGATCGGATGAAGCGAGCTGCGCGGCTTTGGTGAACCTTTACGACACCCTTGTCTTTCCAACCGCGAGCGGAGTGATTAATCCAGACCTCGCGACTTCTTGGACTGTATCCCAGGACGGTCTGACATACACGTTCAATCTCAGACAAGGAGTGACTTTCCACAACGGTGACCCGTTCAATGCCAGTGCCGTAGTCTTCTCGATGAACAGATTGATCGCCATGGGCCAAGGATTCTCGTATCTCTTTTCGCCGTATATCGTGAGCACGAACGCAACCGGTCCTTACACGGTTGTGTTCCACCTAAAGAAGACCTTCGGCCCGTTCTTATCTGCGCTAGTCCGACTCTATGTCGTAGACCCGAAGCAGGTGATGGGCAATATCGTGTCAGGCCCCTACGGATCGCTGGGTGATTATGGGTCGACCTGGCTTCTGACGCATGACGCAGGGTCAGGCCCCTACTCTATGACATCGGCCAACCTCGAAGCCAACATGATATTCCAAGAGTACACCAGCTATTGGAACGGAACGCAACCAAACCAGCCGAAGACCGTCCAGTACATTGGGATTAGCGACCCCAACACGGTGAAAGCCCTGTTCACCACTGGCGCGATACAAATCACTGACATGTGGCAACCATACGCGAACATTCAGGCGTTGAGCGCACTCAAGGGGGCAAAGATGACCGTCATCCCATCAACACAAGAGATGTATCTGATGATTGACACACAGAAGGCACCCACTGACGACCTGTATGTCAGAGAAGCCATGTCGTATGCACTCAACTATACTGCCGTGGTCGACCAGATCTTCCCAGGCACACAGCTAACAGCCGGTCCAGTACCGGTGGCGTTGCCAGGCCATGACTCTGCCATCCCACAGGCCACTCAGAACCTAGCGCTGGCCAAGCAGTTGATTCAGCAGTCGAAGTACTACAAGGCTGGTACTCTTAGCAACAACCCGGTCACCTACTACTGGGTAACCGCAGTCCCGGCAGAGCAGAAGCTCGCACTCGAGTTCGCCTCTGACATGCAGCAGATAGGCATCACGGTGAACATCGTGGGAACGCCGTGGCTGACGGTAGTCGCCGACCTCGCCAACAAGACCAGTTCACCCAACATAGTCTCAATCGAAGACGCCGCGAGCTACTACGAAGCCGGTTCTCTCCTGCAGTCGAGGTACACGTCTGCGGCTGACGGAACATGGGAGCAGAACGAGTGGCTGCAGAACTCCAGTCTTGATAGCATAATCTTGAGTGCAATCAGCAACTTGAACCAGACGCAGCGCTTCCAGGGATACTACAATGCCCAGGAACAAATCTATCACATGTTCCCCACCATCTACGCGTTTGACGTCACAGAGGTAAGAGCCTACTACCCGAGCGTTGTCGACTGGTACCCCGCCAACGGGCATCCAACGCCCCTGCTGGGGTACGACTTCTACTGGAGAAGCGTCTCCTTCTACCCGCAAGCACTGGCCTCGCTAACCAGCTAGACAGCTGGAGGCGGGGTCCATGCCCTTTTTTTTACGGCTGATATGGACAATTAGGCCTCTTACGTGTCAGGACGTTCTATCTGACGGGCGAGTCTAGTGAAGTTATCCTGGAGCTCCTGGGGCTTCGTCCTCAAGAGGCTAGGATACTCCATCATTTCCCTCGTTGGTCTCTCCATCCTGATTTTCGCAATAGCGAGGGTTCTGCCAGGAGACCCTGCGCGGCTGGCCCTCGGACCCCAGGCTCCCCAGTCGGCAGTCGACTCCCTAAGGGCAGCAATGCATCTCAACGATCCGATCTGGATCCAGTACGGATACTGGTTGCAGGGAATCTTCACAGGCAACTGGGGTTTGTCCCTCTTCACCCAGAGGAATGTGCTTCTGGACGTCCAAGAGTTCCTCCCCGCCACGGTTGAACTGATCCTAACCGCTGCTATAATCGACATCCTCATCTCCGTTCCCCTCGGCGTCCTCGCCGGGAGAAGGGCGAACACTGCCGTTGACAATGTCGTCCGACTCATTTCGTATGTTGGGATAGCCGTTCCCTCCTTCGTCGTCGCAATCATCTTGCAGCTGGTCTTCGGGTACACTCTTTTCCTGTTCCCCATAACGGGTAGGCTGAGCCTCGGAGTCACGCCGCCTCCAACCGTCACCGGGCTTTACACCATCGATTCGCTGCTATCGGGGAATTTCGGCACGATGTTCAATGCAGTCTGGCACCTAATTCTCCCCGCCTTTGCACTCGCGCTTGGACCGATCGCGCAGGAGGCGAGGATAATGCGCTCGAGCGTGGTTGAGAACCTCGGCAAGGACTACACTCTCGCTGAAATCTCTCATGGCATGCCAGAGAGACTGATAATGCTGAAGTACCTGATGAAGCCTTCTCTGATTCCAACACTGACGATTTATGCTCTCGACATCTCGGCCCAAATAGCGAACGCATTCCTGGTCGAACTGATTTTCAACTGGCCTGGGTTCTCGAGATACGGTCTGAATGCAATGTTGAGTAAGGATCTCAACGCGATTGTTGCAGTTGTCATGGTTGCGGGTGTAATGTTCGTCATCGCGAACATCTTGGTGGATATCGTTGTGGGGTATCTGGACCCGAGAATCAGGTTGCAGGTGAAGAGTGAAGAATGACCGTGAAGGGACCGGGTCTGTCGTTTTCGCAGAAGTATGGGAAATACTGGTACAAGTTCAGCAGG
>Ga0335079_10010813_pt1 | contig 10396 bp, 8 predicted proteins | sample Lox_Sample_33_FD_206719 | JGI IMG/M metagenome (GOLD analysis project Ga0335079, IMG submission 206719) | Soil microbial communities from Loxahatchee National Wildlife Refuge, Florida, United States - Lox_Sample_3.3 | ecosystem: Environmental > Terrestrial > Soil > Wetlands | place: USA: Florida...
GAACAGGCGCGGCTGCGCAACTTCATTCGCAGGCGTGTGCCTGACCGGGAAGACGCGGAAGATATTTTGCAGGACGTTTTTTTCGAGCTGGTGGAGGCTTACCGCCTGATGAAGCCGATCGAGCAGGCGGGAGCGTGGATGTATCGCGTGGCGCGGAACAGGATTACGGATTTGTTTCGCAAGAAAAAGCCCGTGGCGCTGGCGGACCAGCAGACGCAGTCGATTGATGGCGAAATGCTGGGGATTGAGGATTTGCTTCCGTCGCGCGATGGCGGGCCGGATGAGATTTTCGCGCGGAATGTTTTGATCGAAGAGCTTGAGGAGGCTTTGGCGGAACTTCCCAAGGGGCAGCGCGACGTATTTATTGCGCATGAAATCGAAGGCCGCAGCTTTAACGAGCTTGCCGCGGAAAGCGGAGTGAGCGTGAACACGCTTCTTTCGCGCAAGCACTATGCGGTGATGCATCTGCGCGAACGGCTTCGCGCGATTTATGAGGAACTCGATCTTTAAGAGGCTGAAGAATAAGGAGAACGAAAATGGTGCAACACATTGTGGGACGAATCGTTGGGACAATCGTGAAGGTTATAGTTTTCCTGATCATCGCGATCGCGGTGTTTGGGAACGTGGTGCATTACTTGTGGAACTGGTTGATGCCGGCGCTGTTTCATTTGCCGCTGATTACATTCTGGCAAGCGCTGGGGTTGATGGCGCTCGGATGGATTCTATTCGGCGGATTGCGCGGCGGCGGGCGTGGCTGGGGCCGCGGCGGCGCCTGGCGTCGCGGGATGCATGGGCGCTGGGAACAGATGTCACCGGAAGAACGCGAAAAGTTTCGCGACGCGATGAGGGCGCGGTGTGGGATGCGGTCGGAGGAAGCTACGCCGAAGGCGTGATCGGGTAGGGCAGCAGTCGAAGGGCGAGCAAAGTCGAGCCGCGCTATAATCACGGCTCGACTTTTGCATTGGGGGGGCGGGCGCGTGGAACCTGTAAAGCTGACGACGATGGCGAAGGCCGCGGGGTGCGCGGCGAAACTTAGTCCGCGCGTGCTGGACTCGGTGCTGCGCGGGCTGCCGAAGCAATCCGACGCGAATGTGCTCGTTGGATTCGAGACGAGCGACGACGCGGGAATTTATCGGCTTACGCCGGAATTGGCGCTGGTGCAGACCGTGGACTTCTTCACGCCGATCGTGGACGACCCGTTTCTTTTTGGGCAGGTGGCGGCGGCAAATGCGTTGAGCGATGTTTACGCGATGGGCGGGCGCCCGGTATCGTCGCTAACGCTGGTGGGCTTTCCGGAAAAAAGTGATCCGCTGGTTCTCACGGAAATTCTGCGCGGCGGCCTGGCGAAAATGCAGGAGGCGGGCTGCACGATCATTGGCGGACATTCGATTCGCGACGACGATTTGAAATTTGGGTACGCCGTCACGGGAGTGATCCATCCGGATAAAGTTTGGCGCAACGTGGGCGCGCGTGCGGGCGATGCGATTATTTTTACGAAGGCGCTCGGCACGGGTGTGATTGCCACGGCGCTGAAACGCGGCACTGCATCCGCGGAGAGCGTTGCCGCCGCGACGGCTTCGATGACTCGCTTGAACCGCGCCGCCGCCGAGGCGCTGGCCGAATCCGATCCGGATCGCAAATCTATCCACGCGGTGACAGACGTGACGGGATTCAGCCTGCTCGGGCACGCGCGAGAGATGGCGCTGGGCCATCCGCAAACCGGAATTTCTCCGGTCTCGCTGGAGATAAATCACAAGCACATTGAATATTTGCCGGGCGCGGTGGAATGCGCCGCCGCGGGAAATGTTTCGGGCGGATTGCAAAACAACCGCGAATTCATTGGCGATTGCGTGGAATTCGCGGCATCGGTGCCGGAGGAATATCGCTTGCTGCTCTTTGATCCGCAGACTTCCGGCGGATTGCTGGTTGCGATCGCACCGCATGGCGCGAAGGCCGCGATGGACGCGATGGCGCGCCGCGGCGTGAGCGCGCGGCAAATCGGGCACGCAGTCGAGAAACGCTCGCCGCTGATTTCCGTCGCATAAATAATGGACACCATCACACACGCATTCGCGGGCGCGCTGCTGGGAAAAAGTTTTTTCAGCCGGCGCGGCCCGGATCCGGCGGCGGAATATCTACCGCAGGCGCGCGTTGCGATATTCACCGCGACGATCGCATCGGCGTTCCCGGATATCGACGTCCCGTTCAACTTACTTTTGCACGACAACATGAGGACGCTGAAGTATCACCGCTACGTCACGCACTCGATTCTGATGATGCCGTTCTGGGCGATATTGATTGCATTGCTGATTTGGTGGCTGGCGCGGCGAGTGGGCGCGGCGCCGCCGCGGATTGGCGTCCTGTGGCTCGCAAGCGCGGTGGGGATTGGCAGCCACATTTTGCTGGACGTCGCCACTTCATTCGGAACGATGGTGTGGAGCCCCGTGAGCCGCGCGCGCATTTCCTGGGACATTATTTTCATCATTGATTTCACGATGACGGCGCTCGTGCTTGTGCCACAGGTGGCCGCGTGGGTGCACCACGAGAAGGCGCGCGCCGCGATCCGCGCGTCGCGCATGTGGGCTTTCTTTACGCTGCTCTCGCTCGGGGTCTATTCGCTTGCGGGAGTGGCGGGCTATCCTTTTTCTTGGTGGGTTGTGCTGGTGGCTAGCGCGGTAATTGGCGCCATATTTTTCTTTCCGCTGAGTGGCGGACTCGGCGCGCGGATTCGCCGGTCGACGTGGGCGCGCGCGGGGTTGGTCGCCGCGGGCAGCTACCTGCTTCTTTGCACCGGCGCGCATTTCGTGGCGCTCTCGCGTCTCGAGAAGTTTGCAGCGGAGCAAAAGATTTCAGCGCTGTCCATGGGGGCGCTGCCGCAGGCGCCGTCGATGCTCTACTGGAATGGGTTGATCCGCACGGAGCACGGCGCGTACCGTCTGCATGAAAACCTGCTATCCACAAAAGCCATCGAATATGATTTCTTTCCCGATTCCGCGCCGGCGGGCCTCCTCGACACGGCGCGCAAACTGCCGGACACGCAAACTTTTCTCTGGTTCGCGCGATTCCCAGTTTTCACTTTCCGCCACATTGACGGCAACAACGCGATCGAAATGAAGGATTTGCAATTCATGATGCGCGTGGCCGGACGCACGCCGAGCTTCACGTATCGCGTGACGTTCGATGCCTCAGGAAACATCGTCTCAGACGGGATGGTCCGCTCAGGGCGATAAAGCAGGCGTCGCGATGCAAATACAGCCTTAATTCGGCCAATTTAGGGGATATTTGGGACTGACCATCGGAACGTAACAGAGCGTATTATTGTTGATGGAGGGCTGATGATAATTCGCATGACCTAAGTAATTTGGAGGTGAAAAAGATGTTGCCCTCTCAGCGGACGTTCCAAACCCTCGCACTCCTCTGTTTTTTTACTTTAGGTTATTCAATTGCCGCGTCTCACCAGGAAACCAATGGAAATATCCCGCCAAATCCTGCTGCCACGCAGGAGCAGGCGGAGCAGGAGAAAAAACCAAAAGATCAGAAGGAAAAAGCTGAAAAAAAAGAACGCAAGGAGGAGGAAGCACAAAATTATCCCGCTGTCTTATGGCGCGATCCGGGCGACATTTCCACATTGGATATGATCAACGGTGCGGGAGGCGCGGAGCACGCGCCCAAGCCCGGAGCTGAGTACACGTTCATCAAAGAAGACACGAACGGTACGGCAACCAAGTTCTATGTGAAGGACTCCGACGGCGTCGAGTGGCTCGCGAAGCTAGGTCCGGAAGCAAAACCTGAAACTGCCGCAACGCGCTTCGCGTGGGCCATGGGCTATTTTACCGACGAGGACTACTATCTCCCGCAGATCCATGTGAATGGCTTGCCGATATTGCAGCGAAGAATGTACGGCGCGTCCAAGAAAACCGGCATTGTTCCAAGGGTGCGGCTGAAACGCGAGGTGAAGAAAATCGAGAATTGGAAATGGGATGACAACCCTTTCGTTGGAACGCGCGAACTCAACGGTCTTCGTGTATTGATGTCACTCATGAACAACTGGGATTTAACCGAAAACAATAACAAGGTCTACGTGATCGATAAGGAGCGAAGGTTTGTGGACAGCGATCTCGGCGCCGCGTTTGGAGAAACGGGGCAGGTGATACCGCCTGCGACGAAGAGCTGGTTGTGGGCCTACGAACATACGAAGTTCATCAAGAAACGGACTCCCGATACGGTAAGTTTTGTGATGCGCACGCACGCTCTTTTTATATTCGAGCCATTCGCGCCGAAACTGTATAAGACCTACGCCCAAGTCGAGCGCGTCGCGGAGAATATTCCGATTGCCGACGCCATATGGATGGGCAGCCAGTTATCAAAACTTACGCCCGAGCAGGTGAAGGACGCTTTTCGCACAGCCGGCTATCCTCCCGAAAAAGTGGATGGATTTGCGCGCGCGTTTGAATCTCGCGTCGCTCAGTTGAACAGCCTGCGAAATCCCTGAGTGGATTGCCGCTGGTGCGGACTACGCGCTTTGAGAGAATCTACTGTGACTTTTTGGCGCTGAATTCCGTCAGGGCGTCGTCTTCGATGGCGTAAGTTATTTCGATGGGATTGCAGCAGACCTCACAATCTTCCACATAGGTCTGGCGTTGAACAGAGGTGTCCAGAACCATCGAGATCTCCTCGCCGCAATAAGGGCACATGAAGGAATGTTCCATCAAATACCAAATTACAGCATAAGCGTGGGCAACAGCAATAACGGGCGTTTTATTGAATGGAATCAATTCTGCTTGCCGCGAAAGTGTTGAATGCTTACTCGATTCTTCGAGCTGCGTTACAATGTTGGCCTGACCACACATGTTTGAAAATTTAACCGACAAACTTCAGCGCGCGTTCAAGAACCTGCGCGGACAGGGCAAGCTCACCGAAGAGCACCTGGACGCAGCGCTGGCGCAAATCCGCGAGGCGCTGCTCGAAGGCGACGTCGCCGTCAGCGTGGCCGACGAACTTCTCGCGCACATTCGCGAGAAATCGCTTGGCTCGCAGGTGCTGCTGCAACTTTCGCCCGACCAGCAAGTCGTCAAGATTGTCCGCGATGAATTGCTCGCGCTGCTTGGCAAACACGCCAGGCCGCTTTTTTCTTCGCGCCCGCCATCGGTGTGGATGATCGTCGGCTTGCAAGGCTCCGGCAAAACCACCACGACGGGCAAGCTCGGCAAATGGCTCGGGGCCAATGGACACCGGCCTATCGCCGTCTCCACCGACGTTTATCGCCCTGCCGCGCGCGAACAGTTGGCGCAGGTCGCGAAGGCTGTGAGCGTGAAGCTTTGGCCCGGGGCGGGCACGGATAAGCCGCTCGAAATTGTGCGTGGCGCAATCCGCGAGGCAAAACTTTCCGCGTCGGACGTGATTCTCGTTGACACAGCGGGCCGCCTGCATATTGACGACACGCTGATGGACGAACTTTCGCAGCTCAAGCGCGAATTGCAGCCATCGGAGATTTTATTTGTGGCGGACGCGATGATCGGGCAGGACGCGGTGCGCTCGGCCGGCGAATTTCACAAGCGCCTCGGGCTCACGGGCGTCATTCTGACGAAATTGGATGGAGATGCGCGCGGCGGCGCGGCGCTCAGCATCGGAAAAGTGACGGGCGCGCCCGTAAAGTTCATCGGCACGGGCGAAAAGTATGATGCGCTCGAAGCGTTTTACCCGGACCGCATCGTTTCGCGCGTGCTGGGCATGGGCGACGTGCTTTCGCTCATCGAGCGCGTCGAGCAATCGGTGGACGAAAAACAGGCCGCGGAACTCGAGCGCAAGATGCGCCGCAGTGAATTCACGCTCGGCGATTTCCGCGACCAGCTGCGTCAGATCAAGAAGATGGGCCCGCTCGAATCCGTGCTGGGCATGCTGCCGAAGGTCGGACCGCTTGCGAACATTCCGCGCGATACGAAAGTGGATGAAGGCCGCTTGAAGCGCATCGAGGCCATCATCAACTCGATGACCGATTCCGAGCGCAACGACCACGGCCTGATTGACGGGCGCCGCCGCAAGCGCATCGCCGCGGGCAGCGGCACCTCCGTGCAGGAAGTGAATCAGGTGCTCAAGCAATATCTGCAGATGCGCACGATGGTGAAGCAGTATGGCGCGCTGGCTTCGGCGGGGCGGCTGAAGGGTTTGGCCGGCAAGCTTAAGGGCGGCGAATAAAGTGCGCGCCCGCCTGACCGCGTTAATTCTTCTTGGCGCAATCAGCGCCATCGCGCTGGCTGTTGCGCCCGCCGCTTCACAACAAGCTTCCGTCCCTGCGCCGGTCACATATCCGCCCGAATGGATGGCCACGCTCGCGAAAATTCGCGACGCCGCGCTCGCGAGCGATTACGCCTATCGCCAGGTCGCGCACCTGACTGAAAATATCGGGCCGCGCATTTCCGGCTCTCCGCAGGCGCAGCAGGCGGTGGAATATGTTGCCGGCGAACTGCGCCGCCTCGGCCTCGAAGTCACGCTTGAAAAAGTGATGGTGCCGCACTGGGTGCGCGGCGAAGAGCGCGCGGAGCTGACGGTTTTCCCCGGTCAGGCGCAGCACACAACGCAGAGAATTGTTCTCACCGCGCTCGGCAATAGTCCCGCGACGCCGCCCGATGGAATCACCGCGGAAGTTGTCGTCGTGAATAATTTTGATGAGCTCGCCGCACTCGGCCGCGAAAAAGTTGCCGGGAAAATTGTCCTGTACAACGCGAAATTTGACGAGCGCATGGCCGCCGAAGGCCGAGCGGGCGAGGCGTATGGCCACGTCTACGAATATCGCAGCAAGGGCGCGCAGGCCGCGGTTGCGCTGGGGGCCGTCGCATCGCTGATGCGCAGCCTCGGCGGCGCGGACTATCGCATCCCGCACGCCGGTTACAGCATCGCCGCGGGAATTCCCGCCGCGGCCATAACCGCAGAAGATGCGCAGCTTATCGCCGATCTCGCGCAGCAGGGCCGCGTGGTGATGCATCTTGTACTCACGCCGCAAACTCTGCCCGACGTGGAAAGTTACAACGTGATCGGCGATCTGAAAGGCAGCGAGCATCCCGAGCAAATCGTGATTGTCTCCGGGCATCTGGATTCTTGGGATCTCGGCACCGGCGCGATTGACGACGCGGCGGGAGTCGCGGTTGCGATGCAGGTCGCGAACCTTTGCATGCAACTCGGCCTGCATCCGAAGCGCACGTTGCGCGTGATCGCGTGGATGGACGAAGAAAATGGCACGACTGGCGGCGCCGCTTACGCCGCAGAGCACAAATCGGACGCCGCAAATCATATTGCCGCGATTGAAAGTGATTTGGGCTCGGACCATCCGCTTGGCATGGGCGGCACTTTCAATAAGGATGCGATGGCCGCGCTGCAACCCTTCACGAAAGTTCTCGAATCAACCGGTGCGACATTACTTCAGCCGAATGGCGATTCCGGCGCGGATATCGAGACGTTGGCGGATTCCGGAGTGCCGGTCTTCGGACTGATCCAGGACAACCGAACTTATTTCCACTATCACCACACTGCGGCTGACACTCTGGACAAAGTGAATCCGCAAATGCTGGCCGAAAACGCCGCGCTGATGGCCGTATACGCATTCGGAATTGCGGATGCGCCGAAACCTCTCCCTCGGCAATGAAAATCACTTTGCGCGATTGACGCACCGAAAACCTCGCGATTACAATTCGTCGTAGAACAGGTCCCAACGCTGAGGTACTTTTTTTACGAGGAAAACCGTGCGCGCACGACCCCATGCAAGAACACTCACTCTGATTGCGGTCGCTGTATTCGCCGCTTCGATTTTCGCCGCCGCGCATGCGCAGCAGCAGCCTCCGCCGCAGCCGGTGCAGCTGTACGCAGGCATGGGCAACCTGCATCACGCGATTCACACCTCCAATCCCGAAGCGCAAAAATTTTTCGATCAAGGGCTGACGCTCGTTTACGCTTTCAACCACGAGCAGGCGATCCGCTCGTTCGAGCGCGCTTCCGAGCTTGACCCAGCTGCCGCCATGCCTTACTGGGGCAAGGCGCTGGCGCTCGGCCCGAATTACAACGTGGATATTGACCTGGAGCACGAGAAAAGCCCTTACGCCACGATTCAGAAGGCGAAGGAACTCGCGGCCGCGGGACCGGAAAATGAACGCGACTATGTGAACGCGCTTGCGGTACGTTACTCGGATGATCCGAAGGCGGACCTGAAAAAGATCGCCCTCGATTACGCGAATGCGATGCGCGAGCTTGCGCACAAATATCCGAACGACCCTGACGCACAGGTCATTTTTGCGGAAAGCCTGATGGATTTACATCCGTGGCAGCTTTGGACCGTTGACGGCAAGCCGAATGAAAATACGCCGGAGATTATTTCCACGCTTGAGGCGGTTTTGAAACGCTGGCCCAACCACCCAGGCGCGAACCATTACTACATCCATGCGCTGGAAGCTTCGCCGAATCCGGAGCTGGCGCAAATGAGCGCGGACCGGCTGGGCAACATGGTTCCCTCCGCGGGCCATCTGGTGCACATGCCCGCGCACATTTATTTGCGCACCGGGAATTACTCTGCGGCGGTGAAGGCGAATCAGGACGCCATCGCGAGCGACCTCGCGTTTCTGAAGACCACGGGCACCTCCAACAGCATGTACGGAATCATGTATCTCACTCACAACATTGATTTTCTTTATTACGCGGCGGGGATGAACGGGCAATTCAAAGTCTCACTCGACGCCGCGAACATGGTGGCGGATACGGCGCGGCCCGCGCTTGACGAAATCCCCATGGCGGAAATCACCATCCCGGAACCGATGATGCCTTTGCTGCGGTTCGGGCGATGGGATGACGTGCTGAAGCTCCCCATCCCGAATCCGAAGTTCCTTGGCGCCACGATGTATTCGCATTTCGGCCGCGGCGTCGCGTTCGCGGAAAAAGGCCAGCTGGCCGATGCCGAAGCGGAGCGCAAAGCGTTCGCGGAATCCGTCGCGAAACTGCCCGCGGGCCTGGCGTTCGGAATGCTCTATAACGATTGGAGCGTCATCACTGGAATTGCAAGTCATGTGCTCAATGCACGAATCGCATGGGCGGAGATGAAATCGGCGAGCCCAGCGAACACGAAAGATGTGGATATCGGAATAGCCATAGACAATTTGCGCCAGGCCGTCGCCATTCAGGACAAGATGAATTATGACGAGCCGCCTGAATGGTATTACCCGGTGCGCGAATCGCTGGGCGCGGCGCTGTTGCGCTCGGGCAAAGCGTCCGATGCCGAGGCCGTATTCCGCGAAGACTTGAAATTCCATCCGAATAATCCGCGCGCGCTTTTCGGACTATGGAAATCGCTCGAAGCTCAGAATAAGACCGCCGAGGCCGGGCGCGTCCGCTCAGTTTTTGTGGCGGCGTGGAAAGACGCTGACACACAGCTCCGCATCGAGGATTTCTAATTCTTTGGCTTTTCTTTCATGCGGGTCGCTTTTTACGGCATTCTCTTTCATCAAGGAACATGGCAACTGAAATTGGTGTCTTACGAAATATGAGCCACGTATACCGACGCGCTCTAGTTCTCGCAGGATTGCTGGTCCTCCCGTCCGCTCTCGCTCAACAGATGCGGTTCGATTCACCTTACGAATTCGTTGTTGAGGGGCGATACGGATTTGTGGACGCGGGATGCCACGTGGTCATCCCACCTGAATTCGACATGACCTTGGGGTTTAGCGAAGGGCTTGCTCCCGTTCAATTGGGAAAGCTTTGGGGATACATAAATCCAGAAGGGGTAATGATGATCAACCCGCAATTTACAGGTGCATTTCCTTTTGCGGATGGACTTGCGAGCGTCCAGCTTGAAGAAAATGGCGAATGGGGTTTCATCGACAAAACAGGAAAAGTGGTCATCCCGCCTCAATTCTCATTCCCACTTTTTTATTCAGAAGGACTTGTGGCCGCGTATGGTAAGCGTGGAAGTTTGAATGGGGTCCCGCTGGGTTACGTTGACAAGGCGGGTGCCTACGTTATCCGGTTCAATGCCAGCGAAGAAATGGCGGGAGGTACGTTTTCCGAAGGCTTGGCTCCGGTCGAAGTGAGGCCTCTCAACGCGGACGGAAGTGTTGGTTCGTCCAAGTCGGGCTACATCGACAAGACAGGAAAGATGGTCATACCCGCTTCCTTTGAGGGCGCATCTGGATTTCATGACGGGCTCGCGGCAGTCTCCGAAAAATCCAAATCGGGCTACATTGACAAAACTGGGAAATTCGTAATTGGTCCGAGATTTGATGGTGCTCGAGATTTCTCGGAGGGCCTCGCAGGAATCCAGATAGGGGACAAATGGGGCTATGCCGATCAAAATGGGGTTGTCGTGATAGCCCCGGCATTCGAGAGTGTGGGCGAATTCGCAGAGGGATTTGCACCGGTG
>Ga0335079_10010815_pt1 | contig 10395 bp, 9 predicted proteins | sample Lox_Sample_33_FD_206719 | JGI IMG/M metagenome (GOLD analysis project Ga0335079, IMG submission 206719) | Soil microbial communities from Loxahatchee National Wildlife Refuge, Florida, United States - Lox_Sample_3.3 | ecosystem: Environmental > Terrestrial > Soil > Wetlands | place: USA: Florida...
TTCTAGTCGGGGCGTAGCGCAGCCTGGTAGCGCACCTGCCTTGGGCGCAGGGGGTCGTAGGTTCAAATCCTATCGCCCCGACCATTCAGACTGTTTCCGTTCCGGAGACATCGGTAACAGAGCGGACACTGGTTCGCTTTCTGACATCCGTCGACTTCTTACTTGATACTTCAGCGGAGTCGTTGTGGAGCCTTAAATCGCTGATCCTTCCCCTCCAAGGCGGTCCAGGACTTGTGCCGGATACCCCTTGATTTAGCTGCTATTCTGGCAATGCCATCTGTTACAATCCCGCGACTTCGGTTGAGGGAGACTTCACGTGAAACGTCCGTGCCTGGGGGCGGTTCTGTTCGGGTTGATTCCTTTCGTTGCGACCTGCTTTTCGGTTGCGCTTTGGGACCGTATATATCCCTTGGTCCTGGGGCTTCCTTTTAACTTCTTTTGGTTGATCTTGTGGCTGCTGCTCACGCCTTTGTGCATGTGGGGAGCGCATCGGCTCGAAGAGGCGCGTATTTTCCGCGAAGGCGGCGACCCCAATGAGCCATAGCCTGGTTGCGCTGGCGGTCATGTCAGGTATCGTGGCCGCGGGTTCGATTGTGGGTCTACTTGCCCGGTTTCATCACAAGATGGATCTGGAACAGTGGACCGTCGGCGGACGGGGATTTGGCCTCGTGCTGGTTTGGCTCTTGATGGCCGGCGAAATCTACACCACCTTCACTTTTCTCGGAGCGAGTGGCTGGGCCTATTCGAAGGGCGGTCCGGTCCTGTACATCATGGGCTACGCCCCTTTGATGTATGTGGTTGCGTTTTTCCTTCTCCCACTAGTTTGGGAAGTAGGTCGAAAACACCAACTTCAGACGCAAGCGGACTTCTTCCAGGTTCGGTACGGCAGCCAATATCTGTCCGCCTTTGTGGCTTTGGTGGGAGTTGCGTGTCTTATTCCCTATTTGCAGGTGCAGCTGACCGGCTTGGGACTGATCATGGAAGTAGCCAGCTTCGGAGGAATTGGCCGTATACCCGCGATGATCATCGGGTTCGCTCTGGTTGCGGCATTTGTATTTGTCAGTGGCGTGCGGGGCGTGGCTTGGGTGTGCGTGATCAAGGATTTCCTCTTGTTGTTCGCCGCGGTCTTCGTCGGAATCGCGGTGCCGTATATCTATTTTGGCGGCATCGGCCCGATGTTCACGGCTCTCCTGCGTGCCAAGCCCAATCATTTTGTGATGCCGGGCACTACCAATAACCTTGGACACGCGTGGTACATCACGACGGTTTTGCTGAGTGGTCTGAGTTTTTACATGTGGCCGCAATACTTCGCTGCCACGTTCACGGCCCGCAGCGGCAAGATCTTGCGGCGCAATTCGATCGTCATGCCGCTGTACGTCATCTCCATGCCGTTGATGATCATCGTGGGCCTCAGCGCCGTTCTGGTCCTGCCGGGCCTGAGCAACGGCGACCTGTCGTTGTTAACCATGGTGCGAAAAACCTTCCCGGCCTGGTTTCTTGGCATTATCGGCGGCGCTGGGGCCTTGACCGCGATGGTACCGGCCGCGATTCAACTCCTCACCGGGGCAACCCTATACGCCAAGAACCTCTTCCGGCCCATGATCGCGCCAGGAATGACCGATCCGCAGGTTGCCAAGCTCGCCAAGGTCATGGTGCTGGTACTCACGTTGGGCGCTTTGCTGTTCGCTATTTACAGCTCGATCAGTCTGGTCTCGCTCTTATTGCTAGGATTCGCCGGGGTGGCACAGCTCTTCCCCGGAGTTGTGCTCGGCCTGTTTTCCAAACGAGTCACAACTTCGGGCGTTTTCGCGGGAATGGTCATCGGCCTGTCTCTGACGCTGTTCCTCATGCTCACCGGACGCGATCCTTACCTGGGCATGAATGCGGGATTCATAGCTTTGTGCTTGAATCTTGCCGTGACCGTAACCGTCAGCCTGCTCACGCGGGCGCGGGTTGCCGGATTCGACGAAACCTTTTCAAGTCTTGAGCCGTCACCCGCGGCGAGACCGGCACGAATCGCCTAGCCGGCAGGCTGCGACTGCTTACAGGTGTGCCGCCCTATGCCCGGCCGGCGCTGGTCAGGGCTTCAATTGCATCCCACAGTGTAGGGAAGATTAGAAAAAGGGGCTCCACCCTGGTGATCTCAAACAGTTTCATGACCCGCGGATTCACCCCGCTGAGCACGACCCGGCGGCCGGCCTTCTGACACGATACGAAGGCGCTGACGATCGAGCCCAACCCTGCGGAGTCCACATAGGGAACGTCTGACAAATCCAGAAAGACGGTGGGCGCCGTCTCGCTGCGGACAGCATTCTGAAAAGGAGAGAGATTTTCCGTGGTCAGGGGACCTTTGAGACGAAGCACACCCTGGCCTTCGATGGCCCCCTCAAGTCTTTCGATCACCAGTGGCTCCGAACTCATGGGAGCAAGATTGTAGGACAGGAAGCCAGCCGGATCAATGCTTGGATGGATTTCGCCGGAAAATTCTAGGAACGGGAGCTGGCCGCGGCAACCGCCTGAGGGGCCTGCATCAGAGATTGGAGAGACTTCTCCAGCTTGCTGCGATCATCCTCGGCCAGAGCGGTGAAGCGGAAGGGCTGGAGCCAGCCTTGCGTGGCCCACATGGGAAACAGCAATTCTGCCTTGGTGCGAACCGTGTTGGTATGAATGTGAAACGCCAGTTCTACCACGATTGCCTCATCTAGCGGTTGCGCCACCTGAATCACTCCGCCGGTTAGGGAGAGTTGGTGGATTCTGGCCCGGAGCTGCCGTCCGTTGGGCAAAAGTACCAGCGCCAGTACTGAGCCGCCCAACTTAGTGCGCGCGGCCCGTTGCTCCACGGCTGGTTCACGATCACGAGACATGGGTCTCTACTATGACATCGGCGTGAATTCCGGGGCAGGTTACGAAAGACGGTAGGCCCACGTTGCACGAAGGAATCTCTAATCCGGCCCGACCTGCGAGCCGTTCTCGGGCGAGGCGCTATGAGCTCCGCCCTTCGTGTCTCTGTTCCCAATGCCTGTCTTGAGACCCTAGCGGAAGTCCACAATTTCTTTGCCCGACTGAGCCTCTGGTACTCTTATCCGCATCTATACCGTCGGTAAGCAACACACTTGAGCCAGTTCAAATTCCCCTGCAAAGGAATACCCTAGTGCCATGAAAGCCTGTTCGGAAAAAGTCACTACCGTATTTCTGGGTTTGATGGCGTTGCTGCTGGTCACAATTCTGCCGGCGCCAGGCCAGGATTCGGGCAGTAGTCAAACGTCGTACTCTGTGCCGGTCAGTAGCGTGCCCAGCCCTTCAGTAACGGCGTCCTCGGAAGGGCCTTTCGCCGGCAGCGTCCCAGAAGGAAAAGCAACCTCGGAGGTGTTGCCGATTTCCTTCAGTGATGCGATTGATCGCGGGCTGAGGAATAACCTGGGCGCGCTGCTTGCGTCCTACAGCACCATCTCCAGCCGTGGGCAGAAGTGGAAAGAGTTGAGCGAACTGCTTCCCAACCTTACCACCTCTACCAGCGAAAACCTTGCCCAGGCAAACCTGGCTGCCGAGGGCATACGCATCCCGGGATTCCCCTCGGTCGTCGGACCGTACGGCTATTTCGATGCCCGCGTTTTCCTAACTCAATCCGTCGTCAATCTCAAGTCGTTGTACCGGGAGCGCGCTGCTTCCAATGGTGAAAGAGCGGCGCAATTGAACTACAAGGACGCTCGGGAGTTGGTGGTGCTCGCAGTGGGAAACTCGTATCTTCAGGCGCTGGCGGGCGCGGCCCGGGTGGACACTTCGCGCGCCCAGGTGGAAACCGCACAAGCTCTTTACCAGAAGGCGGAGGACCAACTCCACGCCGGGGTCACCCCGGCCATCGATGCGCTTCGCGCGCAGGTGGAATACCAGAGCCGCCAGCAGCAGTTGATTGTGACGACCAACGACTATGCGAAGCAGAAACTCGCCCTGGCACGGGTGATTGGACTACCCCCCGCGCAGGAATTCACCCTGAGCGACCGGGCGCCGTATGAACCTTTGCAGGCCTTGGGCATCGAAGAAAGCTTGCAGCGAGCTTATGCCTCGCGTTCCGATTATCAGGCAGCCCTGGAACAGGTGAATGGCGCGCAGCGCATGAGGAAAGCCGCTACTGCAGAATACTTCCCCACCGTTGGAGTAAATGCAAACTACGGCGACCTGGGAGTAACGCCGGGCAACTCTCACGGAACCTTCGTAGTCAGCGGGAGTCTCAATGTTCCGATCTTTCAGGGCGGCAAGGTTCGTGCCGATGTCCTGCAGGCAGAAGCCTCCTTGCGCCAGAACGAGGCGCAACTGGCGAATCTGCGCGGCCAAATCGATTACGAAGTTCGTACTGCCTTGCTGGACCTGAACGCGGCCGCGCAACAGGTCGAGGTTGCGCGCAGCTCGGTGGATCTGGCGCAACAGACGCTCATTCAGGCACGCGATCGCTTTACCGCCGGCGTTGCCGACAACCTGGAGGTGGTTCAGGCTCAGGAAACGGTGGCTTCGGCGAATGAGAACTATATTTCCAGTCTTTATGCTCATAATCTTGCGAAAGTCGCCCTGGCACGCGCTATCGGTTACGCCGAAACGGGCGTCAAGCAATATCTCAAGGGCAAATGAAGCTTATGGAACCAACCGCAGAAACGGCGAGTGAACCCCGCGTCGAATCGCGGGACGCGAGAGTGTCCCCCCTGCGTGCCACCGAGAGGGATTTGCATCCCAATCGATCCCGGCTGCACAGCCCGCGCTTCAGACTGTTCCTGCTGATTGGCGGCATCGTGGTTGTGGTGACGGGCATCTTTCTCTGGCGCTATTTCGGAAGCTACGAATCCACCGACGACGCGCAGATCGACGGCCACCTCAATCCCATCAGCACCCGCATCTCCGGACACGTACAGAAGCTGCTGGTGAACGATAACCAGTACGTCCAGGCGGGAACGCCGTTGGTGCAGATCGATCCAACCGACTACCAGGTGGCGGTCGACAAGGCCAAGGCTGACTACGAGGATGCGATGGCGAGCGCGCAGGCTGCGCAAGTCAACATTCCAATCACGACCATCAATACCGCCAGCCAGGTTGCTACTGCTCAGGCAGACGTCGAGAACGCGCGCGCGGGCATTGACGCCGCCAGCCAGCAATACGCGGCAGCGCAGGCCGATCTGGCGCAGGCCGAGGCCAATAACGTCAGGGCCCAGGCCGACCTGGTCCGGTACAAGCAACTCGTCGACAAGCAGGAGATTTCCCAGCAGCAGTATGACCAAGCCGTGGCCAGCGCCAAAGCGAACGCCGCTGCGGTCGACGCAGCTCGGGCCGGTGCGGATGCGGCCAAGCAGCAAGTGACTCAGGCTCGCGCCCGGCTCTTGCAGGCCCAAGCCTCGCTGCGCTCCGCCGGAACCGCTCCGCAGCAGATCTCAGCCACGCGTTCGCATGCCGAGTCAGCCGTGGCCAACGTGGCTCGCACCAAGGCGCAGCTCGACCAGGCACAGCTGAATCTGCAATACACCAACGTGGTATCGCCGGTGGCCGGCATTGTCACTGATCGCAAAGTAGAGGCCGGTCAGAACGTACAACCCGGACAGGAACTGCTCAAAGTTGTACCTCTGGATGACATCTGGGTGACCGCGAATTTCAAAGAAACCCAGTTGCGAAACATGAAGTATGGTCAGCGCGCAACAATTTCTGTCGACGCCTACGGCAAGGACTACTCGGGCCACGTGGATAGCATTGCCGGCGCCAGCGGCGCGATCACGAGTTTGCTGCCTCCGGAAAATGCGACGGGCAACTACGTGAAGGTAGTGCAGCGCGTGCCAGTGAAGATCGTGTTCGAGCCGGGCGAAACCAAGGAACACATCATGCGTCCCGGTATGTCGGTAGTGATCAAGGTCTGGACACGATGAGCACGGCCACCCTCACCATGGATGGTGCCGTCGCCAAGCCAGAGATCAATCCCTGGATCATCGCGATGGCGGTCACGCTAGCCACGTTTATGGAGGTCCTGGATACCAGCATCGCCAACGTCGCGCTGCCTCACATCGCCGGTGGTCTTTCGGCGGGCGTCGATGAGAGCACATGGGTTCTCACCTCTTATCTGGTGTCCAATGCCATCGTGCTGCCGTTGAGTGGTTGGCTGTCGTCGATCCTCGGACGCAAGCGGTTTTACATGGGCTGTGTGGCGCTGTTCACCGTCAGTTCGTTCCTGTGCGGGTTGGCGCCGAACTTGCCCATGCTCATCTTCTTTCGCGTCATGCAGGGCGCGGGCGGCGGCGGGCTGCAACCCAGCGAGCAAGCGATACTCGCCGACACTTTCCCTCCCGCTAAGAGAGGCATGGCGTTCGCGGTGTACGGGATTGCGGTCGTGACTGCTCCGGCGCTTGGCCCTACTCTTGGCGGATGGATTACCGACAACTACACTTGGCGCTGGATTTTCTTCATCAATATTCCGGTGGGAATTCTTTCTCTGCTGCTCACCTCCCGCCTCATCCAGGACCCGCCTTATCTCAAGAGAAGAAAACTCTCCGAGACCAAGATCGACTACATCGGACTGGGCTTTGTCGCCCTGGGTCTGGGTACACTTCAAGTCGTACTCGACAAGGGCCAGCGCGACGACTGGTTCGATTCCAATTTCATCCTCACCCTTTCCATCATTTCGGCCCTGTCCATATTATTTGTGATCGGGTGGGAGTGGCGGCACAAAGACCCGATCATCGACCTGCACCTGTTTCGTGACCGCACTTTCGCCACCGCAAATTTCCTGATGTTCATGCTCGGCTTCGCGCTGCTGGGCAGCACCCTGCTGCTGCCGCTCTTCACCCAGACCCAGCTGGGCTACACCGCGGAGCGGGCAGGCATGGCGTTGAGTCCTGGCGGACTGGCGATCATGCTACTTTTGCCCTTTGTGGGATTTCTTCTTTCGCGGTACGACGCCCGTAGATTGCTGGTGTTCGGCCTGTTGGTACTCTCGTTGTCGCTGTTTCACATGACGAGCTTCGATCTGAGTGTAGATTTCCGAACGGTGATTCTGGCCAGAATCTTTCAGGGAGTAGGCTTGGCGTTCTTATTCGTGCCCATCAACACAGCGGCATACTCCTACTTGCCGCGCGAGAAAAACAACGCCGCCTCCGGCCTGATGAATCTGGCGCGAAATATCGGCGGCAGCGTGGGGATTTCTTTCGTTACTACCATGCTCGACCGCCGGGCGCAGTATCACCAGGCGCGCCTGGCGGGCAATCTCTCAAGCTCGAATCCACAGTTTCAAAGCGCGCTACAGCACCTTACCGGGACTCTCCAGGCGAGGGGATTTGCTTCCGCCGATGCGATGCAGAGGGCCTATGCCATGCTTCAGGCCCAGTTGCTGCATCAGTCGACGATGCTGGCCTATATTGATAATTTCTGGCTGTTAGGATTCGCTATTCTGGCTATGCTTCCGCTGGTTTTCTTCATGAAGAAGACCAACCCGGGAAGCCAGGCCCCTGTCCACTAAAGGAGGAAGTCTTGTACCGGATCATCTCCGTGGAACGCGAGTACGGTAGCGGCGGCGCAGACATCGCGGAAAAACTTGCCCGGCACCTGGGCTGGAAACTGTGGGACACGGCGCTGACCCAGGAGATCGCGAAGCTGGCGCACGTGGAACCGTCCGCGGTTGCGGCCTGTGACGAGCGCGTGGACAGCCCGCTCTACCGGCTGTCCAAAGTGTTCTGGCGCGGCAGCTACGAAAGGAGCCTGCCCGATAGCTCTGCCGCCTTTGACACCGATCGCATGGTTAAGATGGTCCAGCAGGTCGTGCTCGAGGCTGCCGAGAAGGGAAACTGCGTGGTGGTCGGCCGCGGCTCCCCATATTTTCTGCGCGAGCGCGACGATGCCTTCCACGTGTTTCTCTACGCTCCCCGTTCGGAGAAAGTCCGGCGCTTGCGCGCCCAGGGAAAGAGCGAGGAAGAGGCTGAGGAACTGGTGGACGCCATCGACCGCGAGCGCGTTGCCTTCGTGAAACACTACTTCGGCGCCGACTGGCCGACCCGTTGCCTCTATCACGTGATGATCAATACCGCGATGGGGGACGAAAACGTCGTTGCCACCATTCTGCATACCATGCGCACTCTGGAAGAAGGTCAACAGATACTTGCCAAGAGTGATTGCGTAGAGCCCTGATCTCGGATCCATCTCAGCCCGGGCGCTCCCCTTCTGCATTTCCCTTCTTTCATGAGACGATGAATCGACCATGATTCAGCTGTCCGCTGCCGGAAAACGATACGGCCATAAGCTGCTATTCGAAGATGCCGACTGGCTGATTACGCCCCAGGACCGCGTCGGCCTGGTGGGCGCCAATGGGACTGGCAAGTCCACGGTCATGAAGATTCTGGCCGGGCTGGAGACTCTCGACTACGGCGCGATCAGCCGCGCCAAAGGCATCTCGGCGGGATACCTTCCCCAGGACGGACTCAATCTTTCCGGCCGCACTGTGTTTGCCGAGTGCATGGCGGTGTTCGACGAACTCCGCGCTCTGGAACAGGAGATGGAGGATCTGACTCGGCGCATGTCGGAACTCGACCACGCCTCCCCCGAATACACCCAGGTGGGCGACCGCTACCACCGCATCGAACACGAATTCCGCACCCGCGATGGATACGCCATCGAGGCCCAGGTCGGGACGGTGCTTTCCGGACTCGGATTCCAGAAGCCCGACTGGACGCGCCAGACCGAAGAATTCTCCGGCGGCTGGCAGATGCGCATCGCGCTGGCCAAATTACTGCTCCAGAAACCCAACCTTCTGCTGCTCGACGAGCCTACTAATCATCTCGATCTCGAAGCCCGCAACTGGCTGGAGGAATATCTTGGCGACTATCCCTACGCTTACGTCCTGATTTCGCACGACCGTTATTTTCTCGATGTAACCATTGGCAAGATCGTCGAAATCTGGAACAAGCGTCTTCATACATACCTTGGTAACTTCGACAAATATCAAGCCCAGAAGACGCAGCGCCGCGAGCAACTCCAAGCCGCCTACCGCAACCAGCGCGAGCGCATCGAGCAACTCGAAGTATTCATCAACCGCTTTCGTTACCAGGCCACCAAGGCCAAGCAGGTGCAGAGCCGCATCAAAGAACTGGAGAAGATGGAGCGGATCGAATTACCGGAAGAAGAGAAGACCATTCACTTCTCCTTCCCGCAGCCCAAGCCCAGTGGGCGGATCGTGGCCGAATTCAATGGCGTGGCGAAGAGTTACGGCGAAAAGCAAGTATTTGCCGGGGTTAGCTTCATGATCGAGCGTGGAGACCGTATCGCGCTGGTGGGCGTCAACGGCGCGGGTAAGTCAACCCTGATCAAGCTGCTGGCCAACGATGAGCCTTTGACCGCCGGCGAATTCCGTCTCGGTCACAACGTGCTCGCCGACTACTTCGCCCAGGACCAGTACAAGGAACTCGATCCCGAGGCCCACATTCTCGACGATCTCGGTGAGATGTCGCCGCGCTCGACCCAGACAGAACTGCGCAGCCTGCTGGGTTGCTTCCTGTTTTCCGCCGACGACGTCTTCAAGCGGATTGGCGTGCTCTCCGGCGGCGAGCGCAACCGCTACGCCCTGCTGCGCATGCTGCTGCATCCGGCAAATTTCCTGTTGCTCGACGAGCCCACCAACCACCTCGACCTGCGCGCCAAGGACATCCTGCTCGACGCGCTGATGAAGTACACCGGAACGGTCGTGTTCGTCTCCCACGACCGCTACTTCATCGACAAGCTGGCGACGCGCATCTTCGAAGTAGGCGACGGCCGCGTGGAAATCTATCCCGGCAACTACGAAGACTACCTCTGGCGCAAGCAGGGCGGACCGGAGGCCCAGGCGCCGGTTCCCACGCTGGCCGACGTTCCGGGAAACGGGAATCATCCATCGGCGCCGGCCGACAGGTCCAAGCGCCTGAATCCGATCAAGCGCAAGCAGATGGAAGACCGCGTTCACGAACTGGAAGCAGCGATCGCGCGAGTTGAAGCGAGCATCGCCCGCTGCGAAGCGGCGTTGCAGACCTTCGTCAGCGCGGAAGAGACGCAGAGAGTAAATCAAGAATTGACCGATAGCCGCGCCGGACTGCAAGGGTTGCTCGCAGAGTGGGAGGAGTTGGCACAGAGCTTGCAGGAGTGAGAAGAGAGAAATTGCAGGTGCAGGGCGGAGGATACGGCAACCCTAGAGATGCCAACTTCGCTCAAGATACAGATGGATCTTTGTTGACTACTGACTTCTCCTATTAACTAATTAGTAGCCTTGCAGGGACCCCATTCTCGGGTTAAACTTCCCGACCGTCTGAGTTACCAGGATCTGAAAACACGCACGGTAAGCGCTGGTTCTGGCTCCAGGCCAGCGCTTGCAATTCTTGCGGTGCTGGGCTGGACCTTGTTCTTGAGCGC
>Ga0335079_10010816_pt1 | contig 10395 bp, 8 predicted proteins | sample Lox_Sample_33_FD_206719 | JGI IMG/M metagenome (GOLD analysis project Ga0335079, IMG submission 206719) | Soil microbial communities from Loxahatchee National Wildlife Refuge, Florida, United States - Lox_Sample_3.3 | ecosystem: Environmental > Terrestrial > Soil > Wetlands | place: USA: Florida...
TCTCGGTTAGGACTGGAGATTTTAGCAGGGAGTGCAGAGTAGCGAGTACCCAGTACCGAGTTCTCAGCTTTCAGCTGCCATTTATCAGCTCTCGCTTACCGACCAAGCCAAGCCCGCCCGAGATTCCCGGTGCTAACGACGAAAGACTGACGACCATGGACGGTTTTCTGACAGCTGACAGCCGATAGCTGACAGCTAAATCGGCTTGTAGCCTTTGAAGAGATACACCAGGTCGATGATCAGGATGATCACGACCATCAGCTCCAGGATGAACGCCCGGCTCTGGTGGAACTGGTCGACCATGAAGCGGTACAGATCCTCCGCAGTGTGCAGCTTCTGGTTTACCAGATCTTTGTAGTCGGGCACGCCGACCTTGGCGGCGGCCAACTTGTAAAGGCGGGCCGAAAACATGTCACTGAGAAACTTGATGGCATTATCGACGCGCTCGGTGAGTTCGGTCACGTCGAGCAAGACAGTGTGCAATTTCGAGGCGGCTCGTGCCGTTTTCCAGCGAGTCCACGCGCTCGTGCCGCCGTGTTCCAGGAAGTCGTACACGCCGGCCAGTTGCCGGGTCAGTAGGTCGTCGTAGTGGCGGAACTCCAGTAGCTGAGAGTTGGCGTATTCGAGGAGCTGAATCGCCGTCTCGGCACCGGAGGCGGTGTCATAGATGAACGCCCCATTCCAGCCGATCACGGCCAGATCATTGGGATAGTAGGAGATGCGGGATTGCAGAATCTCCTGCCGCTCGCCGTCGGAAAGCAGGGCAGTCTCGCCGCGGACGATCTGGGCGATGCGCTGTCCTTCCAGCGTGAGCAACTCAGCCGCTGACGGATTCCCCATGACATCGCGCACGTGGAAGATGAAGTAGTCTTCGTGCAGCCATTCCTGGTAGGGCTTGACCAGAGCAGGCGCCGCACGCTCCAGCTTCTGGCGTGCGATCCTGCTGGCAAAACTGGTAAAATCCGTGTCCCAGACCCACCGGCTGGATAGACGCACCAAGGTATCCCAATCCCCTGAGAACGGGAGCTCGAAGACGACGCTCAACACGCCATAGTCGTAGTATTTGACCTGTCCGTCCAAGCGTTCGCCGCTTTCGAGTACAAGCGGCTCGATTGCCTCCACTACCGGAGGCCGTTCATATCGCACATATCCCGGCGTGGGATGCTTAAAGCTGGGAGCTTGCACAGTGCGCGCCCCGAAAATGCGCCGCAGGTCGTCCAAACGGATTTCCTCGCAAATATCGAACTGGATCAGCACCAAGACTGCTCCCTGGAGGGCCACATCTGGTGGGGCTGACAGGGGACTGACCTTGGGCGCTTGAATGGTCGGTTCGGGGGCTAGTTCTTGGGCAATAGCGGGAATGGTCTCACGTTCCATGACATTTCCAGGTTCTATTGAGGGCAACGACGAAAGGCACTCACAGGACGCCCTGAGGGGCGTTATGGCAGCTCTATTGTCCCAGAAATTGCCGGTTGTGGCGAGTGGACAACCGGTAAACATAAGCTAAGATTATTGTTTTCAGCGCCTTCTGGACAGAACCCAGAACAAAGCTGCGGCGCCCGACAGGCCCGCGAGGGCGAGTCCAGCTCGCTTCATCGAGGCATCCACTTCGTGCTTGCGGCGATCCGCGGACGTTCTTTCCGGGTAGGGTACCGCCTTAGGCGGCACGCCCTCCAACGCCATCTGCAGGACGTCGGCCAAGTGCAGGGCTTGCCGATTCGTGCCCTGGGCGATCTGCTCGCGGCAGCTGAAGCCGTCGGCGATGATGAGCCATTCCGGATTGGCCTGGCGCACGGCCGGCAGCAGTTCCAATTCGCCGATGGCGGCTGAAATCTCATACTTATCATGCTCGAAGCCGAACGAGCCGGCCATGCCGCAGCAGCCGGGCGCCGGAGACTCGAAATCAACCCCAATCCGGCGCAGAACTGCTTCCTCATCGGTCATTTTCATGATCGACTTGTGGTGGCAATGACCGTGGAGCAAGGCTTTGCGCCCCAGCGGAGGCGGAGTGAAGTTGGGGGCATGTCGCTCCAGAAACTCGCTGAGCAGAAAAGTCTGTCTGGACAACAGTTGGGCGCGCTCGTCGCTGGGGAAAAGATTAGTAAGCTCGTCGCGAAATACGGCGGCACAGCTTGGTTCGAGACCGATGACAGGGATTCGGGCCTCAATCGCCGGCGCCAGGGCATCGAGGATTTGGAGGAGAAGGCTTTTCGCGCGATCCAGCATTCCGAAGTCGTACAGGGGGCGGCCGCAGCAGAGCTGTCGCTCCGGTAACAGCACACGGAATCCCGCCGCTTCCAAAACGTCAACGGCGGCCCTCGCTGTTCCGGGAAGGAAATAATTATTGAAGGTATCGGGCCACAGGATCATGCGCTTCCCTCGAGGATTCCTGGGAACGTGCGATCGGAACCAGCTGCGGAACGTCTGTGGCGCAAAGGCTGGAATACTGCGCTCTCGCGGCATGCCGCTCACCAGCTTTGCGATATCCCGCAAGAATGGCAGCTGCGTGGTCAGATTCACCAGGCCCGGTGCGTTGGAGGCCAGCCGCGCCCAAATGTCGATGTTGCCAAACGCGTACGCGCTGACCGGGCGTAGCTGGCCTTCATAGTAGTGGGAAAAGAACTCTGCCTTGTAGGTCGCGACATCCACCGCGACCGGGCACTCGCTCTTGCAGCCCTTGCAGGCCAGGCACAGGTCCAGCGATTTCTTGACATGCTCGTTACGCCAGCCGTCGCGAATTACGTCTCCTTCCATCATCTCGAATAGAAGGTGAGCACGGCCGCGAGTGGAATGCTCCTCCTCCCGCGTCGCCCGGAAGCTCGGGCACATCACGCCGCCTTCGTAGTGGCGGCACTTCCCGACGCCTACACAGCGCAGAGTGGCGCGAGCAAGGCTGCCGTGATCGTCGGGATACTGGAAGTGAGTCTGCGGCTGCCAGGGGTCGTAATTAGCGCCCAGGCGCAGGTTCTCATCGAGCCGATAGGGCTCGACGACCTTGCCTGGATTCATCTTCCAATCCGGGTCCCACGCTGCCTTGAATTCGCGAAACGCCTGCACCAACTCAGGCCCAAACATTTTGGGGAGAAGCTCTGCGCGGCACTGGCCATCGCCGTGCTCGCCCGAAAGCGAGCCCCCGTAGCTGACCACAAGATCTGCGGCCTCTTCCACAAACTTCCGGTACTTGGCAATTCCGGCTTCGGATTGGAGATCGAAATCCATCCGCGTGTGAACGCAAGCATGACCAAAATGTCCGTATAGAGTGCCGCGGTAGCTGTAGGCGTCCATCAATTTTCGAAGGTCGCGCAGATAAGCGCCCAGCTTGTCCGGCGCCACGGCTGAATCCTCCCAGCCCTCCCAGGTCAACGCTTCCCCAGGCACATGAGAGATGACGCCGAGGCTCGACTCCCGCACCTCCCAGATCCGCTTCACCTGCTGCTTGTTGCTGAATAGACGCATGCTGGGAGGGCTGGCGGAACGGTTCAAGGAGTCCATCAGGCCTCGCGCCTTGGCCTCAGCCTCCTGAGGAGTGTTCGCACCAAATTCAGCCAGCAGCCAGCCGCCACCCGACGGCAGCAACGCCAGGCCTTCAGAGTTGATGCCTTTGCGCTTGGTGTATTCCACCAGCAGATCGTCGATGCCTTCGAGACCAATCGGCCCGTGCGCCATGACCTCCGGGACGTGATCGGCGCACTGGTAAATGTCGGGGTAGGCGATCACCAGCAGCACGCGTTCCTGCGGACTTTCTACCAGCCGACAAGTCGCCTCCAGCACCGTAACGCAGGTCCCTTCGGAGCCGACCAGAGCCCGCGCCACGTGAAATCCGTTTTCCGGCAGCAGGTAATTCAGGTTGTAGCCGGACACTCTGCGGGGAATGTTGGGATAACGCTGGCGCACCAGATCGCCATAGGTGGCGGCGATCGCCTTCAGCTTGCCGTAAATTTCGCCCCGGCGGCCGCCTTCGCCGATGATGGTCTCCAGTTCCGTGCTGGTAGTCGCACCCACCCTCATGCGTAGGCCATCGTAGGTCAGGATGTCGAGAGCTTCGATGTTGTCGTCCGTCTTGCCCGCCATCACGGAGTGCACGCCGCAGGAATTGTTGCCGATCATGCCCCCCAGCGTGCAGCGGTCGTGCGTGGCGGGATCGGGGGCAAAAGTGAGCTGATGGCGTTCCGCGGCCGCGCGCAGATGATCGAGAATCACTCCCGGCTGCACGCGCGCAAGCCGGCGTTCAGGATCGATGCTGATGATGCCGGTCATGTACTTCGAGAAATCCAGGATCACGGCCACGTTGCAGCACTGCCCGGCCAGGGAAGTACCACCGCCGCGGGAGAGCAGGGGCGCGTCAAATTCACGGCATAGAGTGATCGCTGCGATTACGTCGTCAACCCCGCGCGGGAGCACGACACCGATCGGCACTTGCCGGTAGTTGGAGCCATCGGTCGCATAGAGGGCGCGGCTGCCATCGTCGAAGCGGACATCGCCACGAATCTCCCGGCGCAGGGCGCGCTCGAGCGCAGCAGAATCGACGCGCGCAGACTTAGCAGCGCGGGCACGCTCGGCGAAGTCGTTTTGAATGGAAACCAGCGGGCCCGATCCAGGTGGCGGCATCAGCAGTTCTCAGTGAAGAAACATCTTCGAGGAAAACAGGATCAGGGCGCAAGGAAAGAATGGGAGCGCAGAGATACTTAAGTTACAAATCGGGCCAAACTTCTGCCGCGGGGAACACCGCTATTTGAACGCCCGCGATCCGTAATCGGCCATGCTCAGAACGAGCAGGATGCCGAGGAAAAAGACTCCGGACACGATTACCACAATCGTCATCTTCTGGCTGACGTACTTGACCCCCATGAAGAACAACACCACCAGCAGAGCCTTCGTAGTCGCAATGATGAGAGCGACAGCGGCACTGGCCGCACCCAGGTCGATGCGTGAAACCGTCGCCGTGACCACGGTCAGAACCATCAGCGCCGCCCAGATACCGACGTAAAGCTTCTTAGTCGCAATATGTGCTGACATGCTTCACTCTCACCCTGCGTGTTTATGGCTGATCAGATAGAGCAGCGGGTAAAGATAAATCCAGACCATATCGACGAAGTGCCAGTACAAGCCGGTATTCTCCACGGGATTGTAATAATCCGCGCCGTACTTCCCGCGCCAACTCCAGTACGCGATGAAGCCGACCACAATAATGCCAATCAGCATGTGGAGTGCGTGCAGCCCGGTCATCGCCCAATACAGAAAGAAGAAAATCTGCACGTGCTGCGCGTCGGGCCCAGCGAACTGAAAGTTCGGACCGGGGAACTGATGCTCGGTCCAGTGTCCGTAATACTCGACGCCCTTGATCCCCATGAACACGCAGCCAAACAGCATGGTGATGATCAGCAGGATCACCAGCGCCTTCCGCTGCCCAACCTGAGCTGACCTTACTGCCAGCGCCATGGTGAGACTGCTGCAGATGAGCACCACCGTGTTGATGGTTCCGAACCAGAAATCCATCTGCTCGCTGCCCGCTTCCCAAGCCATGGGATACATGTAGCGATACACCATGTAGGCGCAGAACATGCCGCCGAAAAACATGATCTCCGTGATCAGGAAGAGCCACATCCCCAGCTCAGCGGACTCCCGCTGCTGCTCCATGTCGGCAAAATGGTGCCGCAGCGCGGAACTGTGAACCTCACCGTGGGCGGTCACCAGGGGACTATCGCTCAACCGGGACCTCCTTCGCGTCGATCTCTCCGTAGTTGTAGGCTTCCCAGGTCACTACCGGGGTCTCCTCGAAATTGAATGTGGGCGGAGGCGAAGCCGTCTGCCACTCCAATCCGGCGGCGTTCCAGGGATTGTCCGGCGCCGGCTTGCCGTAGCGCATGGACCACAGGAAATAAATCATCGGCAGCAGATAACCCACCGCCAGAACGGTTGATCCGGCGGTCGACATCACGTTCAGAATCTGAAATTCGGGTGAGTACTGCCAGTAACGGCGCGGCATCCCCATGTACCCCAGGACGAACTGCGGGAAGAAAGTCAGGTTGAACCCGAGGAACACGACCAGCGCCGCCAGTCGCCCCCACCACTCGGGATACATGCGGCCCGATATCTTTGGCCACCAGAAATGCATGCCGCCGAGATATCCCATGAGCGCGCCGCCCACCATGATGTAGTGGAAGTGGGCCACGACGAAGTACGTGTCCGTAACGTGCACGTCGATTCCAAGGGCCGCCAAAAACAGTCCCGTCAGACCACCCATGGTGAACAGGCCGATGAAGCCGAAAGCGTACAGCATCGGCGTGGTGTAGGAAATCGATCCTTTGTAAAGAGTAGCCGTCCAGTTGAAAACCTTGATCGCCGACGGAACCGCGACAAAATAGCTCAGGAAAGAGAACACCAGCGCGGAATAAAGCGAAATTCCTGCTACGAACATGTGATGCGCCCAGACCAGGAAACCCAGGACTGCGATCGCAATGCTCGAAAACGCCACGAACTGATATCCGAATATGCGTTTGCGCGAGAAGCAGGCAATGATCTCGGTAACCACGCCCATGGACGGCAAAATCATGATGTAGACGGCGGGATGCGAGTAGAACCAGAACAAATGCTGAAAGAGCAGTGGATCTCCACCGAGCTTGGGATCGAACACACCCACGTGGAACAAGCGCTCGAGAGCGACCAGCACGATCGTAATCGCCACCACCGGCGTGCCCAGCACCTGAATGATGCTGGTGGCATACATCGCCCAGAGGAACAGGGGCATGCGGTTCCAGGTCATCCCCGGAGCTCGCATCCGGTGAATGGTGACGATGAAATTCAAGCCCGTGAAGATGGAAGAAAATCCGGCGATGAAGATGGCGAGTCCCGCTTCAACCACTTTCGTGTTCGAGTAGGCCGTACTGAACGGGGTATAGAAGGTCCAGCCCGTGTCGATGCCCCCGGTGAGCATGCAATGCATCATCAGAAGCCCGGCAACGATATACAGGTACCAGCTCAGCAGATTGATGCGCGGGAAGGCCAGGTCTTTCGCGCCGATCATGATCGGCACGAGAAAATTCCCCAGCACGGCGGGCACGACCGGGATGAGAAAGAAAAATATCATCACCTGGCCGTGCATGGTGAAGAGCTTGTTGTAGGTGTCCGCCTGCACCAGGTCGCCTGCCGGGGTAAGCAGTTCCAGCCGGATCAGCAACGCAAAGAACCCGCCGATGAAAAAGAAGAAGGTGACCGAGAGCAGGTAGAGCAGCGCGATGCGCTTATGGTCCGTCGTCAACAGCCACGACTTGATCCCATATTGAGCGTTAAGGTAATTCTCTCGTTCTACGGTCGGTACTACCGCGGTAGCCATGCTATTGCACCTGATTCATCGGGGTTGTTCCGGTTGCTGGTTCGCCGGAAGCTCGCGCGCCGACTGTGCCCTGTGCCGGCTTGCTGAGTGATTTGATGTAGGCCAGGAGAGCGTTCACCTGGTCCTCGGTTACCAGTCCCTGGAACGTGGGCATGATGGGTTTGAATCCCGAGACCACTTTGGCCCCAGGGTTCAGGATCGACTCGCGAATGTAATTCTCGTCGGCCGTCAGGGTGCGCCCGTCCTCGAGCAGCACCGGCTTCCCGAAAATCCCCGTGAGATTCGGCCCACGGCCCTGCACATCGAAGCGATGGCACGTGCTACAACCGAGCGAACTGAACAGCTGCTGGCCGGCCAGCGGAAGTGGAGTGGCCGGGCCGCCGCCGAGCCATTCAGCATACTGGGCGGGCTCCAGGACCACGACTTCCCCGATCATCTGCGAGTGCGACGTGCCGCAATATTCCGCACAAAACAGGTGATACGTTCCAGGCTTGGTGGCGCGAAACCACAGGGTGGTGTAGCGGCCGGGAAGCACGTCCTGCTTGATGCGAAACGCGGGAACATAGAAGCTGTGAATCACGTCCTGCGAGGTCATGATCAGCTTGACATCGCGTCCGGCGGGCACATGCAGCGAGTTGATCTCATGCTGCCCTCCCATGTGCTCGGTCTTCCACATCCACTGTTTTGCCACCACGTAGATATCGAGTGTGCTGGGCGGGGGAGTGCGTTCCTTGAAGTAGATGAAGGCTCCCCAGGCAAAGATAAAGAAGAAGATGCCTAACGGGATCACCGACCAGGTAATTTCGAGCGCATGCGAGCCCTCAATCTGCTCCGCCGGAACTCCCTTGCGCTTGCGGAACCGGGCCGCGAAAATCAGGATCAGACTGAAGACGAGAAGGCAAATCATCCCGGAGACGATGAGCAGAAAGATGTACAGCGCGTCGACATTTCCGGCGATCGTCGAAGCTCGGGTTGGCCACAATGGAAAATTGTCGAACATAATTGTTACTTGGTTCGTTTCGCTCCTGAAACCCCGTGGGCCGGATCCCGCCGAACTAACACAATGATGAACGTTCCTAGAAACACCATCGTCCCGGCTGCGGACAGCCGCAAGACATTCATGATGACGGCTCCGTACTTCCCCGTCTCCGGGTTGTAGTGGTAGCAGTACAAGAGCACGGCGTCCACCAGATTGCCGATCTTGCCCTGCGAGGCCTGCACCAGCCCTAAACGCAGGTCCTTGGGCGCGTATTCCACGCCGTAGTAGTACTGCGCGATTTTTCCTTCCGGCGTGAGCACCATGATCGCCGTGGTGTGAGCATACTGTCCGATCTTAGGATCGTACTGGTACTGGAAGCCCGCGGCCTTCGTTAACGCTGTGATGGCGTCCTGCTGGCCGGTTAAGAAATGCCAGCCTTGCTCGGCGCCTGCGCGTCCGTAACGATGCAGATATTCCTGTTTTTTCTCGGCGGCGAGGGCCGGTGTCTCGTGCGGATCGAAGCTCACGGTGAGCACGTCGAATTCTTTGCCGACATCGAACTTCAGCGTCCGCAGCGCGCTAGTGAGGCCGCTCATGACCTCCGGGCAAAGCATCTGGCAGTTGTAATAAGCCAGATTGAGGATGATCGGCTTCTTGCCGAAGTAATCTGCCAGCTTGACCTGCTTGCCGGTCTCATCGCGAAATTCCAACTGCGGGGGAATCTGTTCGTTCAAGTTCTGGGCGATGCCCACGTTCTCAAGTCCCGGCGGCCGCTGGTTCGCTGGAGGTGACATGATGCCCCCCGGCCGGTTCCCCATCATCTGCGCCGATGCGGGCAAAGCCATGCACGCGATGCACGCCAGTATAAGAATCGAATTTTGAAGTCTACTTCTCACTGCTGTTCCTTCTTTTCTCCCTTGGTAGAAGCTGCTTTCGACGGCGAAGCTGGCTTGGCCGCATTGCTCTTCCCCGCCGCCGGAGCCTGTGCCGCACCTTGCGCCCTCACCGGCAGCCCGCGCTGCGCCACCAGTTGCATGGCCCGTTCGATCGGAATGCGAACCACGCCGGCTTGCTTGTCTACGTAGTCATAGCTGTTGAGTTGCTTTTCCTCATCGAGCACGAAGCCGTTCAACTGATTGCGCTCGTCCACTTCGAGACGAGGCTCAGGAAAATGATTGCGTGCATCCGGAGGTACCTTGCGCGTGTCTTCGGGCACCGAGACAGCGAGCGGACTGGGCGGCGTCTGGTGATTGCGCTCGTAGCGATCAAGAAAACCGTAAACACCGCGCAGCATGAAAATAATCGCTATGGTGAGCACCGCGAGAGAGACCATGAACGTGTATACGGCTCGAGCGCTCAGGTCGCGGTGCTCGTAGCCGACCTCGCCATGTTGTCCCGGTTCCAGGTGTTCGTTACTCATGACTCATGCACCGGTTCCAGCACTTGTTTCGCGTACAGATCGTAGGCCGGCAGGAGCGGCCGGGAATCCAGGTTGCGGAAGAAATAGGCCAGCCACAAAGCACCGACGGCGATCGACACGACGAGGTCAGCAATCGTGATTCGAAACGTCGCGGAAAATGTCGGTTCGATGTGCCACAGCAGATCCACCCACCGCATCACCATCATCCACACTGCCAGCCAGACCAGGCGGGTGACGTCGCGTTTGAGCGGTCGCGACAGCAGGATGGCAAAGGGCACCGCAAAGTGGAAGATCACCAGGAACAGTCCCACGAATCCCCAGCCACCGCCCAATCGCCGCACATACCACGTGATCTCTTCCGGAAGATTCCCCGACCAGATGATCAGCCACTGCGAAAAGGAGAAATACGCCCACACCATGATGAAGGTGATGATCAGTTTGCCGTGATCATGCACGTGCTCCGGCTTCAGCAGCTCCGACATGGGCTTGTAGCGGAACAGAATTCTCTCGCACACCACCGCGAAGGAAAGAGCGGCGAGCACCTGGCCCGCCAGGAAGATCAACCCATAGATGGTTGATATCCAGCTGGGGTCCAGCGACATCACCCAGTCGATCACCGCGAACGAAATCGTAAAGCCGTAGAGGATCAAGCCCGGTCCGGCG
>Ga0335079_10010818_pt1 | contig 10394 bp, 10 predicted proteins | sample Lox_Sample_33_FD_206719 | JGI IMG/M metagenome (GOLD analysis project Ga0335079, IMG submission 206719) | Soil microbial communities from Loxahatchee National Wildlife Refuge, Florida, United States - Lox_Sample_3.3 | ecosystem: Environmental > Terrestrial > Soil > Wetlands | place: USA...
CGGAGTCACCGTGCCCGAGCCGACGTTGGCGACGTAGGCGGTCCTCCCGTCCGGCGTGATCGCGATCGCATCGGGGTCGCTGCCGACCGTGATCGGCGGGCCGGCGGTGTTGGTGGCGGTCGCGATCGGGGTCACCGTATCCGAGCCGTAGTTGGCGACGTAGGCGGTCTTGCCGTCCGGCGTGATCGCGATGTGATAGGGGTCGCTGCCGACCGTGATCGGCGGGCCAGGGGTGTTGGTGGCGGTCGCGATCGGGGTCACCGTATCCGAGCCGTAGTTGGTGACGTAGGCGGTGACCGGGCTTGCCGACCCCGCCCGGGAGACCGACGAGCCGACCATCGGGGCCGCGTCGGCCGCAGCGTGCGGCGCGGGCACTACCGAGCCCAGCCCGGCTGCCAGGGAGATCAGCACCGCGGGCATGAGCAGCCATCGCAGCACCGCACGCCGTGCCGTCATTGTCCCGGCTGGCATGGGCTTCCCGTCCTCTCGCCGCGGGGCCAGTGACCCGGCACGACACTACTACTGTCAGTAATGATTCGTTACGTGTCGTGAGCAACCAGGTGCGGGGACGCGCCTGCCGCCGCTAACGGGCCGCCCCTCACTCCCGGCTGGTCTTGCCTCAGCTGTCGCGGCAGCGAGGTCCCACGCGGCGGGGTCGCCTGCGGCCGCCTGGAACGCAGCCCACGCGAGGGTGACTGCCCCGGCTACACCGCCTCGACAGTCACTGTCACGCTGATCCGGACGTAGTCAGCGCCTCGCCGGGTCTCTGTGCTGACGGCGGCAGCCAGCACCGGCGGGGCTGCCTGCGCCGCCAGCTGCTCCCCGAACCTGCCCGCCGCAGCGGTCCACTCGCGCCAGCCCGACGCCCGGGGTACGCCGAGCGTGACCGCGTACCGGGCCGGACGGCGGGCCCTCCCCGGAGCCACCGGCCCAGTAGAACACGGGGCCCGTGGGGTGCTCTCTGCTGTGCCAGATCGCCGGCTGCGGTCCACAGCGCATATCCGCCTGTTCAGCTGCGATTGCTGCCGCCAGGCCGGGCCGTGACCTGGACTGCGACATGAGCGCGACTAGCGAGCTGGTCGCCTGCGGTGCTCGCGGCGAAGGGGGGGCCAAGACCGCCCCGCTTGCCTCTGCCTGATAGTGGTGCTCGGCACCACACGGACGCTCAGCGCCTCGAGGAAGGCGCTCGCCGATGGCGTGCCTGTGCCTGCCATCCGCGATGCCGCTGCCGGCGGCCGGGGTCCCGGCGATGGTTGCTGTCCCGTTCCCGTTATCGGTGAAGGTCAGGCCGCCGGGCAGCGGCCCGGACTCGGCCAGAGCCGGAGCCGGGTATCCCGTGGCCCGGACGGTCAGGCTCAGCGGAACGCCCACCCTGGCCGTGGTAGCCGGGATTTCCCTGATGGCCGCGGCCCGGGTGATGGTGAGGGTGAACGCCTGGGTGGCGGTCCCGTTCTTGTTCCTGGCGGTCAGGGTCAGCGGGTACGCCCCGGCAGCTGCCTGAGCGGGGGTTCCGGAGATCGTGGCCGTGCCGTCACCGTAGTCGGCGAACCTCACGCCCGATGGCAGCCGACCGGTCCTGGTGATCGTGGGTGCCGGGTCGCCGGTCGCGGTCACCGTGAATGTAAACGCCGCCCCGAACGCCGCCGTGGCAGCGGAGCCGCTAGTGAAGGCGGGCCCTTGACCGACAGTGGCGGGCGTGATCGCGATGGCAACGGGGCCGGCTCCGACGGTGATCGGCGGGCCTGCGGTGTTGGTGGCAGTAGCGATCGGGGTCACCGTGCCCGAGCCGACGGTGGCGACGTAGGCGGTCCTCCCGTCCGGCGTGATCGCGATGGCCTGGGGGCCGTTGCCGACCATGATCGGCGGGCCGGCGGTGTTGGTGGCGGTCGCGATCGGGGTCACCGAGCCCGAGCCGCTGTTGGGGACGTAGGCGGTCTTGCCGTCCGGAGTGATCGCGATGTTCTCGGGCTGGCTACCGACCGGGATCGCCGGGCCGGCGGTGTTGGTGGCGGTCGCGATCGGGGTCACCGTGCCCGAGTTCCAGTTGGCGACGTAGGCGGTCTTCCCGTCCGGCGTGATCGCGATGGCATCGGGGTAGTTTCCGACCGTGATCGGGGGCCCGGCGGTGTTGGTGGCGGTCGCGATCGGGGTCACCGTATCCGAGGCGTCGGTGGGAACGTAGGCGGTCCTCCCGTCCGGCGTGATCGCGATGGCGACGGGCTCGTTCCGACCGGGATCGGCGGGCCGGCGGTGTTGGTGGCGGTCGCGATCGGGGTCACCGTGCCCGAGAGGACGTTGGCGACGTAGGCGGTCCTCCCGTCCGGCGTGATCGCGATGTTCTCGGGGACGCTTCCGGCCGGGATCGGCGGGCCGGCGGTGTTGGTGGCGGTCGCGATCGGCGTCAACGTGTTCGAGCCGGAGTTGGCAACGTAGGCGGTGACCGGGGTTGCCGGCCCCGCCGGGAAGGCGGGCGAACCGGCCATGGAGGCCGGGTCTGCCACAGCCTGCGGCGCAGGCCCAGCACAGCTGCGAGCGAGATCAGCGCCGCGTGCATGACCCGCCAGCGCGGCACCGCCCGCCGTGCCGTCCTTGTCCCGGCTGGCATGGGCTTCCCGTCCTCTCGGCGCGGGGCCAGTGACCCCGCACGACACTACTACTCTCAGTAATATCATGTTACGTATTGTGATCACCGGCAGGGGCGCGTCGGCTTGGGCGAACCAAGTTCCGGGAGTTGGCCCAGATCGCCTGTGGTTGCCCCAGGGCACAGGTGACGGACTCGCCGAGATGGAGGCCAGGCATCAGAGTGGCCGAGTGGCCTGCGCAGCGGGAAGCGGTGCGCAGGCGAGGATCGTGTGCCCTGGCTGACGTTGTGCGTTGCTTTCAGCACGTCGCAGAGCGTGAAGTGGCCGCACGCCTCGCAGGCGCGGACATGTCGCACCCTCGTTAGCGCCAGATGGCGCTAACGAGGTGGCTCAGCGAGCCCTCGGGCCGCCCGCCGTACGGCCGCCATCGCAGCCCGCGCCCGCGAACTGCTGGCCGTGCTGGCCGAGGATGCGCAGGTCACGGCGGACTGACCGTCACTGCTGCCGCATATCCTCGCGTCGGATAGTAACTACGTGGCATCCCGCTGTATTTACGGCACTGGTTTGTCCCTCCGCAGCACGGGGTGTCGTCGTGTCCCCCATCGAAGGTTTCTTGACAAGATCAGGGGTGGCGCGCACCGCTCCTCCCCCGTTCCGCCTGGACGCCAGCGAGCTCACCGCGGCGTAGTGTCTTCCAGGGTTGATCTTGAACTGACCATGATCATTGGTGATGCCCGGGTGATCACTGGCCAGGCTCGCTACCTGACCATTTGTGTCCCATGGAGGACTGGAAAGAGCGACCCTTGCCTGTGGGAGGCCGCTCTTTGAAGCGTGGCGGCGACGCAACAAGGAGGAGCAATGAAGATCGCCGCCCCTCTGGCCACCGCCGCCGCCGCGGCACTCGCCGCTGGCCTCGCTGCCTGCGGCGTGTCAGCGCCAAGCCTGCCGGGCACCAGCCAGCCACCCCAGCCTCCTCCCGGGCGGCAACGCAGCAAGCCCCGGCGCAGGCGTCAGCCAAGACGTCCGCAGCGGCCAAGACGACAGCCGCGCAAACGGCGGCGATGAACAGGTGGTACAGCGGCGCGACCGTGGTCCAGGCCGCCAACGTTTGCGGGGATGTCTACCGGGTCTATTTCGACAACGTCGCAGTCAACTCGGGAAGCGGATCGTCCAGCCTGGAAGGCGACATCACCAAACTGCAAAAGGACGTTGCCACCGCGCTGAGCAACCCTCCACCTGTCGCCGCCGATGCGGTGATCTGGAAAAGAGTCCTTAACGCGTACAGCAACGCCGCGGGCGGCCCGACCAACTCGGGGCTGGTAGCGGCCGTCCGGAGCGCTAAGAACGCTGCATGGACATGGACTCCGTCCTTCGGCGGAACGCTGCTCGTTTGCCTCAACGTGAGCATCTGACTGACACCGTCGCGCTCCCCGCCGCAATGACGACCGGGGGGCACAGTCGCCCTCTGGCAGGACGCCACTGGCAGCTTTGAGCCGGTAACGGACGTATCACCAGCCGCAAGCGACGATGAGGGCGAAGGTCGTTCGGCAGGCGGACCGGGAACAGGTCCGCTGCTACAGCCCTACAGCCGGCCTGCTTACGGCTCCTGTCTGCCCCTGCGGCGGCTGGCCGCCCGGGGAGCGGGCTCCCCTGCCTCGCCCTGATCTCCGCTGCCGTTGCGCAGGCGGTCCATCTCGGCCCGCGCCTGGCTGAGGTCGCGCTCGGCGCGCTCGGCAAGGGCCCGCAGAGCGCCTCGCGCAGCCCGTCCCGCTCGCGGGCAGCGTCGGCGCGTATCCGGTCCAGGTCGCGCTGGGCGTCCCCGCGGGCCCGCTCCGTCTCGGCCCGGGCGTGCTGCCATGCTCGGCTGTGCGGACATGCCGGTGTGCTTCGCGCTGCCGATCAGTGGCCCTGCGATGATCCGGCCTGCCTGCGCTCTGCCGGCGGCGAGCCGGTCATGGCTGGGGGCCTGGTGACTTTCATCTCGCCCTCGGGCCGGGGGAGGCAGCTCAGCTGCGTCTGGCACCGGGCCGCCCGGACCCGGCACTAGAGTCGCCCGGCTGGATCCGCGGCCCGGTGATCTGCAGCGACCCGGCCCTGACCGTGCATGAGGTCGACATCGCGCCACCCGGATGGTAAGCGTTTGGGGGCGATCGTTCCGGACAGGCGTCAGAGCTGAAGCTCGGGTTCGCGGTCGAGGCGGGCAAGCTGACCGCCCTGTGGGTCGGCGGCAAGGGCGAGGCGTCGCTCACGGTGACCCTGGAATGGTCCGAGCACCATGCTGCGCCTGCGAGCGGGGATGGCTGACCGGCTCGACGATCTCCTGCGGGGCTTCGTTGGCGGCCCGCTGATGAGGGGAGATTTACGAGCGGCCAAGCAGCAGCCTGAGCAGCCGCCTGCCCGGCAGCGACGGCCGGTGCTACGGTCCGGTGCTTCGACCATAGGTACACCGGTGGACCACCGTGGTCTTGTACCCGGACGAGCTAGGTTGGCTGCGTGAGGCGCTGCCCCTCAACGCCGTCAGTGACAACCCGGACGACGATGAAGACGATGAGCTGGACCAGCTCTGACAGCGGGAAGTCCAGGTGAACCGAAGGTAAAGGCTGCTTCCTGAGAGCCGACCCGTGAGGCGATAGGCGTACCCGCTACGGACCGAGGACGCCCGCTATCGACGTGGCTGCCACCAGGGGCGGAGTCGGCAGGCCGCCGAGGCCGAGGGTCCGTGTGGTCCACGGGCCCGGCAGAAGCGGCGAGGAAGAGCCCGGCGGAAGCCACAGCTCCGCAGCTGCATGGTGTTCCTGGCCGAGCGTCACGCCCTTGAGGATGAGCACCGCCACAGGCTGCGGTGGGGGCTGTCCCGGCCATAGCCCCCTGCTGCGGTCACGGCTGACGCTTATCCCGGACGGTCCAGCAGTCGCGGTCGCGGGCCCGTACAACATGGCAGCTATCTCATCATCGGCAGGCATGGGTGAGCTGACGTCGAAGACCACGACGAGCGGGTCAACCAGGCCGGCGTGCTGGCTCACCTTCGCCCGCACCGATGATCGCAAGGCTTCGGCACTCTCCAGGTGTACGGCCCCGGAGATGCTGACGCCAACAGTGCCTCCGTTCTGCCCGCGCAGGCTGGCCGACCTCGGGACGGCCTCCACCGCCACTGACCATCCGGGGCCGCTCCATGTCTGCAACGGCGGCTCGTATGGCTGGGTTCCTGCGTCGTAGTAAGCGGCCCGCTCGGCGGGCGGCGCATCGAGGCCTGGGGGTGAATCGTTGGCGGCGCGACCTTGCCGACGCTGGTGCTCAGCGTCTAGGCGCTGCCGCTCGGTTCCGTAGTTCAAGCTGGTGAGCCAGCTCTCGATCTGTTTCCGGACAGGCCTCATGCTCGGGATCTCGGGCCCTATGTCCACGTTGATCGCGAGCCAGAAGTCAGGTGATGGGATCTTTTCTAGCTCGGCGGCGATGGCCCGTCGGCGCTGAGCATCCTTCCGGTCGGCCACGGGTGCTACCGTCCGGCGCACTTCGAGGTGCGTGCGGCTGGGCAGCGTAACCGCGAAGTCCGTGTGGCTTGCGGGTCCGGCCGCTGGCTGGAGCTCCACAACGGGGTAGACAGAGTCGAGCAGGATGAAGGTGACAAGCTCGGCGAGTGCGGCACTGACTTGCGTGTCTTCACGGTCCTGGAGGCGGCGGATGAGTTCATCACGAGCCTGCCCAGCAGGCATCCGTGTCAGCCAGTTGTCCCATCGGGTCCGCGCAGCCACGGCTTCTGGTTCGCTGCTGCGCTGTAGGTACTTCCAAGCCGTCTCGCGCTGCCGCCTGGGCCCCAGGTCCTGGGCCCCGGTGTTCCCGAAAAAAGACACGCTGCGCTGACCTGTCATGGCCGCCCCGTCCTCCTGGTTCTCCCTTGTCATCACCACGCCCATCCCGGAAGCCTGGGTCGGCTACCACGGAATCCGCCCTCCCGCCCAGGGCAAGAAAGCTACGCCACTCGCGAGGCCGCCGCGCCGACCGCGGCAACCTCGCCTACTGGACCGGGGAGGCGGGGGATGCTCGACCGGGGCGGGGCTGCCCCCCGGCCCAGGCCCCCAGAGCGGGCTACAGTGCCCGCGCCTGGCGGTGGTCCTTGCGTGCTTGCTCGCGGGCGCGCAGCTGGCGCTGCATCAGGCTGACCAGCGCTCGGAACTCGTCCGACGGCAACTAGCAGAGCAACGCCATCGGATCACCGAATGAAGAGGGCAGGGACGCACTCCGAGCACGCCATGGCTATTCCGGTGCCACGGACAGGCGGGACGACCACGCCAACGGGACCAGCTCGCCCACGTCGGTCGCGTTGCAGCGGATACACGCATCCCCGGTGGCCTGGGAGTCTGCCAGCTCGCGGTCTACTGGCCGATGGCCCGCGATGGTCACCATGTAGCGGGCCTTTGGCACTTCTCTCATGACGAGGAAGGCTAGAGGCTTCCTCTGACACGCTGTCGCGTCGCGTCGCGTATGCGACGCGACGCACGGCCATGAGGGGATCGGCATATCGGCTGTTGCTATGTCCGCGCATCCGTTAGCGCCTTCCTCAGCTGACTGGCGAACCCGTACTCCGGAGCGGCCTGGCTCTGTCTCCGCACGGTCAGCTTGGCCCGCAGAGATCTGGCCCCTGGCTTCCGAGGGAGTCACTGGGCCACCGAGAAGCCTCTGCCACGGGGTTTACACTCGCCCGCCACGCCACGCCGGGCTGCTAACGCCTCATTCCGGGTTACTGTGAGTTACCTTGAAGAATATGCTCGCATGCGCCGTTCCGCCCCTGGCTGTCGCGGTCGTCCGATTCGACGCCGCGCGCCTGGCTCGCCGGCCGGGGCCCGATCAGGCCGTCACGGCGACCGCGGAGCACGCCGATGGCCACGGCCCGGGCCGGGCGAGGCTCGCATGACATCTGCGGATGACGCCAGCAAGCCCGGGACAGCCCCGGGCGATCACGCGGGCAGCGTGCTGTGCCGCCTCCTCGTCTATCATCCCGAGGTCGTCGGCATCGAGATGCTCGGCCAGACCGAGATGCCCGACGGGACCATCTCACACTCGCTGGGCGTGATGCTGCCGGGCGGCCGGGACCTGTTCGTCGACGTGGAAGACGCCTGAGGCCGAAGATCGGCGCGGAGCACCGGCTCGGCGGCTGGCCGGCGATCAGCCCGCCGGTCCGCGGCGGGCGCGGCCTTGCCGCATGGAGCGGTCAGCCGGGTAAAGGGTGCCGGTCGCTCGCCTGCCCCCGCAGAGGTGAGGACCGGAAACGTGCAGTCGTCCTAACGGCTGGCATCGGCTGGCGACAGCGCGGTAGCGGCCGATTTCGGCCCAGCCCGGTATCAGCTCCCGGTCGGCTCCGGCGTCGATGCAGAGCTGAGCGGCCTGCAGGTGGGCCGCCTCATCCGGGTCGCCCTGGTGGAATCCCGCGGCCAGGCCGGCGCATTCGGCGAGCAGGTCGGGCCGTCCGGATGCCACCTCGACCAGCTCGGCCACCGCCCTGTCGTGCTCGGCGTCGGTCAGTTCACGTCCGCGCGCATAACGGCGGGCCGTGCCCGCCAGCTGCGCGACGATGATCCGGTCCTGCCCAGTGACTGCCATCCAGCCACTATAGAACACGTATTCGACAAGACAACAGACCACGCAGGGTGCCGCGGCTGCGAGCTGTGCACCCCGACCGCCATCACGGGCCGTCCTTTCCGGGAGCGCTTGGCGGGAGCCGGGCGGGCCTGGGGGCCGGGGGCAGCGTGCCCGTGGCGCCCCGACAGCCCGCAGCGCGCGCCCGGCCATGCCATGTGGAGGGCCAGATGCCTCCCCAGCGTGGGCCGCAAGGCTGCCGGTGTCCGCAGCTGGCAGGGCGGGCAGCGTCCGGCCTTCTGGCCGCGCTCGCCGCCCATGACATCGTGAAGCTGGAATGACGGTCATCCGCAGGCGCCGTGATGCTCGTACCTGTACGGGGCCCTGACGTCAGTTACCACCGGTGCCTCCTGGCAGGCACGGGACGTCTTGCGCTCTCGGGGACGTCCCGAGATGGCCTGCCTGGGTCGGTGACCGTCCGCCGTGGCCGACGTAGCGTCAGTGCATGAACCTTGCTGACCAGGCCAAGGACACAGCCCGCACGATCCTGCAAGCGCCGCTGCCCCGCCGGTGGGCGCATACGCAGGGCGTTGCCGCCCAGGCCCGGACCCTGGCCGCGATCCTCGGCCGCGACGCCGATCTGCTGACCGCTGCTGCGTGGCTGCATGACATTGGCTATGCGCCAGAAATCACCCGCACCGGCTTCCACCCGCTCGACGGTGCCCGGCACCTGCGCGACGCCGAACATGCCGACGGCATGCTGTGCCGGCTGGTCGCCCATCATTCCGCGGCGCTCATTGAGGCCCGCGAGCGGGATCTGGCCGGTGAGCTGGCGCGGGAGTTCGAGCCCGCCCCCCGCGATCTGGAAGACGCGCTGATCTACTGCGACATGACCACCGGCCCCGACGGCCGGCATCTGCCCGTCGAGCAGCGCCTCGCCGAGATCCGCACCCGCTACGGCCCGGGCGACCCGGTCAGCCGTGCGATCGCGCGCTCCGCGCCGCTGCTGACAAGCGCCGTCACGCGGGTATCGCGCAAGCTGGCGACGTTCACGGAGGCGCGGGGCGCGGCGCCCTCGGCCAGCGTGCATGTCCTGGCCGGGACGGCTTAGCCTGGCCGCGGCGCCCCGCATTGTGCTGCACGACGCGCATCGAGGGATCCATCTCATACGTGCCGAGTGCGTTCATCCCGTTAAGATCCGCGACCTGGCCGCGCCGCGGCCCGTCACGTACAACCAGGCGTGCGTGCGCAACCAGCCGGGGACCCGCGCGACAGATCGGTGCGAGGAGCTGAAAAGGCCCAACCACCTCGCTTGCGTTGGCGCCAAGCTGAGGGCAACGGGCGAACACGGCCCGGACAAGCACGGCGACAGGACCGAGCTGGGGCCGCTCGCCACGGCTGAGTGCCTGGCGCGTGCCTACAAGCCGTCGTGCGAGATCGACGCCGCGCTCGCTGCCGGCAACCTGGCAGAAGCTCGCCGAGGAGCCCGGCATCGACGAGCGGCGGCGCGGACGCGTTACCGTGGCTGGGCTGACCGGCAGCAGGACATGCTGACGTCGACTTACGGCACAGCTCGGTCTCGACGATGCCGCGCACTCCCCCGCGGTCGCGCTTTCCAGAGCATCCTGACCCGGGCATATCACAGCCCCGCACAGCCGGGCATTAGAGCCGGCATCTCGACCTAACTAAGACAGCCAGTTAACGCTCTTTACGCTGAGGCGGAAGGTGCCTGCATTTCTCGACCATGCACCTTGGTGCATGCCGTCTGCCTTCCTGCTACTCCTGACCTGCTTCCTGACCTGCTCAGACCGCTCTTTCTTAATGCACCGATACACCCTTACACCTTTACACCATCACCTCGTTGCTACTGCTGATCATCTCGCTTTTCGCTGTTTGCATCTGGCTTATGCACTGCATATTCTGACCCTAAGATTCAAAAGCCCATGAACTGATGCATCAGAATGATCGTGGCCAAGATCAACAGCTAAAACCAAGATCAAACATCGCGGAAGGGGCCGTGCGGTGGGCGCGTACATGAAGATGTCGCGGGGCCGCGACCCCAACTACCCCCTCAAGCAGATCGCAAAGCAGGTCGCCGCGACGGGCGCGAGCTACTACCTGCAGGCCGTCGTCGAGGGCGGAGAGCCTCCCGGCGTGTGGCTCGGCGAGGGCCTGGCGGCGCTCGGCATCCACGACGGGGACGAGATCGATCACGACGAGTTCCTGTCGCTCTATGGC
>Ga0335079_10010819_pt1 | contig 10394 bp, 7 predicted proteins | sample Lox_Sample_33_FD_206719 | JGI IMG/M metagenome (GOLD analysis project Ga0335079, IMG submission 206719) | Soil microbial communities from Loxahatchee National Wildlife Refuge, Florida, United States - Lox_Sample_3.3 | ecosystem: Environmental > Terrestrial > Soil > Wetlands | place: USA: Florida...
GTCTTCGACGGGTCGATTTACCCTGGTGCTGGGTGAGCGGCGATGCCGGGCAGCCAAACTCGCTGGCGAGCTGACTATTCCGGCGATCGTGCGGCAGATTTCGAACCAGCAGGCGGCGGAGATGACGATCGTCGAGAACCTGCAGCGCCAGGACTTGAACTGCCTGGAGCAAGGCAATGCGTTTGCGCGCTTGAGCCGCGACTTCGGACTGACGCAAGAGCAGATTGGGCAGCGCACGGGGTGCTCACGCGAGTCGGTCTCAAACTACATGCGCTTGCTGCGATTGCCGGATGAGGTAAAGGAATATCTGGCGGATGGAAGGCTCGGGTTCAGCGAGGCGAGGGTGCTGTTGCAGTTGACGGATACTCGCTCGATTCCTTATATCGCGAAGGAAGCGCTGGACGGAAACATGTCGGTAGCGCAGTTGATAGAAAGAGTGGATCGCGCCAACCTGCCGCAGGAAGCGTTTCCACCGGCACAGGTTTATAAAGAGCAAGATCCCAACGTGCGGGCGATACAGACGGAGATGGAGCGGGTGCTGGGTTGCCGGGTGCGGATCAGCGACCGCAAGGGGCGAGGGAAGATTGTGATTGAATACGCGACGCTGGAAGATTTTGACCGGGTGGTGGAGATGCTGAAGGGATAGTTTCTAGTTTCCGGTTTCTAGTTTCTAGAGGACCAGGAAAGTTAGGAATCAGGGGAGTAACAAGTGGGACGGTGGTAAGGCCGGAGTCACGGTCTCCGGCGGGGAAACGGGTAGAAGGAACTGGTGAAGTGGTAGAAGCCGAGGAGTGGTCACGGTCGAGACCCGGTTGCTTCGAGTTACGGGATGACGCCAAACACGGTGCCACAGCCGCCGCGACAGTTCAGCGATGTACCGCCCCCGGCGGTGCCGTAGAGCGCACCAAATTTACCGAACGCCAGGCCGGCCCCAGACCCCGAGGGGCCCGGGGCACCGAACAGGTCGAACTCAGCCTCTTTCCAAGTTCCTGCCTGATCCTGAAGCCGGAAGAGGGCACCCGCAATCCTAGAACCAGCGGCCGTGCCATAGAGGTTGGATTGGTCGAAAATCAGGTCCCCCCGAAAACCCGAGGCGGGCGCTGCACCATTGAACAGCACACTCTCAGTCCATGCTCCGCCGGATGGCGTCAGCTCAAAAACGGTGCCTTCATCGGAAGTCCCGCCGCCCTCTGTCGTCCCATAAAGATTCCCGGCTTGGTCAAAGATCACGCCGGCTGCCGGGCCGGAATCGCCAGTTTTCGCAATCGGAAACGTGTACAGAATGGTTTCGGTCCACGTCGGTGTCTCCAATTCGAAAACGGTACCACCGGCGTTACCGGTTCCCCCCACGGTCGTCGTGCCATAAAGGTTGCCCGTCTGGTCGAAGATCACATCGCTCTCGGGCAAGAATCCGTCACTGCCATTCTGAGAAAAGCTATGGAGAACTGAATAGGTCCAAGCACCACCCTGGGCCGCTGGCGCCATCAACTCGAAAACAACGCCGCACCCGGCGCTACCACAGCCGCTGCCGCCGCCGCCACTCCAGGCTGTACCGTAGAGGTTGCCGGCCTGGTCAAAAGTTAGCCGCGCCCGCGGATTACTCCCGTCGCTGCCCGAAAAAGTATGAAGTACGGTCTCGGTCCAAGCTCCGCCCGGCGCAGCAGGTGGTGACAGCTCGAACACAACGCCACAGCCATTTGCTCCGTTCGAGCACGTCACCGTACCACCGCCGACGGCGGTACCGTAGAGGTTCCCCACCTTGTCAAACACCAATCCCGCATAGGGTCCGGAGCCATCGCTGCCACCGGTGAAGCGATAGAGAACGGTTTCCTTCCATGCACCGTCCCTCGAAGACGGGGCGGACAACTTAAACACCGTGCCGCATCCCGATGGGCAAATAATGCTACTGCCGCCGCCGAGGAAAGTGGTGCCGTAGAGATTGCCGGCTTTGTCTACGACCAAGGTGGACACAGGGGCATAGCCGTCGCTGCCTGAGGTAAAATTGTAAAGGACTTGGAGTTCCGGCTTGTCCGCCAGGGCATAGCCAGTGAGCGACAGAGCAAATACGCAAAAGGACAGTCCCGCGAACAGAAGCCAGCCGGACATTGTTTTCATGATTTTCTCCCCGCAACGAGGGGGTTGCCAAGCTGAGAGAGCCGCCCGGGAGAGAACCAAAGCATTGTGTGCCCGTGGCTGATGCGTGTCAAGTGAGATTGGCGGAGTGCAAGTACTTGCATATTGACAGGGAAACCACTGGCGACCATAATTCTCCGCACGTTTTGGGCACATCTCCCCCTGTTTGTCTGTTTGCCTGGAACCGAATCCCCCGAACGGCTTGTTGGTTAAGCGTTTTGGCCCCCTCCTGGAGCCAAGATTCGATTTCCGAAGGAGATGCCTGCCATGAAATCCCTCGTCACGTGCGTGGTCGCTGGATTCTTTTCATTTGTTCTTTCGCTGGCCGCTCAGACGTCCGGTAGCGGCGCTGCGGTTGCTCAAGTGCCTCCGGTAATCCAGTTTTCTAGCGTGGCTACGGACGAGGCCGGAAGCGCGCTGAGTGGCCCGGTGGCGATGACCTTCTCGCTCTACAACGATGCACGTGGCGGTGAGCCGTTGTGGAGTGAGACCCAGAGCGTGCCACTGGATAGCACAGGGCATTACTCGGTGTATCTGGGAATTGCCAGGGCGAACGGAGTGCCGGTCAGCTTGTTCGCAACTGGCCAAGCGCGTTGGCTGGGAGTGCAGATCGCGGGACAGGCAGAGCAACCGCGGGCGTTCCTGGTGAGTGTGCCCTATGCGATAAAGGCCGGGGACGCGGCCACGGTGGGGGGATTGCCGCCGTCGGCCTTCATGCTGGCAGCCCCCGGCGGAGGGAGTGCGTCGACATCCTCTTTTTCTTCGCCTTCCGGCAGTGGCGGCAATGCGGCCGACATCGGGGGCTCGGGGACGCAGAACTACATTCCCATCTGGACCGACAATTCGGGCAACTTGGGCGATTCAATTCTGTTTCAATCAAGCGGGAATGAAGTGGGGATCGGCACGAAGACGCCCACGGCCAGGTTAGACGTGAATGGCGGAGTCGTCTCGCGCGGGCCGCTGCAATTGCCCAGCAAGGGCACGGCGACCGCTGCCGGCGGATTCAACTCGCAGACGTTGAACCTGCAGGGATCATCGTTCAACAGCAACACCGGGAAAGCCATCGGTCCGCTGTTTCAGTGGCAGACGGAGCCCAGCGGGAATAACACGCCCACTCCGTCGGGAACGTTGAATCTGCTGTACGGGAATGGCTCGGGCGCGCCGAGCGAGACTGGATTGAACATCGCCAGCAACGGGCAGATCACGTTCGTTTCGGGGCAGAGCTTTCCCGGAACCGGGACCATCACGGGGATCACGGCGGGCACGGGGCTGACCGGGGGCGGCACGAGCGGCAACGTTACGATCGGCATCAATGCCGAATTCCCGAGGAAGTATTACGCGCGACTGGCCGCCGCCAACACCTTCACCAAGAATCAAACGGTGAATGGCACGATGACGGCGACTGCATTTTCCGGTAATGGCGCGGGGCTGACCAAGCTGCAAGGCGCGAACGTGCAAGGCACGGTGGCGACGGCGAACAACGCGCTGAACCTGGGCGGCCTGGCGCCGAGCGCATATCAGCCCGCGGGTTCGTACGCGACCACCGGCAGCAATACTTTCACCGGCGATCAGAATGTGACGGGCAAGGTGGCAGCGACGGGGTCGATTTCGGGCGAAGCGGGGAGCTTCACAGGACCAGTTACGGCGGCGGGCGCGCTGCTTCCTGCGAGCGGGACGGCGACGGCAGGGAAGGGGTTCGCTTCGCAGCCACTGGATTCCGTGGCATCGGCTTACAACAGCATCACGGCGAAGGCAGAGAATAAAGACTTTCGCTGGCAGGCGGAACCGGTGGGCAATGACAGCGGGGCGCCGTCGGGAAAATTCAACCTGTTGTTTGGATCGAACGGCGCGACCCCGACCGAAACCGGGCTCTCGGTGGCCAGCAGCGGGCAGATCAGCTTCGCCTCGGGACAGACATTTCCGGGTGCGGGCACAGTGACCAGCGTAGGCAGCGGAGCGGGACTGGCCGGGGGGCCGATTACCGGGAGCGGAGCCTTGAGCATCGCTACGGGCGGAGTGACCAATGCCATGCTGACGAATCCGGGGCTGACGGTAGCGGCGGGGACCGACCTGACGGGCGGCGGCGCGGTAGCGTTGGGAGGCACCACCACGCTCAATGTGGACACCGCCAAGGTGCCACAATTGAACAGCGCCAATACCTTCACCAGCAATCAGACCATCACCAGCGCCAGTGGAATCGCGCTGCAAGCCACCAGTTCGAAACAAACTGTTCAAGTAGCGACACCGAAGCTCCTGCTCAATGGGATCAGCAATGGTTTGAGCGTGTTCAGCGTCGATCGATCCGGCAATGGGGTTTACGAAGGCGGTCTAACGGTTGGCAATCTTGTGCTTGGCCCGAGCACCGGAATCGTGCTCCAAGCCATAAACACAGCTGGGGCCAATGTCTCGCTGGCAACACAAAGCTTTCTTATTAGTGCGTTTTCGAACAGCGGGGACGCGTTCAATGTCGATTATCAGGGGAATGTCACGGTGGTAGGCAACTTGAGTGTCGGAGGCAGCCTCAGCAAGGGGAGCGGCTCCTTTAAGATTGATCACCCGCTCGACCCGGCGAACAAGTATTTGTACCACTCGTTTGTCGAATCTCCCGACATGATGAATGTGTACAACGGGAACATCGTTACCAACAAGCGCGGTGTCGCTACGGTGGTGTTGCCGGATTATTTCGAAGCGCTGAATCGCGATTTCCGCTATCAACTGACGGTGATTGGCCAATTCGCACAAGCCATCGTGGCCAAGGAGATCAGCCATGGCCGTTTCACCGTCAGAACCAACCGGCCCGGGGTTAAGGTCTCCTGGCAAGTGACCGGCATTCGTCAGGATGCCTACGCCAACGCACACCGTATTCAGGTGGAAGAGGAAAAACCGCCGCAGGAGCAGGGACGCTATTTGCATCCTGAGTTGTTCGGCGCGCCGCCGGAGCGAGCGATTGGAGCTCGTGCTCCATCTGGCGCGGCGCCTGTTATGTCAGGCACGACGGCAGAGTTGGCGGCGAAGTGAGGACAGCGAGTGAGGCAGCAGTGCGGGATCCCGGCGAACCAAGAAAGTCAGGAATCACGAGAGTCAGCGGTGGGATGTTGGCAGCGCTGAACCTCCCGCAACCACGCGCAAACAAGAAATCCGAAGGGCAAAGTGGTAGAGAACTGCTCATCCCGCGCTTCGACCGCCTCTTGACACCGCATAGGTTTGCTATATAGTTCCTGCGCCTGACTTTCCCAAGGCCTGCGAACCCGCCACTGGGGCGGCAATTGGCGTTGGCGGCGTGGGGAAGAATCCCCGGTTGGAGAAGAATCGATGAAAAACTGGTGCTCGGGTATGGGACGGTTGCTGGTGGTGGTGCTGGTGGTGTCGGTGGCTGCGGCGGCGGCCGGGCCGGTAACTCTCAAGTTCAAAACAGAGAGTATTCCGGGAGCGACGCAGACAGATGTTTTTGGAGTGAACAATTCGAATGTGGGAGTGGGATCGTACGTGGATAGCGGTGGCGTGCGGCATGGTTTTGTAGCCAGCGGGGGAAAGGTAACTACGCTGGATGCGCCGAATGCCATGAGCACGTACTGCTTTGCGGTGAATAATGAGGGCGCGATCGTCGGCGATTACGTGACAGCGAGCTTTGTGTCGCAGGCATTTTTGTATCAGAACGGGACCTTTACCGACATTGGGCCGGAGGGAGCGACGGGATCGCAGGCGTTGGGGATCAATGACAGCGGGGACGTCAATGGAAACTTCAGCGATGCTAATGGCGGCGAGCATGGATTCTTGCTGAAGGGCGGCACCTATACCACGATCGACGTGCCGGGGGCGTTATTCACGTTGGGCGGCGGGATTAATAACGCAGGCATTCTGACCGAAGTGTGGATTGATTCGGAAGGGGATGCGGAATCGTCGGTTTACACCGGCAGCAAGTTCATCACGGTGAATGTTCCGGGGGCGGAGAGTTCGTCGGCGAGTGCGATCAATAATGGCAATGACATTGTATTTTCCTGGGAAGACTCGAACGACGGTTATCACGGGGCGGTGCTGCACGCGGGCAAGTTTTACAATTTTGACGACCCGAGCGGCGATCGGACGTATGGGTATGGGATTAATGATCAGGGGATTGTTGTGGGCTCGTACCGGCCGGGCCCGGGGCAGAACAATACGGGGTTTGCGGCGAAGAGGTGAAGACCTAACCACAGAGGACACGAAGGGCACAAAGGAAGACTCGTGCTGCGGTCAGTTTCCTGCGAAGCGGACGACTAGGCCTTTGGGGCCGACGGCGAAGATTTCTCCGGAGGGGCTGACGCTGAGGGCGTTGAGGTTGAGGTCCCAGATTTTCTGCCATTTGGCGGCCGTGGCGCCGGCGCAAGCGGCGTGGGCAGTGCCGAGGGCGAAAACTGCCGAGCTGCGCTCGGCCTGGACGGGCGAGGCGCCCGTCCCCACACAACCTGTGCGAAATGTGACGGCGGAGAAATACCATTGCGGCGAAATGGGGGCGAGCGCCCAGGTGCGGCCGCCATCGTGCGTAATTGCGAGATTGGCGCCGTTTTGATCGGGATGCTGGTAGTCGCCGCCGGCGATCACGCCGTGTTTTGCGTCGCGAAAGGCGATGGAGAAAATGCCGGCGGAGTCGGTTCCGTGGACGATGGGAGTTTCCGTGACGGTCCAGTTTTTGCCGGCGTCGGATGAATGGAAGACGCGAGCGGCTTTTCCTCCGGTAGCAGACCAGACGTTGTTTTCCCCCTGAACTGCGATGCAGGTTCCGCTGGCGGCGAAAGCGCCTTCGCCGGCGATGGCAGGCGGGAGCCTGTCCGGTAAAATCGGTGTCCAAGTCTTGCCGCCGTTTCCGGTGGTGATCAATTCAAACTTGCCGTTCACGGGATCGCCGACGGCGATGCCGTGGTTGGGAGTCCAGAAGGCCATGCAATCGAAGAAGCCCTTGGGATCTTGATTGGTGAATTCGAGGGACCAGGTTTTGCCGGCGTCGGTGGTTTTGTAGATGCGGGACTGGTCGCCGGGGCCGGCGGCAAGGAGATAGGCGAGGTCGGAGCTGAAGGCATCGACATCGCGGAAGTCGAGAGCTTCGGCGCCGGGGACTTGGGCGGGGAGCCAGGTGTGGCCGGCATCGGTGGTGCGGAGATAAGTGCCGTGGGTGCCGCTGGCCCAGGCGACGTTAGGCGCGGGCGTGCTGAGGCCGCGGAGATTTTCGGTGGTGTGGGAGTTTTGGATGGTTTGAGCCACGAGAGAGGTGGAAAGGAGCATGAAAGTGCAGAGACGCATAGTGGTTGGCTGACATGATAGCTTGTTGCGTGATGGCGTTTTCGCGATTGGGAAAAAAGCTTGAACGCAGAGGACGCGGAGGCTTCGCAGAGGGCGCAAAGAACATCGGGTGATGCGATGAAGAATGTTTTGTTGGAGATTTGTTGCGGGTCGATTGATGACGCGATTCAGGCGGAAAAAGGCGGGGCCGACCGGGTGGAATTGTGCTCGGCGCTGTTTTTGGGCGGGCTGACGCCGTCGATCGGAACCATTAAGGAAGCGAAGAGCCGGCTGAGGATTCCGGTGATGGGGATGGTGCGTCCGCGGGGCGGCGGGTTTTGCTATACCGAGGCCGAGATGGCCACGATGGAACGCGATGCGGAAGCGGCGATCGACAGCGGGGCCGATGGCATAGTGTTCGGCATCTTGCAGGATGATGGCAAGATCGATGTGAAGCGAACGAAGCGGATGCGGCAACTGATTGGCAAGCGGCAGGCGGTGTTTCATCGGGCGTTTGACGTTACGCCGGATCCGTTCAAAGCGCTGGAACAACTGGTAGACCTTGGAATCACACGGGTTTTGACCAGTGGCCAAAAGGACACGGTGCCGGAAGGAGTGGAACTGATCGCTAAGCTGATTGAGCGCGCGGGCAAGCGGATCGAGATCCTACCGGGGGGCGGTGGGCTGCGGCCGTTCAATATGCTCGAGATTGTGGAGAGGACGGGTTGCCGTCAGGTACACATGACGGCGTGGGGCGCGGTGAGGGATTCGTCGACGCAGGCGCGTCCGGAGGTGACGTTCGGAGGGGCGCTGCATCCGCCGGAGGACCAGTACGATGTAACGGATGCGAAGCTGGTGCGGGAGATTGCGGAGAGGCTGCGCGGCAAGTAGCGAATCTGAAGAAAGGCTTGGCCACGGATTTGCGCGGATGAACACGGATCTGTAGCCATAGGCAAGACTAAAAGGCGACCTATGCTCTTCTCTCGGTTAAAGACGCCGTTATTTTTAGCCCTCAGCCTGGCCTGCCTCTGCCACGGCATATTGGGTCCGACAATAGCAGAAGCCAAGATCGGAGCTATTCAGGACGATCACAGTTCGTCGCCGCCCTCGAAATCGGTGGCCGATCGTATCGCCTTGCAGAACGCCTTGTTCAAGGAGCAGTACGAAGATGACCTGAGGGCTTCTCCGGAGAGCGAGACGGCCCGAGGCGATTACCGGGATAACGCGATGCTGGATGACTATTCTCTCGGAGCTAGCGCCAAGCAAAATGCTGTCGACCGCTCGTATCGTGCCAAGCTCGATGCCATTTCGACGGAAGGGTTTGCCGAGCAGGACCGCATCTCACACGACCTTCTGCTTCACGTTCTGGATAACCGTATTGCGGACTACGAGCTGAAGGATTATGAGATGCCGATCTCGCAAATGCAGGGCGTCCACACCGGCCTGGCCGATCTTCCCAACTCTGTTCCGCTCGATACGGTCAAGCATTATGAAGACTACATTGCGCGTCTGCACCAGATCCCACGCGCTTTCGAGCAAACCATCGCCGTGCTGCGTCAGGGAGAGAAAGATGGATTGATGCCGGTGCGGATTCTGCTTGACCAAATACCGGCACAATGCGAAGGCACGATCGCCGAAAATTCGTTCATGGTCCCGACGAAGAAGTTTCCAGCTTCTTTCTCGGCGGAGGACAAGAAGCGTTTGACGGAAGAGATTGAGCGCGCGGTGAACTCGGAGGTGCTGCCGGCGTATCGCCGCTTCGCGGATTTCATCGCGAAGGACTACGCTCCGCATGGCCGCACTACCATCGGGCTGAACAGCTTGCCCGACGGCTCCCGCCGATACCAGCAAGCGATTCGAGAGCAAACCACCACCGACATGCCCGCGGCCGAGATTCATGCGCTCGGGCTGCGGGAGGTGGAACGGATCAACGGCCTGCTCACCAACCTTGCCATCAAAGCGGGTTACAAAGACCTGGCTGGCTTTCGTGCCGCGCTCAATAGTGATCCTAAGTACATACCGAAATTCCGCGGAACAGATCGTCGATGACTTCCGACGCTATGTGGGGCAAATGCAGCCACGCCTGCCTGAACTCTTTGGCTTGTTCCCGAAAACGCCGCTGACGGTGGAAGCTGCGCCTGCCTCCCAGCCTCACAATCCCACTCACTACGTGTTTGGCACGCCGGATGGCACGCGGCCAGCTCGGGTGGTGGTTGCGACGTCGAACTATGAGCATCGCAAGCTGTTGAGCGACGAGACGCAGGCGTACCACGAGGGCATCCCGGGCCATCACTTGCAGATTTCCATCCAGCAGCGGCTCACCGGCCTGCCGGAGTTTCGCCTTCACGTCATCAACAACGCATATGCCGAAGGCTGGGCGGTGTATGCGGAGGCGCTGGGCAAGGAGATCGGATTCTTCCAGGATCCGGCGTCAGATTATGGACGACTCAATTTGGAGTTAATGCGCGCAGTGCGTCTGGTGGTGGACACAGGCATTCACTCCGAAGGCTGGACCCGCGAACAGGCGGTGACCTACTTCCGCCAAAGCGGCACCGGAGACGAGCCTACGATCCAGGTTGAGATTGACCGGTATATCGCGTGGCCGGCTCAGGGGCTCAGCTACCAGATCGGTAAGCTGAAAATTCTAGATCTCCGCGAACGCGCCAAGAAGCAACTCGGTCCGCGCTTCGATATCCGGGCGTTCCATGATGAGATCCTCAGCGGAGGGAGCTTGCCGCTCGATATGCTGGAAGCCCGGGTCGATCACTGGATTCAAGCCCAGCTTGGAAGTGGAGCAGACCAGTAACTATGCGGGCCAAGCACCGAGCAGGCGGCGGATGTCAAGCATCTGGCCGAGATGGTGAGAGTTGTGATCGGCGAGAAGGAGGACTTCACGGAGGATGGTCTGACCGTCTCCCCAGGGAATTCTGGCGAAGAGATCGGTCTTCGGATTCTTCACCAGGTTCTGCATGGCCTTCAAGTCGGCACGGAATTTCTTGATGCTGGCG
>Ga0335079_10010821_pt1 | contig 10394 bp, 11 predicted proteins | sample Lox_Sample_33_FD_206719 | JGI IMG/M metagenome (GOLD analysis project Ga0335079, IMG submission 206719) | Soil microbial communities from Loxahatchee National Wildlife Refuge, Florida, United States - Lox_Sample_3.3 | ecosystem: Environmental > Terrestrial > Soil > Wetlands | place: USA...
CGGAACGGTCGCCGTGGGCGTCCTCGGCGGGCTCCTCGCGGCGTCGCTCGAAGGCGGGCCGGCGACGCCGGCGCAGGTGGAGCAACTCCTCGGCCCGGAGCGCCGGCTCCTCGACCCGGCCCTCCTCGCCTCCGTCGCCGGGGCCCTCCAGGTGAGCATGGCCCGGCTCTTCTGGGCGGCGGCCGCCATCGCCGGAGCAGCACTCGCCACCGGCATGGCCTTCCCGCCGGTGGCGGTGGCCACCGCGGGCGAGACCCCGCTCCGGCCCGAGAGGGGTTAGGCGCGCGCCAGACGGAGCGGCCTCCCCAGACGGATCGGCTCGCACCGGAGCGGCTTCCGGCGTGGGGGAGTCGCGGTACACTCCGACCCGTGCCAAAGACCACCGGGCGCGTCCTCGCGCTACGTCCCGCGGACCCCTTCGACCTCATCCGCTGGCTCGCCCGCTCTCAGTCGGACCCGCGCAAGGCGGTGGCGGAGTTCGTGCAGAACTCCATCGACGCCCGGGCGCGCCGCGTCTCCATCGAGCGCCGGCGGCTCCGCGGCGGGCCCGCGCTCGTGGTTCGGGACGACGGCGAGGGAGTGCTCCCGGCCCTGGGCCGCGAGGAGGCCCTGCGGTTCATCGCCACGAACATCGGGAGCTCCCAGAAGCGAAACCTCCGTCCCGAGGAGCGCCGCCGGCTGGTGGTGACCGGCCAATACGGCGTCGGGCTCCTCGGCTTCTGGTCCGTCGGCCACCGCATGGAGATCCGATCGCGCGTCGCCGGATCCCCTCTCCATGTGCTCCGCCTCGTCGAGGACGAGGCCCGCGTCCGCATGGACGAGCTCCCCGTGGAGATCGGGTCGCCCGGGACCTTCACCGAGATCGTGGTGACGGAGCTTCACGACACGGCCTCGCGCGCCCTCTCCGGCCGCCGGCTCGCCGAGTACCTCGCTGCGGAGCTCCGGGGGCCCATCCTTGCCTCCGGAGCGGAGGTGGAGGTCCACGACGCCATGGCGAGGGGCATCGCGCAGAAGCGCTTCCCCGTCTCCCCCCGCCCCTTCACCGGCGAGCCCCTGGCGCTTCCCGCCGAGGTGCTGGTCGACGGCCACCCGCCCCTTCGCCTCGAGCTCTACCTCGCCCGCGGGGCCGAGCGGCCCGCTATCCAGGTGAGCTGCGCCGGGACCCTCGTCGCCGACGACATCGGCGAGCTCGGGGCGCTCGAGCTCGCCGAGCCTCCCTGGATCGGGCGCGACCTCGCCGGCCTCATCGAGTTCCCGGCCTTCACGGTGCCACCCGGATCGCGGCGGGGCGTCGTGCCGAACGGGGCCGCCGAGGCCTTCGCTCGGGCCCTCCGGGAGGCGCGCCCCCTCGTCGACGCCGAGCTCCGGCGGCTGGAGCGCGAACGGCGGGTCGCGGCCGACCGGATGGTCGTCGAGGAGCTCCGCCGGGCGCTCCGGGGACTCCGCCACCGCCTGCCCCAGTACGACCTCCCGGCCGTCCGCGGGGCCGGCGGTGACGCGGAAGCGGCCGCGACCGGGCTTGCGGAGGCGGGCGAAGGGGAGGAGAGCGAGGTCCCCATGGCCGAGCCGGAGCTCTTCCCGGCCGGTCCGCTCGCATCGGTCCGAATCGCCCCCGATCCAGTCGAGGTGGCGCCCGGCCGCGAGCGCCGCGCCCGGGCGCAATCCCTGGACGGCGATGGGCGGCTCATCCGCCAGGGAGTCTCCTACCGGTGGTCCGTCGATGGGGGCGGATTCTCGGTGGGAGAAGCCGGGGCCCACCCGGCCGTCCGGGCCGAGAGCGCCGTCCGGCCGGGGGCCAGGGCGCGCATCCGGGTGGAGGCGGAGAAGGACGGACGCCAGGCCACCGCGGAAGCCACCCTCGAGGCGGTCGAGCCACCGCGGGAGGAGGGCGGGTTCGGGATCCCGGAGCCGCAGCTCGTCGACGCCCCCGGCGAGACCTGGCGGAGCCGCTTCGACGGGAAGCGCTGGGAGGTGAACCAGATGCACGAGGACTACCTCGCGCTCAAGGGAGAGGCGCGCTCGCGCCTGCGCTATCTCGTGGCGCTCCTCGCGAAGGACCTCGCCCAGCACGCGCATCGCGTCCCCGGGGCCATGGAGGCATCGGAGGACGTCGCCGCCATCCTCGCCCTCGTCGAGCGGAACCTGCGCGGAGCATGACCTGCCGAAGGCGAACCCGAGACCCGGGACGCGAGCGGGTGACTCCATGACCCACATGAGCGAGTGGTTCTTCGATCGCTACGGGACGCCGGAGGTGCTGAGCCTCAGGCGCCGCGCCGTTCCCATCCCCGGCCCCGGCGAGGTCCTCGTGAAGGTGCTCGCCACGGCCATCAACCCGAGCGACGTGAAGAACGTCTCGGGCCACTTCAAGTCCAGGACCCCCCGGGTCCCGGGCCGGGACTTCGCCGGTGTGGTGGCCGCCGGATGCGGGCGCGAGGGCGAGGAGGTGTGGGGGAGCGGCTCCGGATTCGGCGTGGCGCGGGACGGCGCCCACGCGCAGTACATCGTCCTGCGGTCTTCCTGGGTCGGCCGCAAGCCCGCGAAGCTCGACATGGCACAGGCCGCGGCGGTCGGCGTTCCCTACCTCACGGCCTATTGCTCCCTCGTCACCGAGGGGCGCCTGCAGGAGGGAGAGACTGCGCTCGTCACCGGCGTCTCCGGCGCGGTCGGGCGAGCCGCCACCCAGATCGCCCACTGGAGGAAGGCGCGCGTCATCGGCGCAGGCCGCTCCCCGGAGAACCCGTCCGGTGCGGACCTCCTCGTCGACACGACGAAGCAGGACTTGCCGGGGCGGGTGATGGAGCTCACGGGCGGCAAGGGGGCCGACCTCGCACTCGACGCAGTCGGAGGCCCGATGTTCGAGGCCTGCCTGCGGTCGCTCGGGCGACGCGGCCGCCAGATCGCGATCGTGAGTGACCCGCAGGTGGTGAGCTTCAACCTCGTCGACTTCTACCACGGGATGAAGCACCTCGTCGGCGTCGACAGCATGGGCCTCGGAGGGGAGGAGATCCTCGCCTCCATGGACGCGCTCCGGGCCGGCTTCGAGGCCGGGGCGCTCGAGGCCCCTGCCGTGAAGACCTGGGCGTTCGAGGAGGCCGTCGAGGCCTACCGGGCCGTCGCACGAGGCGGCGTACCGGTGAAGCACGTGCTCGTCCCGTGACGGGAGACCGGCGCGAGCGGGCTCCCCCTCGCCGGAACCGCGGACCGCCGGATCGTCGAAGAGTGACCGGAACGTTAGTCGGCGGCGCCCACGGGCTGGACCTGAAACCGCGTCTCACCCGTGGGGAGCTCCGGGATGTCCGCCCCGACCGGGAAGCTCTTCGGCAGCGGACCCGGATCGGACGAGACGCCGGACCAGGCGAGCCAGTGCTGCCAGCCGCTCCAGGCGTCCGCGAAGACCACGTCGGGGCGCTCCGGAACGTAGATGGGCTTGCGGCCGCTGCAGCAGTACGCCTCCCAGACGGCGTGGGCCTTTAACTCGGCTGCTTCGTTGCAGGTGCAGCACGGGGACGCGGCGTCCCGGCATCCGTCACATCGGTCGATCGCGTCGATTCGGTCGAGCCTGGCCATGACCCCATTGGAGCAGAAAAACTCTTTCGCCGGGGTCCCACGGCCGAGTGTCGATCCCGCCGACCTGCGGGTCATCCGATGACGTATCGCGAATCAGGCGAGGCCAGCGTCCGCGGTGGGGAGAGAGGGGTACCGCGGCGCAACGACCCCCGTGTCGGGAAAGGTGGCCACTCGGTGGCACGGTGGGCGCCGGGGGGAAGGGGTGAGAGGCCCGGAGGGCCTGGAAGGGCCCGTGCCCTTGCAGCCATCTCCGCTCAGCGGTCTGAGTACCTGAACTCCATCGGGACCTTCACGTCCGGGTGAAGGCTCCGCGCCACCGGGCACGTCCGCGCCACCTCCTCCAGGCGGGCGCGGTGCTCGGACCGAACCTCGCGCGGCATGGAGATGACGAGGACGAGCTCGCCGATGCGTCGCGGCGGCGGGGTCATCCGCTTCTCCACGTTTGCCCGGGCGTCGCCCCATGACAGGCCGTCGCGCTTCGCCGCGAGTGCCATGGTGGTGAGGGCGCAGGAAGCGAGCGCCGCAGCCACGAGGTCCGTGGGGGAGAAATTCGACCCGTCCCCACCGTTGTCCTTCGGAGGAACGGTCGTCATGGTGCCTCCGGACGGACCGTGCTCGAGCTTACAGGAGAGGTTCGTCAGCGCCGCGCTCATGGGAACACCGGACATTTTCGATTCCTCCTAGGAGGTGATCTACCGCTAGGAGGTGATCTACCGCGAATCCGCCCAGCACGCCCCCGGTTCCGGCCGAACGGGCCGACGGCTCTCGAGATTTCCTGGCGCCTGTCGTCCTCGAGGCCCGGGAACCGCCCGCCTCGGGGTCGCGTTGCGCCGCGCCCGGGGAAGCCCTATACTGAACACATGTTCCGTTACCGCCAGCGCCTGGCCCTCGCATCGAGCTCGCGACGCTTCGGCGGCCCCGTGCCGTTCGAGGCCCTCTGGCCGCTTCTGCGCGCCGACCTCGAGTGCGCCTGGGCGGAGAGCGAAGAGGTCTGCGGCGGGGTACCGGCTCGGGAACCTCGACGGCCCGGGCCGGGCGGTGCCGCGTCGCCCCTCGACCGATTCCCGCCCTAGCGGAACGGGTGAGCGGTGGCTTTGCCGCTCGGCGGCGGTCGATGGGCAACGCCTCTTCGGGACGGGGGGAGGGGGCCCTCCGTCTGGAGTACAGTGGGCGCCGTTCCCGCCGAGGGGAGAATTCATGCCCGAGACCATCATCGAGCCCTTCCGGATCAAGTCGGTCGAGCCCATCCGCATGACGACCCGGGAGGAGCGCGCCCGCCTGCTCGAGGAGGCGTCGCTCAACGTGTTCCGGCTCGCGGCCGACGGCGTCCTCCTCGACTTCCTCACCGATTCCGGTACCGGCGCCATGTCCGCGCGCCAGTGGGCGGCCATCATGGAGGGGGACGAGAGCTACGCCGGCGCAAGGAGCTTCTTCCGCTTCGAGGCGGCGGTGAAGGACCTCACCGGCTACCCAAACGTCATCCCGACGCACCAGGGCCGGGCCGCCGAGCGCATTCTCTTCTCCGTGGCCACGAAGGCCGGCCAGGTGGTGCCATCGAACACGCACTTCGACACCACCCGCGCGAACCTCGAGTACAGCGGGGTGGAGCCGGTGGACCTCGTGATCCCGGAGGGGCTCGAGCCCAAGTCGCGCCACCCGTTCAAGGGGAACATCGACCTCGAGAAGGTGGAGCGCCTGCTCGCCGAGCGGGGGGAGAAGGTCCCCTTCGGGATGATCACCGTCACCAACAACTCGGGTGGCGGCCAGCCAGTGTCGCTCGAGAACGTCCGCGCCTACAGTCGGCTCCTCGAGCGTCACGGCAAGCCGCTCGTCATCGACGCCTGCCGCTTCGCCGAGAACGCGATGTTCGTGAAGATGCGCGAGCCGGGCCAGTCCGGGCAGACGGTGAAGGCGATCGCGCAGGAGATGTTCTCCCTCGCGGCCGGCTGCACCATGAGCGGCAAGAAGGACGCGCTCGCGAACATCGGGGGGTTCATCGCGCTGCGGGACGAGCGGTGGGTGGAGGCGGCCCGCAACCTCCTCATCCTCACCGAGGGATTCCCGACCTACGGCGGGCTCGCCGGACGCGACCTCGAGGCCATGGCGGTCGGACTCGAGGAGGTGGTCCACGAGGACTACCTGCGGTACCGGCTCCGGACCGCGGAGTACCTCGGGAAGAAGCTCCTCGCCGCCGGCGTCGCCATCGTCGAGCCGACGGGAGGCCACGCCGTCTACCTGGACGCCCGGGACTTCCTGCCGCACCTCCAGGCGGAGGACTACCCCGCCTGGTCCCTCTGCAATGCCCTCTACCTCGAGGGCGGGATCCGGGGCGTGGAGATCGGGTCGGTGATGTTCGGCAAGCGGCTCGAGGACGGCTCCGAGACCTATCACAACCTGGAGCTCGTCCGGCTCGCCTTCCCGCGGCGCGTCTACACCCAAAGTCACTTCGACTACGCCGCGGAGGTGATCGCCGACCTGAAGGCGCGGGCGAAGGAGGTGCGGGGGGTCCGCATCACCAAGCAGAGCCGCTACCTCCGCCACTTCACGGCGGAGTTCCGCTGGGCCTGAGGGCCCGGGCGAGGCTCCCCGCGCGAGGGGGCCCGCGTCAGGTCGGGAGCGGCGTGAACGGCGGTCGCCTCGGGGACTTCAGGTACTCGGCGATGCGCGGCCGGCCCGCGATCCGGCCCGCAAAGGCGACGAGCGCCGGGTAGCGGTCGAGGGCCGCGCCGAAGCCGTTGTCCCGGATCATCTCGAAGAGGTACCAGAGCGCGAGGTCGGCCACCGTGACCGAGCTGCCGACGAAGGTGCCGGTACCGCCGCCGTTCGCCTTGAGGAGTCGGTCGAGGTAGCCGAGCCAGCGGGGCAACGTCGATCCGAGGAGCTCGGCCCGGAGGGCTGGCCGATCCCCGGCCGCGGTGGTGACGAGCTTCCGGAGCTCGAGGCGCACGTCGTCGTAGGCACCGAGGAGCTCGTCCACCCGGGCCTCCTCGACGGCGTTCTTGCCCCGAAGGCCGTGGGCGCGGCCGATGTGGCTCGCGATGGCCGCGCTCTGGGCGAGCCGAAGGCCGCCCGGCTCCTCCCAGACCGGCACGGCCTCGAACGGCAGCGCTCCGCTCGCCTTGAGCGCAGCGAAGTCGGTGGGGCGCCCGTCCAACGGAGGCGTGCCGCGCCCCACGGGGTGCTCCTGGTACTCGACACCCGCCTCGGCGAGCACGAGCCGGATCAGCTCGGCGCGGCCGCGAGCGGCAAAATAGATGAGGGTGGGCTTCGTCATGGGGCGGATTCTAGCGCAACGGGCTCCCGTGCGCCGCGCCTCCGCGAGTCCACGACGGGGAGAACTCGAGCGGAGCGGCCTCCCGTGTGCGACGATCGCACGTACACTTGAGGCCTCGCCGCCTTGGACGAAGGTCGGATGGGACGACGGGAGGGAGATCGGATGAGGCGGGAGCGACCAGTTCGGCGGCCGACCACCCACTCGCTCGTTGCCTTGGCCCTCGCGCTCGCGCCCAGCGCACCCCTCGCCTGGGGGAAGGGGGGGCACGAGGTCGTGGCGGCCCTCGCCGAGCGGCGCCTCGGCCCAGCCGCCCGCTCGCTCGTACGCGAGCTCATCGGGACCGTGCCGATCTCCGATCCGGAGATCGCCACCTGGGCCGACGCGGTCCGGGACGCCCGCACCGGCCCCTGGCACTACGTCAACATCCCGTTCTCGGCGGAAAGCTACGAGCCGGGGCGCGATTGCCCCCGCGGCGCCTGCGCCGTAGCTGCCATCCAGCGCTTCTCCGAGGTGCTGGCGGGCGGGGCGGACCTCCCGGAACGGCAGGAGGCCCTCCGGTGGATCGTCCACCTCGTCGCCGACCTCCATCAACCCCTCCACGCTGGCGACGGCTGGGATCGGGGAGGAAACGACTTTCCCGTTCGCCTCGGCCGCCGGAAGCAGCCCACGAACTTCCACCGCCTGTGGGACGCCGACGTGGTCGGGGCCGTCCTCCGCCACCGCGACCCCCCATCCGTCGCTCGCGAGCTCGATTCCCGGATCTCGTCGCAGGACGCCGCCCTCTGGGCCTCCGACCTCGACCCGGCGTCGTGGGCCATGGAGTCGAGCCGCGAGGCGCGGGCCCTCTACCAGGAGCTCGGCCGGAGGCCAGCGGATCGCACCATCCTTCGGCTGCCGGCCGATTACCCGGAGCGCGAGCGACGCCGGGCCCTCGTCGCGATCGAGAAGGCCGGGGTGCGCCTCGCGGCCCTCCTCGACGACGTGGCCTCGCGCCGACGCGCCGACTCGGGGCGGTGACCGGCCCGCCCCCGTCGGGAGCCCGTGGCCCCGCGTCCCTCGCGCATGCGCTAGCATCTCCCGCATGCCGACCCGACTCGACCCTTCGTCTCCGGCGGAGCTCGCCGAGACCCGGATCCGCCCGGCCTGGTTCGTGCTCTACGCGCTCGCCGTCTCCCTCTGGGCGGGCGGGACGGCGATCTTCACGACGCTCGTCACTCCCGTGATCTTCCGCTCCTACGGCAAGGACCTCGCCGGCGACATCGTGGGGCGGATGTTCCCACTCTACTTTCCGTACGTCCTCGGCCTCTCCGCGGTGGCGCTCGTCACCTTCCTGGCGGCGACCCGCGAGCGCTCCCGAGCGCCCTCGCGCCTCTCCCTCGCGCTCCTCGTCATGGCGCTCGTCGTGAACTCGTTCGTGTCCTTCAAGCTCTACCCGGACATAGAGGCCGTGAAGCGGCAGGTCCCATCCTTCGAGCGAACGGCCGACTCGCCGGCGCGGAGGCAGTTCGCGCGACTCCACGGACTCAGCATGGTCCTGAACCTCGTGGTGCTCGTGGACGGGCTGGGACTCGTGCTCCTCCTCCCCGCCGTCGGGCGCTCCGGCTCCCGCCCCTCCTAACCGCGGGGAGGCTACTTCCCCGTGTAGCCCGGCAGGCCCTTCGCGCTCTTCCCCTGGGCGAGCGCCAGCGCGGTCTTCACCGCCGCCCGGAAGTCCGCCCGGACGTCCTCGATGGCGATGAGGCGGCGGAAGAAGTCCGCCCATACGAACTCGGCGAAGGCCGTGGGGCTCTTGTCGAAGCCGCGGGCGGCACGGACGTAGCCCGCGAGCGAGCGGTAGACGTCGTCCACCATCTTCTCCAGGCAGTCCGGGATGGACGAGTAGTGGTGCCGGACGCCGTTCTCGTCGAGCGGGTGGACCCAGGCCCGGCGGTTCATCTCCTTCCAGAACTCGTCGCCCGCGAGGGTCGACAGGTCGGCGTCGAGCTCGCAGAAGGCGGTCGTGAGCCCCACCTCAATGGCGGCGCGCCCGAGGTGGTGGTGGTCGGTGATGTAGAGCTTCCCCTCCGGCCCGAGGACGGCGGGGATGGGGTGACCCCGCATGAGTTCCCGCCGTCCCTTCGCCGGGAGCGGCGAGAGGCGCTCGACCTTGTCCCGGACCTCGATCAACCCCACGGTGATCTGGGTCGGGCGGAGCTTCTGGATGGGGGTTTCCTGGACGTTCGCCATCTCGGTACCGGTGTCGGCGCGGGCCCACTCCGCTCGGGCGACCTCTATCTGCTGCCACTCTTCTCGCGTTCGAGCTCTTCCCGGATCTTCCGCTCCTCCCACTCCGGACCCAGTAGGCGCGTCCCCCCCACGGAGAGCCCGTGCGCGAGGAGGCCGATGCCCCAGCCGAAGAGCGGCCACACGAACCAGTACGGGCGCCCCACGACCAGGTTCACGACGAGGAGCCCTGCGTTCACGAGAAGGTAGACGGCGAGGTGCACGTAGAAGCCGCGGAGCCTCCGCACGCGACTTCGGGCCCGGCGGTAGCGGTCGTCTTCTTCCATGGTCTCTAGAGCCTCGGGGAAGGAGGGCGGGCCGCTCGCGACCCTGCGCTCGGAGTCTAGCCGGGTTCGCGCGGCGCGGCGGTCGATTCTCGCCCCGAACGGCGCTCCGCGGGTCGCGCACGGCCCTCCGTCGGGCGATATATCCAAGCGGGAGGGTCTCCGCCCGGGGGTCGCGCCGGCGGGGCCACGAAAGGGTGCGCGTGAACTTCGAGGACTCCTACGGACAGTACGAGCTCCGCGTGGACTTCCTGCCCGCGTCCGCGCTCTCCCTCCCGGGGCGCCTGGGGATGACCCGGGCACCGGGGCGCTGGGGGCCCGGCCGGTCTCCGGACCCGGAGGTTCGCCTCCGGGAGGACCTCGCCGCCATCGCCTCCCACCGGAGGGTCCGGGGGCTCGTCACCCTCCTCGAGCGGGAGGAGATCCGCGAGATCGGCGACCTCGCGGGCCAGAGCCGCAGGCTCGGCCTCGAGTGGATCCACTTTCCCATCGTCGACATGGAGGCGCCGAAGGACTCCTGCGCCGCTCGAGCCCTCGTCGAGAGGATCCTCCGGACCCTCGAGGCCGGCGACGGCGTCGTCGTCCATTGCTGGGGAGGGCTGGGGCGCACCGGGACCGTCGCGGCCTCCTGCCTCGTCGCCCGCGGCGCATCGCCGTCGCGGGCCCTGGAGATGGTTCGCGCCACGCGGGAGGGCGCGGTCCAGACCGCCGAGCAGGAGCGGTTCGTCATGGACTTCGCCAGGAGCTCCCGCCCCGGCGACGGGTAGAGGCCGGGATTTCGCCCCGTCTACGACGCCGGAGGCGACCCGAGCGCAGCCTCCACCGCCGACCCCTTCGGCGATCCGAGGCCAGTGCAGGCGTCCCAGCCCGCCGTCGCTGCGAAGTCGCCGTTGTTCCCCTGCGTCACGTCGTTGAAGGCGGAGGCGTTGGCGTAGAGGGTGGGGTTCAAGAACCCCGCGGAGCTCCCGCGGAGACCGTTGATGCGGGCTACGAGGCTCGCCCAGAGC
>Ga0335079_10010823_pt1 | contig 10393 bp, 8 predicted proteins | sample Lox_Sample_33_FD_206719 | JGI IMG/M metagenome (GOLD analysis project Ga0335079, IMG submission 206719) | Soil microbial communities from Loxahatchee National Wildlife Refuge, Florida, United States - Lox_Sample_3.3 | ecosystem: Environmental > Terrestrial > Soil > Wetlands | place: USA: Florida...
CGTCGCCGGCTCCAACGGCTTCCCGCGCATACTGCAACCCGAGTACAGCATCATGAACGTGCGCTTCGGCATGAGTCCGCCGAGCTCGGCGTGGCTGGCGGAGCTCTACATCACCAACCTCGCGAACAAGAACGCGATCGTTTATACCAACACCGGCAACTTCGACCTGCGCCAGACCACCAACGAGCCGCGGGTTTATGGCCTGCGGCTGAGTTACCGCTTCGGCAAAGGCGCGGTGGGAGCCGACTGAGGGCGGGCACGCGGGCGCCACGCACGCCGTCTCATGAGCGCCGTCGGCCCCGCTTCCGCCGCTCTTCCGGCCCATGCCCGCGCAGTGGTGGTCGGCGGCGGGATCATCGGCACTTCGGTCGCCTATCACCTGGCGGCCATGGGCTGGAAGGACGTGGTGCTGCTGGAGCGCGACCGGCTGACCTCGGGCACCACCTGGCACGCCGCGGGTCTCATGGTGACCTTCGGCTCGACCTCCGAGACCTCGACCGAGATGCGCAAGTACTCGCGCGATCTCTACCGGCGGCTCGAGGCCGAGACCGGGCAGTCGACGGGACTCGCGCTCATCGGCTTCATCGAGGTCGCCTCCGACAAGGACCGCCTGGAGGAGTACCGGCGCGTCTCCGCGTTCAACCGTTACTGCGGCGTCGACGTCGAGGAGCTCTCGCCGCGCGAGGTGCAGCAGCTCTTCCCGCTCGCTCGCGTCGATGACGTCGAGGCCGGCTTCTACGTGAAGGACGACGGGCGCGTCAATCCGGTGGACGTCACCATGGCGCTTGCCAAGGGCGCACGGGCGCGGGGCGTGCGCATCATCGAGGGTGTGGCGGCGACCGGCGTGCTCAAGGCCCGCGGCCACGTCACCGGCGTGCGCACCGTGCTCGGCGACATCAGGAGCGACATCGTCGTCAACTGCGCGGGAATGTGGGCACGCCAGTTCGGCGCGCTCGCCGGGGTCACGATCGCCAACCAGGCGGCCGAGCACTACTACCTGATCACCGAGCCGATCAAAGACCTGCCGCCCAATATGCCGGTACTCGAGGATCCGGGCGCCTATGGCTACTACCGCGAGGAAGGCGGCGGGCTCATGGTGGGCCTGTTCGAGCCGGTATGCGCCCCGTGGAAGGTCGAGGGGATTCCGGAGGACTTCTCCTTCGGCGAGCTGCCGCCGGATTGGGAGCGCATGACGCCGTTCCTCGAGCGCGCCATGTCGCGTGTGCCGATCACCGCCGAGGTCGGCATGAAACGCTTCTTCTGCGGGCCGGAGAGCTTCACCCCGGACCTGCGGCCGGTAGTGGGCGAGGCGCCGGAGCTGCGCGGCTACTTCGTGGCGGCCGGCCTCAACTCGATCGGCGTACTCACGGGCGGCGGGCTCGGCCGGGTGCTGGCGCACTGGATCGTCAACGGCTACCCGGACGTTGACGTCACTGGCATGAACATCGATCGGTTGCACGTCGCGCAGACAAACCCCGAGTACCGCCGCGCGCGCACCGTCGAATCGCTCGGCATGGTCTACAAGTGTCATTACCCGTACATGGCGCTCGCCACCGCGCGTGGGGTACGCAAGTCGCCGTACCACGAGCGCCTCGCCGCCGCGGGCGCGTACTTCCGCGAGGTGAGCGGCTGGGAGAGTCCCGGCTGGTACGGCACACCCGGCACCACACCCGACCCGGGCCCTCTGACCTGGGGGCGGCCCGGCTGGTTCGGGCGCTGGCGCGAGGAGCACCGCGCCGCGCGCGAGAACGTCATCCTCATGGACATGTCGTTCATGGGGAAATTCCTGGTGCAGGGGCGCGATGCCGGACGGTGCCTCAACCGCATCTCCGCGAACCAGGTGGATGGCAGGGCGGGTGTCATCACCTACACGCAGTGGCTCAATGAGACCGGGCGGCTCGAAGCCGACCTCACCGTCACCAAGCTCGATGAGGAGCGCTACTTCGTGGTCGTGACCGACACCATGGTGCGGCACGCCGAGACCTGGATGAGACGCAACATTCCGGACGATGCGCACGCGGCGGTCACCGACGTCACCTCGGCCTACGCGCAACTCAACGTGCAGGGCCCGAACTCACGGGCGCTGCTGCAGAGCGTGACCAGCGCCGATCTCTCCAACGCCGCCTTCCCGTTCCGCAGCGCGCGCGAGATCGACATCGGCTTCGCCCGCGTGCTGTGCACTCGTATCACCTATCTCGGGGAGCTCGGCTATGAGCTGTACGTGCCGGCCGAGCAGGCGACGCATGTCTACGACCGCCTGATCGCCGCGGGCTCGAGGCTCGACCTGAGGCATGCCGGCCTCATGGCGCTCGGCAGCCTGCGGATGGAGAAGGGCTATCGCGACTACGGTCACGACATCGACAACACCGACGTACCCTACGAGGTGGGCCTGGGTTTCGCGCTCGATCTGAAGAAACCGGACGGCTTCATCGGCAAGGAGGCGGTGCTCGCGCAGCGGGCGCGCGGTCCGCTCACCCGCCGCCTGGTGCAGGTGCTGGTCAGGGATCCGGAGCCCCTCATGTTCCATGCCGAGGTGGTGCTGCGCGATTCCGTTCCCGTAGGCTACGTCCGCGCCGCCTCCTACGGGCATACGCTGGGGGGCGCTGTGGGGCTGGCGATGATAGAGCCGAAGGTGACGGTCGATGAGGCCTACCTCGGCGGCGGGGACTGGCAGGTCGACATCGGCGGGCGGCTGTACCCGGCCCGGGTCTCGGCGCGGCCGCTTTACGATCCGGAGATGAAACGGATCCAGGCCTGAGGGCCCACGCCGCGGCGCGGCTTCAAGCCTGCACGGCGCGCTCGATCAGCGGCACCACCGCGGCGAGGTTGGCGGCGAGGGCCGCCGGCAGGCCGTGCCGCCCGATGACGTACTGCGGATCGTTCCAGGCGATCCAGGTACTGCCGTCGCCGTCTTCGAAGATCAGCGCCTTCACCGGCAGGTCGAGACCGGCGAGCGGCTGAGCCTGCATCAGCGGGGTGCCGGCTTTCGGATTACCGAAGATCAGCAGCTGTTCGGGCCGCATGGCGAGCCCGGCGCGCCCGGCATCCGCGGCGAAGTCGATGCGTGCGAAGATCAGCACGCCGCGTTCCCTGAGGATGCTCTCGAGGCGTGCGGCGGTCTCGGACACGGAGCGCGGGGAGGGGAGTCGCAGGACGCCGGGGGGTGGAGCGGTACTGTTCATGAGCCCGAGCATACTCCCGGCGCTGCGCGCGCTTTGGCTGCAATAAAAAGGAGTCGCCGGGCGTCTGCAAGAGGAATGAGATCACTCGGACAAAAGCCCGAAGGCAGCCGGCTCGAGCGCATACGGGCCTCGGCGCGCTATGCGGGCGAGCGTTTCCTCAATCTGCACCCGATACTCCCGGGGCTGCGCGATCCCAACGCCCCGATGCCGAGCTTGCGCGAGTTCCTCTGCGGCGGCGAGCGGCGCGTGCCGCCGGCACCCCTTCCCGCGCTGAGCCCGCTCGAGACGTGGCGCCGGCCGCCAGCCAGCGGTTTGCGCGCCACCTGGCTCGGACACTCCACGGTGCTCATCGAGATCGACGGGCTGCGCGTACTCACCGACCCGGTATGGGGCGTCCGGGCTTCCCCCTCGCGTTTCATCGGGCCGAAGCGATTCCAGCCGGTGCCGGTGGCGCTCAATGCACTGCCGCCGCTCGACCTGGTGCTGATATCGCACGACCATTACGACCATCTCGACTATCCGACCATCCGGCAGCTGCGCTCGCTCGGCGTGCCGTTCGTGACCTCACTCGGCGTCGGCGCGCACCTCGAAGCCTGGGGCGTCGACCCTCAGCGCATCGTCGAGCTCGACTGGTGGGAGTCGTGGACGCTGCCGAACGCTGATCTCACGGTCACGGCCGCACCGTCGCAGCATTTCTCCGGGCGCACCATGCAGGCCCGCAACACCACACTCTGGTCGTCGCTCGCGATCCGCTCGGCACGGCACACGGTGTTCTTCAGCGGCGATACCGGACTGACGACCGAGTACGCGGCGATCCGCGAGCGCCTGGGGCCGTTCGCTCTCACGATGCTCGAGGTCGGGGCCTGGCATCCCGCATGGGGAGACATGCACCTGGGTCCCGGGAACGCGCTCAAGGCGCATGCGCTCCTCGGCGGCGGAGCATTCCTTCCCGTCCACTGGGGGACCTTCGCCCTCGCGATGCATGCCTGGGATCAGCCCGCGGAGGCGCTGCTCGCGGCGAGCTCCGTCGCGGGCACGCAGCTCCTCATGCCGCGGCTCGGAGAGCCGGTCGAGCCCGCGCAGGGGACGGAGCTCGAGCCCTGGTGGCGCACTGGGCTCGCGCAGCGCCGGCGGGCGTTCGGTGCGCGCATCGCGGCCACCGTGCTGCCGAAAAGGATCTCGGTGCCGATGGACTGAGCGCGGACCGATGCGCTCTTCAGCGGTGGCGTGCGAGCGCCGCGCCTACGGCATCGAACAGCCGCTCGAGACCGAAGGACACGTCCTGGATCGTGCCGTCGACGAAGAATCCGGGCGTGGCGCGCACGTGGCTGCGGCGGCCGCTGTCCTGGTGCTCGCGCACCCGCTGCAGATAGACGTGATCGTCCATCTCCGCGGTAAACAGTGCGAGGTCGAGTCCGAGGCGCTCGGCGTAGCTGCGCAGGTGCTTCGGCGACAAATGCTCCTGGTTGGCGAACAGGAGGTCGTGCATCTGCCAGAACTTCCCCTGCTGCGCAGCGCACTCGGCCGCCTCGGCGGCGATTAGGGCCTGCGGATGCGCTGCCTCGAGCGGAAAGTGACGGAACACCACCCGTACGCGGCTCGGGAACCGATCGAGCAGCATCCTCACCGTCGGTGCCGCCTGCTTGCAGGTGGGGCACTGGAAGTCGCCGTACTCGACCACCACGACCGGCGCGTGCTCGGGCCCCAGCGCGTGGTCGCTGTCGTTGGCGGGGACGGCCAGGTCGCTGCCGTGGGGATGATTCTCGGGCATGGGGTTACACCTCGTGCCGCATTCTAGCGCGCCGCCGCGGCGGACTTGAGCTGCACCGCGGGGAAATACAGCCCGAGCAGGCGCCGTTGCCACCACAAGCCGCGCGCCTTGTCGGCGGCCGGGGCGTAGCGGTACTCGTAGTACTGCGCGCGCACGAACTGCGGCGGCTTGTCGGGGAAGGGGTTGCTCGCGAGCAGCGCCGTCACGCTCGGCTCGTTCTCCAGCAGCCGCTCGAGGAACATCCAGAACCACCGCAGGCGCTGCGGATCGTCGAGCGCGGCGAACCACATCTGCCAGTCGAGGCGCGGCTGATGCGGGATGTTCCAGCGCGGACGGCGGCCGAGGTCGCCCGGCTTGTAGCGGAACGGGTATTCGCGCCAGTGGACGCCGTCATCCGAGCCCTCGATGACGATCTCATCGCGCTGATACGTCATGACCGAGAACAGGCCGTAGGGGCTCGTCAGGTGCAGGGGCTCGATCAGCCCGTCGACGAAACGCGCTGCGGCCGGCGGGCTGCCGCCGAAACGTACGTCCATCTCGAGGAGGCTTGAGAGCACGAGCAGCGCAGCCACTACGCCGACCGCCACCCGGGTGATCCGGCCGGGAGCCGCGGCGCGCGACCGCGCCGGGAACCGGCGCTCGAGCCCTTGCGGCAGGATCCTGCGCAGCGCGGCGTCATCGAGCAGCACGAGACACAGGAGCATCGTCTGCAGGTTGAACCAGTTGTAGTTGCCGGTGATGAGGATGCAGCCCTGCAAGAGCAGGATGCCGGCACCGGCGGCGAAGCGCAGCCTGCGAGGCGCGAAGATGAGGAACGGCAGCAGCAGCTCGACGAAGAAAGTGGCGCCGGTCGCGAAGCGCAGCACCGCGGGCGGCAGCTGCGCCGCGTACCAGGCGAGCGGCGTCGGCAGCGGCTGGGTGAGGAAGTGGTACGAGAGCGCCGACAGGTTCCACCAGCTCGCATCGCCCGAGAGGAGCTTGACCACGCCCGACATGAACATGAAGCGAAACAGCAGCCAGCGCAGCAGCCAGATCCCGCCCCGGGTCGAGAAGCTCATGAGGAGCGCCGCGAATCCCGTCTCCAGCAGGAACACGTCCCACTGGTAGGTCATGAAGGTCTGGCCCGCGTAGAGCAGCGACAGGTAGAGAGCGTAGAGCAGCGCGAGGCTCACCCGCGGCAGGACGTTGAGCGTGAGCAGCAGCGCGCAGCCGGCGCCTCCCCAGCTCACCGCCTGGATTGCGGCGTCGCTGGTGTTCCACCAGAACACCATCGGCATGAGATAGAAGCGCTCCCAGCCGAGGCTGTGGCCGAGGGCCTCGACGAGATCGGCGAGCGGCAGGATGCCGTGTGCGCCGATGAGGCCCCGCGCCTGCACGGCGAAGGATACGAACGCGGCCAGATAGATGAGACCGAGGCCCCGCAGGAAGAGGAACGAGACCCGGTCGTAGCGCGGCGGCACGAACTGCCGGCCCCAGAGGATGAGGCTCAGCCGATGAAAGGCCGGCCGGTGCGCCGCGACCAGGGCGTAGGCGCGCTCGGCGAGCGGCGCGAAGCCCGGAACGCGGCGGTAGAGCGCGAGCCACAGACCCTTGCCCGGAGCGTGGCTCAGCGTGAGGAAGCTGGCCTCGGCGGCGCTCGCGCGGCGCCCGTCGGGCGCCAGGTACTGCACCGCGCGCTGGAACTCGGCGATCGGGATCTCGGGATGCTGCGCCGCTATCTGCTGGTAGGGCACATAGCGGACGCGCTCGCCGGTGAGCGCCTGCCAGTAGTGTGCCCAGTAGGTACAGAACCCACAGTCGCCGTCAAAGATGAGTGTCGGCTGGGTATCGCCCACGCAGGCGGCTCGCGCGCAGCGGGCGCGCTCACTTGAAATAGGCGTGGATCACGTCGATCAGCTCATCCGCCGCCGCGGCGCGCGGCCCGGATACGCGGCCGAGCACGTGCTCCCGCAGGTGGTCCTCGAGGACCTCCGCCAGCAGGCTATTGATGGCGCCGCGCGAAGCGGTCAGCAGGTGCATGACGTCCGAGCAATCCGCATCGCCCTCGAGTGTGCGCTCGACCGCCTCCACCTGGCCGCGGATGCGGCGGATGCGGTTCAGGAGCTTCTGCTTGTCGCGGACGGTGTGGGCCACGTAGATCTCCTCATACCTAACGGGGGTAATGTATCGGAAACACGCGCCCCGGGGTATGCGCGGGCCGTGGACACGCCCGGAGCGGATGCGTATTTTCCCGGATGTCGCCGGCGGACCGCGTCGGAAACGATCTGCCCGGGGGCAGGCGCATGAATACGCATGTGGAAAGCTATCGCGAGGCCTACCGGCGCGCGCTCGAGGATCCGGCAGGCTTCTGGGGCGAGCGCGCCGCGGCGTTGCACTGGGAGCGCCACTGGGATCGCGTGCTGGACGCGAGCCGGGCGCCGCTGTACCGCTGGTTCAGCGGCGGGCGCATCAACACCTGCTACAACGCGCTCGACCGCCACGTAGCGCAGGGTCGCGGCGAGCAGCCGGCACTCATCTACGACAGCCCGGTGACCGGAACGGTGGCGCGCTTCAGCTATCGCGAGCTCACCGAGCGCGTGGCGCAGTTCGCCGGCCTGCTCCTCGAGTGCGGCGTGGCGCGCGGCGACCGCGTGGTCATCTACATGCCGATGGTTCCCGAGGCGGTGGTGGCGATGCTCGCCTGCGCGCGCATCGGCGCGGTGCATTCGGTGGTGTTCGGCGGCTTTGCGCCGCACGAGCTCGCCAAGCGCATCGACGATGCGCGGCCCACGCTGGTGGTCTCGGCCTCCTGCGGCATCGAGGGACAGCGCGTCATCGCCTACAAGCCGCTGCTCGATGCGGCGCTCGAGCTCTCGAGCCATCGGGTCGGCCGCTGCATCGTGCTGCAGCGGCCGCAGTCGACGGCGGCGCTCACCGCTGGCCGCGACCTCGACTGGGCGGAGGCGGTGCAGGGGGCCGGGCCGGCGGAGTGCGTGGCGCTCGAGGCGACCGATCCCCTCTATATCCTCTACACCTCCGGCACCACCGGCAAGCCGAAGGGCGTGGTACGCGATCACGGCGGCCACGCGGTCGCGCTCGCGTGGTCGATGGCGGCGGTCTACGACATGCAGCCCGGGGACGTGTTCTGGGCGGCATCCGATGTCGGCTGGGTGGTCGGCCACTCCTACATCGTGTATGCACCGCTCCTCGCGGGCTGCACGACCATCCTCTACGAGGGGAAGCCCGTCGGCACCCCCGACGCCGGCGCCTTCTGGCGCGTGGTCGCGGAGCATCGGGTGAATGCGCTGTTTACCGCTCCGACCGCCTTCCGCGCCATAAAGAAGGAGGATCCCGCCGGAAACCTCATCCGCCGCTACGATCTCGCGAGCCTGCGCACTCTGTTCCTCGCCGGCGAGCGCTGCGACCCGGATACCGTGCACTGGGCCGCGGAGAAGCTGCGTGTACCGGTCATCGATCACTGGTGGCAGACCGAGACCGGCTGGCCGGTGGCGGCCAACTGCCGGGGGCTGACGCCGCTGCCGGTGAAGCCGGGCTCGGCGAGCGTCCCGGTCCCGGGCTATGACGTGCGCGTGCTCGATGACGCCGGCACGGAGGTGGCGGCTGGCAGGATCGGCAACATCGTGATCCGCCTGCCGTTGCCGCCCGGCACTCTGACCACGCTGTGGCAGAACGACGACGGCTACCGCGACGGCTACCTCAGGCGCTACGCGGGCTACTACCTGACGGGCGATGCCGGCTTCATCGACGCCGACGGCTACGTGTGGATCATGTCGCGCATCGATGACGTCATCAACGTCGCCGGACACCGCCTGTCGACCGGCGCGATGGAGGAGGTGCTCGCCGGCCATCCGGACGTCGCCGAGTGCGCCGTCATCGGCGTCGGCGATGCGCTCAAGGGGCAGCTGCCGCTCGGGCTGGTGGTGCTGAAGGCCGGCGTAGCGCGTCCCTACGGCGAGCTCCGCCAGGAGCTCATCGACCGTGTGCGCGAGCAGATCGGCGCGATCGCCGCCTTCCGTCACGTGGCCGTCGTCGCGCGTCTCCCCAAGACGCGCTCGGGCAAGGTGCTGCGTGCCACCATGCGCTCGATTGCCGACTCGCAGCGCTACACGACGCCGGCGACCATCGACGATCCGGCCGCGCTGGAGGAGATCTCCGCGGCACTGCGTACGCTCGGCTACGCGCAACAGAACGGGGCGCAAGCGTAGAATGCGCGATAACACCTGAGATGAGCGAGGGCAAGACCATGAAACGAACCGGTGCACTGCTCGGCGGCATCCTGCTGCTGCTGGCGGCGGGGCTTGCGTGTGCGGATGAGTACAGCGACACGCTCGAGCTCTTCAAGAATGCCGGCGAGAGCGCGGCGTTCTTCCACAACTGTTACGGCTACGTGGTGTTCCCGACGGTCGGCAAGGGCGGACTCGTGGTCGGTGGCGCCTACGGCAAGGGCCACGTGTATGCGCAGGGCAAGTACACGGGCGATGCGAGCATCACCCAGCTCAGCGTCGGCTTCCAGGCCGGCGGCCAGGCCTACAGCCAGATCGTGTTCTTCGAGAACAAGTTCGCGTATGACGAGTTCACCAGCGGCAGCTTCGAGTTCGGCGCCGACGTGGGCGCGGTGGCGATTACCGCCGCGGCGGAGGCGACCGCGGGGACGACGGGCGCCAGCGCCGTGGCAAGCGGCGGCAAGAAGGACGCCGTCACCACCGGCCGCTACTACAAGGGCATGGCGGTCTTCACCATCGTGAAGGGCGGAGCGATGTACCAGGCGACGGTCGCCGGGCAGAAGTTCAAGTTCACGGCCCGCTAGCGGGTAACTCGCGGATCCAGATGTTGCGATAGCGGACGGCATCGCCGTGGTCCTGCAGCGCCAGTGGCTGCTTTTCGGGCCCGGCGGTGTAGGGCGGGCGCTGGTGATGCCCCGTGGGGCCGGTGAGCTCGACGTCGTCCTGCACCAGCACGCCGTTGTGCAGCACCGTCAGCCGCGCCGGGCGTGTCACATGGCCCGCCGCATCGAAGCGCGGGCCATGGAACACAATGTCGTAGCTCTGCCACTGACCCGGTGGTCGTGATGCGTTGACGAGCGGCGGAAACTGGCCGTATACCGCGGCCGACTGTCCATCGGGATAGGTGGGGCTGCGGTACGAGTCGAGCACCTGCACTTCGTAGAGACCGTGGAGGAACACGCCGCTGTTACCACGGTTCTGGTCCTCGCCCTTCGGCGGATCGGGCTCGGAGAGCTCGACGTGCAGCTGGCAGTCGCCGAAAGAATCACGCGTGTAGAGATAGCCGCTTCCGGGCACGACCTCGAAGTAGCCCTTGCCGACGATCCAGCGGGCAGGGCTGCCGTCCTGTTGCCGCCAGCGCGCCAGGTCCTTGCCGTCGAACAGCACGATCGCATCCGACGGCGGCCGTCCGGGAGCCTCCTCCGAGCTCGCCGTGC
>Ga0335079_10010824_pt1 | contig 10393 bp, 10 predicted proteins | sample Lox_Sample_33_FD_206719 | JGI IMG/M metagenome (GOLD analysis project Ga0335079, IMG submission 206719) | Soil microbial communities from Loxahatchee National Wildlife Refuge, Florida, United States - Lox_Sample_3.3 | ecosystem: Environmental > Terrestrial > Soil > Wetlands | place: USA...
TATCTCCCGTTCAGTGTCGTGCCGGACCCGTCGCGCGTCAGCCGGCGCTCGGGGCCTCCCCCGGCGGGCTCAACGTAGATGTCGTTCGCCCGGACGAACGCGATCCACTTCCCGTCCGGCGAGAGGGATACCGATGATTCCTCCCCGGGCCTCTCCGTCAGGCGCGTGAACCGTGACAACCGGAAATCCAGGACGTACACGTCGCCGCCGAACAGGAAGACCCCCCTGTTCCCTGATGCATCGAAACCCTCGGGCCAGGGGAGCACCCCCGGCACGCCGGCTCCCCCGATCGCCGCGAGCGAGCCGAGGGCTTTCACGCCGTCGCACGCGGGGACATCCGTCCCGGTGGCGGGATCGATGTACCTGAAGGGATGCGCCCGGTCGGCGTCGAGCGTGTCGTAGACGAGGAGCCTGCCGTCGGAGAGCCAGAGTGTTTTTGGCATCGCGTCGACGCGCGATGGGCCGCCGTCGAATATCCAGTCAACCGTGATCCCCGGCCCATGCCCCGGCTCTTCTCCCGGCGGCGCCGCCCCGGAGCCGAGGAGAGCCATGCATGCGATCAGCACGCCTGACGGAGTTCTCATGATGACTCCCTTTCCCTCCATGGAACGAGTATGTCAAGCAGGATCTGCAGGGCCTTCCCTTCGTTTTCCCTCAGGCGCATGGAATTAAGAACGACGGTGAGGCTGCTCGTGACCATCGCAGCGGCGGCGATGAGCGGGTTCAGCATGCCGGTGACGGCAAGGAGAAGCCCGATGGCGTTGTAAATAAAAGCCCATGCCAGGTTCTGCCTGACGATCCGCACCGTCCGCCGCGCCAGGGCGATCGTACCGGGAACGAGGCCCACATCATCGCGCAGGAGCGTGACGCCGGCGGACTGGAGCGCAAGGCTCGTGCCCGAACACATTGCGAGTCCGACGTCGGCCCGTGCGAGCGCGGGTGCGTCATTCACGCCGTCACCCACCATCACGACGCACTCCCCCTGCGCCTGGAGGCGGGCAATGACGTCTCCCTTCCCTGACGGGAGCACGTCGGCCTCCCGTTCGCGTATGCCGGACTGTGCGCCCATAGCGTCCACGGTCTCCCGCGCGTCGCCTGAAAGGAGGATGACGCGAAGGCCCGCAGCCCGGAGCGCCTCCACGGCAGCCGGGACGCCGTTCCTGAGCGAATCCCCGAACAGGCAGAGCCCAGCGTCTCCTTCTCTCCCTATCCCATAGTACGTAATAGTCTTTCCAGACGCACGCTCAGATTCAGCGACCGCCTTCAGGTCCCCGCTGATCGCATAACCCGCAGCGCGGACAAACGACTCCGTCCCGATCGCCGCGGGCGTCCCCTCTACGCAGCCCGCGATCCCCCTTCCCTCCTCAATCCGGAAGCCGGCGGCTTCTCCCGACGGGATCCCCCTGGCAGCGCATTCACGCAGGAGCGCTTCCGCGAGCGGATGGCTCGAGGACCGCTCAAGCGCGCCGAGCCGCCGGAGCGTTTCTTCCTCGCGGCCGGGGCCGCAGATTCCCCTGAATGCGAAACGTCCCTCCGTCAGCGTCCCTGTCTTGTCGAACACCACGGCCGTGGCGGACGCGGCCCGCTGGAGCGACTCCGCATCACGGATGAGTATTCCCCTCTTCGCCGCGCTCCCGACACCCGCCGCGACGGCGAGCGGAGTCGCCATCCCCAGCACACACGGACAAGCGATGACCAGCACGGTGATCGCGCGGAGGACCGCTTCTTCGATGCTGTGCGTCGAAAGGAACACGGCAACGCACGTGGCGGCGGAGCAGAAGAGCACAGCGGGTATGAAGACGCGGGCGATCCTGTCCACCGTCCGCTCCAGGGGGGACCTGGCGGAGAGCGCCCCTTCCACCAGGCGCATGATCCCGGCCAGGAGCGTCCCGTCCCCTACCGAAGCGGCGCGGACGGAGATATACCCGCCTGCGAGGACCGATGATGCGATGACCCGGTCCCCCGGCCCCCGCGTGAGGGGGCGGGACTCGCCGGTGAGCAGTGACTCATCGATCGTGGCTGAGCCGGAGAGGATCACGCCGTCCGCGCAGATCTTCTCGCCGGATTTGACGATGAACGTGTCCCCCGGGGAAAGCCGCCCGGCGGCGACCAGCCTCTCGCCCCCCGGGGCCGGGATCCTCACCTTGCCGGGGAGCATCCTGTGCAGGCGCGTGATCCCTTCGGACGCCCTGTGCTTTGCAGACATCTCGAGGAACTTCCCAAGGAGCAGGAGCGCCACGAGGCTCGCGGATGTGTCGAAGTAGACCACGACTCCCCCCTCCATGACGCTGTAGACACTGTAAAAGAAGGAGGCAAAAATGCCTATGGAAAAGAGGAGCTCCATCGTGGGCGCACCGTTGCGCAGACCCGCCCAGGCTTTCCTGTGGATGGGGAGTCCGCACCAAAAGACGGAAGGGATCGTGAGTCCGAGGAGGATCAGCGGGACCAGATGCTTCATCTCTCCCGCCAGCTCCTGGAAATACCCGACGTAGAGCACGTAGCTGAAGAACATGATGTTGCTCAGGAGGAAGAGCGCGACCCCCATGTTCACAAGGAGCGAGCGCCGCTCCTCCGCCCGGGCATCGGGCTCATCGGCCGGCGAGGAGACGCGGTATCCCAGCTTCCCGATCGCGCGGGCGATCGCGTCCGGGGCGGTCTGGTCAGGCAGGTAGGAAATGCGGGCGGTGTCGGAAGCGTACAGGACGCGCGCTCCCGCGACGCCTTTCTGGGCCGCGGCGACCTTCTCGATCAGCCAGGAACAGGAGGAGCACCACATCCCGTCGATGTGGTAGACGACCTCGGCGCAATCGGGAGGGGGCGGGGGGAGCCGAGAGGCGTCCTCTTCTTCATCGGGGCGAGCGATGATCCCGAGGCGGAGACTCGTCCGGTAGAGCTCCGAGGCGCGGAAATCCCCGCCGAGCAGGCCGCTTTCGGCAAGGAGAAAGAAGACCTTCCTGCAGCCGGCGCAGCAGAAGAGAAGCTCCCGGGTGTCGTGGAGAGCACGGTGGGGCCGGCGGGGGAGGCGAAGCCCGCAGAGTGAACAGGTGCCCGGGAGATCGGCGCCCGGCGGCGCGGGCACTCCTTCCGCCGGCGGGGGGGTCACTCGGAGGCGGCCGGAACGACCCGGCCGTCCTCATACTTCACAGGATGCAACGGATGCCGGAGTGCGATGATCCAGACGATGATCAGGACGCACACGAAGAACGCGATTGTGCTGTAAATGGCCCTCTTCATTTCCTCCTCCCCGATGACAGACTCTTACATCCCCCCGGGCGGCTCCGGCATGAAGAACACCGCATCCGTACTCGCGCTCACGCTCGTATCCCCAACGTCGATTGCGGTCATCCTCAGCGGGTTGGGTCCCGGGTGAAATGCCGACCCGGCGGTGCCGACCGCGAGGCGGAGCGTGCGCACTTCGCGCGACCGCAGGGACAACGGGTTCTCCGTCACATCCAGCGTGCAGCCGGGAGGGCAGCGCAGGGCGAACGCGCCGTCGGTGAGGCTCCTGTTGCTGATCCGCACCGAGTAGTCGTTGTAAATGCGCCCGTCCTCCCCTTTTCTCCAGAGCGTGGAGCGGTCGCCGCTCACGCTCAGCGCAAGGGGCTCGCGGAGACCGACGAGCAGCACGATGACGGCCGCGTAGACCGCCGTCAGCGCGAGCATGATCCAGCGCTTCGCGTCCACGATGCCGAGCCGCGCGGCCAGGCTTCCCGGCCCCTCGTGCGTTCCCCAGGCAAACCGGATCAGCGTCGGCTTCTCCATCCGCGCGAGTATCTGCGCGCAGGCATCGACGCATTCCCCGCACTGGATGCACTCGCTCTGGTAGGGCGACTCGCGGATGTCGATCCCCATCGAACAGACGCGCAGGCACGCCTTGCACTCGATGCACTCCCCGGCCCGCTCGGTCCTGTACTGCACGATCTGCGTCTTCCCGTCGGTCACCAGCATCTGCATCATGCCGTACGGGCACGCCTTCGCGCAGAACTTCTCCCGCCAGAAGAGGGCATCCGCCGTCACCAGGGCGCCGATGCCGGCGATGATCGTCCCGGTGACGGAGGGGAGCGTCCCTGCGGCGATCGCCCGGAGCATGGCGAGCGGGTCGACGAAGAACGCCACCATGTTGAACCCGATGAACAGCGACACCAGGACCGTGCCGGCGAGGATCGCCGCGAACGCCGCAACCCGCCGCCAGCGCGCGCCGCCGCTGCGCGGCACGCGGAACAGGCGCCGCATCCTCCCCTCCCACCACCGCGCAAGCTCGCTCACGACGGTCTGCGGGCACATCCACCCGCACCAGACCCTCCCGTAGAGCATCGCAAAAATGACGATCACCCAGAGGACGAGCATCATCGCCAGGAACAGGAGATAAAACTCGTCGAGCCAGAGGACGCTGTTGAAGAAGTAGAACCGGAGCGTCGGGATATCCATGCGGAACAGGTTCAGAAACGGCAGCGCGATGATGGCTCCCGTCGTGAGCGCCTGCACGAGCCGCCGTTTCCGGTGATACGTCGAGAGCGAGCGGATCACCGCGCGAGCTCCGACTTGATCTTCTCCTGCTGCTCCTGGTAGCTTGACTTCCAGTTCCAGTTGGCATACAGGTAGTAGATGCAGCTCAGCGCGATCACGACGTACGCGATCTTCAGGAACCAGCCCGGCCCGCGCTCGTGGTTCTGCGGGATGGGGTCGTCGTCATATTCCATCGTCTGCCGGTTCATTGCGCACCTCCCTGTGCCGGTGTCTGCATCTGCTGTTGCGGCGCCGCCGCTCCCGCGCGCTTCGCCTGGAGCGCCCGGGCCTGTTCGACTCCCTCCTCGCGCCACTTGTAGTTCGTTCCGAGCTTCTGCAGGTACGCGACGAGCGCGTACGCCTCGTCGGTCGGCTGCCCGGCCCTGTCGAAGAGCCACGTGTACGCGGGCATGAGAGAGCCCGGCGACGTGCTCCGCGGGTCGCGCAGGTGGTTCAGGTGCCACGTGTTGTCGTATTTTCCCCCCACCCTGGCGAGATCGGGTCCCACCCGGCGCGTGCCCAGGAGGTGCGGCTGGTCGTACACGTACTCGCCGGGCTGCGACGGCGGCGCCTGGATCAGCGCCCGGATCCCGAACCGCTTGAAGGTCTCCTCTTCACCCATGCCGTACCGCTGCGTCTCTTCGAGCAGGTTCCTGACCTGCTGGGTGTGACAGTACATGCATCCCTCCCGCTCGTAGATCCGCTTCCCTTTGAGCTCGAGCGCGGTGTAGGGCTTTGCGTCCTTCGTGGGGGTGTAGAGCGACTGGTCCGTCAGGGGGACGATCATCGTGAAGTAGGTCCCCAGGAACATGAACGCCGCGACCACGAGGACGAGCAGGAACGCTTTGGCTTCGAGTTTCATCGTTGTCCTCCGTTTGTCAGGCCATCGCCGGCACGGTGTTCCCGCCGCCGCGCGCCGTCTTCATGACGTTGAACGCGAAGAGGAACTGTGCGGTGATCATGATGACGGCCGAGAAGAGCCGGACAATGTAATACGGCTGCATGGCCTTCACGGTGTCGAGGAAGGAGATCGTGTAGTTCATCCACTGGAGCCCCTGGACGAACCCGCCGATCCAGAGGCTGATCGCGAAGCCGAGGAACCCGACGAACGAGAGCCAGAAATGCCACTCGCCGAGGCGATCGGAATACATCGGGCGCTTCAGGATGCGGGGGAGCGTGTAGTAGATCCCCGCCATCGCGAAAAAGGAGAAGGCGCCGAAGAGGGCCATATGCGCGTGCCCGATGATCCAGTCGGTCTTGCTGACGATCTGGTTCACCGTGCGGAGCGAGTGGAGGGGCCCCTGGAAACAGGTCAGGAGGTAAAACGTCGTCCCCGCCACCAGGAACTTGACGATGTAGTTCCCCTGCGTCCACTTCCCCCGGAGCGTCCCGTAGAAATTCGTCACGGCCGTCCAGACGGGGATGAGGAGCGAAATGCTGAACAGGATTGCCACCGTCTGCAGCCAGGTCGGGACGGGCCCGAAGATGATGTGGTGCGCGCCGTTCCAGATGTAGAGGAAGGCGATCGTCCAGAACCCGATGATCGAGAGTTTGTGGCTGTAGAGGGGGTTTCCCGTCGTTTTGGGGATAAAGTAGTACGCCATGGCCAGCCCCATCGGCGTGAATATCAGCCCGACGGCGTTGTGGCCGAACCACCAGTTCACGTTGGCGTCGTTCACGCCCGAGTAGACGGGAAGATTGCCCACGATCCAGAGAACGGCGGTCCAGAGGAGCGTTCCCATCAGATACCAGAGCGTCACGTACATCTGCTCCCGCTCCTTCGTCCGGCCGGCGATCGTGGCGAACATGTTGACGGCGAACATCACCCAGGCGATCGTCACCATGATATCGAGCGTGGTGTCCAGCTCCAGGTATTCTTTGGCCTGCGTGTCGCCGGAAGCCAGGGTCACCACCGCGCCGAGGATGATCACCACCCAGAGACCCAGCGTCGCCAGCCCGAGCCTTTCGCTCCAGAGCTTTCTGCCGCACAGGCGGGGCACGACAAAGTAGGCGAGCCCCATGTTCGCCGCCAGCAGCCAGCCGAACAGGACGCCGTTGGTATGGATGGGCCGGATGCGCCCCGAGCTGATCGCGGCGATCCCGCCGAGGAACTGCGGGAACACGAATCGTGTGGCCATGAGGAGGCCGATCAGGATCGTCACGAGGAAAAACGTCACGGAGGCGTAGATGAACCACCGGGCGCTCGTGTCCTCATGGATGACGGCGGTGTTGGTCATACGAGGTCCTTTCGCACAAAAAACGAGACTTCAGGTCAGTGGATTAATGATGCGTGATGAACAGACAGGTTACCGGCTCCCCTCCCCTCCGCCCGAACGCGCATTCATCTCCCGCTCCCCTTCATGCCGCAGAAAACAGATTGCCTGCCACCGCTCGGCGTCCGTCAGGACGCCGATCCAGGGCTGCATCGACGTGCCCGGGACGCCGTTGGTGATCGAATCGTACACGCGGGAGTCGGCCAGGTACGTGATGAACGGGCGCTCCCCCCAGGATGTGATCGCCACGAGGTTTCGCGGCGCGGGGACGAGGTTCGCGGCGAGCATGCCCCTGCCGTCCGCCCGGGAACCGTGGCAGCTTGCGCAGTAGCTCCGGAATATCTTCCCGCCGGCCGAGGCGTTTGCATCGTCGAGGGGGAGCGGATTTTTCGCGGCGGGGTCCACCGCCTGGTGCGCGATGCCGTTCGGCACGGAAATCGTGTCGTCGGCGGTCAGCGAGCGTATGTAGTGGATCACGTTCCACCGCTTCTCCGCGCTCAGCTCCAGCTCCCATGCAGGCATCGCCGTCCCGCGGACTCCCCCGCTGACGGAGGTGTACATCCTGTCGTCGCTGAGATGCCTGACGAACTGGGCGTTGCGGAGGTTCTGGGGCCTGGGGTCCAGGTTGAGAGACTCGGGCCCCCGGCCGTCAGCGCGCCTGCCGTGACAGCCGGAACAGTATTCGAAAAAGACCGCCTCGCCCGCCCTGACCGATTCAGGCGTGGAGGCTGGAGCAAGGGGGGCGCCGCTGTCGCCCGCCACGAGCATTGATCCGGCCAGTGCGAGCGCCGCGGCAATCATTCCCGGCACCGCTCGAAATCTCCCGGGGCTGTGGATTCCCGTCATGGGTTACCTCCCTGTCGTATGCTCCTGTCAGTCATGCAATCGGCGCGCTCTTCACGCCGGCGGCGCGCAGCAGGCGCCCGAGCGCGGCTCCAGGACGCCGAGAAACGGGATATGGAGCCCGCGCAAAATGAGGACGGCGCCCATGAGCATGATCGAGATCGCCGCGAGCCTTTCCGCATTTCGTCGCGCCCCGGCGGAGAAAATGGATGACACGCCCCCCAGCGCCCCCAGCGAGGGAGTGGTGCCGAGCGCAAAGACTCCCATCACGAGCGCCCCCGCACCGATCGTCTCGGAGGCTGCCGCCCTCGCCAGCATGCCGTACAGGAGTCCGCACGGCAGGAGGGGGGTCAGGAGACCCAGCGCGAGCGTTCGCGCAGGCGACGACCCTTTCAGAAACCTCGCGTGCAGGCGTGTCGAGAGCGCACCCGGAGATACGGTGATGCGCGACGGCAGGGGAATTGCCCCGAGCATCGCGAGCGCTGCCGCGATCATCACTCCCCCCGCCGCGAGTGAAACATAGTCGCCTGCGCTCCTGAGCCACGCCAGCCGGAGCCCCGCCGCGCTCACCAGCGCGCCCAGCACCCCGTAGGAAACCACCCTCCCGCCGTTGTACGCGCCGTGGCGGATGAGCCCCGCCGCCGCGCGGCGCCACCGGGATTGAACCGGCCCGCCGGCCGGCGCCTGGAACGCGCAGGCCAGGACCACCGCGCCGCACATCCCCACGCAGTGGAGCCCCGCGAGAAGTCCGGTCAGGAAAATTGCGCCGTACTCGATCATGGCCGCTGCGCCGGTGCGTAGATGGCCGCGTTGTCCGCTGTCAGCTTTTTCAGCGAGGAGAGATAGAGCGCGAGCGCGGAGAGCTCTGACGGGGAATAGTCGAAATCGGGCATGATCGAGCCCCCGATCACCGAGCGGGGATTGATATGGTGCTGTATCATGTACTCCTTCGTCCTCTGCAGGCCGTACACGCTCAGGTCCGGCCCGATCTTTCCGCCGACGCCGTTGATCGTGTGGCAGGCGCTGCACGCCATCTGTGCAAACACCGCCCTCCCCGCTTCCTCTGTCACCGGCACTGCGGCCGGCGTGCGAGACTTCCATGCAACCAGGCTGTCGTACTGCGTGACGGGCCCCCGGACGAGGTTCTCCCCCGTCTGGCTCTTGAGGTAGACGGTGAGCGCAGTCACCTTCTCATCGCTCAGGCCGAAGGCGGGCATGATTGAGAGCGCGGACGCGATCTTCGGGTTGATGATGTGCGACCGGATGTACTCGATCGGCCATTTGGCGCCCACGCGCGTCAGCTCGGGTCCCAGCTTGCCGTTCGACACCCCCTCGATCCTGTGACATCCGTAGCAGGCCGATTCGTGGAACAGCGCCTCCCCTTTCCGGATGACGGGTGTCTCGGGGAGGTACGGGGAGGGATGGCACTTGGCGCACCCGATTTCAATGTAGACCCCTTCCAGGAGCGGCTCGGTCCAGTACCTGTCCCCGCCGTGCCCGTCTTTCACGGAGAGACCGCGGCCGTTCCCCGCGTGGCAGGTCGTGCATCCGAACGTCCGGTAGGGGTGGTTTCCCGGCATCTTCGGATGTGTCCGGAAGGGCTGTGGTGCGTCGGCAAACCGCGGATCGTCGATCCCCATGTGACACGTCACGCACCTGTCCACGCGCTCCCTGCCAAAGCCGGTGATGACGAGCTGCTCGATCCGGGGGGACCGCGAGGCGATGATTTCCTTCATCCTCGGGTCGGTCGTTTTCTCGTACGCCATCGCCAGGTACTGCGCCTGGTACCGTCGCCACTCAGTGTCGAAGTTCTTGTAAATGATGATCCCGTTCCCCACGAGGAGGAGGACCACGCCCACGATCAGGGCGATTTTCATGGAGAGGGAGATGTGCATAGAAACTCCATTACTGGATTGCGTCACTTCGTTCGCAACGGCGAAGAGCGCCGGATTGCTTCGCCACGCCAGAGAGCGGCGTGGTCCAAAAAGCGGACTTCGCTCGCAATGACGGCACTCGGCCTCCGCGGCAGCGGGCTATGGAGACTCCCACGGGAGCACGAAGCCCCAGTTGGGTCCCCGGAAGTACATGCCGATGATGATCAATACGAGCATGACGATCAGGAACGTCAGGAAGAGCGTGTTTGCCAGCGCCCGCTCTTTCGCGAACCAGACGCCGATCCCGGCCTTCTTCCTGTCGATGAACGGTACGAGCGCGAGTCCCGCCACGATAAGCGTCGGGATCAGCACGCCTCCCGTGAACGCCGAGTAGCTCACCAGCTCCTGGAGCCCCAGGAAATACCAGGGCGCCTTCGCGGGGTTCGGCGGATGGTTGGGGTTGGCGAGCTCCTCGAGCGGGGCGTTGAACAGGAACGCCAGGACCAGGAGCAGCGCCACCACGAGCACGAAGAGGGTCAGCTCTCTCACAAGGAGATGCGGCCAGGTGAAGACCATGTCGTCAGGGGAGAGGCCGACTGTCGGCTTCGTCCCCTTCACGAGCTCCATCAGGCCGTACGTCTTTGACGGGTCTTCCGGGTAGACGTGCTTCGTGTTGACTTCTTTCATCGGGAGCCTCCGTTCAGGGGAGGATCGTTGTCCGCGGGGTGGGACAGCCCGCCGTCCTTCCTGATTCTCCAGAAGTGGACGGCCAGGAAGATGGAGAGCAATCCCGGCAGGATGACCACGTGCAGGACGTAGAACCGGACCAGGGCCTCCTGCCCGACAACGTCCCCGCCGAGCAGGAATTTTCTCATGGGCGGGCCCAGCACAGGAGCA
>Ga0335079_10010825_pt1 | contig 10393 bp, 8 predicted proteins | sample Lox_Sample_33_FD_206719 | JGI IMG/M metagenome (GOLD analysis project Ga0335079, IMG submission 206719) | Soil microbial communities from Loxahatchee National Wildlife Refuge, Florida, United States - Lox_Sample_3.3 | ecosystem: Environmental > Terrestrial > Soil > Wetlands | place: USA: Florida...
CTCTATTGCTTCAAGTTTGTTAATCATTCGTTTCACAAAGCATCTACCGCTGATTGCCCTTTCGATGCTCCTTTGTCCTGCCTCGCCACTTTAGCGCGAAACATGCCAATCGCCCGATTGCATCCAATCGTTGATTTTTTACGGGTTACGTCCGGGCAACCATTACGTCCCGACCAGCGCAGGTGGTCATTTGTATTCCAACGTTGCTCGACTACAGGCCAGCCCGTTTTCAGGGCCTGTGAGCCGCCGGAAATTTTTTTTCGAGGTTTGAAAAAAACGGTGTATAGTCCGCCTTGGAGGCGGCCTAGAGACGGAAATTTTATCATGAATCCGGGTATTAAATTGAGGCTCGCGATTTTCATCGCGGCCATCGCGTCGTTGTTGATGTTTATCGGGTGGACCGCCCACATTTCCTGGGGGCGGATTGGCGAGCTGCATGAACGACTGGCAGCCATGCAGTGGAAAAATCTCCAGACTTCCGACCACCTGCAGCAGGCCATTCTCGACATGAACAATCTGGTCCTGCGTTACGCGGCGTATCGCGAGCGCGGAGATTGGACGAATTTTCTGGTTGCCAGCCGGGAACTGAACGACTGGCTCAATGCCCAACAACCCATCCTGTCCCTGGAAAAAGAGCGGCCGATTCTCGACCAGATTAAAGCCGCTTACGGGGATTACCTGGCGGCCGCGATGGCCCTCAATACCCGGATCTACACCAGCCGTCTGTCCATTACCCGCGTTGTGGAGTTCACCGACTTTGAAAAGCAATCCAAGCGCATCTTGAACCTTGGTTTCCAACTGGCGGCGACCCATCAGTCCTACCTGGATTCATTCCAGGCGCAGATTGGCAAATCCATTGACATGCTGCGCTTCACGTTGTTGGGTTCACTGATGCTATTGCTGGCGGCCGGCATCTGGCTCGCGATGGTGATTTACCGCGACATGATCGCGCCGCTGCAGGTCCAGTTGGTGGAAAGCCGCCATGTGGTGGAACGACAGGAAAAGCTGGCTTCGCTGGGGGTGCTGGCCGCCGGGGTCGCGCACGAAATCCGCAATCCGCTCACCGCCATCAAGGCCTGGCTCTACATGCAACAAAAGCACCTGGCCCCGGGCACGCCCGAATACGAGGATTCCACGCTCATCTCCGGCGAGATCAACCGGTTGGAGAAGATTGTCAAAGATTTTCTGATGTTCGCCCGGCCGTCCGACCCGGAACTGATCACGGTTCCGGCGGAAAAACCTCTGCGCGAAGTGCAGAACTTGATGGAGCCGGAACTCAAAAAATCCCGCATCCAGCTCGTCCTCGATTCCGTCCCATCAGCCGACATTCGTATTGATCCCGGACAAATCCGGCAGGTGCTGATCAACCTGATTCAAAACGCCGCCGACAGCATCGGCAAAAACGGGACCATCACTTTGCGGGCGCGGCTCGACGAAAAACGGCTTACTGACCGGCCCATCAACGTCGTCATCCTGGAGGTCAACGACACCGGCAAGGGCATTACTCCGGAGGTCGGCAAGCGGTTGTTCGACCCGTTCTTCACGACCAAGGAATCGGGAACGGGCCTGGGCCTGCCGATTGCCGCGCGGATTGTCGAGAAACATCAGGGCGCGCTTCAGTATCAAACCCAGGCCGGCCGCGGCACAACGTTTGGCATCATTCTCCCGCGCGCGTAAATCCTGCTTCTGCCGGCATCCGCCGGATCGCCGCCGCGCTATTTCTATTCGTTGTGCGGAATCTCGATGGTGCTGCCGCCGATGAATTCACGGATCAACGAGTCGCCGGGGATGAAGCCGTCACTGGAAAGTTGTTGCTCGGTAAATCCCTCCACCGATTCAAGCAGTGCCTTGATGCGGTTGTAACGGATGCGTGCATCGAGAAAGCCGGCGTATGGCCCGAAGGCTTCCGGCGGCGGCAGCAATTTGCCTGCGCCGATGAAAAACGGTTTGAGCGCGGGCAGATCGAACGGAAACCCGCCATTGACCACGTGATCGGCCAGACCCATCAGCGGGATGATGCTGAATAATTCACCGTAGCGCACGTAATGCCAATGCAGGATCGTGCCGAGCGGATTGTGATTCCGATGGCGCACATCGCGCAACATCCGCCGGATGAGCCGCACATCCGGAAATTGCACGAGCCGCTGCAATTGCCCGCCCGCCGACCGGTCGTCTCCGGGTACAGGCCCGTCGCCCTCGTAAAGCATGTTCAGCGTTTCCAGGTAAAGCCGGAATTGTGCCGCCGCGTCAATGCCCTCGGTGATGGGCGGATAAAATCCGTGCAGACAATCCAGCAACAAAATCTGGTCCGGCTCCAGTTTAACGGGCTTGGTCCCGGTGCGCCGGCCTTCCTTGAAACTGTAAACCGGTTTGTCCACCGTCTGTCCGTCGAGCAGCGCGCGGAGGTGCTGGTTCAACAACTGGATGTCCAGCGCTTCGGGCGCCTCGTAATTCCGGTCGTTGATCCAGTCGGTCGGGTGCTCAACCAGCGACCAGAAATAATCGTCGAGGTTCAGCATCAAAAACCGCAGGCCCTGCTTTTTCAGCCGCTGCGTGAGCTTGACGGTCGTGGTCGTTTTGCCGGACGAACTCGGCCCGCTCACCCAGATCATCCGCAGCCGGTTGCCGGCGTTCAGGCGCGACACCACCTTCTGCGCGGCCTCGTCGAGCGACGCCTCATAAACGGCCAGCGATGCATCAATCACTTCCTTGATGCGCCCGCTGCGAATGGTGTCGTTAAGACCAGCCACAGTGTCCACGCCGTGTTGGCGGTTCCATTCGAGAATGTGCGCCATCCGTTCCTGGGGAAAACCGTTCCCGGAGAATTTTTCCGGCGTCAGCGCGCCTTCCCGTAACCAATGCCGGCCCCAGCGATAACATTCGTAGGCGTCCGCGGTTTTTTGGAAACCATGGCTGCGCAGCGCGTGCAACACCTCGTCTTGAATCGCCTCAATCGTCGGCGGAAAATTCGAAATGAGGTGGTGCGGATCGGAATTGAGACAGACGATCGCCGTGTCGGCCAGAAACGCGGCGATGTCCTCGTCCGAGCTGTGCGCGCCGAAAATCCGGTCGTTCACTCCCGGGAGAAAGTCCGTGTGAAAACCGCCGACGGACTCTGCCGCGCGTAACATCGCCCGGCAGATGCGGCCCGGGTCGAACTTTACCAGCGCCCGGTTCCGTTTCTGGACTTTGACGATGAGGTTTTGGACGGGCATCGGCGTGAACTATAACCCAGCCATCCGCAGGAACAATTTCTTTTCGACGGCGATGTATTGTGACGCTCCAACGGCGCAACCAGCCCGTCGTTTGCCCGGCTCCCGGCTCTTTGCGCCGACAACGCACGCCTCCTTTTGTTGGACGGGCACCAATCCTCACGACCGACGTCAACCGTCGCGGACGACCGGATTACGACAACTTGATTGCGCCCGCCAGGACTGACTTACCTGCGGGCGCGGTAAAAGACAGTGGCGCCGCCGCTTGAATTCGTGTCCGTGAATATGAGCGGATTGTTGGTCAGCACCAGGCTGGCCAGCGGTTGCCAATTGACCAGGTTGGTTGAACTTTCCAGCGTAAAACTATCGCCGAACGCGCTGGCGAGTGTGAGGGAAACGCTACCATCGGGCTGGGGCGCGATATTTTGGAAGCGGATGGCGGGCGCGAGATTTTCCACGCGCACGTTGTCAAACAGCACAAAGCAATCGCGGGCCGGATTGGCGATGGAGCTGAAGACATCCATCAGGCCAAGCATGATATTGCCGCTGATGAACGCCGAGGTATTGGTGCGCTGCGCCACGACCACGCCGTTCATCAGCCACACGACGACATTGTTGGTCTGGCGGATTTCCACCTCCACCCAGTTTTTTCCCGGCGAACCGGGCGTTTCGAAATTTGGCGAGGGGAACAACGTCTGAAAGAACGCGGCGGTGCTGTTCGTGGTTGCCAGACCGCTGGCGCCCGGATTGCCCGACAAATCAATCGGCGTTCCCACCGGATTGCCGACGTAAGCGCGATAATCCGCCGACGTGCCGCCTTCGCCATCCACTGCAAACCACACGCCATCGCTGGCGGATGCGGACGGCGCGGCCCAATTCACATTGGTGCCTGCGTGATTGATGCCACACTGCGCGAACTGCGTGGTGCCGGTGGCGTTGAGGCCGGCAAGATTCCCGGGATAATTCATCCAGAGATCGAACTTCAGCGCGAAGTTGTTGCTGACGGAAAAAGTTTTCGGGTAGAGATTCACTGCGGCCGTCGCCGCGAGGGCGTCATTGTTGTTCACGGTCAGTTTCAGGCCACGCGTGCTGCCATCCGGGGAATTGGGCGCGGGCGGGATGAGCGCCGTGACGCCGTTGAACGTGTATGGCGTCGCACCGTATTCAAACGCGAAATCCACGGTGTAATCCGGAATGCCGTTGGCCGCGCCCCAGAAGATGTTCCAGTTCGTTGAAGTGTCCGTGTCAAAATCGTCGCTGAAAAGCAGCGGAAAATCCGTCGTCCTGACCTGCAGAACGGCAACGCGGCTGGTCGCCGCGCCGGACAGGTTGGTGACGGTGACGGAATAATTTCCGGCGTTCGCGGACTGGATGTTCGTGAGAATGAGCGTCGAGTTTGTCGCGTCGGGAATCGGGGCGCCGTTGAAGAGCCAGCGATAATTCAACGGCGCGTCGCCGATGGCCAGCGAATTGAAAGCCGCGGCTTTCCCCGGCAAAACACTCTGGTCGCGCGGATGGGTCATCACGATGGGCGCAAGTGCGGCCGGGGAATAACGTGGCGTAGGAATGGTATTGTTCGGCGCGACGGATTCGTCGCTCAATAAAACCGCCAATGCCGGGCTGGTGAGCACGTTCGTGACCGTGTTGGCCGCGCCGTCCACCGTGAGGTTCATCTGTACGAAGCGGATGCCGTGCGAATAGTCCGCGTAAGTCTGTTCATGTCCGTTGTAGAGCGGCTGAATGACGGTGCCGTCGGGATAAATCCAACCGTAAATCACCACCGGGTTCGGCACCCCGGTTTGCAGGTTGGAATAAATCAACGTCGAGATGACCACGTCCTTTTTGTCGCCGCTGACGAGCGCGCCCAGCGGATGGGCGTTGGTGAAAGTGTCGCGCTGCGTCATCACCATCCAGTTGTTGGTCGCAAACACCGGCACGGTAATCATCGCCGCGCTGGGAGCGATCGGCTGGGGCGTCAACTTGACCGTGGCGTTCGTCCAGGTCTGGTTGACCATTTTGCGCGTGGGCAAAGTGCAACCGGTCAAATCCGCCAGCCGCTGCGCGAGAATCGGGGTCGCCGGTTCGAGGAAATAATCCGTGTCGGATCCGATGGCGAGGTAATCCGGTGAAACATAATACGTCGCTGTGTGGCCGGCGGCGGAAACCGTGATGGGAACCAGCGCATGCTGCCAGTTCGGGACGTTGCCGCTGACGACCTGCGCGTAAATCCAGTTTTCGCGTTCGGTCAATGGCAGGGCCCAGATGATGTTCGTAAACTGCGAAGCGGTCGGCGCATTGGTGGCGCGCGGCGGAAGATTGAGCGTCTGGCTGTGGCCGCAAAACGCCGCCCACACGGTGCTGAAAACTATGGACAGAATTAAAAACCGGCGCGGCCGCATAATCGCGCTGCTGTATCGCGTTTAAGATGACACGGACGAGGCGGATTTGCGAGACGAATCGGCGTGTCACTTCGCTTTCCTGGCCGGCCCTTTCGGCCGGGCCGACGCAATTTTGATGGCGCGACGCGCCCATTCAATCAATTCCGGCGCATTTTCCAGAACATCGGGCGGGACTTCGTGATAACCCATTGTCATTACGCGTCCCTTCGATTCATAAGCAAACGGGCCCATGCCGCGCGCCACATAGTCCGCTTGTGATTGCGCGTCGGTTTTGAAGAACAGCCGGCCCTCGTCGAGAATCGCGAAGAAGCGCTCGCCCTGATACAGCCCGTGCGCGCCGAACATTGCCCGGGCCCGCACATCCGACAAGGCGCTCAACTGATCCAGCACAAATTCTTTGAACGATTCATCCGCCATGAGGCAATGATTGCTTAGCACGAAAACGAGATGAAAGCGAGCGCGGTTCACGTCGTCGCGACGGGTCGCCGGCCCGGGGCATATCGTTCACCGGAGACCTCGAATTCCAAAGCCCAGGCTGAATCGCCTGCGCGATTGGATCGGGCTGATCGAATTCTAAAACCGGGTGGGAACAAATTCGCCGGTTCGCTCTCTCAATTTGGAAAACGGTGATCGCCGAAATACGCGCTGCGAATTTCCACAGCGCGAAAGAGACATACGCAAACGAAACAAAACAAAACGAGAAACAAAATGATAACGACAATTCGTAAACAACAACAATGCGTTCGGCGGTTCCTCGGGCTGGGTGCCCTGTCATTGGCCCTGCCGGCGTTCTTGAATTCGGCCAACCTTCACGCACAAGGTTATTCGGTCAGCAACCTGGTGTCTGATGTCCCGGGTGCGGCAGCGAACACCGACGCCAATCTGGTAAATGCCTGGGGTTTGGCAGTCCTGCCGGGGAACATGTTGGTCGTCAACGCCAACGAAAATAGCCTGGCCGGGTTATATCTGACGGATGGAACGCTCACCGGGAATTACCTCACCGTGAACTCGTCTCCCAGCGGCTTGCTCTGGAATCCGTTTGGTGGTTTCAATGTTTCCGACGGTTTCAAGACTCGTTCCAGCAGCCTGATTTTTGTGACGGAGGCCGGAACCATACTGGGCTGGAACCAGGGCTTCGCCGCCCCCACCGCCGTCGTGGCCGTGGACAATTCGGCTTTCGACGCGGTTTACAAAGGAGTGACGCGGATCGGCGATCTCCTGTTCGCCGCCAATTTCAAGGGCGGCGTCGTGGACGTCTATGATTCCCGCTGGAACTGGGTGATGGCGTTCACCGATTCGCACGTGGACCCCGGTTTCGGGCCGTTCAACGTGGCGAACATTGACGGTTTGCTTTACGTAAGCTTTGCCAAAAAACGCGCGCCGGATTTTGAAGACGACGAGGGCGGGCCCGGCAATGGTTTTGTGGATGTGTTCACTCCCGGCGGGCGGTTCGTGCGCCGGCTCGTGTCTCACGGACCGCTGAATTCGCCGTGGGCCATGGTCCAGGCGCCGGAACATTTCGGCCAACTCAGTCACGCGCTGCTGGTCGGCAATTTTGCCAACGGCGTCATCAACGCCTTCGACATCCACACCGGCGCGTTTCTCGGAACCCTGTCCGACGCGGGCGGCAATCCCATTGCGATTGACGGACTTTGGGGATTGGATTTCAGCTTCACCAAGGTAAACGGCAAATTCGTTCCGACGCTCTTCTTCAGCGCCGGGCCGGATGGGGAGAACCACGGCGTCGTCGGCCGCATCACGTCGAACAGTTACTGACCATTCTGCCTGGTTGTTTGAAGCTGCAAACCGGAAACGGCGTTCCTCCGACGCCGTTTCCTCTTTTTAACCAGCAGCGTCAAAGCCGTTCGACCACCCAGCTCTTCCCGATGATTGACCGACTGCAAGCCGAGCGCCTTCCATCAACGGCTTTCGTCATCTTCGGACGACAGGCGGGCGAAGTAAAAGCAGCCACCGGCAATGAGCACCGAAACTACCACGATGAGGGTCGCCTGCGTGCGGGGTTGTTTCAGGTCATCGAACCACTCATCAATCAAAAGACCCGATTTGCCGTAAAGCTGTTCCATTTGCCGCGTTTGGGCCTTGTGATATCCGACCATCGAGACATCACCCGATACATCGGGCGAACGTGTGCCCAACCAATAAACCAGCCCCGCGCCAGCGATTCCCAGCACCAGCACAATCAGTCCGGCCAACTTGAGCCGCGCCGGACTTTTGGAGGACGGAACCGGAGTGGATATTTTCTCAATCACGAAGCCAAGGTAGCGGGAAAGAACCGGATTGAAACGCAAATGTTGGCCGAAAACTGGCAACGAATGTCCTCGCCAACATGCTTTAATCCAGCCAATTATTACTGGGCGAAACGTCCGTCCTCCCGCGTTCGCCAGCGGGGCCGGCGCACCCGCCCAACAGAAAAGACGTGCCTGCTGCAGGCTGCCAGACGCTGATGCCGAAATTCGTTGATATCTTACTGGTCGAAGACGACGCCAAAGATGCTGAACTGGTGTTGGAAGCCTTGCGTCAACGTCACATCTCCTCCAGCGTCGTGCACGTTGTGGATGGTCATGAGGCGATGGATTTCATTTCTAACAGCGGCGTCTATGTCAACTGGCAGGACCTGCACGTGCCAAAGGTCATCCTGCTGGACTTGAAACTCAAAACCGTCAGCGGGCTCGACGTGCTCCGGCAACTCAAAGCCGAAGACAACACCAAGGCCATTCCGGTGGTGGTCTTTACCGGTTCACCACGCGACATTGATTTGATTGAAAGTTATCGTTTGGGTGTAAACAGCTACGTCATGAAACCCGCCGACGCCGGGAAATTCATGCATGTGGCCGGAGAAATCGGGAATTACTGGGTGAAAGTCAACCACCCGCCGGCACATTAAACCCACTGCGGCACCTCGCCACCCGGTCCACGCGTTCAACGCGTTCGGCACAAATTGCTTGAAGGTGAATTCGGCCATGACCATCCTGTGGGTCCGCCAAAACGGGCCGAATGTTGCCATGAGCATTGAATCGAAAACACCATTGTCCGCCGATGAAAAGGCTTTCGTGGAAGCTGCCGCCCGGGGCGATGCCGCGCGGGTGCGCGAACTTCTGGCCCACGGCGTATCGGTGGATGTCCGGGACAGCGAAACTTATGCGCTGGGCTCGGCGTGGAACATCACCGCCCTGATGTGCGCCGCAGCCCAGGGACACCTCGAAACCGTCCAGACGCTGTTGCAGGCCGGCGCCAGTGTGTCGGCCGCCTGCAAAGCGCACAAGGAAGACGGTGGCGGCGGGTCGCAGGCCCTGCACTTCGCCATGGCCAGCCGGCACGTGGCCGTGGCCGAAGCTTTGCTTGACGCCGGCGCCGACCCCGATGCCATCGGCAATTATGGCCGGACGCCTCTGGTCATGGCTATTTACGAGGATGACGCGGAGGGGGTGCGAGTGTTGTTAAAACGCGGTGCGAAGGTCAACCTGAAACCGCGGCGACACGATTATGAACCGCCGCTGTCCGCCGCGGCCGCGATCAAAAAATCCGACACCATCCATAGCGCCAAATCGGGCGGTGCTGTCGCCCTGGGCCTGACCGTGGAATTACGAAACCCCGAAATCTTCAAGCTGATCCTGGAGGCGGGCGCGGACCCCAACCAAATCGGGGTTTTAGGCCAGACGCCGCTGATCCGGCTCGCCTGGCAACGGGACGTGCCCGACGAAATTCTGATTCCGCTGATGGAGCTGCTGGTGAAAGCCGGGGCCAAGGTGGACCATGAGGAACAGGACGGCGGGACGGCGTTGTTGGGCGCCGTACTGCGCAACAAACCCCAGGCCGTGAGGTTCCTGGCCCGGGCCGGCGCAGACGTCAACCGGATTTTCAAACGGGGGACCGCATTGGACATGAACCTGGAAGACATAGCGCATTGCCGGGACGAGTTAAGTGATCCGTCTTTCACCGGCCCCGCCCGCGCGGTGATGGAGCGGAATTTGCGCCGCCACCAGGAAGTGTCAAAAATACTGACCGGGTTCGGTGCCAAGCGAAAATCGGAATTGGGTTCGGGAACGGGATCGGGACGTCAGCGTCGGAAAGCCCGGCGCAGGTGAAAGCGGGCATGGTTTATTGGCCGCAACCCCGCCAAGGCAATGCCCGCCCGAATGGGTTTCGTTAGTTTCCGGCAGTTTCGGGTTCGCCCGCGTCGGACACGAATTCTTTGAAGGAGTCGCCGGGCATTATTTTTTGATTGGGGAACCGTTACGGCAATTCCAGATTCAAATAATCATACATGACATGGGCGGCCTCCGACCCGGTTTCCGGGATGCTCAACGTGATGATATTCTCGCCGGCTTTCAGTTTTGCCGCCGGGATGCTGACATACTCGACGCAATACTTCGCATGAATCCCTTCGCGCAGGAGGGCATTGCCGCCCTGGACTGAAGGCGAGACCGAGGTCAGCACCCGGTTGTCGTCATTGACGCAGACATCAATCCGCGCTTCGTGCGCACTGGCGATGGCGAGGGTCAAAGTCGCCGCGCCGCCGGGAACGCGGTCGAGATTGAAATGAATCCGCCATCTCCACGGCATGGCATTTTTGCCGCCCGGTCCGGCATAACGGGTCTGTGCGTAATTCCAGCCGGTCCGCCAGTCGCTCTTGCCCACGAAATAATCCAGCGGATTGGAAAACTCATTCGGGAAATTCTCCCACAGGTATCCTTGAAAATAATCGTCGCCATGCCGGAACTCCTTCGCCGTGCGGTCCGGCACGCCGATCTCCCAGGAAAT
>Ga0335079_10010826_pt1 | contig 10392 bp, 7 predicted proteins | sample Lox_Sample_33_FD_206719 | JGI IMG/M metagenome (GOLD analysis project Ga0335079, IMG submission 206719) | Soil microbial communities from Loxahatchee National Wildlife Refuge, Florida, United States - Lox_Sample_3.3 | ecosystem: Environmental > Terrestrial > Soil > Wetlands | place: USA: Florida...
TTCAAGTCCGGCTGCCGGAAGCTCAACGAGGCATATTGATTCTCATGGCGATTCTCTCTATATTTTTAGTAACGATATATGATCACCGCGTAAATCCCTGAGTTCTATGCCAACCTATGCCTATCGCTGCAAGTCGTGCGGACACGAATTTGAAGAACTTCAAAAAATTTCTGATGATCCGATCCGTGTCTGTCCAAAGTGCTCGAAGGAAAGCGTGGTGCGCATTATCAGCGGTGCTGGTCTCCTGTTTAAGGGGAGCGGTTTCTACCTGACCGATTACAAGAAGACTTCAAGCAGCACCTCCACAACGACATCTTCCACAGAGAACCCAGCCACGAAGAAGGAAAAGAAGCCGGCTCCAAAAAAAGACGGTTCTTCCGCTCCATCGGCACCATCCGAATCGTAATCCCGTTCGATCCCTGGAATACTCAGAGTTTGGCCGCAACAACAACCGTTGACTTTGCGGTTGACAGCGGTTTTCCGCGGGCGTCTACGGCATCAATCAGGACGATATAAATACCCATCCTTGCGCGGTTTCCCGAATCCGTGTACCCGTTCCATGCAACTTCCCCGCAAGCTCCGCTCGGTTCCCCGTCGGCAAGCGTTCTTATGAGCCGGCCAGCTGCATCATATATTCTCATCCGGATTGCGGCAGTTGTAGCCGGAAGTCTGAAATGGATGATCGTCATGTCTTCATGCCCGTCGCCGTCCGGCGAGAAGGGGTTTGGGAAACACGACAGTTCGGCGTTCGACGCTATCCCAAGAGTGTAGATGCTGTTCTGGTTTCCCGGAGTCCCCCCAAGCGGGTTTGTACACGTGCTCCAGTTCCGCGGATCGTTGCTTCCGAGCTGGGGACTTATTCTCTCCAGTGATCTCCCCGTCGGGTCGTCGATGTCGGGATTGTTCCACGATGGATGGTAGTAGACGCTGTCAATGGTCAGACCGGTGAGATCCGACAAGATCACATTATCCCCCGAATTGTTCAGACTCATTGTTCCGTGTCTGATCACTACGGCATATGCCGACGTGTCGTGCAGATAGGAAAACCTGTCAAGTATCGACGAATCCGAAGCCACGACAAGGAACTTCCGTGACCCAAGGAAGTGGCGGTTGCACGTCACCATGTTCGTTGCGGATGACTGGTTGGTATCCTTCCTGTCGGAGAGTTTCCACCTGCACACGTCGACTGCAGAAGAGGAAATGTTCAGGAGCTCGACGTATTCACTTCCGTTCTTCAGCGGGTTATACATGATTTCATTGATGACGAGCGACCGGAGCGGAAAGGGAATTGAAACTGTTTTTCGCAGGAGGTTATCACTCGACCGCATATCAACTGAATCGTCCAGCCGGGCAATGATCTCCTGTTCTCCGTATGGTGGTGTACCCCACGTGAAGAGAATATGAGCGGAGTCTTTCGGGTTGAGGATGAACGGAAGCGTTTGGGATTGAATGAGTTCGCCGGGTTCGGGGATGGAATCATCATTGAGATCATGAAAGAGGGATATCGAAAACCCGAACTCCGGATTGCGTCCGATATTGCAGATCGTCACAGAAAGCAGTATGCATCCCGACCCATTCGTTGTTGAAACCCGGTCAAGTCGAAGGTTGTGCTCCAGTGGGGTCAGATAGTTCTGCGCTCCCGGAGAACTGCCCGAAGAATCTCCGGAAGGCCCCCAGTTGGCCGAGTCCAGGGACGATCCTCCCGGTTCAATTCTCTCAAGTGATTTTCCGCCTGACCCGCCCCATGAAGGGACATAACGCACGCTGTCCATGATGCTGCCTCGTGCGTCGAAGATTACGACTGCATCCCCGGTGTTGTTAAACAGTGACGTTGGCATGGCTGAAACCTGCAGGAGATTCCCGCTGAACGCTGGGTGCGTACCCCGGAACGACGCACTGTCTTTCGTGATGACGATGAATCCACGGGGCTCCAGCTCTGCCGAGAGCGGGGATAGCATGTAGCGAGTTGTGCTGTTCCGGTTGCTGATCTTCCAGTTCTTCAGATCTGCCGGGACAGCCGTTGCATTGAAGAGCTCCACCCATTCCGGTTCACCGGTTGGGGGTGCATACATGATTTCGTTAACGACAACGGAATTTTTTTTCATTCCAACACTGAGGACTGCATGACTCGTGTTGTTTGAACTGTCCTGATCGCCGTCCATTTCGACTCTGGCAATGCAGACGTGCGATCCTAATTCCACGCCCGGTACCGAAGCGGATACTGCAGCCGTATCTGCCGGGTTGAGCGGTCCACTGAAGAAGTATGTTGAAATCAATTCCTCCGGCTGCGGGATCGAATCGCCATTGGAATCCAGATAGAAACTTGTCTGCAGATTCTGAAGCGCTCGTGTTCCAGCATTCCGGACGACTGCAATGATCGATACAGTGTCACCCGCATTCGGGTACAGGGGGAGGAACCGTAGAGCGAAGATCTCGGCGTCGATTTCGGCTCGGGCGGTGATGCAAATATCGTCAAGCCGATATGTCCCTGTGGTACCGGCCCCGTTACCCAGAATTCTCCAGCGGATCTGCACGCCTGCCCTTCCGCTGAGTGAACCGGGAAGCTTATACTTCCGCTGGATATAAGAACTCGTTCCCGGATTTTTCATCGAGTCGCTGATGAGGATCGGAAAACTTGAGCCGCCGTCGACTGACGCCTCGAGAAGGACTATTGACGTATGTGATGTGGAGCGTCTTTCGAAGAAGAAGATGCTGTCCGCGTCCCGGTCGGAAAAATCAAGAACAGGGGTGATGAGCGACTGGCTGATGGTCGAATTTGTGCTCAGTACCGCATTCGAATCGGAATACGGGGATGAAGTTGTCGTGACAAAGTCGCCCGTTGAAAGCCGATTGGTTGTGGTGGACCATCCCGCGGGGAGTCGCGGTATCTGGACTGTGTCGAATTTTTCGATGAAGGGAAATTGTCCCGCGCTGACGATGGCAGGAATGAGGAAGAAGAACATGAAGAATCGCATAAACCCCCCGGTAGAATTGATGAATGAAAAATCCGGGAGGCGTTAGGTGAGTGAAGCCGACTAATTCAAGATAAGCAAAATCCTTCCGACCGGCAAAACGTTATTGGGATTTTTCAGCCCAGACCTGCACGAGGTTGAGGAGAACCTTGACCGCTTTTTCCATGCCGTCAACGGGAATCCATTCGAGCTTGCTGTGGAAATTCTCCCCGCCGGTAAAAATGTTCGGACAGGGAAGCCCCATAAAGGTGAGATCCGATCCATCCGTCCCGCCGCGTATCGGAACAATTTCCGGAATGATCCCGGCGCGCTTGCACGCTTCCAGCGCGTACTCAGTGACAAACGGAACGCTGTCCAGAACCGTCTTCATGTTCCGGTAGTCTTTACGGAATGAGAGGTCGATGGTGACACCGGGAAAATGCCCGAGCGCCGAGTCGCGCACGGCAGAAAGAACGTCGTGTTGCCGCTCCAGTTCGGACAGATCGAAATCCCGCAGGATCAGTTTAATCGTGGACTCTTCGACACCGAGAGTACCATGGTCGGGATGGAGAAATCCTTCCCTTCCCTCGGTTGCTTCCGGCTTCAGCGAATCGGGAAGCTGGAGGAGAAAATCTGCCGCAGCATACATCGAATTGATCATGATCCCCTTGGCGCTTCCCGGATGAGCGCTTCTGCCATGAATTGTCACCGTTGCCTGGTCGGCACTCCATGATTCCTCGTTTATCTGCCCGGTTCTGTCGCCGTCGACGGTGTAGGCGTACCGCGCGCCGAATTTCTTCACATTGAACTTCGCAATGCCGCTTCCGGTTTCCTCGTCAGGCGTGAACGCGATCTTGAGTGTGCCATGATGCAGGGAAGGATCGGCGACAAGTGCGTGCAGCATCGTCATGATTTCCGCAATCCCGGCCTTGTCATCAGCTCCCAGGAGCGTTCTTCCGCCCGCGGTGATGATCGCTCCGCCGACGAAATCTCTGAGACGCGGATCCTTTGCGACGGTGATGACCTGCAACGTGTCATCCGGAAGAACAATATCGCCGCCCTGATAATTTGAATGAACGATAGGATTGACACCCGCATCGGTGACTTCCGGAGAGGTGTCAAGATGCGAGATCAAGCCGATGACCGGGACTTTGGACAATTCCGCTTTCGGAAGATTTCCCGGAAGCGTTGCGAAGACGAAGCAGTTGTCATCGACTGCCGCGTCCTTCAAACCGAGGGCTTTCAGCTCACCGACGAGCTTCCGTGCAAGGGCGATTTCGAGCGTTGACGTAGGCGTGGCCGTAACATCATCCTTCGACTCGGTATCGAATTTCACATAGCGCAGGAAGCGGTCGACGACCGACTCGTCTGATTTTTTCTGACTGAACGTCCCGGAACAGACGAGCGCAGTAAGACATGCGGCGATGACAGCGCGGTTCATTGGATTACCAATCCTCTCCGAGACTTATTCTTCTTTTGCCCGCATCGTATCCCAGAGCGCGTAACAGATGAGCAGAATAAACATCACCAATCCGATGATTTCTCCGGTCTGAGACTCTGCAATCGATGCCTGGTACCAGTCGAACCCGGCGAACTTCAGAAATGCGGCGATGACGCCGAAGAGTGAGCCGCCGGCAATGAATCCAGATGCAATGAGCGTTCCGCGTGAAAATCTGGCGCTGTTGAGCTTCTCATTCTTGGATCTCGTTGTGACCCACCATGAGACAATCCCGCCGATGAGAAGCGGCGTATTAAGCTCCTGCGGAATATACATACCGAGGGCGAAGGCGAGCGGGGAAATATTCACCATGACGAGGATCAGGGAGATCACCGCGCCGACCAGATAGAGAATCCATGGTGCGGGAGCATTCGACATCAGTGGTTGAATGACCGCGGCCATGGCATTTGCCTGAGGAGCCACCATCGCACCTTCTCCCTTGAAACCGTAGGTTTTGTTGAGGACCATGATCACGCCGCCGACGGTTGCCGCTGAAATCAAGACCCCGAGGAATTTCCACGTTTCCTGTTTCTTCGGCGTTGTCCCGATCCAGTAACCGATCTTCAGGTCCGTAATGAATCCGCCTGCAACAGAAAGTGCCGTGCACACTACCCCGCCGATGATCAGTGCACTCAGCATCCCCGAAGGTCCGGAAAGACCGATTTGAACGAGAATGAACGAGGAAAGTATGAGCGTCATAAGTGTCATGCCGGAAACCGGGTTCGTGCCGACGAGTGCTGTGGCGTTTGCCGCGACGGTGGTGAAGAGGAACGAAACGATGATGACGATAAGCATTCCCACAAGTGCATGCGTGAGATTGAAGACGACTGCGCCGAAGAAGAAGACCAGCACGAGGAGAGCGGTCAGGAGAATCATCACCACGACGAAGAGCATCTTGATATCGGTTTGTGTCCGGATCTCTCCTGATTCGGCGTTTGCCTTTCGCTGGAAGATCTCACTGTACGCCAGCTTGAACGCTCCGGCAATGATCTTCGAGGATCGGATGATCCCGATAATGCCCGCCATGGCTATCCCGCCGATCCCGATCTGTCTCACATAATTGCGGAAAATCTCCTCTGCGCTCATTTGAGAGATGAGTTTTGTGATTCCCGAACCGAGAGGGACGGTAAGATGCTGGCCGATTTCATTCACGAGCGGTATCATCACAAACCAGGAGAGAAACGAGCCGGCAGCGATGATTGCGGAGTATTTCAGTCCCACGATATATCCGAGCCCGAACACCATCGATGAGACATCGATCTTGACGACCATTTTCAGTTTGTCTGCTACTGCGGTCCCGAGCGCCGCCATTCTGGAAGTAATGACCTCCGACCAGGCACCCACAGCCGTGAAGAGGAAATCGAAGATTCCGCCGATCAATCCGGCCACGACGAGGACGCCCGCCTGTGCGCCTCCCTTTTCTCCGGCGATCAGGATCTCCGTCGTTGCGGTGGCTTCAGGGAACGGGAGTTTGGCATGCATGTCTCGGACGAAATACTTCCTGAAGGGAATAAGAAAAAGTATGCCGAGAAATCCTCCGAGGGCAGAGGCAAAAAAGACCTGAAAGAAATTTGCCGGGAGCTCGAGAATATAGAGGGCGGGAATGGTGAAAATTGCCCCGGCAACGATGACACCCGAACATGCACCGATGGACTGGATGATAACATTCTGGCCGAGTGCGTTCTTTTTCTTCGCGACGGTAGAAAGTCCGACTGCTAAAATCGCGATCGGAATTGCCGCTTCGAAGACCTGCCCGATTTTTAATCCGGAATACGCAGCAGCTGCCGAGAAGAGCACCGCCATCACCATACCCCAACCCACCGACCATCCGGTTACTTCGGGATATGTTTGTTCGGGACGGAGGATGGGAATGTAGTGTTCGCCTTCTTTGAGTTCTTTGTACGCGTTTTCAGGGAGACCGTTTGAAGCCGTCGGGGAGGATTCCATGTTCATGTCCTGGATGTGTGAACGGTAAACGATTGTTAAGCGGGATAATAGAGGAATTTTCCGACGTTTCCAAATTACGTCTCTCGTGCGGCAGGCATTTCAATCGTTGTTGCGTCCACAATCGTTTCTCCGTATATTGAACGGAAATTTTTCCGGGTTCCGGGCAACTGCATCCCCGGATCGCTCAATCAGTCAGTCGTTCATGGAAGAAGAAATACCCCCACATCGCCGCACGATCTATTATGACGGGAGCTGCCCGATGTGCTCTTCTCTCGTCCGAAAGATCGCCGCAACGGAAGAGGGGAAAGAGTTTCATTGTGTGGACAGCACATCGGCTGATCTTCCCGAGGGAATGTCGCGGGAATCCGTCGACAGGGAGATCCACGTTGTGGACGCATCGGGAGAGGTCAGCAAGAGCTCGGACGGCATCTGGAAGATCGCGGAAGTGTATCCGCGCCTGAGGTGGATTGCCCGGCTCGGGATGCTCCCCGGGATACGCCAGATTTCCCGCGTCGGATACGCTGTTGTCGCGTACTACCGTCATCTCGTATTCGGTCTCCAGGCACGGTTCTTCTGGCTGAAGACGGTGCTTTCACTCGCACTCCTCAGCGGCCTCCTTCTCTCTCCGCATCTGTGGCTCTCGAATCGCTCGTATCCGCTGGTACCGGCTGCCGGTTTCATCCCGGTGCTTCCTCCACCGATCGATCTGGTTCTGTACGTCATCGCACTTGTGCTCCTTCTGGCGATTCTTCTGCTGCGTCACCCCCGTTATTCCATTGTCGGATTTGTGGTTATCGCGGTGTGCGAAGCGCTCTCGGATCAATCACGCCTGCAGCCGTGGTTCTATCAGTATGTTTTCATGATGTTTGTGCTGATCTGGCACGACTGGAGGAAATCAGACGCCGGAAGTTCAAAGACCTTGCTGTCGCTCTTCCGGTTCGTAATCGCATCGATCTATTTCTGGAGCGGAATCCAGAAACTGAATCTCACATTTCTGAACGACACGTTTCCATGGTTTATCGAACCGATCACGAATCACCTTCCCGATGAGGTGAAGTTTCTCACCACTTCTTTCGCAATCATCGTACCTCTGCTCGAAATCCGAATCGGGATTGGACTGCTTACCCGGACGTTCCGCAGATCCTCCATCATCCTTGCTGTTCTCGCACATCTCTTTATTCTCGCATGTATCGGACCGTTCGGGCATAACTGGAACACCGTTGTGTGGCCCTGGAATCTTGCCATGATCCTCTTCGTGGTGATTCTGTTTTCCGATCGCGCAGCGGAACCGCTCGTTTCCTATCTTCCATTCAAAAAATCAGTACTTTACCCGCTCGCGTTCATCCTCTTTGGCATCACTCCGGCACTCAGCTTCTTCGATCTGTGGGATTCGTATCTCTCCTCTTCGCTGTATTCCGAAAATACCGGGAGAGCGGTGATGCTTATGAGCGACTCTCTGAAGAACCGACTGCCGGATGATATCAAAAAATACGTTACCAAGGATGCCTCCAACAAAAACGTCCTGGAAATATTTTCCTGGTCGACAGGGGAGTTGAACGTCCCGCCCTATCCGGAAGAACGAATCTACAGGAGCATCGCCTCTCGGCTTGTTAGTCTGGCGCAGAAACCCAACGACCTGATACTCGTCGTGCAGGAGAAACCGAAGCCATTCAGCGAAACGCGCTTGGTAAAGCGGCTGAATGCCGTGAAGCTCCGGGGAAACTAGATCACCTCTCCCTCCGTCACGCCCCTCAGTCATTCACATTTGGGCTCGAATGAGTTCCCATCGCAAAATGGGAAAATCGTGTATCTCTGAAATCCGCGGTGGATTCCACAGATTCGGCATGCGCACAGAAGTGTAAGGAACACTAGTAGAGGAGTGTGAGTCGACCTTCCGTCTTTGCCAGGGCTGGCAATGCCACGGAAATTCCTCTTCGGTCCCGCGAATCACGTAAATCACTTCATCGTTGATCTGCAGCACATTCCGTTCTTTCCCCAACGGCTATATTCAAAGAGTTTCATTGTCACTGTATCCCGAACCGATCACCACATCGTTCTCCGTATCGCATGAAATCGCAAGACCTCCTGGTGTTCCTGGGTGCCCTCCTGGTACTTGGGCTTATTACCTTCGGCGTGGAAGCAATCCAGTCGGACGGGCCATCGCCGGGAGTTCAGGTTGATGGAAAGAATAACCCTGCGGCACAACCCGTTGTGGTTCCGGTGCCGGCCGAACAACTCCCTCAGAAGAAGATTATCAAGCCCGCTCTGGGCGACACGACACATATCATCATGGTTGAGAACGAACCCCGGAACGACGGTTCTGCGGGTAATGCTGCGATCCTGGCAGAGGACAAGTTAAGGTAAAATGGTATCGATGACGTGGATGATGGCCCCGGCTGGAAACGGTCGGGGTTTTTTATTCCCGTTCCCAGCGAGACCTCCGCTTTCTCTGCACCCGGAATTTCCACACCTCAGAGTATCCTCCTCCTCGTTGACAATTCCCCGGAGAGTGCGTATATTTCGGCGGGGGTTCGTCAGCGTCACCTCATCCCGTTCTTGCTTTCTGGCATAACGCACCGCGAAAGTTTTGGAGGGTTACGGATTATGAGGTACACATATCTCTTCTGCCTTCTTCTTGCACTTTGTCTGCTATCCTGCAGCGAAAATAATCCCCTCTCAGTGAATGCGGGTCCCGTCGTCATCATACCACTGTCTGCAGGAAACACGTGGACCTATGTGAATGTGATTCTCGATGTTTCCGGTGACACTCTTGCCCTTGACACTGCCACGATGTATTTTCAAAACGACACGTTGTTTGGATCATTGGGTCGATGGGAAGGGGACATTCAAAACCGTTTCGTTATCAACAATGCGTCGGGTTTCTGGCGCGTCGGAGCGGGAAAGGACCTCTTCTTCAAGTACCCCGCGCAGAACGGCGACTCGTATCTCTGCCGGGATACCAGCGGGCGGATATTGCTGGAGGTCAAGATCATTTCAACGGGGGCAAAGGTGACGGCGGCCGGGGCGACGCATTCCTGTTACATTTATCAGTTTTATAATCCTCAAACGAAGCGGTATGTCCGATACGTTGTAGAACCGAATGTCGGAATCATCGCGATGGTTGTGATGGAACCTGCCAGAAGCGGAGGGACGTACACGAGCCAGTTCAGGATGCTCATATCCTACGAGGTGAACCCGGCCGGACGACGGTTGGGAAGTTGAAGAGCAAGAGTAGGGTCAACCCGCGGGACATCAAGGGGAGAACTGCCATGAAAACAACTTTGGTAACGTTGATCACAGCTCTTTGCATCAGTTCTGCTGCGACATCTCAGGGTGTCGGATTCAGATGGGCAAAGAGTGTCGGCGGAACAGGGAACGACATGGGGCAGAGTCTTGCCACTGACGCACTCGGGAATGTCTACGTGACAGGATTTTTTCAGGGTCCGATTCTGATCTTCGGACCGGATACGCTCAGGAACGCAGGCAATTACGATATGTTTGTGGCGAAAATTGATTCCGCGGGAACCCCGGTATGGGCAAAAAGTGCCGGCGGCGCGTCGAACGAGGGAGGACTTGGAATCGCGGTGGATGTGTATGGAAATTCTTTTGTGGCAGGCTATTTCCAGAGTGCAAGCATCACATTTGGATCGACCATATTGACGAATAGCGGAATGACGGATATGTTCCTCGTGAAGTTCGATGCGAATGGGAACGCACTTTGGGGAAAAAGTGCCGGAGGGCACTACCTCGACGTCGCGCAGGGCGTCGCAGTTGATGCCGCCGGGAATTGTTTCGTGACCGGATCGTTCGGAAGCCCCCAGATCAGTTTCGGTACGGATACGCTTACCAACGCGGGAGGATATGATTTCTATACTGTCAAATACGATCCCAAAGGTAATGAGCTCTGGGCGAGGAGTGCCGGATCAGGGGATTTTGATGAAGGATACGATGTGGCAGTTGACGGCCTGGGGAATTGTTTTGTCGCAGGCTCGTTTT
>Ga0335079_10010828_pt1 | contig 10392 bp, 4 predicted proteins | sample Lox_Sample_33_FD_206719 | JGI IMG/M metagenome (GOLD analysis project Ga0335079, IMG submission 206719) | Soil microbial communities from Loxahatchee National Wildlife Refuge, Florida, United States - Lox_Sample_3.3 | ecosystem: Environmental > Terrestrial > Soil > Wetlands | place: USA: Florida...
CGCCAGTTGCAAGTACTTCATCACTTGATCGCGCTGCCGGAGGTACCCGTAGGCCGAGGCCACGGCAAAGGGTGACCCACTTTCCGCTTCGAATGCCTTCAAAGCCTCCGCCAGTCGATACTGAAAAAGGCCCGGCGCGCCGCCGTTTCGTAACTCGGCCTGCTGGGCCTCAATGTCCTTAATCAGGATGTCGTTATGCCGCAACATCGCCTCTTCGCGGTATTCCTCGAGAGCCCCCGCGTAATTGTGCTCTTCCCAGTCGACAGCTCCTAAGTAAGCGTGCGCCGAACGGAAATTCGGGTCGGCCGCCTGCAGCTGCTTCAGCAATACCAACGATTCCTCGACGCGCCCGGCATCGTACAAGAGCATCCCCTTGTCGGCCATGATCGCTCTCGATCCGGGATCGAGTTGACGCGCCCTTTCGATCTCCGACAGCGCTTCCGCATGCCGCAGCATCTGGTTCAGGAAGGTCGCGTACCAATGATGAGCACGCGGTGAGGTGGGGTCGAGTTCAATCGCCCTCCGGAATTCCCGGTCCGCATCCACTACGTCGACAAATCCCCAGAATTCCGCAAAGGCCAGCGACGTGTGCGCTTCCGCCAGGTTCGGATTCAGGTCCACAGCTTTTTGTGCAGCCGCTCGCGCACGCTGTTCGGCGTCCGCCGTCGGCATCGTGCCGTATTCCCGCAGCAGATTGTACGTATCTGCCAGACCCACATAGGCCTCGGCATAGCCTGGATCGTGCACGATCGCTTGGGTAAATGCATCGACGGCCGTGTTCAGGTCGGCTGCGGTTCGTTTCTCGAAGTAAAACCTGCCTTTGAGGTAGAGGTCTTGTGCAGTTGAATCGGGAGGATGATGGGCCGCCAAGGCTTTGCCGAAGTGCAGGCCAGTATGCCCCAGAGAGGAATACAGCAAAAATCCTCCAACAAGCACCAAGGGCACGGCCCACCACAAGGTTTTTGTGGAAAAACGGCTCGGATCGCCGCTTTTAGGGTCAAGCTTCGCCGGGACGATTGATGGTTGCGGATCCGGCTCGGACGCTACCTCAGCCCGGGCCTCGACAGTATCCGAAGAGGAGGATTCTTCCTGTGGTCCGGAAAGCCATTGCTCAAGTTCTTCGGTGTAGGCAAAGACGGTTCCACGGGCCGCTCCCGGCAGCCGCCGGACCGGCAGGCCGCGTTCCTTCTCCCAGCGCTTGACTGTGCGTTCGTCCTTCCCAAAGAAGGCTGCAATCGCTTTCCACGAGTCCAACCGTATGTTTTTAGGGAATGAGTTCTGAGTTGCCACGTAATGCCCTGAAATGTCCCGGGTTGCCGCTTGTTCGCCCACACCAAGGGCCCCCATAGTATACGCGGCTGGCGGGATTGCTCGTCCCCCACGAACGTGCCACGGGGTTCCATCACAACCACCGTTGGTTGACTGTCAAGGTCGCAAATACTTGCGACCTTGGAAGTCTGGCGGACAACTGCCCTCGAACAACGCGCGACACCCAGAAAAAGGGCAGAAGAAACAGCAGGATTGCTCCCAAGGAGAATTGGATGAATTCGCTTTATAACAAAACGAAAATGAAGTCCCGCACGGCAGCGCTCGCTCTCACCGTGCTCCCAGTCGTCGCTCTGTTGGCCATACTTGGCAGTCCGACGCAAGCCCAGACCGTCACTACCATTTATAACCTTGGCGCGGTCAACGGAGATCCAGTCTATCCAGCGGGAGCGATGGCGCAGGGCCGTGACGGAAATTTTTATGGTCTCTCTCAACTCGGCCCCATCGGAGGCACCACGAACAACGGCGTAATTTACAAGATCTCTTCTTCTGGGGTGATCACGGATCTTCACACCATCCAAACCTCCGAGGGAACGCAATGCAACGGTCTGGTCTTGGGCACCGATGGCAACTTTTATGGAACCTGTTATGCCGACCCTGTCAATAACGCCGGCACCGTTTTCAAAGTGACCTCGACGGGCACCTTGACCGTGCTGCACACGTTCGCGGGTGGAACGACCGACGGATGTCATCCCCTGGCACCTCCGACCCAGGGTTCAGACGGAAACTTCTACGGGACAACCGGCTTCTGTGGGGCAAACGGTTACGGCATGGTGTACAAGATCACGTCCACAGGCACGTACACCCAGCTATATAGCTTCCAGGGTCCTCCCAACGACACGGCCCTTCCTCTGGGCCTGATTCAAGGCAGCGACGGAAACTTCTGGGGCATGGGTAACGGCTGGATCGTCAGCGATGGTGGAGTCTTCAAGATCTCGGCCGCAGGTAAGGAAACTCTGGTCTACGCATTCAAGGGCGGCACGGACGGCCAGAACCCCTACACCAACCTGATCCAAGGTTCCGACGGAAACTACTACGGGACCACGGAAGGAAGTGGAGGCAGTGCCATTGGCACCGTGTTCAAGCTCACCCCAACCGGTGTGGAGACCGTCCTCTACAACTTCCCCAATCAAACTGACGGCGCCTTTCCCAGGTTGCCGTTGACGCAAGGACCCGATGGCCTTTTGTACGGCATCGCAACCGATTGCGCCGGCGGGGGCTGCGCTCAGGCCGGACTATTCGACATCACTACGAAGGGCGTTTATGCCAACCTTTACCTCTACCCGATCATTGGAGGGAACAATAATGAGCTGCCGCTATCGCCGCTGTTGCTTTCGACGAATGGGACGTTCTATAGCGTCACTGAAGCGGGCGGCACGAATCAAAATGGCTCCTTCTACAGTCTGAGCACCACTTACAGTCCTTTCATCTCGCTGGTCAACGTCAGCAGTGGCAAGGAAGGTGCCAAAGTCGGCATTCTGGGCCAGGGCTTCACCTCGGCATCGGTAGTAAAGTTTGGAGGCACAGCAGTCACGACGAAACAACTGACCGGCACAACCTTCATTATGGCAACCGTTCCGGCCGGAGCCCTCACTGGAACCGTCACCGTAACCACCGGCACGAAGACCCTGACGGCTCCCAAGCAATTCAAGATCACTCCGACCCTCGTCAGCTTCAGTCCGCCCAGTGGACCGGTCGGCACAGTCGTGACCATCACCGGCACTGGCCTCACACAAGCGACGAAGGTGACTTTTAACCAAGTGTCGGCATCGTTCACTGTGAATTCCGATACGCAAATCACGGCGACCGTTCCCGCAACAGCGACCACCGGAAGGATCGCGGTCACCACTAAAGGAGGCATGGCGTCGAGCACGACCAGCTTCACCGTCAACTAGCCGGAGCAGACGCCCGGATCTAGCGTCCTCGCAGAATCGTGCATTCAACGAGCCAACACCAGTCTCGAGGGAACGGTTCTGAACCTTAGCCGTCCACTGCAAGCGGAGGCAGACTTTCGCAAGCACTCGCAAGCCAGCCTGAACCGCTGGTCTTTCGAGGGCATAATGGGGAGCGGCAGCCGGAGATTAGGCTGCCGCTATTTTTTTCGGTGAGGTAGAGAAAGCGTTTAGAACTTACCCACTTCCCACTGGAAGGTCCGGAATTCAGCGAGTTTCCGGAAATCGCAGAAATTACCCTGCCTGTTCAGAACCATCCGATGCGGATTCGCATCCATCTTCGGTACACTAAGCGCTACCACCGTTCTCCAAGCCTATGAGCCCGGAATCCACTCTCGCCGCTCCCCAACTCCTCAGCGAAAACGATCTTTACTTGTTTAACGAAGGAAGCCATTACCGCATATATGACAAGATGGGCGCGCACCTCGCTTCGCACAACGGCCAGACGGGCGTCATCTTCAGCGTGTGGGCGCCGAATGCCCGCTCCGTCTCGGTCGTCGGCAGCTTCAACGACTGGGAGCCCAGGAAGCATCTCCTCAACTCGCGAGGGTCTTCGGGAATTTGGGAGGGCTTCGTTCCCGGCGCCACTCACGGCGCCCTGTACAAGTTTCACATCGACTCCAACAGCCACGGATACCGCGTCGATAAGGCCGATCCCGTCGGCCTGCTTCACGAAAAACCTCCGCGCACCGCGTCCGTCGTGTGGGATCTCGATTATCAGTGGAACGATCAGGAGTGGATGCAAAAGCGCGCCGAACGCAATTCCCTGCGCGCGCCGCAGGCCGTTTACGAGGTCCACCTCGGCTCTTGGATGCGCGTCCCCGAAGAACACAACCGGCCGCTGAGTTATCGCGAAACCGCTCCGCGTCTGGCCCAGTACGTCGGTCAGATGGGATTCACTCACGTCGAATTCCTGCCGGTGATGGAGCATCCCTTCTACGGTTCCTGGGGATACCAGACCACCGGGTACTTCGCGCCCACGTCGCGTTACGGCACGCCGCAGGATTTCATGTACCTGGTCGACTACCTGCACCAGCATGGTATCGGCGTCATCCTCGACTGGGTGCCCTCGCACTTCCCTTCCGACGGACACGGCCTCGCTTACTTCGACGGCACGCACCTCTACGAGCACGCCGACTCCCGCCAGGGATTCCATCCCGACTGGAAGACACATATCTTCAATTACGGACGCCCCGAGGTTCGCAGTTTCCTGATGTCGAGCGCGATGTTCTGGCTCGACAAGTACCACATTGACGGACTCCGCGTAGACGCGGTCGCGTCCATGTTGTATCTCGACTACTCGCGCAAGGAAGGCGAGTGGATTGCCAACAAATTCGGCGGACGCGAGAATCTCGAAGCCATCGACTTCCTCCGCCGCTTCAATCAGGAAGCGTATAAAGAGCATCCGGAGATTCAGACCACGGCGGAAGAGTCCACCAGCTGGCCGATGGTCTCACGGCCGGTCTATCTCGGCGGCCTCGGCTTCGGCATGAAGTGGGACATGGGCTGGATGCACGATACGCTCCGCTATTTCCAGAACGATCCTATTCACCGCAAGTATCACCACAACGATCTGACTTTCCGCATGCTGTATTCCTTCCAGGAAAATTTCGTGCTGCCCTTATCGCATGACGAGGTCGTCCACGGCAAAGGATCGCTGATCGGCAAAATGCCCGGGGACGAGTGGCAGAAGTTCGCCAACCTGCGCTTGCTCTTTGGCTACATGTACGCGCAGTCCGGCAAGAAACTGTTGTTCATGGGCTGCGAGTTCGGGCAGGTGCGCGAGTGGGCGCACGATACCAGCCTGGAGTGGCATGTGCTGCAGTATCAGGTCCATCGCGGCGTGCAGGCCTGGATGGAGCAGTTGAACCGCTTCTATCGGACCGAGCCAGCGATGCATGTGCTCGACAACAATCCGTCAGGATTCGAGTGGGTCGACGCCAACGACAACGCCACCAGCACCATCTCGCTGTTGCGCAAGAGCGAAAATCCGCAGGACACAATTCTGGTCGTCTGCAATTTCACTCCAGTTCCGCGCATGGGATACCGCGTCGGCGTCCCCCACGGCGGCTACTGGCGCGAAATGCTCAACAGCGACGCCAGAGAATACGCCGGCAGCGGTCTAGGCAACTTGGGTGGAGTCCATGCCGAAGCGGTAGAAACGCACGGCCGCCCGTATTCCCTGAAGCTAACGCTGCCCCCGCTCTCGGCCCTGTTTTTCAAAGCAACGTAAAGGGTGTCCCGCGAAGGCGAAGCCGAGCGGCCCTTAAGAAGACTGCCGTCCAATGCCGCGCGGTGATTAAAGATACGTTCGCGGTCAAGGCTTACGCGCCTTGCTCGACTTCTCTGTGCACCTCTGTGTTCTCCGTGGTGAAAACACACTCTATCCAAAAGCTAAAAAGCTCTTCCAATACTCAGGCCACGGCAACTTCGGCGGACCGCACAAAAAAATATCCGGGTGATCTTTACTCTCCTCGTTAAGCACGCCCTCAGAATTTCCGTTGTGTCCCGCCAACCGGCATCCGGTGTAGCGCATGTCTGCGCCCTCGCGGGACGTGCCCATCACGATCAACGTAGTCGGCGGCGGATCGGGATATCCCCGGTACCACGCCGAATTCGTCCCGCTGATCGGCGGCGGCAGATGATACGCCGGACCCAACATCTCAATCGCCCCCGCCTCCCCATAGTTCCTCACCACGATCCCGACATGTTCGCGCTGCTCGGGCGGTAACGAGTCGCGAATCTGCGCGATATTCTTCACCAATTCCTCCCACCCGATCTCCTCGCGCAAGTCGCCGTTAGTCTTCAAGGCAAATTGTCTGAGCGGTCCGCTCGTCGCCAGTGGCACGAGAACCGCCGCCATCAGCGCGCCACCGGCAAACAACAGAACGAAAAACGCAGACTGCAACACAAACCGCGGTGCACGTGAAAGGGACGCAACCCACTTCTCCGCCATCACGGCACCCATCGCCAGCAGCATCGGATAGGCCGCCCCCAGGTAGTAGCTGCGCCCCTTGCCCGCAATAAACAGCGCCAGCGGTATCAGATACATCCACGCCAGCATGCGGTAGCGTGGGCTGCGTAAGAACCCGATCAGCCCGGCGATCCAAAGGGGCACCGAGATTGCCTGCGTGCACAGCCAGAACTGCTGGACGAAAAACCCCTGTGCCCGCCCTTCGTCGACATCGCGTGTGTGAATGTGCTGCAGAAACTTAAGGGAGATGAAATCGTGCCGCATCTGCCAAATCAAATTCGGCAGAAAAATCATGATCGACAGCGCCACGCCCACCCACAGCCACTTGCTCAACAGATATCGCCGTGCCTGCGTCAGCACGACTCCGCCGACAATTCCGCAGGTGTAAAACGCCATTGTGTATTTCGTCTGAAACCCAACACCAATGAACGCTCCAATCGCCACCCACCATCGCGGATCCTCGGTCTTCAACAAGCGGATCACGCAATACGCAATCACCACCCACCACAAATAGTCGAATGTCGTGTACTGAAACTCCGTTCCTTCGAACAGCGCTAGTGGCGCCAATGCGACGCTTAACGCTGTCGTCATCTGCGCCAGCCGCCCTCCGCCCAACTCGCGCGCCATCAGGCCGGAAAAGAAAATCGCCAGCCATTGCGCAATCACAGAAAACAGGCGCAACCCCACCATCGACAGCCCAAACATCGACAGCCCCAGCCGCTCCACCACGGGCGTAAATGGCGGATACGGCACAAATCCCCAATCCAAATGCCGCGCATCGCTCAGAAACTGCCACTCATCACGATGAAACCCATACCGCCCGTTGGTCAGCAGATGCATCACCGCAATCGCCGACGCAATCGCAATCAGCGCCCAATCGTCTGTCCGCAAACCGGAAGAAGTCCCCAATTTCATCTGCTCAGGATTCGCCGCCATATTTGCCGAGACCATTCAGACCCTCCGGAAATCCACTTTACGACAATACGGACCAGTTACCTTCCTAGTTCCTTGTCCGTAACGCGCGTTCCCGCACCCCATGCTATCCTCGCCATAAGCGGCTCGCATGCGGATTCTCACCCGCTATATCTTGCGTGAAGTGACGGCTCATGCCCTCATTGGCGTGGCCATCTTTACGTTCGTCATCTTCACTCGCGATCTGGGGCACATCCTCGAACTCGTCGTGCGCGCCAGCGCCCCGCTGCCCAGTGTCGCTGAGATCTTCTTCTTTACCGTCCCTCTCGCGCTCACCTACACGCTCCCCATGAGCGTGCTAGTCGGGATTCTGATCGGCCTCAGCCGCCTGGCCGCTGACAGCGAAATCACCGCCATGCGCGCCAGCGGCATGGGTGTCTGGAGTTTCTTGAAATCGCTCTCGCCCTTCGTGATGGCCGCCTGGCTCCTCGCCCTCGGAAATGGCATATATATCGCGCCGCGCTCGCAGGCTGCCCTCGCTCACCTCGAAGACCGCCTCAAGGGATCCCAAGTCTCCTTCGAGATTCAGCCGCGCGTTTTCTACGAAGGATTCCCTAAATACGTCCTCTACGTGCAAGACGTCAAGAGCGCGCAAGGGGCAGCCGTGTGGAAGGGCGTCTTCATGGCCGACCTGAGCGAGGCCTCGAACCCACGTATTACGCTCGCCAAAGAAGGCATCGTGGTCAGCGAGGGTCCCGACCGCCTGCATCTCCACCTGATCGACGGTTCCGAGCACGAGACGGATCCAAAGAACGCCGACCGCTATCAGATCTCTACCTTTCAGCAGACCGATATCCCGATCGAGTTGCCCACCACGGAAGCAAAGCCCGACGACTCTCTCCCCGCTGGAGTCATGGCGACGAGCGCGCTGCGCGACAAGGCCAGTCACTCCGATCCAGTCGGCGCGCGTTGGTATCTGCTCGAATTCCATCGCCGCTTCGCCTTGCCGACTGCCTGTCTGGTCTTGGCCCTTGTCGGTATCCCGCTCGGCTTGTCTTCGAAGAAGAGCGGCAAGTCTGGTGGATTCGTTCTGACCATCCTGCTCGTCTTCACCTACTACGTCATCTCGCTGATCGGAGTTTCCCTCGCCCGCCAGGGTAAAGTGGCTCCGTGGTTTGGCGCCTGGCTCGCCGATTTTGTTTTCCTCGCTCTCGCATTATTTCTGTTACGCCAGGCGGAGAGACGTCCGTTTGAATTCACCTCCCTGCGCTTCTCGAATCCCCTGAAGTCGGCGCATCTTACGCCCCAGCATCGCAATGGACGGCGCGAAAATGCCTTTGAGCGCGCTTCTACACGCCGCCGTGTCTTCAGCGCCAGCTTCCCCACGCTGCTCGACGACTACGTTCTCCGCGACTTCTTCGTCTATCTGGGAATGATTCTGTCCACATTCCTGGTTCTCGTGCTGGTCTTCACTCTTTTCGAGTTGATTGGCGATATCCTTCGCAATAGAGTCCCCACCGCCGTGGTTGCGGAATACCTGTTCAACGTCGCTCCGTATTTGCTTTACAAGATCGCCCCTCTGGTCATGCTGCTGGCGGTGCTGGTCACCTTCGGGCTGATGCAGCGCTCCAACGAAATCACCGCCATCAAGGCTACGGGAACCAGCATCTACCGCGTCGTCACGCCCGTTATCGTGGCCGCCGCTTTTCTTGCGCTCGGACTCTTCCTTGCCGACCAGTTCTACTTCCCGCGCACCAACACGCGGCAGGAAGCCCTGCACAACCAGATCAAAGGCAAGCCCGCGCAAACGTATTTGCGTCCCGATCGCAAATGGATTTTCGGCAAGAACAACGACATTTACTACTACCAGTTTTTCGATCCCGATCACGACCAGTTCGGCAATATCACCATCTTCCAGCTCGACAAGCCCAGCTTCACCATCACGCGCCGCGTCCACGCCGATCGCGCCCGCTGGGCCGAGAACCTGAATCGCTGGGAATATGAGCGAGGCTGGGAGCGCGACTTGAACGTCTCCGCCATTGGAAACTACAAGCCCTTCGAAGTCGCTACCTTCAAGGAATTTTCGGAGCCGCCCTCGTATTTCAAGAAGGAAGTAAAGCAGGACACCGAGATGAACTATGAGGAACTGCACCGCTACATCCGCGACCTGCAGCAAGGCGGATTCGACGTGGTGCGTCTACGCGTCGAACTCCACGAGAAGCTCTCGTACCCGCTCACCACGCTGATCATGGCCTTCCTCGCCATTCCGTTCTCTCTTTCCACGGGCAAACGCGGCGCCATCACTGGAGTCGCGGTAGCGGTCGGCGTCGCGGTCTTCTACATCGTAATCTCTCGGCTGTTCGAAGCCATGGGAAACCTGGGCCAGCTTCCGCCAGCCTTAGCGGCATGGTCGCCGGATCTGATCTTCGTCCTGGTAGGCGGCTATTTGATATTGAAAGTCCCGACGTAAAAGCAGGGGTCAGAGGGCAGGGGTCAAGAGCCGGGGGCCAGGGACTAGGGGTCAGAGCACAGTAGCAGTTCCGGCTACGAGAGCCGTTCCGAAAAACTCAAGTGTGCCCTCGGACAAGGACAAAAGCGAAGCAGCAAGTAACCGGACAGCTGGCCCCAGGCCCCTGCCCCCTGCTACTTCACCGCCACGCCGAATGGATAATTGTCCGTCTGAATCGTAGGCTGCGGGCTGAGGGCGCCGGTCCCCGGCGTCACCGAGTAATACGACAAGCTCGCCGCATTGAAGTTCGTCACAAACATCCAGCTATCGTCCGACCGAAGCGCCATCGAAGTCGGCTGTAATCCCGTGGCGACGACGCTCTGCGCCGTTAAACTCCCGGACACCGTAGCAATCTTGAATGGCGATATCTGATTCGACTTCGTTTCCAATACGTACACAAAGAGTCCGAACGGATCTACCAAGACCTGTCCTGGCCCGTTTGCCCCGCCCGTCAAGCTAAATGGCGATCCAGTAATCGGGAACAGAGTCCCGTCAGGAAACCCCGGACACGATTGACTCTGACTGCTGGTCCCCAGGCAGATCGTATAGCCGCTGACGTTATTGGAGAAACTGTTGGACGCGTAGACAAAACGGTCGCATGGATCCACCGCAACGCCCGAGGGAATCGATCCCGCCGCGATCCACGGCTGGCTTGCAAAGAAGCTGATCGCTCCCGTCGACGTGTCCACACTGAATTCCCACACCACGTTATTCACGGA
>Ga0335079_10010829_pt1 | contig 10392 bp, 11 predicted proteins | sample Lox_Sample_33_FD_206719 | JGI IMG/M metagenome (GOLD analysis project Ga0335079, IMG submission 206719) | Soil microbial communities from Loxahatchee National Wildlife Refuge, Florida, United States - Lox_Sample_3.3 | ecosystem: Environmental > Terrestrial > Soil > Wetlands | place: USA...
GTCATAAAACGCCGCGCGTTTTATTTGGATGCGGCCGCTACGGGTGGATCGGGCTCGATGAACTGACATGTCATTCTAGTTCGGGGCAATAAAAAAAGCTGGCCCCGCGGAGGCCTGATTTTTTGAGGCACTAACTGCGTCGATAGCGGCGAGCAACTCGGGCCGCGCGACGCCACGCAATCCGAAATCGAGGATCTCCTGCACCAGCTTGTCGGCATCGCGCGCCGGTGTATGCGACAGGACGCCGACCACCTCCTTGATGCCGCCGAGGATGCAATACGACACCGCGCGCGTATCGCATTTGCGCACCAGGCTCATCTCGATGCCCAAATCGAGCGAGCGCTGGATCATCTGCGCGATGCGATCGTAGAACTCCCGAATCTTCGCATCCAGCTCGCGATCGAATCCGATCGAGTGGTTAAGCAGGATGTCGGTCAGCTCGCGCTCCTCGCGGACGAATTCGACCACGCGGCGCAGATTGTCGCGCAGCTGATCGACCGGGCTGGCTTCGCCGGGGCCCACCTTGAGGCGCAAGATCCGGGTACGCAGTTCCGACACAACCTGCTCCAGCAATTCCTCGAACAGGTCCTTTTTGTTCTGGAAATAGAGGTAAAAGGTGCCGCGGGCGATGCGAGCGCGCGCGATAATATCGGCGACATTCGTACGATGATAGCCCTTGCGAGCGAAGATGCGCTTCGCATGACGCAGGACCTGCGCGCGGCGTTCGGTGCGTTCCATGCTTCTAATCCGTCAGAACTAGGAGGCTAATGGTCGCAGGAATCACTGTCAAACCTCCAACTTTCCGGCTACGCACAAGTAGAAACGCGGATGCCGACTCGGCTACTCTCACGCGATTCGTCAAGGAGTATTCATAATGAGCGGAGCAGAAGACTTGCCAAAGTTTCGCGAGGTCGCGGCCAAAGCTACTTGGGCGTATCTGGCGACCGTTTCGGGCGATCAAGCGAAGGTCCGCGTCGTGCATCCCGCGTTCGAGGGCGAACGGGTTTGGATCGCGACCGGGAGAAACTCGGCGAAGGCCGCGCACATCGCCAAAAATCCCAAGGTCGAGCTGTTCTATCAAATCGGTCCCGAGTTCATTCATCTCACGGTGACCGGCAAAGCTCGCTTTGTTGACGACCCCGCGGAAAAGAAGCGCGTATGGGAAGGCAAGGTGTTTGACTACGATCTGGCGCAATTCTGGCCCGGCGGTTATCAAGCACCGGATTTCGGGTTGATGCTGGTTACGCCTACGCGCATCGAGCTGACCGGCATGATGGAAATGATGCAGGGAAAGAAGCCGCTAGTTTGGCGTCCGAAGTAGGTGCTTGAACCTCGCGCCATTTCAGGAAAACCTAGACTCATGCCGGTCGCTCGGGATATTCCCGGATTCAATGCGGAGCTGAGTCGCCACAACCTCACGCCGCTGACGCGCGGGATGCCTCGCACGCTCCAGATCAACGTCGGCAAGGTGTGCAATCAAGCATGCCATCATTGCCATGTTGATGCGGGACCGGCGCGCACCGAAAAGATGGACCGTCACCTTGCGGAGCGGGTGGGCGAGGTGCTCGCGCATAGCCCGTCGATCGAGACTGTGGATATCACGGGCGGGGCGCCCGAGTTAAACCAACACTTTAAATACCTCGTGGAGTCGGCGCACGCGCTCAAGCGCGACGCCATCGTGCGATGCAACCTCACCGTCATCTTCCAGCCGGCGAAGGAATGGCTGCCGTGCTTCTATCGCGAGCATCGGGTGCGGCTCGTCTGCTCGCTCCCGTGCTACACCGGAGAGAACGTGACGAAGCAGCGAGGTGGCGGGGTGTTTGAAAAGAGCATCGAGGCTTTGAGGATCCTAAATGCGCTCGGCTATGGGACCGGCGGGCTCGCGCTCGACCTTGTATACAACCCGGTCGGCGCGTTTCTTCCGCCTGCGCAGCCCGAACTCGAGGCGCGATATCGACAGGAGCTGCGCGATAACTTCGGCGTCGAGTTCGATCGTCTTCTGACGATTACCAATATGCCGATCTCGCGCTTCGCCGATCAGCTCAGAAAGACCGGCGCCGAGCGCGACTACATGTCGCTGCTGGTCAATCACTTCAATCCTGCGACGGTCGCCGGTCTGATGTGCCGCGATCTCGTGAGCGTCGGCTACGAGGGCACGTTTTACGATTGCGATTTCAACCAGATGCTTTCGATGCCGATCGTGCGCGACGGTCGTGCGCTAACCATTTTCGATCTCGATGATGTTGCGGAGCTCAGCGGTATGAACATCGCGACCGCATCGCATTGCTTCGGGTGCACCGCCGGGGCGGGCTCGAGCTGCGGCGGCGCGCTCGCTTAGTCACCTGACATTGGCGTACATCCGCGCCAACCGAAACGGCGAGACTCCCGCGAGATAGAGTGCGCGAATCGTCCACATTCGCAAAATGGTCCGCACGATGCCGCCCTTGCGCCAGCGCCGCGCCGAGGTCGTTACCTTCGAGCGCAGGCACGCGATAGGGCCCGCGCGTTTCATCTGCCGCGAGAATTCCAGATCCTCGCAAATCGGCATATCAGGGAAGCCTCCGATTTGATCGAATATTCGCCGCGTCACGAAAATTGCCTGATCTCCGGTGCCGCTGCGGCTGATGCGCGAGCGCAGGCTGATGAGGAATCCGATCAGCACGCACAGCGGATGCGCATCATCGAGGCGGACATCAAAGCGCCCGCCGACTATTTCCGGATCGGCGAGCGCGCCCTCGATGTCACGCCCAAAAGTCGCGGGCACCAGTGTATCCGCGTGAACGAAGACGAGCCCATCGCCGGATGCCTGGACGGCGCCCGCGTTCATCTGGCGCGCGCGCCCGCGCGAGGTGCGGATAACGGAATCGCAGTGCGCCCGCGCGGCATCGATGCTGCTGTCGTCGCTGCCGCCATCGACGACGACGATCTCCGCGTCGGGCGCGCCGGCGCGGATCGCACCCAGCGTGCGCGCGATCGATGGCGCCTCATTCAGCATCGGAACGATGACGGAAAGCTTCAATGCAGTAGATGGGGCGATTCCTTTTCGAGGTGCCGCAGCACTGCCATGGTCGTGGGGCACGGATGGGGCGAGCCGAGCGCCATCGCTTGTCCACCGAACGAGCGCAAACGGTGCTGCAGATGCGAAATCAGGAAGTGCAGATCGATCGGCCGATCGACGTCATACCACCACGGCCCGAAGCAGTAGGGCTCTTGTGCTGCGCGCAGGCGCGCCAACGTTGTTGCGAGGACGTCGGATTCGCCCCATGCCATAGGCTTGAAGATATCGGGCAATTTTCCGCGCATCGCGACCAGATAGTATCCGCCGTCGAGGGTGGGTGCGATGACGAGGGGATATCGCTCGAACAAGTCCGCGCTTTTCATCAGCAGCCGCAGCGGCAACGAAGGCGTGTCGGTTCCCATCAGCATCGCGCCTCCGGCGTTGGTGAAGGGACGCATCGCGGCCGCCATCCGCGCGCCGAGGTGACCGCGACCCTGCTCGATGACCCATGCACCATACTCGCGCGAGAGATTTTTGAAATAGCGGCTGCGCTTGGCCCCGACCGGCGCGCTGCCCGCGATCACCAACTCCGCCGGTGCGAGGCGTTTGGCCTTCGCGAGCGCATCGCGATTGAACGCATCGGCGAGCGTCGCCGCGTTGTCCCTGCCGATGGCTGGAATGAGCCGGGTTTTGGTCTGTCCCGGAATCGGCTCGCGGGCAAATACGATGACGGTCATGCGGCGCATCGACCCATCCTCACCATCACTGACAAATAGACGCGAGAGCGCCGGTGCGCCGTCATCCAGATACGCGATTGCTTCGGGCTAATGCGCGAATGCGTCAGGATTTGCGCGTTTCGAAGGATGGGCCTGCGAACCCATCGGAAGGCAATGCGTCGCCTTGGAGTCCAGCGCCCTCGCGCGAATTGAAAAAATTGCCCGCCGCGGTATAGCCGCCATCGACGACCATCGCTGCGCCGGTGATCCATTCCGATTCGTCGCTGGCGAGGAACAGCGCCATATTCGCGATATCGTCGGGACGTCCCTCGCGCGTCATCGGCTGCATTTTCGAGAGGAAGCCGGCGGCGGCGTTCTCGCCTCCCTTGACGTTGCCATAAACGAGCGGCGTGTTGATGCCGCCGGGGCAGATGCAGTTGACGCGAATCTTGTCCTTCGCAAGTTCGGTCGCAGCCGAGCGGGTGAGATTGATGACGGCCGCCTTGGCCGCCGAGTAAGGGTGGATGCCCGCATAGCCCTGGATCCCGGCGATCGACGCGGTCGAGATGATCGAGCCGCCGCCCGCTTTGCGCATCGCAGGAATCGAATGCTTGATGCCGAGAAAGACGCCGCGCAACAGTATCGCCATCGTCTTGTCCCAGTTCTCGACCGTGATGCTCTCGATCGGTCCGACCGCGCCGCCGAGCCCCGCATTGTTGTAGATGATATCGAGGCGGCCGAATTCCTTGACCGCGCGATCGACGGCAGCCTTGATGTCGGCCTCCGCGGAGACGTCGGTCCTGATGAAGACGGCCTCGCTGCCGTTCTCGCGGCAATCGCGCGCCGCCGACTCACCGCCGTCCTTGTTGAGATCCGCGATCACGATTTTCGCGCCTTCGCCGGCGAAACGAATCGCGGTCGCGCGTCCCATCCCGCTCGCCGCTCCGGTGATGATCGCCACTTTTCCATTGAGTCTGCTCATGTGAGGTACGCTCCCTTCTCAGGCCTTGTACTCGAATGATGGACCGTAGTACTCGTTCGCGGCGCCGGTCGATTGACCGGCCTGTTGTGGCGCCGGAGGCGCGCCGCCTGCCGTCATGCCGCCATCCACCACCATCGCAGTACCGGTAATCCATTGCGATTCATCGCTCGCGAGGAACAGCGCCATGTTTGCGATGTCTTCCGGATGGCCGGCGCGGCGGATCGCCTGAAGCTGCGTGAGGAAGACCTCGGCGCTCTGCTGTCCGCCAAAGCGATTCGCGAGCATCGGGGTGTTGATACCGCCCGGACAGATGCAATTGACGCGAATCTTGAATTCGCCCACTTCGAGCGCGACCGAACGCGTCAGCCCGATGACCGCGGTCTTTGCCGCGGTGTACGAATGGGGACCCGCGCCGCCGCGCAGTCCGGCCACCGATGCGGTCGAGATGATCGAGCCGCCGCCGGATTTCTTCATTTCGGGGACGGCATACTTCATTCCGAGGAAAACCGCGCGCAGCAGGACGGATTGGGTTTTGTCCCAGTGCTCGATGCTGGTTTCCTCGATGCTGCCGAGTGCCCCGCCGACGCCGGCATTGTTATAGATGATGTCGAGCTTGCCGTATTCCTTGACCGCGCGCTCGATGAGCGCCTTGATGTCGCCCTCCGCCTCGACGTTGCATTTCTGGAATACGGCGCGGCCGCCATTTTCCTTGCATTGCCGCACTGCCGCTGCGCCGCCTTCCTCGTTCAAGTCGCCGAGCACAACCGCTGCGCCTTCGCCTGCAAACCGCATCGCGGTAGCCAATCCAATCCCGCTTGCCGCTCCGGTGATGACGGCAACTTTGCTATCGAGCCTTCCCATGAGATCTCCCTCAGTTTAAGTTCGGGTTAGTATTTCTAACATTCGTTAGACCGATGATCGCATCCGATGGCTTTGGAACCTGATTTAATCCCGATCGAGCCGAATCACCAGCTTCCACTCTATGACACGGAAGAGACGATGGCGCGCGCGCGGCCGGTCGTGCTGCGTGTGGTCGCGGCGCTGTTCTATCAAGGCTACGTCGCCGCCATCCTTCCGATTGCCTCGCCATGGATCGCGAATAGCTTCGGCCTCGATCAGCCGGCCATCGCACGCCTATTCGCATGGCTCGCGCTCGCATATCTCGGGGCCATCGCTCTCGCGCGGATGATTGATCGCGTCGGGCGCCGGCGCGTGATGCAATGGTCGATGCTCGCGATGCCGCTATGCGCACTCGGCGCTGCGCTGTCGCCGCACTTACCGCTGTTCGTGACGTTCGTGATCCTGATGAACTCCTTCGGCGGCGCAGCGCTCGCCTCGGGTATCGTGATTATCGCGGAGGTCCTTCCGATCGCGCGGCGCGCGCAGGGTCAGAGTTGGGCGGGCCTCGCGGTGGCCGCGGGCGCGGGTCTCACGGTTTTCCTGATGCCGGTGCTCGACGGTGCGGGAATCTCATGGCGCATGCTGATGTGGATCGCAGCCGCGGCGCTCGCAATCATTCCCTTGCTTGCGCGCGGATTGCCCGAGAGCCAGCGCTGGGAACGCGCCGCGGAAGAGGGCGACATCTCGCGCGCGCGCTTTTATGACATCTTCGTGCCGCTCTATTGCAAGCGCTCGGTCGCGCTGACCTTTTGCACCATCTTCGCGACCTGGTGCGGCGAGGGTATTTCGACCTATGCCTACTTCCACGCGGTTTCGGTGGTCGGGCTGACGGCTGCTGGAGCAAGTTTGATGATGCTGCTCGGCGGCGGCCTCGGCATGCTCGGATTTCCCTTCGGTGCGTGGTCCGCGGAAAAATTCGGCCGGGTACCGACCGTGGTCATGACTGGAATAGCGGTGGCAGCAGGTGGGCTGCTGTTTTTCTGGGGACCGCCGCGCAATTTCGCATGGCCGCTCACCTGGCTATGCATCGCGTACTGCGCGCTCAACATCGTCAACAATGCGGTCACGGTGGGGAGTAACGCCGCGTTCACGGAACTCTATCCGACCGCATTGCGCGGCACCGCCATCGGATGGTTTGCGCTGATGGGCGCGGGCGCGTCGCTCACCGCCGAAGGCACCATCGCAGCCCTCGCCAAGCGGATGGGCGGGCTCTCGAATGTGGTCGGTTGGCTCGCTATGCTGGCGATTCCGGGCGCGATTCTGTTCGGCCTCACCATCGATGAGACCCGTGGGCTATCGCTGGAGGAATCGGCACAAGAGTTGGCCTTCGACCATCGCTCGTGACCGCACGCGCGTAACCTTTTCGCCGCTCGCCAGTTTATGTAGGTAGAGGCGGCGAGGCACGCAGTGCCGATAACAAAGGTGGCTGGCGAATTGGCATTGAAACGTCGCGGTAAGGACGCGCCGGAGCGCAGCTTGATCGAAGCCGCGCAGCGCGACCCGGCCTGCTTCGCCCAGCTTTACGAGAACAATTTCGAACGCGTTTATGCCTTCATCGCGCGGCGCGTAGGCGATCGCGATCAGGCGCAGGACTTGACCGCTGACGTTTTTCATAGCGCGCTCAAGAACCTGTCGCGTTTCGAATGGCGCGGGGCTCCCTTTGCGGCGTGGCTTTATCGCATCGCGGCCAATGTGATCGCCGACCGCGGCAGGCGCGCTACCCAGCTCGAGGCGATCAAGTCGCGCGAACTTCACGAAACCGATCCAGGCGACGACGAAGACCTCGCCGAAGTCGAGCATCGCGCGAGGCTATTCAAGCTGGTGGAAAAACTTCCGGCCGATCAGCGCCGGGTTATTACCATGCGTTTCGCACAACAAAAAAGTATCGGAGAGATAGCCAAGGACCTCGGGCGTAGTGAGGGCGCCGTCAAACAGCTTCAATTTCGCGGCTTGCAAAGCCTGCGCACGATGGTGGGTGAGCGATGAAACGAGCGACCAAACGCAGTGCAGGTGTCGCCAAACCCGCGCCGCTCGCGGAGCAGCTCGATAAAGCGGTCGAGCAGGTCATGAGCCGTCGCATCAAAAGGCTGCCGCGGGTCAATTCCCGCATCACCGCGATTTTGCGGATCGCGTCCGAGCTGCGCGACCTCCCTGATGAGGGCTTCAAAGCGCAGCTACGCGAGGACCTCGCGTCGAGGGCCGCGCCTGCGAGCGCCTCGCACAAGCAGCCGAGCTATCTACCCGAAGGGTTTCATAGCGCGAATGCCTGCCTGGTCGTGGACGATGCCGCACGCGCGATCGAATGGTATCGCGACGCGTTCGGGGCGACCGAGCTGATGCGGCTGAACGATCCCAGCGGCAACGTCGTGCACGCGCAAATCCGGATCGGCGATTCGCCGATCGATATCGCGCCCGAGATGGGAAAGTACAATCGCAGTCCGCATTCGATTGGCGGATCGGCGGTGCCGATTGGATTGTACGTCGAAGATGCGGACGCGGTCGCTGAGCGCGCAATCGCGGCCGGCGCGAAGGTGATTTTTCCGATCGAGGATCAGTTTTACGGGGACCGCGGCGGCCGCCTCGAGGATCCGTTCGGGCACATGTGGATCATCTCGACGCATAAGGAAGACCTCGCGCCGGAGGAGATGGAGCGGCGCGCCGCGGAATGGCTCAAGCCGATGACCGTCGAGTCGGCACTGGAAAAACCTGCGGGCGCGCCCGAGGGTTACCACAGCATCACGCCCTATTTGCAAGTGAATGGCGCCGCGAAGCTGATCGAGTTCCTGAAGAACGCGTTCGGCGCCGAGGAGATATTCCGCGTACCGCAAGGTGACCGAATCGGTCACGCCCAGCTCAAGATCGAAGGTTCCATGCTCGAAGTGGCGGATGCGGTCGACAAGTATAAGCCGAATCCCACCGCGATCTGGCTCCACGTGAAAGATACCGATGCGACCCACGCGCGCGCGCTGAAGGCCGGTGCCACCGTGTTGCACGAGCCAATGGAACAGGACTACGGCGAGCGTTCGTCGGCGGTGAAGGATCCGTTCGGCAACCACTGGTACATCGCCACCTATCATGCGGACGCTGAGCCGCCGCCGAAGGAGATGCATAGCGTCACGCCGTATCTTCATCCGAAGAGCGCGCCGCCCGTGATCGACTTCCTAAAGCGCGCATTCGGTGCCGAGGAAGTCTTCCGCGCGCAAGATGATGCCGGCACGGTGCATCATGCGAAGATTCGGGTCGGCGATTCCGTGATCGCGATGGGCGAGGCGCACGGAGCGTTTCAGCCAATGCCGCCCGCGCTGCATCTGTATGTCGCGGACACCGACGCGACCTACCAACGCGCGCTCGGGGCCGGCGCGATCTCGATCGATGAGCCCGTAGATCAGGGCTATGGCGATCGCTATGCGGGCGTGCGCGATCCGTTCGGCAACGTGTGGTACATCGCAACGCATCTGCGCGACTTCACGATTCCAGCGGAGGCTCCGCCGGCGGAAATCGAACCGCATCAACGCCCCGGCAGCATCATGCCATTTATGTACAACGAGGATCCGCAGGCCGCGTTCGATTTGTACCAGAAGGTCTTCGGCGCGACCGAAGTGCATCGTAATGTCGCGCCCAACGGCAAAGCGAGTCATATCCAGATGGCGATCGGTGAGACGCACGTGATGCTGCGCGATGCGACGACACCGGATCTGGCCGAGTACCGGGCGAAGCATTGGGCCGGCTCGCCGCGCGAGTTTGGCGGCACTCCACTGCATCTCTACATCTACGTTGCAGATGCGGACGTGGCATTCAAACGCGCGCTCGACGCAGGATCGAAAGTCGTAGATCCAATCGCCGACAAGGAATGGGGCGACCGTTGCGGTGGCGTGCAGGATCCGTTCGGTCACATCTGGTACATCGCGACGCCACTTAAAACGGCTTCACACGGAGAATGAGCGATGGCTGTGAGTGCGGTTCCGAAGGGATGGCATACGGTCACGCCGCGCCTGTTCGCCAAGGATCCGAACAAGCTGGTCGATTTTCTCAAACGCGCGTTCGGCGCGAGCGGTGAGTATCAAGAACAGACTCCCACCGACCTACAGATCGGCGATTCGATCGTGATGGTGAGTAGCGACGAGTCTCGCACCGCCACCGAATCGTTCCTCTACTTGTATTTGGAAGATGCTGACGCGGCCTATCGGCGCGCACTCGCGGCCGGCGCGACTTCATTGGAAGAGCCGCAGGACATGTTCTACGGCGACCGGCGCGCGATGGTGAAGGATCCCGCTGGCAACACCTGGCAGATAGCTACGCATAAAGAGGATCTATCGATCGAGGAAATCCGCAAACGCGCCCCATCCGCATCGCGGCGCTAAGGAGCAAATAATGGCAGCGAAGGTCAATCCGATTCCGCCCGGAGTATCGGCAGTAACCCCCTATCTCATCGTCAGCAACGCGGTCGAGATGATCGAGTTTTACAAGAAGGTTCTTGGCGCAACCGAGCTGATGCGCTTCAAGCAACCCGACGGCCGCATCGGTCACGCCGAACTAAAGATCGGCGGCGCCACCATCATGCTGTCAGACGAATTTCCCGACATGGGATTCCTGTCGCCTGCCTCGCTCGGCGGCAAGCGCTCGCCGGTTTCGATCCACCTATACGTCGAGAATGTCGACCAGATCTACAAGAAAGCGCTCGCGGCCGGAGCGACTTCATTGCGCGAGCCGGCGGACCAGTTTTACGGGGATCGCAACGCGCAAATCCGTGACCCATCCGGGCATAGCTGGGACCTCGCGATGCGCATCGAGGAAGT
>Ga0335079_10010833_pt1 | contig 10390 bp, 9 predicted proteins | sample Lox_Sample_33_FD_206719 | JGI IMG/M metagenome (GOLD analysis project Ga0335079, IMG submission 206719) | Soil microbial communities from Loxahatchee National Wildlife Refuge, Florida, United States - Lox_Sample_3.3 | ecosystem: Environmental > Terrestrial > Soil > Wetlands | place: USA: Florida...
GGCCGAGCCAATCCGCCAGCAGCCGGTACGTGAACCCCCACAACGGTACGCCGTTCAACTCGATGGCAGGAAACTGCATTTCCTTGGGCGCGCCGGGAACGCACTGCACGGCGTGCCGGGCCGGATCGCGCAACACTTTCAGCGGAGTCCACAGCGCTTCCACGGCCTCCGGCGGATGCAGAACCACCGGCAGTTCGCTATCTATCCGGAACAGAAATGGAGCCACCAGCACGAACCGCCCCACTCTTCTGCCCGCAAGTGTGGGCGGCAGCGCCGTTTCAAAACGCTCTCGTCCCAGCCGGATTCCGCACTCTTCCTCCAGTTCGCGGAGTGCGGTATGCAGCAGGTCCGGATCTTCCGGTTCGCGGCGTCCGCCCGGAAACGACCAGTGTCCCGACCAGGGGTCATTCTCCCGTTCCGCGCGCCGGATCAGCAGAACGGACTCCTCCGGCTCGATCGCATGCAGAATCGCAACTGCCGCTTCAGGCTCAGCCATCTCCTCTATGATCTATCAGCGTCATCCCCGCCGTCGGCCGTCCCGCGATCGTCGTATGATGAGGCGGTGGCAGGCGAAACCATACTGCTCGTCGAGGATTCCGCCGTCAGTCTAAAGCTCACGGCCGCCCTGCTGCGGACGGAAGGCTACAGGGTTCATATCGCCTCCACCGCCGAACAGGCGTTGTCCACGCTTCGTACCCTGCGGCCCCATCTGATGCTGGTGGACCTCCAGCTACCCGGAATGAGCGGGCTTGAATTGACCTGCCTCGTGAAACAGGATGAACACCTCCAGAAGATGATCGTAGTTGCGCTGACTGGCCACGCCCCGGAGGGTGAGGAGCAGATAGCGAAGGAGGCAGGGTGCGATGGCTTTCTCGTCAAGTCGTCCGACACGCACGGTCTGATCATCCGAGTGCGATCATATCTGGACCGAGGCGCGGCCACACCGCCAGCTCCGGCCGCGGAGCCCGCCGCGGCTAAAGAGAGTTCGCCCCAATTCACCTGCTTTGCGCTGCCCGCATCTGAAATGGAGGACCTGCGGCGCAGCTTCCTGTCGGACGGGGCTGTCCAGATACGACGGATGCTGGCCAGCCTTGAATCCCAGATCGACGCGCCGGCGTTAGGCCGGATCGTTCATCCGTGGACCGGCACCGCCGGCATGCTGGGATTCGCCAGGATCTCCGGGCTGTCCCGTGAAGTTGAGACGATGCTGCAGACGCCGTCTGTCAGCGCACCGGTGCTTCGCGCGGCCCTCGCTGATCTGGCGCACGCCTTTGCCGATCCAGGCGTGGCCACCATGGACGCCGCTCTCCCCGATTTCATCGTCGACGAGCTCACAGGAAAACGGGTTGCGCTGGTTGGATTTGGGGAAGTGGAGGCTGACCGATTGTGCGCCGCTCTGGAGCGAGTGGGCGCTAAGCCCAGACTGCTCGAAGCCAGCGATCCCCCAGACTCGCCGCTGATCTGCGAGTGCAACGCAATCATGATGCACGTGCGCCGCGAAACTCTCAATTCGGTGTGGCTCGACCCCGAACTCCCGGCGCCTCCGCACGTACCGCTGGTGTTGGTCGGTGGACGGGACCTTCTGCTCTCCCTTGACCCCAGCGTTGAATCGCGCGCACGCGAATTTCTGATCGATGGCTGGCAGCCCGAAGAGGCTCTGATGCGCCTCAGCTTCGCACTCTCCCGTACCAGCGGCTCCATCCCGTCCAGTCCTGCGCCGGAAACTTCCGAGAGAACCGTGGCCGCGGCGGAAATCGTGATTGCGGACGATGACGTCACGGTGCGTACGCTGGTGCGAGCTGTGTTGGAAAACGAAGGGCTGCGGTGCCGATTGGCCTCCAACGGTCCCGAGGCCCTCGACGAAATCCGCAAACAACGGCCGCAAGCTGCCGTGCTCGACGTTAACATGCCTGGGATGGACGGCTTTGAGGTGCTTGCGGCGATTCGTGACGAAGGGCTTCCGGTTCGCGTTATTTTGCTCACCGCGCGTCAGCATCAGAATGACGTGGTCCGCGGTTTCTCGCTGGGCGCCGACGATTACATCATCAAGCCCGTACGGCCAATGGAGCTCGTAGCACGCTTGAAACGACTGCTCGCCTGATTTCGGGCTAAAGCTTTTCCGGCATCTGGATCACGGCCAGCAGGCAACCAATCCTGATGGTCGCGGTTCAGTTTGGGATGGGCGCGGCCACGAATCGATAACCCAATCCGCGAACGGTCAGGAGGTGGCGCGGGCGCGTCGGATCGTCCTCGATGTAACGACGGAGGCGAACGATGAAATTGTCGATGGCGCGCGTATCGGTGTCCTCATGCAGGCCCCACACCTGTTCGAGCATGCTCTTGCGGCTTACCGGTTTGCCCTCATGTTCGATCAGGTAGCGGAGAACATTGGCTTCCATGAGGGTCAGCGGAAAAGTCTGTTCGCGGACCCGCAGTTCCAGAAGATCGAAATGCACCGACTTGTCACCAAACGTGAATGCATCCTTGGGCTTGGGGGCGGCGGAAGCGGCGTTCTCATGATTCAGGGAATTGCGCAGCCACTCATGGCGCCGCAACAGACCGCGGAGACGCGCGATCAGAATGGAGAGATCGAAAGGCTTGGTGAGGTAGTCGTCAGCTCCGGCGGCGAAGCCTTTCAGAACATCTTCCGAGCGCCCGCGGGCCGTCAGCATCAAGGTGGGAACAAAGTTGCCCGCGTGACGCAGCTCCGATATCACGGTGAAGCCGTCCTTGCCGGGCAGCATGACATCCAGAATCACGACATCAAAAGCCGGCCCGCCCGACAGCAATAAATCGAGGGCCGCCTCGCCGGTCTCTGCCAACTGGACCTGGTGACCTTCCGCTTCCAGGTTGAAGCGCAACCCCTCGGCCAGGTGTTGCTCGTCTTCCACTATCAGCACCAGACTCATTTCGCGATGGGCAGTTGCAGCACGAAGGTGCTTCCCCGCCCCGGACCTTCGCTTTCGGCCCAGGCGCGGCCGCCATGCCGCTTGGCCACGGAGCGAACAATGTACAGGCCCAGGCCGATTCCTTTCACCCGCGCGGCCAGCGATCCGGGCACGCGGTAGAAACGTTTGAAGATTCGCTTTAACTCGGTTCTGGGTATGCCGGCCCCCTCGTCCGTGATCCGCAACGACACATATTTTCCGTCGAAATTGGCGGTCTCCACCGTGATCTTCACATCGCTTCCGGAATACTTGATGGCGTTCTCGATGAGGTTCGAAATCGCCGCGCGCACTTCATCCAGATCACCCAAGATCGTCACTGGCGACCCCGGGCGGTATTCGAGCGATTCGGGAGGAATATCATGCAGGGTCCGCGCACGGGCCAGACACTCCGCCACCACGCCGCCAAGATCGATGGGCAACAGATTGGGCTTGCGGCTGGCCGCGCCCATGCGTCCCGTGCGCAAGACCTGCTCGATGGTGGTCAATAAGCGGTCGCTCTCCTGCAGCATGATGTCATAGAACTCCTTGCGCTTGGGCTCTTCGACCGCGCGGGTTTGCAGGGTCTCGAGGTAAAGCCGGATGGCGGCGACAGGAGTCTTTAATTCGTGAGTGACGGCGTTAATGAAGGCGTCGTGCTGCTCGTTGCGCCGAATTTCCCGCACCAGGAAAGCCGTGTTCAGGACGACGCCGCTGATGATCATCGCCAGCAGCAGGATGCCGAGGAAGAGCAGGATACCGCTGCGCCAGTTGAGCAGAACCCAACCGATGTACAGCAGCAGAATGACGGAGATGAGACCGGCGCCGAGCGCGATGAAGAACGCGATCGTTTTGCGCCGGCCGGCGACTACCATGACTCCAGCTTATGCCCAAATAGAGATTGGGCGCAGCTACGCGGACGTTTCTAGGCGGCTTCGCGTTCCACCGCCAAGGCCGTCGTGACCTTCGCCACGCGAACCGATTTGGCGATCCCGAAGAACTTGAGGACCTTGATCTGGATCCAGGACGGATCGAACTCGTACCAGGCCAGGCCATGCCGCGCCGAGGTCGGATGGGCGTGGTGGTTGTTGTGCCATCCTTCGCCGAAGGTCATCAGGGCCACCCACCAGTTGTTACGGGAATTGTCGCGCGTGGCGAAGCGGCGGCCGCCCCACATGTGAGTGGCGGAGTTCACCAGCCAGGTGGCGTGAAGGCCGAATACCACGCGGAAGAACACGCCCCACAGCACCAGGGGAAGTCCGCCCATGGCGAACAGCAGCGCCGCCAGCGCGAACGTGGGAAGCCAGTGATAGTTGTTCAGCCACACGTAGAAGCGGTCTTTGGCCAGATCCGGCGCGTACTTCGACATGGCCCTGGTGTTGTTGTGCATGCTCTCTCCGGTGAGGAGCCAGCCGGCATGGGCCCACCAGGCGCCGTCGTTGGGCGAGTGCGGATCGCCGGGCAAATCGGAGTTCTGGTGATGAATTCGATGCGTGGCGACCCAGGAAATGGGTCCGCCTTCGAGAGTCAGGGCCCCACAGACCGCAAAGAAATATTCGAGGCCCACGGGCACCTTATAAGACCGGTGCGTGTGCAAGCGATGGTAGCCCATGCTGATGCCCAGTCCGGTGGTCATCCAGTAGAGGACAACCGTGGCTGCGAGAATCTTCCAGTTGAAGAAAAATAGCGCCGCGATAGCTCCGGCGTGGAGAAACGCCATAATAATCGTGACAGACCAGTTCGTTTTCTGTTGGTTGAACATCAGGATCCGGTGACTGCTCTCAGTCGGTCGCTTGCCTTTCGCAGATCAGTCTTCACGCTAACAGGGATTGCCGGTTCGCTTTGTAAGAGTTGTGTAATTTCGATGCTTATTCCACATGGGCTTAGCCAAAGGTATACGTGTTGCTCCTAATCCGGCGGCATACCTGGGCAGCCGGGTGAGGCTCGCACGTCGTTTACTGATCCAAACTGAAGACCAGGAGGGCGCTTCCGGCTGCAATAGCGACATACTGCCTGCCTTCGCTCATGTAAGTGATCGGGCCCGCATAGATCGCGCCGCCGGTCTGTAAGCGCCACAGGAGATTGCCTCGAGCGGCGTCCAGGGCGAAGAAGTTACCCTCCATGTCCCCGGTGAAGACCACGCCCCCCGCCGTCGAAAGAATGCCTGACCATGGGGGCGACTGCAACCGGAACTCCCACTGACGTTCCCCCGTCATGGCATTCAGCGCCCGCACGGCGCCCCACGGTTCCTCACCAGGAATGGAGCGACGGCTCGCGCCCAAGAACTGCCTGCCCGGTATGTAGGGCGCTTCGGTCAGATAATAGATCGCGCCTTTTTCACGCACGTTCTGGTAAAACAGGCCGGTCTGCGGGTCATAGGACGGGCTAAACCAGTTCGCGGCGCCATCGTCATCGGGGTAGACCTTGCTTCCCTCAGGGCTCGGAGCGCTCGCGGGGTTGGGAATGGGACGGCCGCGCGCGTCGAGACCTTTCGCCCAGGTTTGGGTGGCGAACTGTTTTGCGAGCAGATACTCACCCGTCAGCCGGTCGAGAATATAGTAAAAGCCGTTGCGGTTGCCGAACAGAACCAACTTACGCGGCTGGCCGCGGAATGTGGCATCGACCAGAACCGGAATCTCGTTGGCGTCGATGTCATTCACGTCGTGTGGGGTGAATTGAAAATGCCATTTCAGCTTCCCGGTGCCGGCATCGAGCGCGATCAAGCAGTCGGAATATAAGTTGTCCCCTTGGCGCTGATCGCCGGCATAATCCGGACCTGGATTCCCGGTGCCCCAGTAGACTAAGTTCTCGTGGGGATCGTAAGCGCCAGTGACCCAGGTGGGAGCGCCACCGGTTTTCCAGCTATCGCCCGACCACGTCTCGTTACCGGGCTCGCCGGGACCCGGAGCCGTCCAGAATCGCCAGGCACGCTTGCCCGTCTTGGCGTCGTACGCGTCCAGAAATCCGCGGATGCCGAATTCGGCGCCTCCGATTCCCACGATCACTTTGTCCTTCACGGCCAGCGGGGCGGCGGTGATGGAATTAGCCGTTCTGTAATCGGCGACTTCGACGTCCCAGCGAACCCGCCCCGTCTTGAGATCCAGCGCCACCAAATGCGCATCCAGCGTTCCGATGAATACCTGGTCGTCCAGAACCGCCACGCCGCGATTCACCTGGCCACAGCACACCGGTACGGCGGGAATGCTCCGGCGGTAACTCCAGATGGGCCTGCCGGTGCGCAAGTCGAGCGCCGTAACATCGCTCGGCGGCTCGCTGATATACATGATTCCGTCAAACACCAGCGGAGACGTTTCGAATTTGTCGTGCGCCCGAACCTGGTAGATCCACGCCGGCTTGAGCCGGTGCACGTTCGCGCGCGTAATCTGATCGAGCGTGGAATACCTCGTCGCCTGGTAACTGCCGGAGTAAGTGAGCCAGTTCTCAGGCTGCGAAGCCGATTTCAGAATGCGCTCATAGGGGACTTGAGCATTGGCTAGCGCCACAAACGCCAGGATCGCGATGACCTGTTTCATTGGGGACCCCGCAGGGAGTCGAGATAGGCGACGACATCGTCCAGTTCACTCTCGGTGAAGATTTTTGTGTAACTCGGCATGGGTGACTTACCCGGCTGCTTGTTCAATTCCGCCAACTCCGTTTTGAAAAACGAGCGGAAGTCTCCAGACAAATCGCGAATCTGGATGGAGAACGTGTCTTCGTTCAGGCGGACGCCGGTGATGCGGCTGCCGTTCCGTGTAACAAGCTGCACCTGGAGGAAACCATCTGGAACGGCGGCCTCCGGGGCGATCAGCGATTCGCGCAGATAGGCCAAACTGCGGCTCGCTCCGATTTCACTCAGATCCGGACCGATCGCCCCGCCCCTTCCGCCGATGGTGTGGCACGCCGCGCAACCCCCTTTACCGGCGTAAAGCTTTTGGCCGTTCGCCGCATCACCGGTGACCTTCTGCGGGGGGACACGCCCCAGGGTTCGCACGAATGCAACCAGTTGTCTCGTCTCGCGGTCTGTAAACCAGTGTCCGGGCATTTCTGTGTCGGGAATCCCATTGGCAATCACGTTGAACATCGCCTGATCGTCGGGAGCATGCACCAACCGCGGACGCGCGAGGGTAGCGCCACGGCCGCCCTCGCCGCGCGCTCCGTGACAGGAGGCGCACTGGGTTCGGTACATGCGCTCCCCGGCAGCGAGGTCCTCGGGCGTCAACAGCTGCTGCGGAGCCGGCTGGGCCCAAAGCGCATACCCACACAAAAGGAACGGCGCAATTTGCTGGAAAATTCCCATGGAGCGGAAACGAAGTATATCACCGGCCACGGGCTCCCAATCCGGTATCCTGTCGGAACGGTGGAGCCATTTCTTCGCAGTCCGATATAATAGGGCGGTTAGAAGCCAATCGACCGGGCTGCTTGTGGAAGCGCCGTGTGCACGTTTGGTTCACGGGGAGTTTGGAGGATGGAAATGAAGATTTTAGTTGTGCTTGGCCTGTTGTGCGCTGGTTTTGTCGCCAGCGCGCAAGAACCTTGGGTTTATCGGGACAACCCCAATTGGGAGCCTTCCTGGAACAAGCGAGCGTTCCCCCGTGCCGGAGCTTGCTTCTTCAAGGACTCAGGGTTCCAGGGCGACCGCTTTTGCGTGACCAAAGGCGATAGGCTGGAGAGGCTGCCGGGGAGCTTCGGCGACAACATTTCGTCGATTCAGTTATTTGGTAACGCGCGCGCGATTGTTTTCAACGACCGCCATTTCAGTGGCGGCAGCCAGCAGATTCGGACGAGCGTTTCGGATCTCCGCGCTGTGAAGTTTCGCGGTGGACACACATGGAATAACCGGATCTCATCGCTGATTGTCCGTTAGCTCTTGAGGTCACGCGGCTTCTGTTTGTCGGCGGCGTTGACATGGCCCTCGTAGTCGCGCCTTATCCCGTATCCTGTCAGAGTGGCGAGACGACCCAAGCGCTCGACAGCACGAACATGGTTTTACCGCATCGTGCGTTTCGTCATCGCTCTGGTTATTGCGTTTTATGTTTGTGCGGTAGCCGCCCTTTTCGCGCTGCGCTCAATCGATCCGCCCCTCACCGCGGTTCAGGCCGAGCGGCGCATCGAGTCCTGGATTCACAAAACTCCGTACCACAAGCGATACGTCTTCGTGCCGCTCTCTGGCATTTCGCTGAATTTCCAGCATGCCGTGATCGCGGCGGAAGACAGCCGGTTTTATCAACACCATGGGTTCGACTGGGAGGAAGTTCGCAATGTGGTGGAGGAAGAACGTGAAGACGGTCGCCTGCGCGGAGCGTCGACCCTGACTCAACAGCTGGTGAAGAACCTGTTCCTCTCGACCAGCCGCTCTTTCATTCGCAAGGGCATCGAGTTCACGCTGGTCCCGTTGGCTGAAGGCATTCTGGGCAAGCGGCGCATTTTGGAGCTCTACTTGAATGTCGTCGAATGGGGGCCCGGCGTCTGGGGAGCGCAGGAGAGCGCGGAGTATCACTACGGAATTGCGGCGGCGCGCGTTGACCGCGAGCAGGGAGCCCGGCTGGCGGCTATCCTGCCCTCGCCGCTCCGCCGCAGACCCGCGCGCATGACCCAGTACAGCCAGATCATCCTGGAACGGATGGGCAAGATGGGATGGTGAGGCTTCAATCCGCCGGCACATCCCACTTTTCGCCGCACTCGAATACCTTGAAGCGCTGCGACGGGCGCTGGCCGAGGAGATGGTCGATGAAGCGTGTCACCTCGCCGGCGCCGGGGCCGAACAAGCCGTAGTGCATGGGCACGAGCCACTGCGCGCCGGTGTCCTCCGCCAGTTGCGCAGCTTCCGCGATTTCGAAATTTCCGGGAGCGTCGTCCGGCCTGCGGCCGCTGATGGGCAGCAAAGCGACGGTGATTTTGTAAGGCCGCAAGCGGTCGGCGAGTCCGGGATACGGGACGCAGTCGCCCGCATGGTAGATGGTGCAATCGCCGAACCGCACCAGATAGCCAAGGTACGGATAGCCGCCGAGCGGGGTCCAGTCGAGCTGATTGTGCGCCGAAGGCACGGAGTAAATGCGGTCATCCAGGTATTCGATGCGCAGGCTGGAATCGGTAGTGACCATGCGCTGGTAACTGATGCCGAAGGAATGTGTGTGCTCGGCCACGCTTTTCGGGATGACGACCTTAGCGCGAGGCGAGGCACCCAGGATACCGGCCACCGTGTCCGGGTCCAGATGATGGCCGTGCGCGTGGGTACACAGAATCAGGCTGGCGTGGGTGACATCCTCGGCGCGGATGGGCGGATCGTCCCCGGTGCGCGAAAGGTATGGATCGACGTAGAAGACGGCATTCCGGTGCTTCAGGACAAATCCGCTGTGGCCCAGCCACCAGATGGCCGGAACGTCACAGCGGGAGTCGTCGATTTGCTGGATTAGCTCGCGTCCGCGTATGGGCAACGAATCCCCGTCTCAGCGATTTTAGCGTGGAACGGGACTGTTGGTTCAGAAGGGAAAACGGCGCGCCGGCAGGACCCCGCCGTTCTTCTTGCTGGTAGGTTGGCCGCTATCGGTAACGACCACCGGTTGCACGGGTCCGAAATTGAGCTCGCGGTCTTCAAAATGTAATTGCCGGTCGAGGATCATTTCGATGGTGCTGCCCTTCGCCAGGACGGCATCAGGTCCGCGCGTCAGCAGCACGCCCATGAGCCCAGCTGCGGCGCCTGCGGCAGCGCCAATGCCGGCGCCCATCCCGTAGTGTCCGGCGACGCCGCCGGCGAGCACGCCAATCGAAGCTCCCGCTGCGGCGGATTCGCCGACGGTGCGTGCATCGCCGCCCTTATTTCCTTCGCTCTTGATCTTGCCCTCGGCGCGGTCGAAGTCTTCGTTGGCCCGTCCGTCCATGGTGCCGATACGGGCGCGGAAGTCGCGCGTCACACCATTGGGCAGAGTCAGGGAATCGAAGCGCAAGAAAAGTTCACCGCGGCCTTTGACACGGCCTGGCCGTTTCACCTCCGTCACCGTGCCGGCCACGTAACTGCCCGGCGGGATGACAATGCGGCCGTTCACCATGATGGGATACACGGTCTGGAGATATACGCGATCGCCTTCGACCGAGTGTTTGGTGCTGACGCTGTTGATCAAGGTGAGCGGGACTTTGGTTCCAGTGTCCACTACATAGCCACTGGCCGGCGCTTGCGCAGTTTTGGCTTCTTCAGTCTTGCGCCCGCCCGGCGTCTGAGTTTCCGGCGGCGCCGGCGCGACAGACTCCTGTGCCCACAGACCCGCCGCCGCAACGATTCCTAGAAAAGCGCCCCGAAACTGCATATAAACTCCTCGCTTCATTCTAGCCTATGTAGTGAAAGGTAGCCGGGAACCGACGGTTACGCAATATTTGCTTGGGTTAGTGGGCGGGCAATCTCATACCGGGCGGGCTGAGTTGGGCGCCGATAGAAATGCGGATCTCCGGGTCGGGTGCAAGTGCTTTAGGCA
>Ga0335079_10010835_pt1 | contig 10389 bp, 7 predicted proteins | sample Lox_Sample_33_FD_206719 | JGI IMG/M metagenome (GOLD analysis project Ga0335079, IMG submission 206719) | Soil microbial communities from Loxahatchee National Wildlife Refuge, Florida, United States - Lox_Sample_3.3 | ecosystem: Environmental > Terrestrial > Soil > Wetlands | place: USA: Florida...
TCAGCCGGCGCGCCGCGAGCCATCCACGGTCAAAAAGACTGTTTCGCAAGCCGCTTGCTGCGCCGTAGATGCCCGTGAGCAGATTCATCGGGTGCCTTCGACGGACGTGCTTTTCGGCCTCTTCATGAGCTCAATCAGTGCCTCGATGGTTCGTTCGGTTGCCCCCCGCTGCGATTCGAGCGCAGCCAGCGCATTTCGCCCGAGTGTCTCGCGCTCGGCCTTATTTTCGATCAGCTCGATGAATACCAGTGGCAGCTCGGCTAACCCCACCACGCGCACCGCATTTCGGCCCCGAAAGAAATTGATAATCTCCCGGAAGTTTTCGTAATGATTGCCGGTGACAATGGCCACCCCATAGAGTGCCGGTTCGAGAATATTGTGGCCGCCGCGCGGCACCAGGCTTCCGCCGACAAACGCGACGGTAGCCAACGAATAGATCGCGGCCAACTCTCCAATGCTGTCGAGCAAAAAAACAGAGCCGGCGAGCGGTTCACCACTCCACAGCGAACGCCTCACCATGCGAAAACCCAGCGTTTCAACCAAAGCAGCAACTAGGTCGAAGCGCTCGGGATGGCGCGGCGCAAGGATCATAACGGCCTTGGGATGTGTCGCCAGAATGTTGTGGAAGGCGGCCAGCAGCGGAGCTTCCTCGTCCTCGAGCGTGCTTCCGCATACCAGAATCGGCCAGGCCGCGTGCTCAGCGGACGGATCGCCGAAGGCCGCGCGAAGGCTTGTAACGATGGCGGGAGTCGTCGGCGGCGCTACATCGAACTTTAGATTGCCGGCAACTTTTGTGCGCACTTCTTCAGCGCCGAGATGGATGAGGCGTTGCCGGTCCTCTTCGGTTTGCGTCAGAAATAAATTGACACTTGCGAGCACGCGCGGAAGCCAGAAGCGCAGCCTGCGATAACCAGGAAAAGAACGATCGGAGATGCGGCAGTTGATGACCGTGACGCGCGCGCCGCATCGTTTCGCGAGGCGGAAAAAGTTGGGCCACAGTTCAGTTTCAGCGATGACGCAAAGTTCAGGGTGCAACGCATCGAGATAAGGACGCACGGCAAAGCCAAAATCCAGAGGGAAGTAGAAAACGCGATCCACCCCAAATCTCTTCACGGCCAGGTTGTGACCCGTGCTGGTGGTGGCCGAAATCAACACGCGGTGCGCAGGAAATACCTGCTGCAGGCGCTCAATCACGGCGCTCGCCGCGACGACCTCGCCCACTGAAACGGCGTGTACCCAGATTGTGGGCTTGCCGCCACGCCTCTTCAGCGCACTCGGCACCACCCCGAGCCGCTGCTTCAATCCCGCTCGATACTTGCCATGCCGCAGCATCTGGAGCAGCCAGTAAGGCAGCGTCACAAGCAGCAAAAACGCGAGCACCGCACTGTAAAGCGCGTACATGGACGAATCCCATTCTAAATGTCGCTCCCCTCGATACCGCTCTCGGCGAGATTGCGGCATCCTATAATCCATCTATGCATAAGTTCTTCCGGCGAAGAAGCAGGGGCTTCTACCCCCTTGCCTGCGCGGTTTTGATTGGATTTCTTTGCGCCATGGTTCTAGAGGCGAAGGAATTCTCCATGCCTGACGCACATCCAGCGCGCACTTATCCGGCGCACGACGAGCATCCCATGGAAAAGGTGACCGTTGCCGTTGATCCTTATGACGTGGAGTACAAGGCCAACGTCTTTACGGTCAACTATCGCAATTATGGCTTCTTGCCCGTATTTTTCCTTGTCACCAACGACAGCGACCAACCCGTCACTCTGGCTGGCATGCAGGCAGAGCTCAACACGGTGAATCGCACCAAGCTTTATCCCCTTACCACAGAAGATATTGTGCGGCGCATCTCGCATCCATCGCAGAGCACGAGCCCAAGACCGATGCCGCTTCCCTTGCCGCGTGAAAAGGTGAAGGGAGGGTTGAAGGAAAAGACGATGGATGAGATCGAGCGCTCCCAATTTGCCGCGAAGGCAGTTGAGCCTCACTCAACGGCCAGCGGATTTCTGTTCTTTGATATCGCGGGGATCTCGAATCCACTGGCCGGAGCCCACTTCTATCTCACTGAGGTGCACGATTCCAAAGGCAACGAGTTGATGTATTTCGAAATCCCGCTGGAGAAATATCTGAGCGCGCCGGAAACGAAGAAGGAGTAAGCGCTGAGAAGAAAGCCCGGTTCAGCCCGACAGTTATAATCTCTCTTTATGGCGACAACGCCAGCCATCTCAGAGGAGATTCTCGCGAAATACGAACCGGTCATCGGGCTCGAGGTTCACGTCCAACTGCTGACAGTTTCGAAGATTTTTTGTTCGTGCTCAACGCGGTTTGGCGATCCTCCGAATACAAACGTTTGCCCGGTGTGTCTCGGAATGCCGGGTGTACTGCCAGTTCTGAACCGGAAGGCGGTCGAGTTCGGGACGCTGGCGGCCATGGCGCTGAGCTGCCGCGTCAACGAGACCTCCATCTTCGCGCGCAAGAATTATTTCTATCCCGATCTGCCCAAGGGCTATCAGATCTCGCAATATGACAAGCCGCTGGCCGAACATGGATTTATCGAGATCGATATAAACGGCGGCCGGAAGAGAATCGGGATCACCCGGCTGCATCTTGAAGAAGATGCCGGGAAGAGCCTGCATGAAGGCTTTCCCGACGCCGCGACCAGAACGGCGATCGACCTCAATCGCACCGGAGTTCCGCTGGCTGAGATTGTCAGCGAGCCGGATATGCGTTCGCCAGAAGAGGCCTACCAGTATCTGACGCGGCTGAAAGAGATCATACTTTATACCGGCGTCAGCGACTGCAACATGGAAGAAGGCTCGCTGCGCTGTGATGCCAATATCAGCGTGCGGCCGCGCGGACAGAAAGAATTCGGCACGAAGACCGAGGTCAAGAACGTCAATTCGTTTCGCTTTATCAAGCAAGCACTCGAATATGAGATTGAGCGCCACGTCGGCGTTCTTGAATCAGGCGAGAGGGTCACCCAGGAGACGCGCCTGTTCAACGCTCATGAAGGCCGCACCTATGGCATGCGGTCGAAAGAGCAGGCGCACGATTACCGTTATTTTCCCGAACCCGATCTCCTCCCGCTGGTTGTCGATGAAAAATGGCAGGCACAGATTCGCGCTGGACTGCCGGAGCTTCCTGAGGCGCGGCGCGAACGCATGATCAAGGAGTATGGGATCACGGCGGGCGATGCGTACACGCTGACGGCGACGCGCGCTCTGGCGGATCAGTTTGAGTCGGCGGCGAAGGCCGCGAAAAATCCCAAAAGGGTAGCCAATCTGGTGCAGAGCGAGTTGATGGGACGGCTCAAAGCGCGCTCCCTCGAGTTGGACCAGTCGCCCATTTCGATGGCGGGAGTGGCAGCCTCTGCGGATCTGGTCGAGTCGGGCATGATCTCAGGCAAGATGCTGAAGGATCTCTATGACCTCAGCTTCGAACGTGGGAAAGACTTCCCGGTTGTTTATCAAGAAGAAGGCCGGCCGGAACAATCTCGTGACACTTCCGCGCTCGAAAAATTGGCCGACGAATTGATAGCCGCGAACCCCAAGCAGGTGGAGCAATATCGTGCCGGAAAGAAAACCATGATTGGATTTTTTGTGGGGCAGATCATGAAGGCGTCGAAGGGCCAGGCGAATCCGCAGCTGGTGAATGAAGTGATGACGAAGAAACTGGAAGGAAGGTAAGAAGTTGAGGCGTTTAGGAGGCGTGAGCGAGCACTCCGTGCAAGCGGAAGTCTCCTGCCGAAATCCTGAGCGAGGGTAGCGAGCCGAAGGATCGCGCTAGCCGGCGATCATCTTTCCCAAAATCTCTTTCAGTATCTTCGCGGCGACCGTGGCGGTCATCTGCGTGTGGTCTTGCGCGGGATTGAACTCCACGATATCGGCGCCCGCGATTCTTCCGCTGATGGCTTGAATGTGGGCGATGGCTTCGCGCACCGACATGCCTCCCGGTTCGCGATGCGAGATACCGGGCGCGAAGGCTGGATCGAGCGCGTCCATGTCAAACGAAATATAAATGGGACCATCAACTTTCATGCGGGCGAGTGCGGGCAGATGGCGCATCTCGATGACTTCGACTCCAAAGCGGGCGGCTTGCTCGCGTTGGTGAGCGGTCATCGTCCGAATGCCAACCTGAATTAGGCTCTTGGCTGCTTTCGCTTCCATGATGCGCGCGAACGGGCAGGCATGCGACAGGCGATTGCCCTCCAGTTCGTCGTAGAGATCGGGATGGGCGTCGAAGTGGATGATCGTGAGATCGGGAATGTGGTTTCCAAAGGCGCGGACGATGGGCAGCGTGATGGAGTGATCTCCGCCGAGACACACCGGCCGAAGGTTGTGATCGAGCAGTTCGCCAACTTTGGCTTCGATCGCAGCGAACGGTTCTTCAAAGGTGAACTTCAGGTCGCCGGCATCGCAATAGACACCTTCAGCGCTTAAGTCGACACCGGTTTCGGTCGACAGATTCGATGAGTTGGATCCGAAAGCAACACGGATGATCGGCGGCGCTCCGGCGGCGCCGCGCAGCCACGAAGAGTTGGCGTCGAATGGGAGACCGAGGAGAACTGGAGTCCCAGGTTTGGCAGATTTGAGATGAGTGGCCATAAAAGCTCTTTCAGCTTGAGTAAGAATAAATGGCCAACTTCACGACTGCGGTGATCGAGGGCACATGAGTGAAGCCGACTAAGTCAGGTCCACCAATTGAGCCCAATCGGCTCGCGTATGCCCATGAAAACATTGCATCGAGCCCGAATCCGGCGCGGATCTGCGGCATCCGTTATTCTATAAAGACATAGTATGGCGACTTCCACACGCAATCCTTCCATTACTCAAAAGCACGTTACGAGCCCGGGGTCGGGATCGGGCGAAAATTACGAGCGCGAGCATATTTTCAATCTTTTTCGGCAGTACGGCTATCTTGAAGCGGAGCTGAACCCCCTCGGTTTGCTGCCACCGCAGCCACATCCTGATCTGCGGTTTGAGAACGGTGACAACGAGATTGCCCGCGAGGCACGGCGCATTTATTGCGGCAGCATCGGCGTGGAATTTATGCACATCGCCGACCCCGAGCGCCGGCAATGGATTCAGGAGCGCATCGAAGCCGAGCCAGGCCCCGTTGACCGGGAGCGCGCGCTCGACCTGCTCATGCGCGGCGACCTATTCGAGCAGACGCTGCAGCAGCGCTATCTCGGCACGAAGCGCTTTTCGCTCGAAGGCAACACGTCGTTATTGCCGGCGGTTGATGAAATTCTCGATGTAGCCGGCGAACACGGAACGCTTGAACTGGTCATGGGAATGAGCCATCGCGGCCGGCTTAACGTGATTGTTCACGTCGCAAGACGGCCGGCGGATCAGGTGTTTGCCGAATTTGAAGATGTCGATCCGCGCAGCGTTCTGGGCTCAGGAGACGTTAAGTATCACATCGGCGCGACCGGCGAGTACGAAACAAAGAGCGGCAAGAAGATCCATATTCACCTGGCCTCGAATCCCAGCCACTTGGAGGCTGTCGATCCGGTAACGGTCGGCCGCACCCGCGCCAAGCAGGACCGCGCCGGTGAGGGCGGCTCGTCGAAATACCTGCCGCTGCTGGTGCATGGCGATGCGGCTTTCGCAGGCCAGGGGATCACGGCTGAAACCATCAACTATGCGGATTTGCCCGGCTACACGGTCGGCGGGACGATTCACGTCATCGTCAACAACCTGCTCGGGTTCACGACGAATGCTCGCGAGGAGCATTCGTCGCGCCTATCAGCGCAACTGGCCCGACGGCAGCCCATCCCCATCTTCCACGTCAATGGAGAAGACATGGATGCCGTGTTGCGCGTGGTGCGAATCGCGACCGAATACCGCTTCAAATTCCAAACCGATGTGGTAATCGATCTGATCGGCTACCGTCGGCATGGGCACAGCGAAGTGGACGATCCCACCGTGACGCAGCCGCTGATGTACAAGGCGATCAAAGCGCATCGTCCGCTGTATGAGATTTACGCCACGCAGATCGGCGTTGAGAATGTCGCCGAGCGGGCGGCCGCGATCAAGGGTGAGTTTGAATCGGCCCAAAAAGCGGCGGGACTGATTACCAGGAAGCCGCTGCTTCGCGATCTGCCGAAGTACTGGGACAACTACTTCGGCGGCCGCTATAAGCCTGAGTACGATCGGCCCACCGGCCTATCGCGCGAGGAACTGGAAGAACTGACCGAGCGCCTCACAACCTATCCCGAAGGCTTTCACATTCATCCCAAAGTCAAAAAGCTGCTTGAACAACGGGCCGAAATGGGAGCTGGCAACAAGCCACTCGATTACGGCATGGCCGAGGCGCTCGCCTTTGCCAGCCTGCTAAGGCAGGGGATTCCGGTTCGCATGAGCGGGCAGGATTCGCGGCGTGGGACGTTCAATCAGAGGCACTCGGTCCTTATCGATACCGAGAACGAGAGCGAATATGTTCCGTTGCGCAATATTGCGCCGGGCCAGGCCTCCTGCCAGATCTACAACTCCCCGCTTTCTGAAGCGGGGGTGATGGGCTTCGAGTATGGCTACAGCCGCGATTATCCCGAGGCGCTCGTGCTGTGGGAGGCGCAGTTCGGCGACTTCGCCAATGTGGCGCAAGCGGTGATCGATCAGTTCGTGAGCGCAGGCGAAGATAAATGGGGCCTGCTTAGCGGGCTCGTCCTACTGCTGCCGCATGGATATGAAGGGCAGGGGCCCGAACACTCCAGCGCGCGAATCGAACGATTCTTACAGCTGGCAGCACGAGATAATTTCCAGATCTGCCAGCCTTCCAACGCGGGCCAATATTTTCATTTGCTGCGGCGTCAGGCGCTGCGCAACTGGAGGAAGCCGCTGGTTGTGTTCACTCCGAAGAGCATGCTGCGGCATCCGGATGCACTCTCCCCGCTAGAGGATCTGACGCATCGGAAATTTCTGCCCGTCATTCCCGACACGGAGGCAACCGACACAAAGCGCATCCTGCTTTGCACCGGGAAGATTGGTCACGAACTTCGTGCCGAACGTCAGAAGCGCCACGACATGAATACAGCGATCGTCTTCGTCGAGCAGATGTATCCGTTCCCTGAGGCGGAAATTGCGGCCGAACTTGAGCGCCATAAAACCGCTCGTGACATTGTCTGGGTGCAGGAAGAGCCATCCAATATGGGCGCGCTGTCATACATGGTGCCGCGCCTGCGAAGGATAGCGCGTGAGAAGCCCGTGCTGACAGTGAAGCGTTCAGGAAGCGCCAGCCCGTCCACCGGCTCCGCCAAAGCGCACGAAGTGGAGCAGAAGACACTATTGGCCCTGGCGTTTACCACACAAGGGTAATCAGCTATTCGCTTCTCGCTTCTCGCAAACACGCAAGAGTTCTTTGCCTTTGCGCGGAGAAGAAAAAGCCCAGCGCACCCGCTGGGCCTTGTTTTTGCGAAGCTGTCTTAATTCCCTATATTCCCTACGGCCAGCGCTTGGCGGCTTCTTCCCAGCCTGCGGCGCGAGGCGCGGTGTTTACGGCCTGGGCAACGGCAGCCGGAATGCGAATCGGTTGCTGCGGAGGAGCAGTTGTCAGGGTTGGCTTCGGCGTTTCGGAGGCAGGCTCTTTTTCCTCCGAAAGCAATGGGGCCGCGACCCGAAGGGCTTCTACTTCTTTTTCCAACCGGGCTAATTCGAGCTCTTTCTGTCTCAAAACTTCATACACATTTTTCATGCTAGGGCACCTTTGTCATGCAAGAGGCGATCAAGCGCAGACTATGAGTTTTGGCCGCATTTTGTCAAGGAAAACACACCCCGGATGACAACATCGGATGACAACAATTGTTCATATGCATTTCAAACTCCCCAATCTTCACACTGCGCAATGAGCGGGCGCCTGGCGGCGGTTGCATGCGATTTCAACGAAACACCACAATCGCAACCAGCACCCCCAGGATGAGCACAAGGATTGCAAGCAGATGATTGAGGTGGTTCGAGAGCCACGATTCCTTGAAATTCTCCGCGTCCGCCAGAAACGCGGGAACATCCTCGTCTTCTGCGACTGCCTCAGCGGGCTCATCTACTTTCTGAATTCCGGAGGGGCCGCTCTCGCCTAGCTCGCTCTTTTTCTTCTCGCAATCGAGGCAAATCGTCCTGCCCTCGGAAATTGGGAATCCGCACGAAGCGCATTTCTGCACGCGCCGCATCGCTTCGGGAACTGAAGCTAATGATTGGGTCTCGGCTTCCTTCGTCTGGTTGGCAGCCGAAACCGTGCTTGCCTGGACCTTTGTAGGGAAAGGCTTAATTTGAGGTGGCTCAAGCGCTGGAGACTCCGTCTCTGCCGAGCCCGCTGGGGATGCCGGGGCTTGAGTTGCGCCGGCCGTCGCAACCTCAGTAGCCTGCACAACCGATTGCAAGATCGGCCCAAGAGTCACGGGAGCGGCAGGTTTTTCTTGTCCTGCGCCTGGTGTCTTTATCGCTCGCGCGGGAGGGATCCCGCCATGACGCTGCTCGGCCAAATCGAGTGCAGTCAGTGTGAGATCAGCCATGCGCTCAAGCGCAATCAGGTCGCGCTCTTCAAATGCATAGGGATGATCGGAGAAAAGCTCGAACAGTCCTCGCACTTCGCCGTTACGGCGCAACATGGGCAGAACCACAATCGAGGCGATGCCAAGGGCGCGGCACGTTTCGAGATTTACCCGGGGATCAGTTTCGGCATTATCGCAACGCAGTAGCTGGCGTCGGGCAATGCTCTCTCCGGTAAGCCCCGAGCGAACTTGCAGACGAGCTCCAACTGACGGCGCGCATGCTCCGGCACTGGCGCGACACACCATCTCACCGCCCTGTGGCAGGGCGAGTGCGGCACCCGTGGCTCCGGTGATATATTGCGCTCGCTCAACCAGAAGCTGGAGCGCGGCTTCAAGTTCGGCCTCTTCAAATCCCTGACTTGCACCGCGTTTTTCGCCACCCCCCAGTTGACCTTCGCTGGCAGCGTCTTCGGACTTTGAAGATGCAACCGACGGTGCAAGGTCCGGCGAAAGCGCTGGCAATTCCGCTCCCGCAGGTGCTTTGTCGCGTTGAGGAAGTCCGGACATGCGATGAGTGTTATTCAAAGTAGCTGTAGATAGAAAAAACAGAGGACGACCAGCCTTCTACCCACAGCAAACACACTGACCCGAGTCTCGCCGGGGAGACTCGGGCTGTCAAGGGAGGGTTGGGAGGAGCAGCGTCAGTGAGTGATATCAGATTTCTCGCCAACTGCCCGCCAAGCTGCGGGCGGTTCAGCGTTGCTTAGCAAAGCTGTTGTTCTTGGTTTTTTCGCGAAAGCCGCAAAAGAAGTATTTCAGCAAAAGTGTCGAGAAACAGGAGGTTTTTTCAGACGGCGGGCAGAGCACGAGGTCAACCGAACAGAGCTTAACTCCTCATGCTGTTGACTGAATTTTGCGCTCCATGCAATTGTTACAGAGTCCATCTCATACATTCGGTGCAGATCGCTGACCTTATCCTCCCCGTCTTTGCAGTGATCGTAACTGGCCTGATCGTTGGCTATACAGGCTATCTCTCGCGGGCCTTGTCTGACGCACTGATTCACTTCGCCTACAACATCGCGATGCCCGCATTGTTGATCGTGACCATTGCGCAAGAACCAGGTCATTCGCTTTTCCGTTGGCGCTTTCTTGTTGCTTTTGGCGGTGGCTCGCTCCTCTGCTTCATCCTTGTGTTCGGGATCATGAGCATTCATGGCTCCCGAAGTCTGGCAAGCAGAACGATGTATGGCATGACGGCATCGATGACCAACACCGGCTTCGTCGCTTTGCCCGTCCTACAAGCGATCTATGGTCAGCGCGCCGTGTTGCCGGCGGCGATCGCCACCGTATTTGTGGCCGTTGTGATGTTTCCGGTAGCTGTGATCCTGCTCGAATTCGGTCAGCGGAATGACGACGGCTCGCGCACGCCGCCAATGGTCACGGTGAAGCATGTCGTGCTGAACCCGCTCGTCATATCAACTCTCATCGGTATGTGTTTGTCTCTCCTCAATCTTCACATGCCCGCGTCGGTCACCGCTTATTTAAACATCCTGGCCGATGCGCTCACCCCTTGCGCCTTGTTCGCCATCGGACTGGGGCTGTCGCTCGATGGACTGCGCGCCAATATTGGGCTAGCCTCCGTGCTCTCAGTCGTCAAGCTCGTCATCATGCCCCTGATCGTGTACGGATTGAGCATAGCCTTGGGACTCGATCCCCTCTACACCATTGCGGCCGTGATCTGCGCCGCCGTGCCCACGGCTAAGACCGTCTACATCCTCGCGGGAGAGTATCGCTGCGAGCAAATCATGGTGGCGTCCACGGTCTCAATGACAACCCTGGCTTCCATCATCTCGCTCGTGGTCTGGCTTTATCGCCTATCGGGGCTGGCAGCACGCATCGGTCCA
>Ga0335079_10010836_pt1 | contig 10389 bp, 8 predicted proteins | sample Lox_Sample_33_FD_206719 | JGI IMG/M metagenome (GOLD analysis project Ga0335079, IMG submission 206719) | Soil microbial communities from Loxahatchee National Wildlife Refuge, Florida, United States - Lox_Sample_3.3 | ecosystem: Environmental > Terrestrial > Soil > Wetlands | place: USA: Florida...
TCGCCGGGCCCAAGCGGCCAGCCCGGAGCCCGAAGCAGCACGAGCGCCAGGATCCTCTCGGGCCCCGCCTCGTCGAGCTCGGGATCCGAGGCGCTCGCCTCCTGGAGGAGCTTCAAGATGCGCCCGATGGCGTCGTCGGCGGTCCGAGGCTTCTCCCGCGCTTGCATGCCGAGGGCCACGGCAAGCCAGTAGCGGCAGGCCGCGCTCTCGGGCGCCCGGCGCAGGCACCACTGGCCCACCTGCACCGCGCTCACCGAGAGGTCCGTCCTCTCGGCGGGGCGGCTCGAGTGCTCCACGAGCCAGGCCTTCGCACGGACGGAGCAGATGAGTCCGGCGACGTCGGCCCCGTCCGCCTGAGCCGCCTCCAGGCAGAGCTCATCCGCCTTCCGAACCGCCGCGGCGTCCGGTCTCTTCGCGTACTCTGCCTCCGCCTCCTCGAGGAGGGCGCGGGCCGACCCGGACGGCACCTTCGCGGGAGCGAGCTCCGAGATGGGCGGCGGCTCCTTGAGGGCCGCGGTGCAGCCGCAGGCGGCGACCGCCACAGGCACGAGAAGTCTCGCGGCCGGGTTCACCGGGTGGCGGCTCCGAACTCCCGGCGAGCGGCCGCGAGCGCGCTCTCGTCGAGGGGAGCGAATCCCTGAAGCCGGATGCCGTCCAGGGCGGCGGCTCCGTCCGGCGAGTCGCGCAGCGACCGGAGCGCCTTTTCGAGCACGCCCCAGCGCTCGGCGGAGAGCCTCCGGTCCACGGTCGCCACCACCCCGGTGGGAAGCGGCGCCGAGCGCGCCACCACCTCGAGCTCGGAGGCGAAGGGGAGCGTTCCGACGGCACGCCCCTGCGTCCCGTCGAGCAGCACCGCCACGTTCTCGCCCGCCGCCGCCTTCTTGAGCCAGGAGAGCACCTGCTGGCTCTCCACTACCTCCGCGTTCGCCGGCAACCTTCCCCAGGCCGCGAGCGCGGTGCCGCGCACGAACCCGGGTGCGTACCCGGCGAGGGACACGACCTTCCATCCGCCGATGGATTGCGGCCCCGTCACCCGGCCCTTCTTCGCGACGAGGCTCCAGACCTCGGTGGGCTCGGCCCCGGCCTGAACCGCGGAGAGCTTCGCGCCGAGCTTCAGCCGCCCGGCCTCCTTGAGGAAGAACGGCAAGGAGAGCATGGCCACGGCGGCGTCGCCTCGCGCCAGTCGCGAAGATCCTCCCTTCTCGGACTCGTAGTAGGCGCCGACGATCGAGCCGGCCGGCCAGTTCGCACGGGCCGCGAGAGCCGCGGCGAAGGCGTCCATGGCCGGCTGGGCCTCTCCGGTACTGCCGGGGTATCCCGGCGCGCAGACGACGAAGGCCACGGGCTCCGCCGAAAGGAGCGCCGCGGCCAGGAGTGAAAGGATGGTCATGGAGCCTCCGGCGGCAACCTAGCCCAACGTCCCTCGCCCTGCCACGGCGGATCGAATGCCGATCCTCCTGGACCCGCCCCCGCCCGTCCGTCTAGGTCCCCGTGCCGGTCGGAGCCGCGCCCTCCTCCGTCTGTCCGCCGGCCTCCCCAGGACCGGCGGCCCGCCGCCCGTTCTCCTCGGGAGCCGGCGGGGCGGCAGCCGGGACGGCCTCGAGCGGAGCCCCCCGCTCGACGTGCATGCCGTGCAGGTAGGTGTATCCGTGCATGACGCCCTCGTAGAACTGCACGAGTCCCACCCCTTCCTTCGGCCGGATCGACCCCTCCTTCATGCGCGCGTCGAGCGCGGTCTTCACCCGCCGCACGAGGTCGTTCGGCTCGTAGAGCAGGGTCTGCAGCACCTTGTCCACGTGGTCCCCGCGGATGACCTCGCCGAGGTAGAAGTCCTCCGGGTCGTCGTCGTCGACGTAGACGTGGACCTCGTTCACCCGCCCGAAGAGGTTGTGCATGTCGCCCATGACGTCCTGGTAGGCGCCGTTCATGAACATCCCCAGGTAGTACGGGTGCCCGGGCTCGAGCGCGTGGAGAGACAGGGTCTCGTCGACGCCGTCCCCCTCGATGAACCGGTCGATCTTCCCGTCGGAGTCGCAGGTGATGTCGACGATGGTGCAATCCCGGGTCGGCGCCTCGGCGAGCCGGTGCAGGGGAACGATGGGGAAGAGCTGGTCGAAAGCCCAATGATCCGGGGCGCTCTGGAAGAGAGAGAAGTTCGCGAGATACTGGTCGGCGATCTTGTCGCCGAGGTCGCGGGTGTCGCGCGGCAGCCTCTTCTTGCCTCGGTTCATCTCCACGAGGCTCCGCGCCAGCTTCCAGAAGAGGGACTCCACCGTGGCCCGCTCTTCCAGGCCGAGGATGCCGAGCTTGAACATCTGCAGGGCCTCCTCCTTCTTGGCGACGGCGTCGTGGTAGACCTCGGCCTTGTTGCGCGGGGTGAGGCTCACCACGATCTCCCGCATCTCCCGGACGACCTTGTGCTCGCCGGGCTGCGCGGAGGAGGCCTTCGCGATCTCGGCGCGCGAGCCGATCTCGATGCTCCCGAAGACGTTCATGATGATGCACGAGTGGTGGGCCGCCACGGCACGCCCGGACTCGGAGACGAGGTGCGGCTCCGGTACCCCCTCGTTCACGCAGATCCGCTGGGTGTTGTAGACCACGTCGGCCGCGTACTCCTCCTGCGAGTAGTTCATGGAGGAGGAGTAGCCGTTGGTCCGGGTCCCCACGTAGTCCACTCCCAGCCCGCCCCCCACGTCGAAGTACTCGATGCCGAGCCCCATCTTCCGGAGCTTGGCGTAGAGACGGGCCCCTTCGTTCACCGCGTCCTTGAGGACCCGGATCTCGGTGACCTGGCTCCCGACGTGAAAGTGGAAGAGCTTGGCGCAGTGCTCCTTCTTCGCCTCCTTCAGAATACGCACCGCCTCGATGATCTCCGGGGTGGTGAGCCCGAACTTGGCGAAGTCTCCGGAGGAGGACTCCCACTTCCCCGTGCCGCGGGTGGAGAGCTTGGAGCGGAGCCCGATGTAGGGCTCCACCCCCATCTCGTCGGCGAGCTTCAAGAGTGCGGGCAGCTCGGAGAGCTTCTCGATGACCACGATCACCCTGCGGCCGAGCTTGCGCCCGAGCAGCGCCAACCGCAGGTACTCCTCATCCTTGTAGCCGTTGCAGATGGTGATGGCTTCCGGGTCGGTGTTGTACCCGAGAACCACCATGAGCTCGGCCTTGGACCCGGCTTCCAGCCCGACATGGTAGGGCGCGCCGACGTCGAGGATCTCCTCGACCACCTCGCGCATCTGGTTCACCTTGATCGGGTAGACACCGAAGTACCGACCGCTGTAGTTCAGCTCGGTGATGGCCTTCGCGAAGGTCTCGTTCAGGATGCGGACCCGCGCCCGGAGCACGTCGATGAAGCGCACCACCACCGGGAAGCCGATCCCGCGCTCCTGGATGTCGTCCACCACGTCCATGAGGTCGATGGTGGGGCCGGGCTGCCCGTGCGGCAGCACCACCATGTGGCCCCTCTCGTTCACCGAGAAGAACCCGGCTCCCCACCCCGCCACGTTGTAGTACTGGATCGCCTTCTCGATCGACCAGTCGGAGGCTGGTGTCGACGCGGTGGCGTCGCTCTTCGGCTCGGGCAAGCTCATCGCGACCCCATATCCGGCGTGGCAGTCACACCGCCTGAACGTTATCTAGCCCTTCGCCTTGCCGCCAGTCCATCCCCCTTCCCATCCCCCTTCGACTCCCCCTCCACCCGCAAGAGACCTTCGCTCGCGACTGCGCGCGCTCGCGGAGGTCTTCGCGCAGGTCCCGGGCACCTTCCGCCTGGTGTGGGAAGCCGACCGCTCGGGCGCGGTCGCCATCGCCGCGCTCACCGCGGTGGCCGCCCTCCTGCCCGCGGCTCTCGCCTGGGTGGGGAAGCTCATCGTCGATGGGGTGCTGAACGCCGCCCGCAGCGGAGCGCTCGCCGACCGGCGCCGGGTCTGGGAACTCGTGCTCATCGAGTTCGGCCTTCTGTCCGCGAGCCTGGTCACCGGCCGGCTGGTGGGTCTGCTCCGCGAGCTCCTCCGCACCCACCTCGGGAACCGCATCAACGAAGCGATCCTGGAGAAGGCGCTCGCGCTGGAACTCCGCCACTTCGAGGACGCGAGTGTCTACGACAAGATGCAGAACGCCCGGCGGGAGGCCTCCACCCGCCCGCTCTCCCTCGTCATGCAGGCATTCACGGTGGCCCAGAACGCGGTGACGCTCGCCGCCCTCTCCGCCCTCCTCTTCCGGCTCTCGCCCTGGAGCGCCGTCGTCATCGTGGTGGCCTCCGTCCCGGCGTTCTTGGCCGAAGCCCGGCTCTCCGCCGAATCCTTTCGGGTGAACACCTGGCGGGCTCCGGAGGGCCGGCGGCTCAACTACCTGGAGTGGATCCTGACGCGGGACAGCCATGTCAAGGAGGTGAAGCTCTTCAATCTCGGCCCGGTGGTGCTCTCCCGCTACCGGGAGCTCTTCCGCAGGTTCTACGAGGAGGACCGGGCCCTCTCGATCCGGCGCCTCGCCTACGGCATCGCTTTCGGGCTTTTCGCGCTCGCCGCTTTCTACGGGATGTACCTCGTGGTCGCCGGACGCGCGGCTCGCGGGGAGATCACGGTCGGAGACATGACCCTCTACCTCGTGGTCTTCCGCCAGGGGCAGTCCGCCTTCCAGGGGATCCTCACCTCGGTCGGGGCGATGTACGAGGACTCGCTCTACATGTCGAACCTCTTCGCCTACCTCGCCATCCCCACCCTCGGGGAGGCGCCGCGCGTCCGTCCGCCCCTCTCCGCACCGACCGGCCAGCCGCTGGAGATCGTCTTCGAGGACGTCTCCTTCCGGTACCCCGGTCGACAGGAGTGGGCCCTCGACCAGGTGAGCCTTCGGCTCGCCCCCGGCGAGAAGCTCGGCCTCGTAGGCGAGAACGGCGCCGGGAAGAGCACGCTCGTGAAGCTCCTCCTCCGGCTCTACGACCCGACAGCCGGGCGGGTCCTCTACGGAGGCGTGGACCTCCGCGACATGGACCCCGGCGACCTCCGGAGGCGGATCGGAGCGGTATTTCAGGACTTCGTGCGCTACCAGTTCACGGCGGCCGAGAACATCGGCCTGGGGAGCCCGCCGCACATGGAGGACCGGACCCGGGTGGAGGAGGCGGCGCGGCGCGCCGGCGCTTTGCCCCTCGTCGAGGCCCTCCCGAACGGGTTCGACACCGTGCTCGGCGGCTGGTTCGAGGCCGGCCACGAGATCTCCGCGGGCCAATGGCAGAAGCTGGCAGTGGCGCGCGCCTTCATGCGGGACGCGGAGGTCCTGGTGCTCGACGAGCCCACCGCCAGCATCGACGCCGAGGCGGAGCACGAGCTCTTCCTGCGCTTTCGGGAGCTCGCCGCCTTCCGGACCGCCATCGTCATCTCGCACCGGTTCTCCACCGTCCGCATCGCCGACCGCATCGCCGTGCTTCACGCCGGGCGCCTGGAGGAGCTCGGGACCCACCGCGAGCTCCTCGACCGCGGCGGGCGCTACGCCCACCTCTTCTCTCTCCAGGCACAGGGGTACGCGGACTAACCCGTCCGGTGTGGCCGCGGGCGCCTCGCCCCCTCGAGGCTGGCCGGACGGCTGCCGGGCCCGCCTGGCTCACGGGCGCGCCGCAGGATCGACAGGGCGGCCCCCAGGTCCTCGGGGACGGGGGCCTCGAGGCGCAGGCGGCGGCCGGTCCTTGGGTGGTCGAAGGCGAGCCTAAAGGCGTGGAGCGCCTGTCGACCCACCGCGGCGGCGGCGAGCCGGGCCGGGTTTTCTTCCGGCAGCCGGGCTTCCCGGCGCACCCCCCCGTAGGTCGCGTCGGCCAGGATGGGATGGCCGGCCTCGGAGAGGTGAACGCGGATCTGGTGCGTCCGTCCGGTCTCGAGCCGGACCTCCGCGAGAGCGGCCGCGGCCTCGAACCTCTCCACCACCTTCCAGCGGGTCACCGCGCGCCGCCCGGCGGCGAGCCGGGACGTGAACCGCATCCGGTCGCGCGGGTGGCGGCCGTATGGAGTGTCTAGGCTTCCCTCGTCGCGGAGGCGGCCGTGACAGAGGGCGAGGTAGGTCTTCTCCACCGTCCGTCCCCGGAACTGTCCCTGGAGCGACTCGAGCGCCGCCTGCGTCCGGGCCACGACCAGGCACCCCGACGTGTCCTTGTCCAGGCGGTGCACGAGGCCGACCCGTTCTCCCGGTCCAGCCCCGAGTCGGTGGAGGAGGGCGTTCACGACCGTGGAGTGGGGGGAGCCGCGCGCCGGGTGCACTACCATCCCCGCCGCCTTGTCGAGTACGAGGAGGTCCGCGTCCTCGTAGAGCACGGAGAGCGGCAGGTCCTGGGCGACGAGGCCCGACGGCTCAGGGTCGGGGAGCGAGAGCTCGATGCGCTCTCCTCCGCGCAGGCGTGTGGACGGCTTCGCCAGCCGCCCGTCCACCTGGACCCGAGCCTCGGCGAGGAGCCTTTTCGCGCGAGAACGGGTGAGGTCGGGCGCCAGGTGCACGAGGGCCACGTCGAGGCGAGTCCCCGCCTCGGCCGGGCTCGCCCGGAGCTCTCGCCGCTGCCCCAGCGCTCCTCCTTCTCGGCCTCGCGGGCGTCGCCCGTCCGGCACCACCCGCGCGAGGCGAGAAGCCCCGCCGAGTCTCTTCCGTGCCGTCCCGCTACCAGATGCGGGATTTCACGTGCCCCTTGGAGCGGAGGATCACGTCCACGATGGCGCGATCGTAGAAATTCGTGTGGGAGAAGAGCGTCGGGGCGACCCGCGAGCGATAGAGCTCGCGCCCCTCCTCCAACTCCTCGTGGAGGGCGTCGAAGAAGTTGTCCTGCTCGATCGAGCGCACGATCCTCTCTTCGTTGTAGAGAGAGACGTCGGAGCAGATCGCTCGAGCGAGTCGTATCGCCTGCTCGGGGGTCTCGATGAGCGGCATAAGCGGATGCTAGCCTCCCACGCCGGAGGGGTCAAAAAACGGACGCGCCGTTTAGCGGTGTTTTCCCGGAGGCTTCTGACTGCCCGCCGCTCTTTCCAGGTACGAGCGAGCCACCTTCTGGCCGTCCAGGCGCAGCTCCCGGGCCATGCTCATGAGGATGCCCCGCAGGTACACCGGAGCCGGCAGCTTGTCGTAACGCTCCATCTCGATGTTGTCGATGTGGTGGCGAGTGATCTTGGTGCGGTCCGCGATCTGCGTCACCGTGAAGCCCCGGCCCTCACGGGCCCGGCGCAGGAGCTCGCCGGTCCAGGGGGCGCCGTCCGGCGGTCCCTGCGGGGGAGCGGCCTCGGCCGCCGCGCTTGCCGGCGCCGCCTCGCCCTGCGCTGGCACCGGGGCCGCCGGCGCGACGGGAGCCGGGGGCGGCGCCGATTCGACCGGGGTCTCGGCCGGGGGCGGCGCCGACCGGACCGGGCGCGGCTCCGCCGCCTCAGGCGGGAGCCGGGAGTCGTAACTTGCCCGGGCCTCTGGCTCGAGGAGGATGGTCCGCGCCTCCTCGATCCGCCGGGAGAGGATCTCCGCGTCGTCGGGAGCGAGGAGCGTGTAGGCGACGAGCGATCCGGCGCCGTACAGGGCCTTGGCCCGCTCGTAGGCGCGCTCCACCTCGGCCGGGGATGCCGACCGGTTGATTTCCAAGAGCTCGTAGTAGGTCTGATCGACGAGGCGCTTCACCGGGGCGCCTCCGCTGCGGCGGCGTCCAGGCTCAAGAGCTGATCCACGATGCGTCCGAGCGCCCTCGCCGCCTGCGACCCCGGGTACTCGAGGAGCAGGGGCCGCCGAGCCCGCACCGTGCGCCAGACGTCGTCCTCGTAGCCGATGGCCCCGACGTAGTCCATGTGGAGCCCGAAGTGGCGCTCGAAGGCCGCGACCACCGCGTTGCCGACCTCCACGTCCTGCTCGGTCCGCGCCTGGTTCACCACCAGCCGGGGACGGAAGGTCTGCATCTGCTGCCGGAGCTGATCCCCCATCTCCGGGTCCCGATCGGCAATGGCTTGGACGATCTCGAGCGGGCTCCTGAAGGTGCCCCCCTCGATGAGCTGGCGGAGGAGCGGCTCCGAGCCAAAGACCGTGGCCACGTTGCGCAGGCGGCGCCAGAAGGCTGCCTTCACGAAGCGGTAGGCGTTCTCCACGGCCGTCGGCTCCGGGACGAGCACGAGGAGCCCGTGGTCGGAGATGAGGAAGAAGTCGAGCGTGTTGAGGTGGGTGCCGGCACCGAGGTCGAGGATGGCGTAGTCCACGTCCATCGACTGCACCTGGCGCAACAGCCGCATCTTCTGGGCGTAGCGCGGATTCGCCACGTCCAGGTGGTCCATGGCGCCGGACACGAGCGAGAGGTTGGGGATGCCCGTGGGAGTCGCCGCCTCCTCGATGTTCTCGAGCCGGCGCTCGATGAACTCCGAGAGCGTGCGTCGCGGCTGACCGATGCCGAGGCAGGTGTGCAGGTTCGCTCCGCCCAGGTCGGCGTCGACGAGGACCACCCGGCGGCCGCGGCGGGCGAGCTCGATCCCGAGGTTCGCCGCGATCATGCTCTTGCCGATGCCGCCCTTGCCTCCGCCGACGGCGAGGACGCGCCGCGCGCGGGTCCCCATGCGCAAGGCCGGCCGCGCTTTCTGGCGCGGGTCCGCGGTGAGCATCCCGGGAATCAGTTTCAGCGTGGCGGACTCGCCCATCTGTTCCCGATGATAGTGCACCGGAGCGCTCCCACCAAGACGAGCGCGGAGGCCCGCTGCGAGTAGGAAATCGCGCACAGCAGGTCCTCCTGTCGGGGGATGCGCTCTCAGTCTTCCAGTTCGACGTTCCAGTACGCCGCGTCCACCTGGCCCAGGAACGGCATCCACTGCCGATAGAAGGCGCGGCGGGCCGCCGTCCGGAACACGGCGCTCCAGCGGGGGCGATAGGGGCTCCGCATGAGCTTCATTCCCGCCTCGTCCGGCGTCCGCCCGCCCTTCCGCAGGTTGCAGGCCACGCAGGAGCAGACGACGTTCTCCCAGGACGTCGTCCCGCCCCGGGACCTCGGTACCACGTGGTCCAGGTTCAGGTCGGAGCGGGGTAGCCGCCTCCCGCAGTACTGGCAAGTGCTGTCGTCCCGCGCGTAGACGTTGAATCGGGAGAAGCGAACCCGGGAGCGCGGCAGGTGGGCGTAGGCGACGAGAACGATGACCCGGGGCACCCGGATGCGCCGGCTGGGGGTCTGGATGGCCTCCTGGTGCGCCGCGGCTGCCACCGCGGCCCAGCTCTCGAAATCGAACAGCTGAAACTGCTCGTCGAGCGCCCGAGCCACCCCCTGGTAGAGGAGGGAGATGGCCCGTCGAACCGAGGTCACGTGTACTGGCTGGTAGACCCGATTCAGCACCAAGACTGAAGTGTCGAGCATCACGCGGGAATCTATCACGGTACCGGCGCGCGCGCAGCGTCGGTCCGCCGCGTCCCGAGATCGTCACCGAGCGCGAGAGTCGGCGTGCAAGGGCTCCGCGGGCGGCGAAGGAAGGCGCTGGGGGAGGCGCACCGGCTCCTCCCCTGCCCGGCCGTAGAGCATCCGGTAGGCGGCGTAGGTCCTGAGGACCCGCTTCACGTACCCGCGCGTCTCCTGGATGGGGATCTCCTCCACGAACTCGTCCACGGGGAGAGCGCCGCGAGACCGCCACCAGCCCCTCGCCGCGGTCTCGCCGGCGTTGTAAGCCGCGATGGCGAGCGTCGCCGAGCCGCCGAAGCGGCGCAGGAGATCGCCGACGTGGATCGCCCCCAGGCGGATGTTCAGGCTCGGGTCCCCGAGCTCGGCCCTCGTCGGCGCGGGGAGCCCGATGCGCCGGGCCGCACGCTCGGCCGTCGGCAGCATGAGCTGCGTGAGCCCCACGGCGCCCGCCGGGGAGACCACCGAGGGGTCGAGTGCGCTCTCCTCGCGCACGATCGCCTGGACGAGGTCGGGCGGCACGGAGGCCGCCTTGGAGGAGCGGAGCACGTCCTCGCGCCAGGCGGGGGGGTAGGCGACCTGCCACACTCGCAACCCGAGGCCGGCCGGCGGTTGCCGGAGGACCTGGCGCCCCTGTGACCGGAGGAGGCCGTGGGCGGACCGCGGGTCTCCGGCGCGGTCGAGGAGCTCGGCGAGGAGGAGGAGCGGCTCGGCGCCGTCCGGTCCGCCCGGGCCGATCGTCCGCCGGTCGACGGCGTTGAGCTCGTCGGCGGCCTCCCTCGGCATCCCTAGTCGGAGGAGGAGGAGCCCGGCGCGGAAGTGGCGATCGTCGGCCATGGGGCCGGGTCGGTAGCGAAACCCCTCCCCGCCCGGGGCCGCCGCCACGCGGTACTCGGCCTGCGGGTCGCCGCGCTCGTCGAGGCGCGCCCGGGCGAGGAGGCCGTAGTAGTCCGCCGGGTAGCGCGCCACGAGGTCGGACCAGATCGCCCGCGCCCCCTTCCGCTCCCCGCGGGCGTCGAGCCACC
>Ga0335079_10010838_pt1 | contig 10388 bp, 7 predicted proteins | sample Lox_Sample_33_FD_206719 | JGI IMG/M metagenome (GOLD analysis project Ga0335079, IMG submission 206719) | Soil microbial communities from Loxahatchee National Wildlife Refuge, Florida, United States - Lox_Sample_3.3 | ecosystem: Environmental > Terrestrial > Soil > Wetlands | place: USA: Florida...
CGCGCGAGCGAGGCGCGCGTCGCGGGCGCCTTCGCGCACGCGGGACTGCGCCAGCGGGCTCGACGCCCCTTCGTTGGCCGCGATGATCGCCTTCACCCGCTGGTCGGCGGTCTCGTCGAGTCGCCGAAACACCTCGGTCGCGAGCGTCGGCCGGCTGGCGGCCACCTGCGGCAGGCGGTCGCCCCGGCGGTCATGGGTATCGACGTCGACCTGCATCGACAGCCCTACCTGCAGCGGGTGCGCGGCGAGCTCGTCGCGGTCGAGCGCGATCCGCACAGGAACGCGCTGCACGATCTTGATCCAGTTGCCGGTCGCGTTCTGCGCGGGCAGGACGGCGAAGGCGGCGCCCGTTCCCGCCCCGAAGCCGGCGATCCTTCCGTGGTAGGTCACCTTCCCGCCGTAGAGGTCCGCGGTGAGGCTGACCGGCTGGCCGAGCCGCATCGTGGCGAGCTGCGCCTCCTTGAAATTGGCATCGACCCAGACTTCGTCGAGCGGCACGATCGCCATCAGCGGCGCGCCCGGGCCGACGCGCTGGCCGAGCTGCACCGCCCGCTTCGCGACGAAACCGGCGACGGGGGCCGGGAGCGTCGTGCGCGCGAACGCGAGATATGCGTTGCGCCAGTGCGCCGCAGCGTTGCGCACGTCGGGGTGGTCCTCGATGGTCGTGCGATCGACCCGGGCGCGATTCGCCACGAGCTGCTGCTCGGCAGCCTGGAGCGCGGACGTCGCGCTGTCGACCGCGTCGCGCGCGTGCTGCAGCTCCTCCTTGGAAATCGCTCCGGAGCCCGCCAGGTGCTCGCGCCGCGCGAGATCCTGGGTGGTGCGATCGAGCTCCGAGCGCCTCATGGCCACGGTCGCTTCGCCCTGACCGGAGGTCGCGTACAGGCCGCGCACCTCGCGCACCGTGCGCGCGAGCTGCGCCTCCGCTTCGTCCAGCGCCACTTTCGCATCCGCCTGGTCGAGCTGCACCAGGGTCTGGCCCGCGGTGACGAATTGCGTGTCGTCGGCGTCGATCGCGACGACCGTGCCGGAAATCTGCGGCGTGATCTGCACGACGTTGCCGCTGACGTAGGCATCGTCGGTCGACTCGCTGTATCGCAGCACGAGCGCCCAGTACGCTCCGTAGGCCGCGCCGGCGAGTACGAACACCGCGGCGGCGATGACCAGCCAGCGCTTGCGCTTCGCTCTCTGGGGCGCGGTTTCAGGGGCGCTCGAAGTGGGGGCGGTTGTTTGCTTGTCTTGAGGCATGACTCTTCCTTCGATGACTGTGGTTCACTCGACAGGCACGATCAGGATCGATGTCGAGGCGACCTGGGCCAGCGTCATGCCGACCTCGGCGGCGAACTCCCTTGCCGATGTTCCCAGTAGAGCCGGCGCCTCGCGGGCGGCCACCAGCTCCACGGCGATCACCGCGGCAAAAGCGATGATCGTCAATAGGATCGGCGCCCACAGGCGACGTATACCGCCACCCACCGACGCGCCGCAACCCGCAAGAAGCGGTTCCCTCGTCACTCTTTTGGTCCCTGGCATCGCGATTCCGTTCAGAGCATTCATTGCGGCGCTCCTTCGCGATGCGCGGGCGCGGCCCGGCGGCGGTAAAGCCACAACGCCAGCGCGATCAACGTTCCACCCGGCAGCACCAGCTCGAGCGCGAAATACGGCCCGATCTCCTTGAGCTGCTCAACCAACCACTGCAACCATGCCTTCATCGCTACGCTTTCCCTTCTTCCTCTTATCGTTTTGGACCTTTCTCTGCCCGGGCTGTCGATGCCTAGGCAACAATTAACACAAAATTTTTTCAGTCGTTCGCGATCATTCGCTCCAGCAATTCCTCGAGTTGCCTCACCTCGCCCGCGGTGAAGCCTCGCAGTCGCTCGTTGAGCACGCGCGCGGCGCACTCGGTGAGCTTCGGGTAGACCGCGGCCCCCGCCTCGGTCAGGGCCAGCCGCATTACCCGTCGGTCCTCCGCGCACGGGACTCGCCGCACAAGCCCCTTCTTTTCCAGCCGGTCGAGCATTCGAGTCATCGCCCCGGGGTCGTACGAGACGCTGCGGCACAGGCCCGACGCGGAGTTCACGCCGTTCGCCAGGTTGAGGATGATCACGTATTGTGCCGCGGTGATGCCCAGAGGCTCGAGCTCGGATTCGAGCGCTTCGAACAGCTTCATCTTCACTCGCCCGAGGAGCCCGCCCACGCTCCGCTTGGGATCGTAGGCCTTGGCGTCGTAGATTTCGACGCGTTCCGGCATTGCGACGGTTTCGTCCACTCTTGTATTATATTGCCTAAGCAGTAATTGTCAAGGCCTGCTTAGGGACTAATTCCGCAAGCGATTGTTTCATATTATCTTCTCCAGATAGCCTCGCGCCGGAGCCAACGGGAGCTCCGGGCCAATCGGGTGAGGACACGAGCCGCCCCGGCTGCGCCAGAGCGCTCGTCCCCGAGTCGGTTCGATCGCTCGGCCCCGCGGCTGTGATCGACAAAACGGGGCCGCAATGCCGCATGGCACGCTTGGTGCTTCGATACGCTCCGAAGACGACAAAGGCAAACCCGTCGAAAGGCGGCGACGTAAAGCTTCCGGTCTAAGGGACACCGAGGGACTCGTCCTACGATAGCGGGGCTGCCGAATATGCCGGCCAGCGGCCGGGTGCGCTGCAGCACCCGTCGCAGGTTGCATCGTCGCGCCATTCCTTCCGAGCGGGCTTCCTTTTCGTCGCGAATCGCCGCAGAACGGCGGTGTTTCGCAACTTGGCATCGGAGATCGGAGATGCGATCGAGCGCTGGTGGCTGCCTTGAAGCCCGCGAACGCCGCGGCTGCGCGCGGGCTCGCGGCATCGCGCCTTCGCCCTCGTCGCGACAACCATGACCCGCATCGCCCGCCTCGTCGAGCGGCTCTCGCTGCGGCAGCGCTTTCTCGTCGGGCCGCTGCTGGGGCTCGCGCTCCTTAGCGCGCTGGCGGTCGCCTTCAGCTACGAGCTCCAGCACGCGACCAGGCTGCTCAAGCGCCTCGACGGCGGCGACGTGGCCGCCTACGACCGCTATTCGGAGGTCTTCGTCAAGCTGTCCGACCAGCACATGGCCCTGCTCGACCTGCTGCATGGCGCACAGCGCGTCGACGAGGAGCTCTATGACGCTGAAAAGCAGCGCCTCGACCGGATCTACCAGGCGGTGAGCGACCTGGAGCGCACGCTGCCCGCAGTGGCGGCCGCGCCCGAAGCCACGGAGCGGCTTGCCGCCCGCCGCCGGTCGCTCCTGCTGAGCACGGTCGAATATCGCAACGCCGCGAGCTCGGCGGTCACCATGACTGCGATCAGCCTCTCGCTGCGCCGGGAGCAGATCGCGAGGCTCAACGAGACCTTCGCGGCGATGGAGCACGCCTTCGCGGGCTTCCTTCAGGCGGAGCGCGTGGAGCTGCGCTCCGAAGTCTCCGCGCAGATCGGCTACGGCGAAGCGAGCGGCGCCGTGATCATGATCGGCGGGGTGTCGGCGGCGCTGCTTCTGGTCGCGCTGGCCCTCGGGCTGGCCAAGCTCCTTTCGCGCTCGCTCGAGACGCAGATCGAGGCGCTCACCGAGCTCGGCGCGCGCGCCGGCACCCGCGTCCCGATCGAGGGCAGCAACGAGATCGAGCGGATCGCCCACGCGATCGCCGCCTTCCGCCAGTCGTTGCTCCGCCTTCAGGACAGCGAGCGGGCGCTCAGCACGAGCAACGCCTCGCTCACCGAGGCGCTGCAGGAGGTGCGGCAGGCGCAGACGCAGCTCGAGCAGCGCGTCAACGCCCGGACGCGCGAGCTGCGCGCGGCGAACGAGGAGCTCTCCTCCGAGGTCGTGCAGCGGCGCGAGGCCGAGCGGCACCTGCGCATCTACGCCGAGGTGATCCGCCGCACCGGCGAGGCGGTCGCCATCACCGACGACTCGGGCACGCTCATCGAGGTCAACCCCGCCTATGAGGACGCGCTGGGCCGCCCGCGCGAGGAGCTGATCGGGACTCGCCTCTACCCGATCGAGCCCGGCGGCGAAAACGAAGCGCTCCATCGGGAGCTGTGGCGCGCGGTCGAGGCCAACGGCCACTGGACGGGCGAGGTGCTCGGCTGCCGCGGCAACGGCGAGACCTTCCCCTCCTGGGTGCTGATCAACACGCTGCGCGACGACTCCGGCACGCCGACGCACTACGTGTGCGTGTCGCGGGATATCACCGCGCTCAAGCGCAGCGAGGAGCAGCTCCAGCGTCTCGCGTTCTACGACGGGCTGACCCGCCTGCCGAACCGGGCGCTGTTCAACGATCGGCTGCGCGTCGCGCTGGCGGGCGCCGAGCGGCAGCGCGACCTGATCGCGGTCATGTATCTCGACCTCGACGGCTTCAAGGAGGTGAACGACACGCTCGGCCACGCCGCCGGCGACGGCGTGCTGATAGAGATCGGCGAGCGGATCGGGCGCTGCATCCGCGCGTCGGATACGCTGGCGCGAACGGGCGGCGACGAGTTCACGATCCTGCTCGCCCGCGCGGGCTCGACCTCCGACGTCACGCTCATCGCCGAGCGCATCGTCGAGGCCGTCGCGATGCCGATTCAGGCGGGCGGCCAGACGGTCAAGGTGGGCACCAGCATCGGCATCAGCTTCTATCCGAACGACGGCGTCGACGCCGAGACGCTGCAGATGAAGGCCGACCTCGCCATGTACAAGGCGAAGAAGGCGGGCCGCGGGCAGTACCGCGTGTTCGAAGGCGAGAGTGCCGCGCGAGGCAAGGAGCGCTTCTCGCTCACCGCCGAGCTGGAGGCGGCGATCGCGGGCGACCAGTTCGTCGTCTTCTATCAGCCGATCGTCAACGCCAGCAGCGGCCGCGTCGAGCGAGCGGAGGCGCTGCTGCGCTGGCGCAAGCCGGGCCACGGCCTCACGCTGCCCGAAACGTTTCTCCCTCACGCCGAACAGTGCGGCCTCGTTCGCAAGATCGACGCCTGGGTTCTCGAGCGCGCATGCAGCGACGCGCGCAAGTGGCTCGGCGAGAATTGCGGCCCGAGCCTGTGCGTGAATCTCTCGGCGGTCTCGCTGCAACAGCCGAACGTAGTAAAGACGGTCGCCGGAGTGCTCGAGCGAACCGGGCTCGCGCCGCGGCTGCTGACGCTCGAAGTGACCGAGAGCGCGCTGCTGCGCGATCCGCATGCTGCGCGCGACACGCTCGAGGCCATCGACGCGCTGGGCGTGGGCCTGGCCCTCGACGACTTCGGAACGGGCCATTCCTCGCTGAGCTATCTCGCGCGGTTCCCGCTCGACTGTATCAAGCTCGATCTCGCCCTGGTCGACGGCATCGGCAAGGACGCGGCCAGCGAGCAGTTGATCCGGACGCTGCTCGCGCTCGCCGAGAGGCTCAAGCTGCGCATCGTCGCCGAGGGCGTGGAGCACGAGGATCAGCAGCAATTCCTTTCCGCGCTCGGCTGCGAGCTCATGCAGGGCTATCGCTTCGTGCGGCCGATGCCGGGCGACATGCTCCCCGACTGGCTCGCTTCGAACGGGCAATCCTGGCTGCTCAAGACCAAGCGCTCGCAGGGCTCCGGGGCGAACGGCGCCCGCGGTCCCTAGCCATGCGCGTCAGCCCGGCCTGCCGTCGAGTCGTGGCCCGGTGAGCGCGCGCCAATACCGCACGGCGTAGATCGCGTACGCCGCGCACCAGAGCACGGCCGCCAGCTCGACCGTGGCGGCATAGCGAACGGGAAGCGCCAGCGGACCGAACACGCGAACCGCCGCGGCAGCCAGCACGAGCACGAAGCACGCGACCTCGAAGCCATCGGCGCGCAGGTCCCGGCCCGTGTGCCCACGTGCGGTGCGCGTCATCATGCCGAGGGTGAGCGCGCCGATGGCGCCCAGGGTCAGCGCATGCGTCGGCAGCGACGCCGGAACAAGCCCCGCTTCGGCCGGCGCGCGCAGCGCGAGGTGCACGGGGATCCACGCGTAGCCCGCGTGCAGGATCCAGACGAGCGGCGCGCGGCGGCTGCGCCCGGGCGCCCAGAGCGCCAGCCTCGCGGCGTGCGCAAGGGCCGCGACGGCGAGCAAGGCAACGAGCGCGGTTCCCTCGAGCCCCAGCGCGTCGGCCGCGAGCACGGCCAGCGTTGCGCCGAGGACCAGCTTCTCGAGGCTCGGCAGCCTTCGGGCGTTCGCGCCGGGCACGGCGTTGTTCGTGAACATGGGGACGACGCGTCCGGCCATGACGGTCATCACGAACAGCACGACGTCGAGCGCGATGCGGATCCCCAGCCACCCGGGGAGATCGAGCACGGCGAGCTGCACGAGGTGCACCGCGAGCACCGCGCAGGCGAGGACGACGATCAGTGCGATGAAGAAATAGTTGCGCCGGTTGCCGGCGCGGACCAGGGGCACGCCGATGCCGGCGGCGACGGCGAGCGGGAATGCTGTGTTGGCGACCGCCGAAGCCCAGCCCAGCGGCGTCACGACGAGGATCCTGCCGGCGATCCACAGCAGGGCGATCAGCGCGAGCAACGCTCCGGTGGGAGTCGGTCGGCCGGTCCAGTTGCGAACGGCGGTGAAGAGGAAGCCGGTGACGACCGCCATCGTGAAGCCGAAGAGCATCTCGTGCGCGTGCCAAAGCGGCCCGGGCAGATACGGCGCGCGCAGCCAGCCGGCGTACTGCGCGGTCCACAGCGCGATCGAGAGCGCCGCAAAGATGCTCGCGAGCAGGTAGAAGGGCCGGAAGCCCAGGCGCAGGAGCGCGAGGCCGCCGGCGCCTGCCTTGGGTTCCGGCGCACGGCGCCCGAGCGGCATCGGCGCAGCGACCTTCGAGGCGCCGGAAGCGAGCGTCACCGCAGGACGCGAATCACTGCGAGATGCAGCCCCGGAAGCGCGACGCGGCGCTCGAGCTCCGCTGCGGCGGCCTCCGGCGCCTGGACGCGCGCATCGAGAGCGAACGAGAACGCGGGCGGCGCGACCGAGGCCTGCACCGTCCCCCGGCGGACGCCTCTGACGCGCTCCGCGGTGCGGCGGATGCGCTCGCTCGCGCGCTGCGCGTCGACGGGGCCGTCGATCTCCCCGAACACGACCAGCTCGCCCCGCGCCGCCGCGCCGGTCACGATCGCGTGATCGTAGGTGGCGGCCACCTTGTCCTCGATGCAGGCGCCGCAGGCGAGCGCCAGGCCCGACACTGCGGCGAGCGCGACCGCGACGATGCCTTTCTGCAAGCGAATCATCGCGTCCTCCCGGTTCACTTCTTCTTCGCCGCTTCGGGGAGCGTCGCCCCGGGCGGCGAGCCGGACAGCGTCTGGTTCGGCGCGAGCGCCGTGCCGGGCGCGGCAGGCTGCGGCTGCTCCTTGCCCTGCGGCCTCAGGTTCGCATCGACCCACTTGAAGTATGCGACGAACTCGCGCATCTCCTCGTCGGAGAGGTTCTGGTTCGGCATCGGCAGCTTGTACTTCTCGAGCATGGCCTTCGCATCCGCGTCCGTCTGCAGCATCTTTTCGGGCGACTTGAGCCACTTGCCGAGCCAGGCGTCGTTGCGGCGCTTGGTCACACCGTAGAGATCCGGGCCGAGCTTGTCGCCCCCCGCGATCGAATGGCAGGCGAGGCACTTCGACTCGAACGAGAGTTTGCCCTTGACCGCTGCCGGGTCGGCGGGCGCCGAGGTGGCCGGGATGTTGTGATGCTCGGTGTCGCTCACGCCCTGCGTCCCCGCGACGATCACACCGATCGCACCCTGCGAGGCGTTGGCGAAATGGTGATCGACCATGACGTAGTTGCCCGCCTCGGGGATCACGAACTCCACGATCGCGCTGTTCGAAGAGCCGAGCAGCACCGTCTGCGCTCCGCGAAGCTGGTTGTCGGGATTGCCCTCCAGCCAGACCCGGTCGAAGATCGTGCCGACCACGTGGAAGCTCGAAGTGTTCGACGGGCCGATGTTGAGGACGAACAGACGGACGCGCTCCCCGGGCTTCGCCGGCAGGGGCTTGTCGACGAAGCCGTTATAGCGGCCGTTGAAGACCGTGTAGGTCGGCGCCTTGCTGCGCACGCGGTCGCCGTCGAGCACGTACAGCGGCACGCCGTCGATCTTGCGCTTCTGCGGATCGAGCCTGGTGTAGAACTCGCTCTGGACGACCGCGTACTCCCGGTCGACCTTGGTCGGATAGCCGCCGCGGGGCTCGACGATCACCATCCCGTACATCCCCGAAGCGATGTGCTCCAGCACCATCGGCGTGCCGCAGTGGTACATATACACGCCGGGATAGTTGGGCGTGAACTCGAAGCTGATCGTCTGGCCCGGCGCGATCGACCGGTACTTGTCGGTGGGCGAGACCATCGCGGCGTGGAAGTCCATCGAGTGCATCATCGGCGCGGCGATGACCTGCAGGCCGGGCGCGTGCTCGTCGCTGCGATTGGTCATCGAGAACTTGACCCGGTCTCCGACCCGCACGCGGACCACCGGCCCGGGCACTTGGTCGCCGAAGGTCCAGGCGCTGAACTTCACGCCCGGCGCGATTTCGATCACCTTGTGCGTCGTGTCGAGCCGGATCTCCTTCACTGCACCGGGCGCGAGGGGCTTGACGGCGGCGTCCATGCTGAGCGCGTCGCCCGCCGCGAAGGGCCCGGTATGCCGCTCCATGCTGAGCGTCGCGGGCCCCGGCTTGAAATCCATCTTCGCGATGTCGTAGGGGTCGGCGGCCGCGACGGCGGCTGCCTTGTCCAGCGGCGGCGCCGAGGCCTTGGGCGCTTCGGCGGCCTTGTCGCAGCCGGCGAGCAGGAGCGCCGCGGCGATGGCCGCCGCGGCCGGGATGCCGCGCGCTCCAATGCGCGCTGCTGAGCGTTTTTCGTTCGCGTTCACAGCCTTCTCCCTTCTTCGCTTGCCTGAATTCCTGAATTCGAGAGCGTCGTTGCGCTTTCGCGCCGAGGAGCGTCAACCGCAGGCCCCCGTGTGGCCGCAGGATGTGCAGAAGTCGCAACCGTCCATGCGGATCATCGTCTTGTTGCCGCATTCGGGACATTTCCTGCCGGCGAGCAGCTTGAGCTCCGTGGCCGCCTTCTGCTCGGCTTCGGGCACCGACAGGATGCCGACGTGCGCGACCGGGTAGCCGTCTTCCGTGAGGATGCCGAGCATCGCGTAGCGGTGGATCATGAGCCGCGCCAGGTAGGCGATGGTCGACGGCCAGGTCTGCGCCTTGGCCGATCCGGGAATGCGCGCCATGAACGAGCCGTTGGGTTCGCCGTAGTTGAGAAGCTTCCTGAGCTTCATGCCGATCCATGCCGGGTCGTACACCCGCATGTCGAGCGATAACGCCTTGCACAAGCCGTCGAGCACGCGCGGGTACTCGCCGGAGAGCCACATCGAGTAGGGACGGCGCTGGCCGTCCGGCATCACCAGCTCCTTCAGGAACAGCACGAAGTCGTCGCCGGTGCTGTGATTGACGACATCGACGGTCCAGGACAGGGTCCCGTCCGGCCCCGCTTTCGGCTCCTTCAGGCCGATCAGCGCGTCCATCACCGGGGTGGCGCCCGCGCGGCCGGCGTCGAACGCGCCGAGCTCGGTGCAGCGATAGCGCACGAGCTTCGCGAATCCCGAAACGAGGCTCGGCACGCGCAGCTTCCCGCCGTTCGGCGGCATCGCCATGTCGAAGGCATCGTCGCCGCTCGCCTTCTCCAGCGCGGAGAGCTTCATATCGAGCCAGCGGCGGTCTTCCGCGCGCATGTCCATCGACAGCGTCTTGGCGATCGCGCCCAGGCCTCGCGGCTGCTCGCCGCCGTTGACCCAGACCTCGAAGGGGTAGGCCTGACCGCCGTCGATGTGGCCGACGAACACCGCGAAGTCGCCGAGCGGATGGCGCACCGCGTAGGTCCAGGACGGGTTGCCGTTCGGAAGCTCCGGGCGGCCGGGCCAGCGCAGGCTCGCGAGCGGCGGCCGCGGCGCCTTGTCGAGGCGGATGCGCCGGTCGGGATCGGTGACGAAATCCGCAGGCGCGACCGACTGCGGCGAGACTTCGAGCACCGAGCCGACGACGCTGTTGGGGCGATACGTGGTCAGCCCCTTGAGACCGCTCTTCCACGCTTCGAGGTACAGGTCCTCGAACTCCGCGAACGGATAGTCTTCCGGCACGTTGACCGTCTTGCTGATCGCCGTGTCGACGAAGGGCTGCACCGCGGCGCTCATGCGCATGTGGTCGAGAGCGCTCATCTCCAGCGCGGTCACGAAGTATGCGGGGAGCGTCGCGCAGCGCCGTCCTCCGACGTCCTCCCAGACGCTGCCCGGCGCGCGGTCGGATGCCGCGGCCGCGGGCAGGACGCTGACGCCGTCGTCGATCCCGCGGAGGTGCTTGAAGAGCCGATAGGCGTGATCCTCGACGCGATACTCGCGCCGCGATTCGTCGGCCATGCGCTTCTTGCGGGTGTAGGTCCAGCTGAAC
>Ga0335079_10010840_pt1 | contig 10388 bp, 10 predicted proteins | sample Lox_Sample_33_FD_206719 | JGI IMG/M metagenome (GOLD analysis project Ga0335079, IMG submission 206719) | Soil microbial communities from Loxahatchee National Wildlife Refuge, Florida, United States - Lox_Sample_3.3 | ecosystem: Environmental > Terrestrial > Soil > Wetlands | place: USA...
GTTGAAATTGAATGTCGAAGGAGAGAAGATTTTTTTCTCAGGTGATCGGAAAGCCGCCGTCCGATTTACATTGTTCCTGTTTTTCGGGTAATTGCAGATGTAAACGAAGTGTCGCTTTCAAGAAGAGCAAAGTCGGGATTGAGAACCTCTGAGAAACTGAAATCACGGTTCAACGCAGTCCGTAAGGTCCCAACAGCAAGGGCGACCTTTTTCTGAATCGCATACATGTTGGCTTGCCGAAAGAGGATCTCTGTGGAATTCGGAGCAAGAGACGAAGCCCTGTTCATTTCTGCTTCCCCGTCATCAGCTTTGCCCTCCCGTGAGAGGAAAAGAGCGAGGTAGGCATGGGCATCAGCATCACCGGGGTTTTTGTCCAGATAGTCCGAGAGCAAGGATCGTCCCCGTTCAGACCAGTCTTTGAAATCACTGATACTAGGCTTCATTTGATAAGCCCTGCTAATCCAGTAATATGCGCGGAAATCGCTCGGATATTCTCTCAACGTTCTTTGATAGTACTCGATGGGGTCCGTGTAGTCGTCCTGAGCGCTCCAGGCATTCAGCAGATATCGTGCCGTGATCAGTGAATCTGAAAGCCCCAGAACGATTGCCTGCTTGAACGCCGCCACGGCTTCGGAATACGATCCCTTGAGTTGTTGCGCGATACCAAGCACGACCTGCACGTGCGGATCTTCCGGAAGAATTTTCGCCGCGTGCGACGCTTCGCGAACGGCACGTTCGTAGTCCCCGTTAAGGATGGCGAGCTGCGCAAGATCGCCAAAGCATGCAGCATTCTCGGGTTGCAGAGATAGACTGCTCCGGATGTTGGCATCAACGTTGTCAAAGTGACCGGTCATGAAATTGATTTCAGCCAAATCTTGATAGCAAACAGGATCGTCCTGATTCAATCTCAGCCCTCGTTGTGCGAAATCGTAAGCTTCACGAAGCAAAGTCTCATCGTGATAGTCCTGAATGTTGCATTTGATGATCCGAAGTTGTGCCATCCTGGAAAAAGGGGAACCGAACGTTGAGTCGGAAGCGGTCGATTCCTTAAACTCGCGGTCTGCCTGATCCATGGCATAGAGGGAATAAGTGCTCATCAGGTAGAGGCCGTTCAGATAATGTTCGTACGCCGATGGGCTGGATGTGCGCATTGGAATCGTTGGCGCGGATTCCTCCATTCCAGTCTGTTCCAAAATCGCTCCCACGACACTTTGTCGCGTACGGCTGAGGGTGAGATAGTCGGCGTCGAATTTCCTGGACATCACATCGATCTTTTGTTCATTGTCGAAGAGCCGGAGAGCAAATGAAAATCCCCGCTCGGTTTTTGTCAGTGAACCGTGAAGAATGTATCGCACCTGCAAATCGTTCGCGATCTTCTGATAATCCGCTGTGCGGGAATTCATCCCTGAAGGAGCCACGACCTGCACCCGCTCGATGCGCGCGAGATCCTCGCTGAGAAGTCTCGGGATAACAACCCGCAAAGGCTCTGCTCCCGGATCCCCCTGAGTCGAGTTGAACGGCAGGATTGTAATAGAAACCGAGACCGGAAAGAACGTTTTTTTCAAATGGGGGTAAGCCAGGTACGCGCCGACAACCACGATGAGGCCGAGAACAGACCAAACAATGGGTTTTCGGTTAGCCTGTAGCGGAGCTTCCTGCTGACGCTGGTGACGTGCCCTCGTCTGTTCACGTTCGAGTTGACGTTCCTGGTTTTGAGCGATGAGCTCCTCTCGCTGTTTCTCCTCTTCGAGATACGCTTGTTGACGCTCGTGCTCCAATTTGGAGGCTTCGGCACGCCGCAGCTTTTCTTCGATTCGCTCTCCGGCCGTGAAACCTGGCTCCAAGGTATAGATCTTCTGCAATATCTCCCTGGCTTCGGGGAGTTCTTCCTTCTCAATGTGCTCTTCCACGCTCCGGGTGAGCTGCTCGACCTGACGGTCCTTCTCTTCACGGGCCTTTCGCTCCTGATCGAGCCGCAGTTGACGCTCTTCCTCTGTCTTTCGGTAACGTTCTTCTTCTATTTGAAGCTGAAGTTGTTGTGCTCCAACGTGGAGAGGGTACAGCTGGAAGATCTTCTTTATTTCCCCCTCGGCAAGATCAAACTTGCCATCGCGTAAGTACGCCCCCGCCTGCTCATAATGCTCGTGGACTTGTTTCTCCTTCTCATCCTCCTCTTTCTTCCTTTCAACGGCAGCGTGGTAACTGGGGTCGATCTTCGCTATTTCGTTTATTATTTTTTCTGCTTCACTGATGTTCCCTTCATTGTAAAGCTGTTCTGCCTTCTTGTACAGCGCTTCGACTTTGCTCGCAGTATCCTGAATAATCGGAACCGGGGTGCTACCGCGTTTTTTTGCTGCTTCAACGGAACGGGCCTCCTCGGGCTCCGACTCTTCGGCGTCCTCGACAGGCTTCTGAGCAAGGGCCTGTTCCGCCGTTGTCGAAGGCTTCGAAAGTTCCGGGATGGAATCAATCAGTACTTCATACACTTCGACCGGGTCAGGGATATTCTTGAGCCGCATTTCTCCCATCCGATAGACTTTGACGTCCATCTTGTTCTTGACTTGATTGTACATATCAGCTGAGATACAAATGCGGGCTGGTTCGGTGATTGCTTCGATGCGGGATGCGATGTTGACACCATCGCCGTACATATCGTCACCCGTTATCATAACGTCGCCCAGATGGATCCCGATACGGATTTCGATTTTGTCGAATTCTCCCTTTCCTTTATTGAACGTCCAGAACCGTTTCTGGGCGTCAATGGCAGCTTTCACGGCGTTGACAGCGCTGGCAAAGTCCACCATGAAAGAGTCGCCGATCGACTTGACGACTTTCCCATCGTATTTGGAGGCGATGACTCGCATGAGCGCATCATGGGTCTTCAGAAGTTCGAAGGCCGCAGCTTCATTCTGGGCCATCTTCTTTGAGAAGCCCTTGATGTCTGTAAACATCACGGCGGCAAGTTTTCTGCTGCCAGCCTCTTTCGACAACGCCATGAGAAAATTACCTGACTGAGATGAACCGGTGCTTTTGTTAGCGAATCCGGTCGAAATTTAGATAAATGTCGAAGCAGAAACAAGGTGCCAACAATCGTCCCGAAAGATGTTGCGTTGAATCACAACGAGTCAGTTTCTTGCCTTTCGGAGTTTCGATCGGTATATTGCGCGGCGCTGTTAACCGCTGACGCCATTAGAAAGGATTTATCAATGGAAAACACGATTCTCTCATTTCTTGAGTCAAACAAGGACCGTTATCTCACCGAAGTCAAAGAGTTTCTTTCGATTCAAAGTGTCAGTTCCCAAAGCATTCACAATACTGACATGCGCCGCTGCGCAGAATGGACGGCGGCTCAGATGCGGACCATCGGGTTAAGTAACGTCCGTATTATGGATACCGCGGGACATCCGGTTGTTTACGGCGAATGGCTCGGAACACCGGGGAAACCGACAATTCTCCTCTATGGTCACTACGATGTCCAACCCGTCGATCCGCTTAACCTATGGACATCTCCTCCGTTCGAAGCAACAGTCCGGGACGGCAATCTCTTTGCGCGCGGCTCCTCCGATGACAAAGGACAGGTCTTCATTCATCTCAAGGCAGTGGAGTCGTACATGAAGAGTGTGGGGAGCCTGCCGGTCAACATCAAAATGTTGATAGAGGGGGAGGAGGAGGTCGGAAGTGCCAACCTGGATAATTTCGTACTCGAACACAAGGAGTTGCTGAAGGCCGATCTGGTTGTCATCTCGGATTCGTCGATGTTTGCGAAAGGAGTGCCCTCTGTTTGTTATGGGCTGCGCGGCCTGGCGTATATGGAAGTCGAGGTCACCGGGCCGAATTCGGACCTGCATTCCGGCTCGTTTGGGGGTTCAGTGCACAATCCGATTCAGGCGCTCAGCGAGATGATCGCTTCCCTTCACGATAAAAACGGAAAAATCACAATCAAAGGATTTTACGACGACGTTCGCACGTTGACAAAAGCTGAGCGCAATGCCTATAAGAAACTTCCGTGGAGTGACAAGCAGTATGCGAAGCAACTTGGGCTGAAACAGCTCTACGGCGAGAAAGGATTCACGTCACTCGAACGTCTGTGGGCGCGCCCGACGCTGGAGTGCAACGGAATCTGGGGCGGGTATACGGGTGAGGGTGCCAAGACGGTCCTACCCGCGAAAGCATTTGCAAAAATCTCCATGAGATTGGTGCCCGACCAAACCTCTTCAAGAGCTGAAAAGTTGTTCGAGCAGCACCTGAAAAGAATTGCGCCGAAAACGGTAACCGTGAAAATCAAGGCTTTGCACGGTGGTGAGCCGGCTATCACGCCAATCGATAGCCCGGGCGTACAAGCAGCCGTCGTAGCACTGGAAAAGGGATTCGGCAAAAAACCCCTCTATCAGCGCGAGGGAGGATCGATCCCGATCGTCGTCCAATTCAAGAAAATTCTTGGCTTGGACACTGTCTTGCTCGGATTCGGACTCCCTGACGAAAATGCCCATGCGCCAAACGAATTCATCAATCTTGACAACTTCTTCGGAGGTATGCGGACCTGCGTTCATTTCTATGATGAATTGCCCGAATACTGGCAGAGATCAGGAAAGAGCAGAGCCAAGTAGCGAACACCCGTCCACTTGAATGCTGACCAAAAGCCCCGCAGAAAACTGTGGGGCTTTCTTCTCATTGTGCTGTTTCGTACTTTCAAAGCGTTCCCAATCCTGAAAAGACAATGGTTTCTGCCGAGTTTCTTTCCAAAATACCAATCTTTGAAAATCTATCGCCTGCCGATCACGATACGCTTGTTGGGCTTTGGCATAAACGCGAGTTGAAAGAGGGTGAAATCCTTTTTCACATCGGTGATAAAGGGGACGCTATGTATGTCATCCAGAGCGGCATTGTCGACATAAGGGTCCCGCTCCAGGGCCCCAAGAAGGAAATGACGGTGTCGGTCCTGCACGAAGGGGAATTTTTCGGCGAGCTGTCGATCATCGATGGGCTGCCAAGAACGGCCACGGCTATTGCGGCCGAAACGACCGATCTCCTTGAAATGAAGCGGGGCGAATTCATCAAGTTTCTCATGGACCGGCCGGAAGTGGCGATTTCCATGGTTAGCGTTATCGGCAAACGCCTGCGCGACACGAATGAGCTCGTTCAATCTCTCGCTTCGAAAAATGTCAACGAGGAGATGGATGAACAACTTAGCTTCGGGGATCGTCTGGCGGATAAAATTGCTGAGTTTGGAGGAAGCTGGGCATTCATCGTTTTGTTCTTTGTGTTTCTTGTGGCGTGGGTTGGCCTTAATACAGTCCAACTCTGGTTTAGACCTTTCGATGAGTATCCGTTCATTTTTCTCAATCTCATGCTCTCGTGTCTGGGTGCAATTCAAGCTCCGGTGATCATGATGAGCCAAAACCGAGCCCAGAAAAAGGACCGTCTGCGTGCCGAACTGGACTATCAGGTCAACCTCAAATCCGAATTGATGCTGCAACAGCTCCACGCCAAGATCGATGAATTGCGTGCCACAGACCTCCACCATATGAATGAAACAATCCAGACTCATTTGGCGAATTCCCCACAAAGGTCGGGGAATCCTGTTGACTCTGCGAGGTAGGAATCGAAGTCCTGAGCTTCGATGAAGATCTATACCAAAACTGGCGACAACGGCAAGACCTCCCTTTTCGGAGGCCAACGTGTTTCAAAAGATGCCCAACGGATAGAAGCATACGGGTGTGTGGATGAGTTGAATTCCCACATCGGCGTCGTGCGCTCTCTCAAACCGCCTCATGAAATTGAACGCATTCTGGACCGGGTTCAACGTGAATTGTTTGTTCTGGGAACAGACCTTGCAACACCAGTCACCAGGCCGCCGCAGAAGATCGATCGCATCGAGACTCGACACATAGAGCAGCTTGAAAAAGACATTGACCGTTTGGATTCCGCTCTCGACTCCCTTCAACAATTCATTCTCCCCGGCGGCTCGCACGTTTCTGCGGAACTGCACGTCGCCCGGACGGTCTGCCGGCGCGCCGAACGACGCATTGTTCAGCTCTCGAAAAACGGCGGGACCGGAACAACGCCGGTTGTATACACGAACAGGCTCTCGGACCTCCTTTTTGTCGCGGCCCGCTTTGTGAACAAGAAGGAAGGTGCCGAAGATACGAAATGGGAATCGAACAGGAAAAGATAGAACCGCGACGCGACCTGCCCGGGTCGTACTCCAAGATTTGGAGCCTTGACCTCTCAAAGGACCCAAAAGCTGCGATTCTTCTCAATGTTGCTGCGTTTCCCCTGTTTTTCCTGTTCGGATGGATCTTCTTAGAAGTCGCTTCGCACTTGAAACCTGGGTTCATGAGCAGATTCCATTTCGGATTGTTGACAGCGCAACCGGTTGGATTCTTCCTGATCGTTCTTGCTGTCATTATCGGCGTGATGGTCTTCCACGAAGCCATCCACGGTGCCTTCTTCTGGATATTCACGGGTTCCAAACCCGTATTTGGATTAAAACTCCTGTTCGCGTACGCAGGTGCGCCGGAGTGGTATATTCCGCGCAATCAGTATGCTTTCATAGGAATCGCGCCGTTCGTGGTTATCACGCTCTTGGGATTTCTTGTGATCCTGGTTGCGTCGGACCCAGCCGGACAGCTGGCACTTTTTGGGATTACGATGAATGCCTCCGGGGCCGTCGGGGATTTCTACGTCAGCGGAAAGGTCACGAGTCAATCCCGTGAGACACTCGTTCAGGACACGGGTGTAGGATTCACGATGTTCGCAAAGCTCGATTCTATCATTGAAATGAGGGGGAGCAAACGGGAAGGAGGTATCGACGATGAGCGATGAAATGCTGGATGATGAGTTGAGCCAGATGTATGAAGAAGAGTCCAGGACGCGCAAGATCCTGGATTCCAGCACGTTGCACAAACCGATCAAGCATCTCCGTGCCAAAAAACCCGTAGCAATGAGTTCGTCGGACACCGTCGCTAAAGCAGTCGATGTGATGAGAAAAAAGAAAATAGGTTGCGTCCTCATTACAGAAAAGGGGAAGCTATCCGGTATTTTCACGGAACGCGATGTCCTGATGAAAGCAACAGGATCAAAGGACTATGCAACGATGAAGCTTGCAGAAGTCATGACACCCCGAGTCGATGCGTTTCAGCCAGATGATAGCATTGCGTTCGTTCTCAACGCAATGCACGTTGGGGGCTATCGCCATGTCCCGGTTGTTGATCACGAAGGCCGACCGATTGCGGTTATCTCCGTGAAGGATATCATCGCGTTCATTCTCGAACACTTTGCGGAAGACGTGCTCAATCTGCCTCCCTCGCCGATCAGGAAAACGGAACAACGTGAAGGAGCATAAGAATCTGCTTGCCTATGTGGCGATTTCTTGACAAAAGAGGAAAGACTCTTTATATTAATCGACGTTGATTGGCGGAAGTTTTTCACGCGTCCTGATTGATTCTGAATCTGATGCTCACTGAATTTGGCAAAGTTCTTATCTTCTTTATCATAGGCGCGGCGTTTGTTGCTGCCGGCCTCATCACAGCCTGGTTGCTCCGTCCTCATCGCCCGTATCCCCAGAAACTCTCCACCTATGAATGCGGTGAAGAGCCGGTTGGCAGTGCGTGGGTGAGATTCAACGTGCGTTTCTACGTCATTGCGCTCGTCTTTCTCATATTCGATGTTGAGGTTGTTTTTCTCTTTCCGTGGGCCCTGGTTTATAGACAACTAGGGCTTTTTGCTTTCATTGAGATGGCGGTATTTCTGGTGATCCTCATTGTTGGGTTCACCTATGTGTGGGTGAAGGGCGATTTGGATTGGGATAAACCCCGCCCTGAAGTTCCATCCGTGCAACACTCACCCCGAGTGGAAAAACCTCCGATCACGAAGGTGGCCGAAGGTGTTCCTGCCGCGTAACGTACAGTAAGGTCAACACGATAAACCCGGAGTAACGAAGAGTGGGACTACTCGATCAACGATTTCAAAACGGCAACATTCTCATCACCTCGATTGACAATCTGCTGAATTGGGCCAGACTCTCCTCATTGTGGCAGATGCAGTTCGGTCTCGCGTGCTGCGCGATTGAAATGATGGCGGCCTCCGCCTCGAACTTCGATATCATGCGGTTCGGGGTCATACCACGTGCCACGCCCCGTCAAACGGACGTGATGATTGTCGCGGGAACGGTGACGCTCAAAATGGCTTCACGCATCAAACGTCTCTATGACCAAATGCCGGAACCGCGATATGTCATCTCGATGGGAAGCTGCTCCAATTGCGGCGGCCCATACTGGGAACACGGCTATCATGTACTGAAGGGTGTTGACCGGGTCATACCGGTTGATGTGTACGTGCCGGGTTGTCCTCCTCGACCAGAGGCGCTTCTGGAAGGCATCATCAAATTGCAGGAAAAGGTACGGAAAGAAAGTTTGGTCAAGAAATCCGCTTAGTACAGATCGATTGTTGATCATTTCTTCATCGTTCGTATGACACCACAAGAGATTTTTGATGATTTGAAGAAGAAGTTTGGCGATGTCATCGTCGAGGGCAAACTGGATGCTTCGCAACCCTGGATTCATGTTGCGGGGAGCAGTATGAAGGAGGTCTGCCTGTATATGAGAGATGATGAGTGCCTGAAATTCGATTATATGAGCTGCCTCAGCGGTGTCGACTACAACGACGGCAAACTCGGGGCAGTCTATCATCTCACGTCGATGTCTCACAAACACAAGATCATACTGAAGGCTTTCTGCACGAAGGAGAATCCACATATTCAGTCCGTCACTGAAGTCTGGGGGACCGCAAACTGGCACGAACGGGAAGCCTTCGACTTGATAGGCATCGTGTTCGACGGACATCCGGATTTACGGCGGATCTTGTTGCCGTACGATTGGGAAGGGCATCCGCTTCGCAAGGATTACAAAGTCCCGGAGTTTTATGACGGCATGAAAGTTCCGTATTGAAAGACCCGGTGCAACCTATCAATGATTGAATCGAAAGTACTTCCGACCACGTACGTAACGCAACCCGGTGTGATCACGACCTCGTCCGGCAGGACCCTCCACACCGACGAAATGATCATCAACATGGGACCGCAGCACCCGTCGACGCACGGGGTGCTCAGGCTCGAGATCGTCGTTGACGGAGAAATCATCGTCGACGTCATTCCGCACATTGGCTATCTGCACCGTTGTTTCGAGAAACACGCGGAACACATGACCAACTACCAGCAGGTTATCCCGTACTGCGACCGGATGGATTATGTTGCTGCGATGAACAACGACCACGGATATGCAGTCGCCGTCGAGCGACTGCTGAAGATCCAGGTCCCTGAGCGCGTGGAATACATCCGTATTATTATGGCCGAGCTCCAGCGTATCGCCAGCCATCTGATTGCCATCGGGACTTATGGTATCGATGCGGGCGCTTTTACGCCCTTCCTGTATTGCTTCACGGACCGTGAGAAGATTCTTGATTTGTTTGAAATGACCTGCGGTGCCAGGCTCCTGTATAACTATATATGGGTCGGAGGACTCTCGCACGACATCCCGCCAAAGTTCGTCGATCAGGCAAAAGAATTCTGCAAGTATTTTCGACCTCGCATCAAGCAATTCAATGACCTCCTCACCTACAACGAAATATTTGTCAAGCGCACAGCCAATGTGGGAGTTCTTCCAAAGGATGTGGCGATCAATTACTCCTCCAGTGGGCCGATGCTGCGGGGTTCCGGTGTGAACTGGGATTTGCGCCGGGACGACCCGTACTCGATTTACGACAGGTTCGAATGGGAGCCCCAGGTCGGGAAAGGCGAAGTGGGGACCGTTGGCGACTGCTGGGATCGGCACATCGTCCGCATGCGGGAAATGGAACAGAGCGTGAATATTGTCGAGCAGGCATTGGCAAAAATCCCCGAAGGGAATGTACAGGCGGCGATACCGAAAAGAATTCGTCCCGATGCCGGGGAGATTTATGTTCGCACGGAAACTCCGCGTGGTGAACTCGGCTATTACATTATCAGCGACGGAACAGCAAGTCCGTACCGCGTAAAGGTGCGGGCACCCGCCTTCGTCAACCTGAGTGTTCTTCCTGAAATTTCCCGTGGCGCAATGATTGCCGACCTTGTCCTGATTGCAGGGAGTGTTGACATAGTGCTTGGCGAAGTAGACCGATAGTAGCTGGTACCGGACCAATGATAGAAACCATAAAAGCGATCCTGTCGAACGAAATAGTACTTTCAGTGCTTCTCAGTCTCCTGCCGGTCATCTTCATTCTTTTGTACGCTCTGGTGACGCTGTACACGGAAATGAAGGTTGCTGCGCATATTCAGGACCGTGTCGCATACATGAGGACCGGTTGGCACGGGGTTCTTCAACCGTTCGCTGATATTTTGAAACTCCTGCAGA
>Ga0335079_10010841_pt1 | contig 10388 bp, 11 predicted proteins | sample Lox_Sample_33_FD_206719 | JGI IMG/M metagenome (GOLD analysis project Ga0335079, IMG submission 206719) | Soil microbial communities from Loxahatchee National Wildlife Refuge, Florida, United States - Lox_Sample_3.3 | ecosystem: Environmental > Terrestrial > Soil > Wetlands | place: USA...
CATCCCTGACAGATTTGACCGGGGGCATTCCTGGCGCTGGCGGCAAATGGGGCTAACTACATGTGTTTTCTATTACTTACGGGCTTCCCCACGCGTAAACGCCTGTGTTTTCAATCTCTTACGAAAAAGGGTGGCGGGGGGAGGGGGTGCTCGCAGCCCGATCATTCCCAACGACGGGCGTGCACTTCAAAGCCTAGGCTCAGCAATAGTTTCTGGTCCCGCGACTCTACGCTTTTTGCAGGACTTCCACGGGCATGCGGCTCAGCTTGGCGAAAATCCGGCTTCGGCGCCGTAGCGGCCACCAATCGTAAAGATAAATCTGCATCGGCCGCCACATCGCGACCCACCCGGCAATCGTCAGGCTTTCCCGGATGACGGCGGCCCAGGTGCCCGCTTCGTGGCCCAACAACATTTTGGAGATGAGGAGGCAGACAGCTAGGAACAACAGTCCGATGACCAATGTCGTGCGGCCCTCCTTCAGGAGCCGCTTGAATTCCAGGCGCGTAATTTCGGCGCGGTGAGAAAAGTGGTTGTGAATGGCCGTCCGGATCATCTCCTTCGGGTCTTCCGCCGGCCACTGGTCCAGATAGACGCGCAGCTTCAAGGGAGTGTCCACGGGGAACTCACGAGCCCAGCCCACGATGAATTCATCCGCATCATCGTCGAGATCCTTTTCAATGAACGGGGAAGGATCCATCGAGTTGAAGAGCTGACCGATATCGCGCAGCTTCAGCTTGATGACGTGGTGATGATCGTGTTCCGTGGCAACCATCTCTGGGGGCATTGGCAATTCGTATTTTAGCGCCGATGTTCGTGGAGAAGTAGCCCGCTTCGCCGGAGCGATCGGTCGGATCACTGGCAGGGTCCTCCAAAGCGAGTACAATGTCGCATCCTGGAATGAATTCGGAGCAAATATGAAAAACCGATTTAGAAGTAGAGCTGGCATTGTCGCGGCGATTTGCCTCTGCCTCGGCCTTGGGATTTTTGGAAGTGCACGGATACACTCGCTGACTGCCGGCTCATTGCAGGATGGGGGAAAACAAGTACTAAAGGAGAGTGTCGTGACAATGCATGCGGGTGGGACTTTTGATGTGAAGCTAACTCCGCAATCCCCCGAACCGGGCGCGGACCCAAGCCTCGGCAGGATGACAATTGACAAGCAATATCGCGGCGACCTGGAAGCTCACAGCATCGGTCAGATGCTGACGGGAATGACGGACGTCAAGGGCTCGGCGGGATATGTCGCCATCGAGCGCGTGACCGGAAAGCTTCACGGGAGAAGCGGCAGCTTCACCTTGCAACATACCGGCATTATGGCGCATGGAGATTATCAATTAACCGTGACTATCGTGCCGGATTCCGGCGCTGGCGAGCTCGCGGGCATCGCGATCATCGCGGGATCGTTCAAGTTCAATGTTGACGCAGCTGGAAAGCATTCCTACGAATTCGACTACACCCTTCCCGAAAAGCATTAGAACTCTGATGAAGCCAGCCAAATTCAAACTCCTAAGAAATCGAATTGACGAGATCCCGTCCTTTGGAGAGCGGATCGAGGGACAGGCTTATATTATTCGGCCAAGCGCGTACGCGCTGGTAAGGAACGGGGAGGGCTCACTAGCTATCGCGCGCACGGTGCGCGGCTGGTTTTTGCCGGGAGGCGGGATGGATGGGGGTGAAACTGTTGAAGAGACCTCATTGCGGGAAGCTCGCGAAGAGTGCGGGCTGGTATTGAAGATTCGCCCAGTGAAAGAAGGCGGGTTGATATTGAGGGCGGTCGATATCGTATATTCGGAGGAGGAGCGCCAGTTCTTCGAGAAACGATGCACTTTCGTTGTGGCGGAGATTGCGCGGCGTGTGGACGCCGCAGAGAAAGTTCATGAACTATTGTGGATGAGCCTGGAGGAAGCAGCGCAAAAACTCTCTCCGCCGAGTCACAGATGGGCCGTCGAGAGATTGATTGAAAATGATGGGCCGCACAGGCAATGAGCAATCGTCCGCAGTGCAGGAATCTAAATCATGCTTGTGAATGCAAACAATCGGGGATCAGGAGGCGACGAGTTCAGGAACTTCGCCGCGAATCCAGCTTGTCGACTCTTCGACGATTTGAATCGTTGTCTCGATCCTCGCAGTTTGCTTGACCATCGCGCCAACCGAGCAATACTTCTCCTCGGAGAGTTGGACGGCTTTCTCGACGGCGCTTCTGTCGATTCCAACGCCGGTAAGAATATGGAGGATCCGCACGGCGGTGAAGACCTGCGGGGGGCGTTCCGCCTGGTCCGTCTCCACGAGAACTTCATAGCCAGTGATTTTCTGGTGGTGCTTCTCACGCAGAATGGTGATGACGTCGAATGCAGTGCAGCCCGCCAGCGCGACGGCGACAAGCTCGATTGGTTTGGGGCCGGTCGCACCTTTGGGATCGTCGAGCAACAAGTGGTGCCCGCTGCCGGTTGTTGCCACAAACTGCCGATCAATTCGGTGAGGCTGGGTGAGGGTGACACGCGCTGTAATCATGGTTGCGCTCCCGATTTAGATTTGCCTTCCCTTATTGAACCTCCGAAGGGGTGTGAGCGACTGTGACACGAATCACAGTGGGAAGTGACCGCGGACAAGGCCGGTTCGCCGATTGCAAGACTCTACGAGAAGAAAACTGCGGTAGAATGTGCAGTCCCCAAGCGAGCTGCCATTCTGCAGGTGTGTGGAGGCAAGAGTGATTCACCGCTACGTTTTTCATAACGACCGGCTGCTGCCCATCGAAGATGTCCGGCTTTCCCCGGGGCAGGCGGGTCTGCTATCTGGCTGGGGTCTTTTCACCACGCTGCGCGTGGCTGAAGGTGAGCTGTTCGCATACGAGCGTCACTGGCGGCGCCTGGAAAAAGACGCGCTCCGCACGCATGTCCCATTTACGTTTAATGCCGAAAAAGTCCGCGTGCAACTTCACGAGGTGTTGCGCGCAAATGAAGTGCGTGAAGGCACCGCGCGGATCTACGTTGTGTTCAACAAGGCGGGATTCTGGCAGAGCGATGAGCCCGTGCCTGAAGTGGACCTGATCCTCTACTCGGCGGGGCTGCCGAATTACAAAGAGCCGGTGCGGTTGTGGATTCGCGAGCACGGGCGCCACGCGGCGTCACCGCTCGCCGGTGTGAAAGTGACGTCGTGGCTGAACAACGTGTGGAACCTTCACGAAGCGCAGCATGAGGGGTTTGACGAGGTTGTGCTTCTGAATGAGCGTGGCGAAGTATCCGAGTGCACAGCTGCAAATATTTTCTGCGTTCGCGGCGGGCGAATTCTGACGCCTCCGCTCACGTCGGGATGTCTCGAGGGAGTCACGCGCGGAGTTCTTCTGGAAATCGCGGAGAGCGTCGGAATTTCCGCGTCGGAGCAAACGCTGATGCCGGAGGATTTGTATTCCGCGGAAGAAGTTTGCATGTCGTCCACAAACCGGAATCTGCTCGGCGTCGGCGAGATCGCGGGACAAAAGATTGCCAAAGCGCCCGGGCCGGTAACGCTGAAATTGGAAAAGGCGCTGGCGGCGTATGTGGCGGCGTATGTGGCGAAGCGCCGTGCCGCGGTCGGCGCGCGGGGCTAGGCCATACGAAAGTGGGAACGCGAATTCGCCGGGATACGTCTATAATCGCGGATACCCAAGGGGGGCTGCACCCGGCGCAGGTCCAGCCAGCTGGGTTTTTGCCCGATTCATGCATGAATACGAAAACCGAGGAGAAACCAAGATGAAGAAATCAGCAATCTGGTTAGCGGCTCTGTGCGCTTGCATATTGCTGCTCGCCGGAATGGCGTCGTTCGCCACTCCGCAGAGCAACGCGAATGTCGCAGGCACATGGACACTCACCATGGCACCGATGCAGGGCGGCGGTGGTGGTGGAGGAGGCGGAGGGAATCGTGGTGGCGGTGGCGGCGGAGGAGGAACACCTCCGGCACCCCCGACGGTCACGTTTAAGCAGGACGGCACCAAGCTTTCCGGCACTCAGTCCGGCGGGCGCGGCGGCGATGTTGCGATTGATGGCAGCGTTGCCGGCATGACTGTGACGTGGACCGTGAAGCGCAATATGCGCGGCACGGATGTCACCCTCACTTACAAGGGCACCGTGGACGGCGACAACATGAAGGGCACGATGACGTCGACCATGGAAAACTCGCAACCGCGCGACTTTACCGCCACGCGGAACAAGTAGTTTGAGGAAGGTTTCACTCGCACCGCCGCATTAAGTATTTCCGGCGCGGCGAGCAAAGGGTCAAAGCGCGCCCTCATTTCGAGGGCGCGCTTTTGTTTTTCCTTTCTGACGAAATTCCACCGCAACACAAATCAGTTGCGCGATAATGTTCCGCTGGAATGTCTCGCGAAAGGAAACTCCGCGGGATTTCTCCCACATCCTGAGGGCTTTCCCTATTGCAGAGACGTGCTAATATCTTCGAACTTGGTGCCCTAAATGTCAGAGACAGTCATGATGGCGCGAATGCCCGAAGCGGTGCTGGAAGTTGTGTCACCGGAAGGCACACGCGCGCTCGTGCGCGTGGATCGCTCGCCATTCCTCATCGGCCGCGGCGCCGACACGGGAAACAATCTGCAGCTCAACGATCGGCGCATTTCACGCCAGTGCGCGGCGCTGGTCTTCGACGGGAAGGTGTTCCGCCTGGAAGACCGCGGGCAGAAGCGCGGGCTCTTCATCAATGGTGAGAAAGCGGCGGAAGGCGCGCCGCTGCGCGACGGCGACATGATCAACTTCGGTCTGCCGGATTCCTACGAACTTGTATTTCGATCGGACACCGCATCGCTGCCCAAACTCCTCGACAAGATGGAACACCTTACGGCGACGGAGAGCGGCATCGGCGGTTTGCGGAAGCTGAACCTGCTGCTCGAAGCGACATCTCTGCTGCATTCGCATATGCCGCTCGAGACCATCCTCGCGAACATGGTGGATACAGCGATCCAGTTGATTGACGCGGATCGCGGGTTGCTGCTCGAGCCGGGCGAAGATGGCGCGATGAAGATCCGCCTCGCGCGGCAGCGCGGCGGCGTGACGATTGCGAGCGAAAATGTTTCGCCGACGCAGACGGCGATTCGCCTGGCGCTGGACCAGAAGCGCGGGATTGTGACAGAAGATGTGAACCTCGCGGACCAGAATTTGCAGGCGGCTCACAGCGTGATCGCGCAGCGGCTGCGAACCGTGGTCGTGATTCCGCTTTACGCCATCGGCGAGAGGCGTGCCGAAGGAATCGCGGAAGGCGAAGAGCGCGGGAAATTGCTTGGCGCGCTTTATATGGATAGCCGACGCCCGGCGGCATTCTCAAAGCTCGAGCGTCAGATTCTGGATGCGGTGGCTGGTGACGCGGCGAGCGTGATGGAAAACGCTCGATTGATGGACCGCGAACGCGAGCGCGAAAGGCTTGAGCGCGAGATCGGTATCGCGCGCATTCCATAGCTATCCGTATGTGCAGGTGACGGGGACGAATCAGTCGTGTCTCGAAGTTGGAGGAGACTACTTCGATTTATTCGATTTGGGGCCGGACCGCATGGCGTTCGTGCTCGCGGACGTGTCCGGCAAAGGACTGGGCGCAGCGCTGATGACGACGATGCTTCAGGGTTCGCTCTCCGCGACGTCCATCGGACAGCGTCCACCAGATATGCTGGCGCACATCAACAGGTTCCTGTGCGATCACGCGCAAGTCGAGCGGTACGCGACGATGTTTTTCGGGATGCTGCAGTCGGACGGGACGCTCGAATTCATCAACGCGGGGCATCCATCGCCACTGCTGCTGCGCGGCGACAAGGTGGAAGATCCATTCCCCGCGGCGTGCTGCCCGGTGGGACTGATTCCCGATATGCAGTTCCCGAGCACCACGGTGAAACTCGCGCCGGGCGATATGCTCGTGCTTTTCAGCGACGGCGTGAGCGAAGCAATGGACCCGGAACAAAAAGAATTCGGCATCGCACGGCTGAAAGAGGCCGTGGCGGGACGCGCGGATGCGGCGCTCGCTGATTTGCAAGACGCCATTCTCGAATCGGTGCGGCAATTTGCGCGCGGCGCGCGGCAAGCGGATGACGTGACGCTGCTTTTGCTGCGATACACCGGCGCGAAAGCCGCGGAGCGGCCTGCCGCGGCGTGAGATTCGTGGTTCACAATCATTCACAATTTAATTCAGGAGGGACGGCGATGCGGAATCGTGCGCTGATTGCGGGGCTTTTGGCGGCGGTAGTGTGCGCGAGCATTGGATTGCGGGCGCAAAGCAGCCAGTCAAATGGTGCGGGACAAAATGTCGTTTACGTCAAAGCGGGGACCCTGATTGACGGGACGAGCGGCGCGCCGCGGATGAATCAGGTGATCGTGATTCGCGGGAACAAAATTGAGAAGGTTGTTGACGCGGCATCGGTGGCGATCCCCATGGACGCGCGGGTGATTGATCTTTCGAACGCTACAGTTTTGCCGGGAATGATCGAATCGCACACGCATCTTTTCTTGCAGGGAGAGGACGAATCGCTCGGCGGTTACGACATTCAGTTGCTGAAATATCCCGCATCGTATCGCGCGGCGCGGGCGACGGTGTCCGCACGGCGCGCGCTTGAGCAGGGCTTCACGACGATCCGCGATCTGGAAACCGAAGGCGCGGGTTACGGCGACATGGGAATCAAGCGCGCGGTTAATGAGGGAATTATTCCCGGGCCGCGGATTTTCGGTGTGACGCGCGCGATTTCGACAACGGGCGGATATCCGCTCGAAGGCTACGCGCCTGAAATCACAGTGCCAAAGGGCGCACAGATCGTGGATGGGCCGGTGGAAGCGCGAAAGGCTGCGCGCGAGCAGCTCGACAACGGCGCGGACTGGATCAAGGTCTATATGACGCACCGATCATGGGTGGACGACAACGGGAATCTGGTTTCGCAGCCGACGCTGACAGTGGAGGAATTGAAAGCGATCGTGGACGAAGCGCACGGATGGCACAAAAAAGTGGCGTGCCACGCGTATAACGGGATCGGATTGCAGAGGGCGCTCGACGGAGGATGCGATTCAATCGAGCACGGATTGGAATTGACGGACGCGAACGTCGCGCAGATGGTGCGACAGGGAACGTGGTATTGCCCGACGCTGATGGTTTACACGTTTAACCACGCGCCGGCGGACACGGCGGATGGTATCCGAGACCAGAAGCGAGTGGATGTGCATGGGCCGTCATTCCAGAAAGCGATGAAGGCGGGTGTGAAAATTGTGTTCGGGACGGATGTGGGCGGATTTCCTTGGACGGAATCGATTGCGAAGGAATTCAAATTCATGACGGACCTTGGAATGTCACCGGCGGAGGCGATTCGCTCCGCAACTTCGCGTCCGGCGGAAATGCTGGATATGAAGGGGAAGATCGGCGTGATCGCGCCGGGCGCGTTCGCGGACATTATTGCGGTGAGCGAGAATCCATTGAATAAAATTACCGCGCTGGAGAATGTGGGGTTTGTAATGAAGGAGGGAAGCGTTTTCAAGAATGAGCTTGTCCACTAGCTCACGGCGAGGAACTTGTTGGCGGTCGCGGGGTTGAATTAGGAGGGCGCGAGGCGTAAAGATTGTAGGAAGAGCCCAGCTCTGATTGGCGTCCTGAGGAGTGCTTCGCCATGCGAGCGCGAAAGTCCCGCGGTTGTTTCCTGAGATTGACACGAACCGGTATGAGTGGTTTTTGCGCGGCTGCATTGTTGTTAGTCATTGGTTGGTCTTCCACACAAAGTTTTGCGGCAAACTGTTCGGTTTCCGCGTGGTCCTCTCCCGAAGTTGAATTCAATTCCTCGTTAATTGCGGTCCCCGGCGACATTGGCACCAATGCGGGCGCAGCGCGCAGCGCCCCTTCGAGGAATACACCGAGCGATACTCGTTGGGCGGGAAAGCTGCCGATAAAAGATCTCACCGAAGAGGAAGCGATCACGCATGCGTTGAACCGTCTCGGATATGGACCGAGGCCGGGAGATATCGAGCGCGTTCAGCGCATGGGGCTTGAGAATTGGATTCAAAGGCAGCTCCATCCCGAAACGATTGACGATGCGGCCACGGAAGCGAGGCTCGCGGAATATCCGACGCTGGCGATGCCGTCAGCAACGCTGATAAACGAATATCCGCGGCCGAACGTGGCGGCGCAGCGGATGAAAATTACGGTGGATGAGTACAACAAGCGCGAGCAGGATTTGCTGCATCCTGCGCAGGGCGTGCGCCCCGCGGATGACCGGCGTCCGCAGACGATAGTGAACGAGTTGATGATGGCGAAGCTGGTGCGCGCGGTGTACAGCGAGCGCCAACTGCAGGAGCAACTGGATGATTTCTGGTTCAACCACTTCAATATTTTCGCGCAGAAGGACGACGACGTTTACCTGATCACGTCGTTTGAGCGCGACGCGATCCGTCCGAATTTATTCGGGAAATTCCGCGACATGCTTGGCGCGACAGCGCACAGCCCGGCGATGCTCGTTTATTTGGACAACTGGCTGAGCGCGGACCCGGCGGCTGTGCAACGCGCGCAGCACGCGACGCCTGATCAAAAGCGCGCTTGGAAAGATTTGCCACCTTTCGGAAACAAGAAGGGACTGAACGAAAATTACGGACGCGAAATCATGGAGCTGCACACGCTGGGCGTGGATGGCGGCTACATTCAGCAGGACGTGATCGAAGTGGCGAAGTGTTTTACGGGATGGACAATTCGCGCGCCGCAAACGAAGCCGGAATTCGTATTCGATCCGCGGCTGCACACCGCGGAACCGAAGAAGGTGCTCGGCAAAAAGATTAAAGATGGCGGCGTGCGTGACGGCGAGAAGGTGATGGACTTGCTCGCGTCGCAAAAGGCGACGGCGCATCACATTTCATTTCAACTGGCCGAACATTTTCTTTCGGACAATCCGCCGGCGGCGTTAGTGGACCGGATGGAGAAATCGTTTGAGAAATCAAAGGGCGATTTGCGCGAAGTGGTGCGGACGATGATCTATTCGCCGGAATTCTGGTCGCACGACGCTTACCGCGCGAAGATCAAGACGCCATTTGAGTTTGTGGCGTCATCCGCGCGCGCGCTGGGAGCGGAAGTGGATTCGCCGACGCCGTTGGTGCAATGGGTGGCGAACATCGGCGAGCCGCTCTATCAATATCAGGCACCGACGGGATATAAGGACAACGCCGAGACGTGGGTGAACACGAACGGTCTGCTGAAGCGGCTGAATTTTGCGATGACGCTTGCGGGGAATCGCGTGCGCGGCACGCAAGTGGACTTGACTTCGCGATTGGGCGACGATTGCGGCAACGATCCGAAGCTTGCGCTGGAGCGCGCCGTGGAGACTTTTGTGGGTGAGCAAATGTCCGCAGGGACGCGGACGACGCTCGAATCAAAATTGAACGATCCGCAAATTACGCACGCGCGGCTGGATGACCCTGTGCACCAGGTGGACCTCGGCGTGATTACGGGCCTTGTGCTGGGAACGCCGGAATTTCAGCGGCGGTGATCGCCAAGAAACAATAGAAAATTTCATTCCTTACAGCACCCTGTTAGAATCCGCGCACCGATGCGGCTCATCTAAGCGCACGTGCCGGGAAATCAGCCTATGGAGGAAAATCAATGAATCAGAATTATTCGAACCATGCGAAATTTGTGCCGCCGTTTCACTTCTTTGTACTGCCGGTTCTGCTGCTGAATGTCGGGTGGTCGGTCTATCACATTGTGAAGACGCCTTCAGCGGACACAATCATTCAGACGGCTGTTGCCGTGGCGATTCTGATGGCCGCGTTATTTGGGCGAATCTTCGCGTTGTCTGTCCAGGACCGGGTGATCCGGCTGGAGATGCGGCTGCGGATGGCGAATGTGCTTCCGGTGGACATGCGCACGCGGATTTCCGAATTCACGCCGGAGCAGCTGATTGCGTTGCGATTTGCGAGCGATGAGGAATTGCCGGCGCTCAGCAAGAAAGTGCTCGATGAAAAAATTTCGAAGCGGAAACCGATCAAGCTGCTGGTGAAGAATTGGCAGGGGGATTATTTGCGCGCGTAGTTCTGTGCCTGGTATTGAGCGAGCATTTGAGATATTGAGCGGATCCTTCTCTGCGGGCCGATGAAAGGCATCGGCCCTCCGCTCAGGATGACAAGCTTTTATGATGTTGCCAGAGATGAAAGTTGATTTGCCCCCGGGCGGGAGCCTGGGGGCTTTTGTTTTTAAGCGTGAAATGCCGTCGAAAAATTCGATTCAGAAACCGAATTGGCGGGCGGTCTCGCGATAGGTGCACCAGTTGCAGCCGGGCGCGGGCGGCGGCGGAGTGGCGAGGTCGAGGAATGCGGCGACTTCGCCGAGAACTTTCAGGAAGGCGGCATCGTCGCGCGGGATTTCCGCCCAGGTAAGGGAGCCCGCAAGTTGCGCAGCGTCTT
>Ga0335079_10010843_pt1 | contig 10386 bp, 5 predicted proteins | sample Lox_Sample_33_FD_206719 | JGI IMG/M metagenome (GOLD analysis project Ga0335079, IMG submission 206719) | Soil microbial communities from Loxahatchee National Wildlife Refuge, Florida, United States - Lox_Sample_3.3 | ecosystem: Environmental > Terrestrial > Soil > Wetlands | place: USA: Florida...
ACTGCTTTCTTCAGGAGTATGTCGCCGACAATCCGGGCTTTCAGATCTATGCGAACTACGATGATGCTTTCGCGGAACTCGACAAGCTCATCGCGAGCACGCCCGCGCGCCATTTTCGCGTCGGCACCGGCGAGCTCGCCGATTCACTGGCGATGGATTCGCTGACCGGCCTCAGCATCGAGCTGGTGAACTTCTTCGCCGCGCGCGAGAATCTCACCCTCGAGCTTAAAACCAAGACCGATGAAATCGACAATCTGCTCGCGGTCGATCCGAAGGGCAAAGTCCTCGTTTCGTGGACGCTCTCGCCGCGCCGCGTGTTCAAGGCCTGCGAGCATCGCACCGCGCCGCCGTCGGCGCGGATCGAGGCAGCGAAGCGCGTGCTCGAGTCCGGCTATCGCGTCGCGTTTCATCTCGATCCGATGATCGCGTACCCTGACGCCGAGCGTGATTACCTCGCTCTGATGGACGAACTTTTTTCAGCGATTTCGCCCGCGAAGATTTCCTTCCTCAGCATGGGCGGGCTGCGGATGACGGCGGGATTGCGCGCCGCGGCGCGGCGGCGCTTTCCCAAAGACGCGATGCTGCTCGGCGAAGATGTCATCGCCGAGGACGGCCGCTATCGCACCTTCGCCCCGATGCGGATTCGGCTGTACAAAATTCTCGCGGACAAATTCAAAGCCGCCGGTGCCGCGGTTCCGTCCTACCTCTGCATGGAGACCGCGAGCGTGCACCAGCGCGTGTTCGGCGCGCCGCCGTCGCATCCGGCGGCGGCGGGCGAGCGGTTGGCAACAATTCGATGAAGCGAATCACGCCAAGTGCGAAAGCGTTGCCGGCGCGCAGTTTGCCCGGCCCGCGCCGCTCGCCCAATGGCTATCGCGCGCCGGGGACGGCGCGCGGCGGCCGCGGCTCCAATCCCGCCGCCGAGCGGCCGATCGGCGTGTTCGATTCCGGAATCGGCGGGCTTACGGTGTTGAAGGAATTGGTCGCCGCCCTGCCCCGCGAGCACTTCATCTACCTCGGCGACACCGCGCGGCTTCCCTACGGCACCAAATCGAATGAAGTGATCATCAAATATTCGCGCGAGAACAGCGAATTCCTGCTCGCCAAGGGCATCAAGATGCTGGTCATCGCGTGCAACACTTCGAGCGCGGTGGCGCTCGAGCGAATCGCAGCGGAAACCGCGATTCCGGTGATCGGCGTGATCGAGCCGGGCGCGCGCGCCGCGGCCAAAGCCTCGAAGAGCGGCAAAATCGGCGTCATCGGCACCGAGGCGACCATCGCATCGGGCGCGTACACGCGCGCGATTCAGGCAGCGCGTCCGCGCGCGGAAATTTATACCCGTGCATGCCCGCTGCTGGTGCCGCTAGTCGAAGAAGGGTTTCTCGACAACGAGATCGCCGAGAAGACCGTCGAGTATTACCTGGAGAGCCTGCGCGCGAGCGGTATCGATACGCTTCTGCTCGGATGCACGCACTATCCGCTGCTGCGCTCGCTATTTCAGCGCGTGATGGGCGGGACAGTGCGTATCATCGATTCCGCGACCGCGACCGCTGAGGTGGTGCGCGAGCGGCTGGAGGCCTCGGGCATGGCATCGCATGCGACTCACGGCGGCGCGAGCTTCTTCGTCACCGAATCGCCCGATCGTTTCGTGCGCGTGGGCCGCCGTTTCTTCGGGCCCGAGGTCGAATCGGCGGTCCGAATCGAGCGATAATCGGGACTGCTCTAAACACTTACTCTTGCTACAATGACGGATCGGGCAATCAGCGGCATCAACATTCGCTGCGATGCCCGCTTAAAAGATGGCTACTACTTTTTCTACCATAGGACGGAAGATCTTCGGCTCGAAGAACGACCGCGAGGTCAAACGCCTGCGGCCGTACGTGGGCGAGATTAACGGCCTGGAAGCGGAGTTTCAGCAACTCTCCGACGACGAGCTGCGCGCGAAAATCGCCGAATGGAAGGCGACGCTGTCCGCGATCGACGATGACGAGCGGCGGCGCGACGCCATGCAGGACGTGCTCTCTCCGGTCTTCGCCGCGGTGCGCGAGGCCAGCAAGCGCACGCTTGGCCAGCGTCATTTCGACGTCCAGCTAATCGGCGGGATGGTGCTGCACGAGGGCAAGATCGCCGAGATGAAAACCGGCGAGGGCAAGACGCTGGTCGCGACGCTGCCGGCGGTCCTCAATGCGCTCTCCGGACGCGGCGTGCACGTGGTCACCGTCAACGACTACCTCGCGCGGCGCGACTCCGAATGGATGGGGCGCATCTACACTTTCCTCGGGCTGAGCGTCGGCGTCATCGTGCACGGGCTCACCGACCAGCAGCGCCAGGTCGCGTATAATTCCGACATCACCTACGGGCAGAACAACGAATTCGGCTTCGACTACCTGCGCGACAACATGAAGTTCAATCTGAACGACTACGTTCAGCGCCCGCACCATTTCGCGATCGTCGATGAGGTCGATTCGATCTTGATCGACGAGGCGCGCACCCCGCTGATCATTTCCGGCGCATCGGAAGAATCTACCGACACCTATTATGTGGTCGATCGCGTGATCCCGCGGCTGCGCAAGGAAGAGCACTACACCATCGACGAGAAGCTGAAGACCGCGACCCTGACCGAAGACGGCGTGACCCGCGCCGAACAGTTACTCGGGGTCGAGAACCTCTACGACCCGCGCAACATCCTGATCCTGCATCATGTCAACCAGGCCTTGCGCGCGCATACGCTCTATAAGCGCGATGTCGATTATGTCGTGAAAGAGGGCGAGGTAATCATCGTCGATGAGTTCACCGGACGGCTGATGCCGGGGCGACGCTGGAGCGACGGACTGCATCAGGCGGTCGAGGCGAAAGAGGGCGTCAAGATCGAATCGGAAAATCAGACGCTGGCGACCATCACGTTTCAGAATTATTTCCGCATGTACAAGAAGCTCTCGGGCATGACCGGGACCGCGGATACCGAGTCGGTCGAGTTTCGCGAGATCTACAACCTCGACGTGATGGTGATTCCGACCAACAAGCCGATGATCCGCGAGGATCATCACGACATGATCTTCAAGACCGAAAACGAAAAGTTCGACGCGGTCATCGACGAGATCACCGAATGCAGCGAGAAGGGGCAGCCGGTGCTGGTCGGCACGGTGTCGATCGAGAAATCCGAGCGCGTCGCCGAGAAGCTCAAGAAGACCGGCGTCAAGCATTCCGTGCTCAACGCGAAGAATCATGAGCGCGAGGCGGACATCGTCGCGCAGGCGGGGAGATACGGCGCGGTCACGATTTCCACCAACATGGCGGGACGCGGCACCGACATCGTGCTGGGCGGCAATCCGGAATTCATGGCCGCGGCGGAGGCCGGCACGCGCGATCCGATGGATCCGAACTTCCAGGCCGCGCTGGAGAAGTACCGGGCGCAATGCGCCGCGGAACGCGAGAAGGTCCTCGCGGCGGGCGGCTTGCACATCCTCGGAACCGAGCGGCATGAGTCGCGGCGTATCGACAATCAGTTGCGCGGGCGATCGGGACGTCAGGGCGACCCCGGCTCCTCGCGATTCTACATCTCACTCGAAGACGACCTGCTGCGCATCTTCGGCGCGGATCGCCTCAAGGGGCTGATGGGCAAGATGGGGATGGAAGACGGCGTGCCGATCGAGCATCGCTGGATCTCGCGCGCGATCGAAAACGCGCAGAAGAAGGTCGAGGCGCACAACTTCGACATCCGCAAACATCTGCTCGAATACGACGACGTGATGAACAAACAGCGCGAGGTGGTTTATCATCGCCGCCGCGAGCTGCTCTCGCCCGAGCCGCTCAAGGAAAACGTGCTCGAAATGTGCGAGGCGGTCATCGAGGAAATCGTCCAGGCGCACTGCGATCCCGAGCAGGATCCGGAGAATTGGAACTGGGCCGAAATCGAAAACGCGTTCATGAAGCAGTTCCGCTTTCGTCCCAACTTGAAGGAAGCCGCGCTGCAGAAGGAGATCCGCAATCCCGACGAGTTGGTGGAACTCGCGGTCGCGCCGATCAAGGCACTCTACGATCAGCGTGAGGCCGAGTTTTCCTCCGACGTGATGCGGCAGATCGAGAAAATCGTGTCGCTGCAAACCCTCGATGCGCTGTGGAAGGACCATCTGCTCGCGATGGATCATCTGAAGGAAGGCATCGGGCTGCGTGGATATGCGCAACAGAACCCGCTGGTCGAGTATCAGAAGGAAGGCTTCGACATGTTCGAGGCGCTGATGGAGACGATGCAGAAGGACATCGTCGAGAAAGTGTACTCGGTGCAGGTTCAGAAGCCGCAGGATGTTCAGCAGGTTCAGCAGCAACAGGCCGCGCATCCGCCGCGCGTGACGATGAGCCATGGTAGCGAGGTGCAGCAAGCGCAACCGGCGCAGGCCAAGCGCGAGCCCGATCGCGTCGGACGCAACGACCCATGCCCGTGCGGCTCGGGCAAGAAATACAAACGCTGCCATGGCAAGTGACCGCGCGGCATTGCCGCGCAGCCGCATACAGCTCGTGGATAGACGCGGGCTACATCGATTCGTATAGCGCGGTGAACAGGCGCTGCGCGCGGGGATCGAGCAACGGGTCCGTCCCCATCTGATTCATGGTGTAGGCAAATCCTACTTTCGCGGTCGGATCCGCGAATCCAATCGAGCCGCCGGCACCGGGATGTCCGAAGGTATGCGGATTCGGTCCCATCGCCGCGCCCGGCTGTGACAGCATGAAGCCCAAACCTATACGCGTCTTCTGCTTCATGACCTCGTCCATGCCGAATGACTGCTCGGTATGGCAGCGCTCGATGCTCGCCGGCGTCAGCACGCGATAGCCGTCGATCTCACCGCCGCGCGCCAGCGCCGCGTATGCTTTTGCAATAGAGCGCGCAGTCGCGTGCCCATTCGCCGAGGGCAACTCCATCCCGCGCCACGCGCGGCTGTTGACGACCTCGGGCGCGAGCACCGCCCCGGGATTCATAATCGCCTTGTAGGTCATCGATTCCGGATCGGCGAGCAGCGCAAGGAGCGGATTGGTTTCGCCGGATTTGGGCGGCGGCGCGGGAACTATGTTCGAGACGCGCGCATCTTCTTTCGCATCGAGTCCGATATGCGCATCGATTCCTAGTGGATTTACTATTTCGTCCCGGAAGTAACTACCTAGTGTTTTACCACTCGCGCGCCTCACCACCTCACCGACCAGCCATCCGTAGGTGATCGCGTGATAGCCGTGCTTGGTGCCGGGGCTCCACCACGGCTCCTGCGCCGCGAGAGCATCGGTCATAGTTTTCCAATCGTAGAGCGCCTCGGGCGGTAGCGTTTTTTTGATCGCGGGTAGTCCCGCGCGATGGCTCAGCAGAAACTTCACCGGCAGCTTGTCTTTGCCGGCCTGCGCGAACTCCGGCCAGTACTTTGCAACCGGCGCTTCAGGGTCCAGTTTGCCCTGATCCACCAAGCGATGCGCGCACATCGCTGCGAGGCCTTTGGTGGTCGAGTAGATGTTCACCAGGGTGTCGCGGGTCCACGGCCTGGTGCGCGACTTGTCGGCATAACCGCCCCACAGATCGACCACCAGCTTGCCATCGACGTAGGCCGCGACCGACGCGCCGAGCTCGTTGGTCAGGTCGAAGTTGTCGGCGAATGCTTCCTTGACCCTTCCGAAGTTGCGATCGCAGCTGCCCTCGATCGGAATAGTCATTTGATATCCTCTAAGATGTGCGACTAGCTATTCGACCGGGTGATCGACTGACTATCCGATTCTGGTCGTCTCAGCCGGTTCCTCGATCACCTTGTGCTCGATACTGCCGATGCCCTCGATCTCGATTTTCACCACGTCGCCCGCCTTGAGCCATTTCGGCGGTTTCATCGCCGCGGCGACGCCGCCCGGGGTTCCGGTCGAGATGATGGTACCCGGCAGCAGTGTGCATACGGTCGACAGCGTTTCCACCTGCGCGAAGCAATCGAAAATCAGATGTTTCGTGTTCGAATGCTGCCGCAGCTCGCCGTTGACCCACGTGCGCAGGTCGAGTTTATGCGGATCCGGCATTTCGTCAGTGGTGACGATCCACGGCCCGATTGGCCCGTGGGTGTCGAATGACTTTCCGAGTGTCATGGTGGGCGCGCGGCGCTGCCAGTCGCGCACGCTCACGTCGTCCACGATGAGGTATCCCGCGATGACCTCGTGGGCGCGGGCGCGCGGCACGTGTCGGCAGCGTTTTCCAATGACGATGCCGAGTTCGCCTTCGTAGTCGAGCGCTTCCGAGACGCGGGGGCGATGTATCGGCGCGTAGGGCGCGTTGACGCAGGTCGATTGCTTGTTGAAGAACATCGGAAACTCGGGCTGCTTCATGCCGGTTTCCGCCACGTGGTCGGCGTAGTTGAGTCCGATCGCGAGGAACTCCGGCGGATGAGCAACCGGCGCCTCGAGCGTGACCTCTTTGAGCGGCAGCGTCCGCACCTTGTCGCGTACCGCGAGGCGCGCGCGGTCGAGCGCGTCTTTTCCCGCGCTGAGAAATGAGGTCATGTCGCGCGGGAGCTCCGGCACCGCGCCGAGGTCCACGATCGAATCGTCGATCACCACGCCCAGCCGGGTCGCATTGTTATGGGTGAATCTGGCCAGCTTCATTATGACTCCGTAGTCGCGCCGTGTTACTGCGCCAGATTGCGCATCGCGTTGGGATTGAGTCCGGCCTCGGGCCGGTACTTCTTGAGCTCGGCCTCCGGTACGCCCGCATGATATTGGCGCGCGAGCTCATCGGGATCGAAGCTGACGCCGATTGGATTCCTGGAAAAATCGTTGCTGCGGAAGAATCCCTTCAACTCCTCGATGGAGTCAAAGTTGTCAATTTGGAGCTCGACCTTGTTGCCGTCCGGATCGCGATAGTACATCGAGGTGGTAAGCCCGTGATTGATCGGCACCAGCGGCGTGATCCCTGCCGCCTTCAGCCGCTCGTAAGTCGCGACCAGATCGCCCAGGCTTGCGTAGGTGTAGGCCAGATGATCGAGGCCGGCGCTGCGCGGCGCGCGATCGACAATGCCGGGAAACGCCGCGATCGCGAGCCGATGATGCTCATCATCGTAAGTCATGAACGCGAGCATGTCGTTCTCGAAAACCGTATCGGCCTGCAGCACGGTTTTGTACCACGCGACCATCTCTTTGAATTTGTTGGTGCGCAGGACCGCATGCGCAAACTTGCTCGGAACGATCCGTTTCGCTCCGCCGTTGGTCGAATTGCCGCTCATGGCGCGCCTCCTTGGATTACCGCTTTGTTACTGCGATGCCGATTCGCTACCGCGACCATAGATCGATGGTCGCAGCGCGGCAATCTCCAGCAGCGTCCCAAACCGCAGCGCTGGTCGCAGCGCAGTCACCGGATGTTGCAGCAATGCGCCACTACGATCTCATTCTGTGACACTTGAGGACATCAAACGACTACGCCTCTCTTATCTAATGGCATGACCGTTGCGTTATTCCGCGGTGGACCGATCTGCGATTTGGTCACATTTGCGGTGTCGGTTCAGGGCATAAATGGGGGAGCTTCAAAACAGCGCCGCGCTCATCGGCGCGAGCCGCGAACCGATTACCACCGATGCGGCCGCGCTCGGCGCAGCCATCGTAGAGTCGTGCGCTGAAGCGATCGTTCCCACCTCGCTCGACGGCATCATGCTCGGATGGAATGCCGCGGCGACCGAGCTGCTCGGTTATCGTGCCGAGGAAATGATTGGACGGCACTGGCGCTGCCTGGTCCCAGACCCTCGCGTCGGCCAGATAGCCCGCGCTGCCCGAGACATCGAAGCCGGCGCCCGATGTGCTCGCATCAACACCGTCTTGCGGCGCAAGGACGGGGCGGAGTTCGAGGCGCGGTTTGTAATTTCCGCATTGCGCGATGGCGCGGGAAATCTGATCGGGTTCTCTTCCATCTTCCGCGATATCACCGAAGATCGGCTGGCGGAAAAACGCCGCCAGCTCAACGAAGAAAAGTTTCGCACCGTTTTCCAACACAGCAGCGACTCGATCTCGCTGTCTTCCGCCCACGACGGCCGCTACATCGACGTCAACGATGAGTTCTGCCGCAGGATTCGCCGTTCGCACGACCAGATCATCGGCAAGAATCCGGTCGAGCTCGGAATTCTGACCCAGTCGCAGTTCGAGGGCCTGCTAAAGATTTCTGAGCGCAACGGTGGCTTGCGCAATCACGAAGTCACGATTCTGGATCCCGACCGGGTCCTGCGCCGGATGCTGGTCTCGGCAGTACGGGTCGAGATCGATGGCGCGGCATCCACCCTCGCCATCATCAAGGACATCACCGATCTGCGCCGCGCCGAGGATGAGCTGCTGCGCATCGAGCGCCAGCTCAATGAGGTGCTCGCCAACGCACCGTTGGCAGTGATCGCATTCGACACCCAAGGGGTGATTAGCGCGGCGCGCGGGCGCGCACTCAGCGCGATGCGGCTCGAGGCCGCCGATCTGGTCGGCAAGCCTCTCGCAGAGATTTTTTTTGCCACCGACCCGGCGCTGCAGTATGCCGAGCGCGCGCTGGCGGGAGAATCGTTCAGCGCCGTCGTGGCGGTGGCGCGGGGAAGCAAAGTCTTCGAGGTATGGTACTCGCCGATTCTGGATCACAGGCAGCGCGTCGCCGGCGCGACTGCGGTTGCCACCGACATCACCGAACGCAGTCACGCTGAAGACGAACTTCGGCGCAGCGAGGAGTACTATCGCTCGCTGGTCGAGAGCTCAGCCGACCTTACCGTGGTAAGCAACTCCGAGGGCATCATCCTGTTCGCCGCCGGCGAAGGACGCAAAGAGTTCGGCTACGAGCTTTCCGATTTCGTCGGTCATCGCGCGATGGATTTCATCCATCCCGCCAAACGAGCGGAGCAAGCGCGTCTGATTGCTGAATCGTTCGCGCATCCTCATGCGATCGGACGCGGCGAGGCGCCCATTCTGTGCAAAAATGACGCGTGGCTCGACTGCGAACTGATCGGCCGTTCCGCGATAGGACCCGACGGCATGCCGATTCTGGTCAGCACCGTACGCAACATCTCCGAGCGCAAGCGGGCGGAGGCGGAAATCGAAAAATCACGCGACCAGGCGCTCGCGGCCTCGCGCGCGAAGTCGGAATTTCTCTCCAGCATGTCGCATGAGATCCGCACCCCGATGAATGCGATTCTGGGAATGGCGGACCTGATGTGGGAAAGCGAACTTAACGCCGAGCAGCGCCGTTACCTGGATACCATGATCAACAACGGCAATGCGCTGCTCGAGCTCATCAACGGTATCCTCGATCTCGCCAAAGTCGAGAGCGGGCGCCTGAGCCTCGAGTCGGTCGATTTCGATCTGCGCGAGCTGGTCGAGAAAATCGCCGATACGCTGGCGGTGCGCGCCGATGAAAAAGGCATCGAGCTTGGGGTGCGCATCGATCACGATGTCCCCACCGCGCTGATCGGCGATCCGCTGCGCTTGCGCCAGGTGCTGACCAATCTGGTCGGCAACGCGATCAAGTTTACCGAGCACGGCGCGGTGGTGATTCGGGCGCGGCGCAATCCGGCAAGCGCCGCCGCGGGTGGAGTGCTGATCTCGGTGACCGATACCGGAATTGGTATTCCGGCCGACAAAATCCCGACCCTGTTCCATCCCTTCAGTCAAGCCGACTCCTCGGTGACGCGTAGATACGGCGGCACCGGTCTCGGTCTGGCGATCGTCGATCGACTGGTACGATTGATGGGTGGCAGCATCACGGTCGAAAGCGTCCCGGGACATGGCAGCACCTTCAGCTTCGATGCCGAATTCGCGAAACGCGACACCCCTGCCGGGGAGAGCCAGCCGCCCAAGGACTCGCCGCCCGACCTCCACGGCGTGAAAGCGCTGATCGTCGATGACAACGAAATCAACCGCACCATCCTGCGCGAGATGCTGGTCCCGCTCGGCGCCACAGTGGTCGAGGCAGCCTCGGGTGCCGAGGGCCTCAAACTATTTCACCGCAGCAACGAAACGGGCGAGCCGGTTCGTCTGCTGATCTCGGATCATATGATGCCGGTGATGGACGGTTTCGAAATGATCCGCCGTATCCGTGGCATGGAGCGGCCGCAAAACCTTGCCATCATGATGCTGAGCTCGACCGAGGTTCCTTTGACGCTGAGCAAGATTCGCAGCCTCGGCATCGAATGGTATGTGGTGAAGCCGGTCAAGCGCGACGAGTTCTACCAGGCGATCGCCGCAGCGATGGCGCAGACCGCACCTGCGCAGACTACCGCGGCCCAGGCGCGTCCAGCCGCCGGTGCAGCCGAAGTTCTAGCGCGGCCGCTGCGCATTTTGTTGGCCGATGACTCGCCCGACAATCGAATGCTGATCCGCGCCTACCTGCGCAAGACACCCTACTTGCTTGAAGAAGCC
>Ga0335079_10010845_pt1 | contig 10385 bp, 10 predicted proteins | sample Lox_Sample_33_FD_206719 | JGI IMG/M metagenome (GOLD analysis project Ga0335079, IMG submission 206719) | Soil microbial communities from Loxahatchee National Wildlife Refuge, Florida, United States - Lox_Sample_3.3 | ecosystem: Environmental > Terrestrial > Soil > Wetlands | place: USA...
AAAGCTGAAAAATTGGATTGGTTCCTTGCAGGAAGTGACTGAGCGTCGGTGGTCGCGCGCTCGGCAATCGGTTTGCATGGGGAAAGTTGTCATAACACGCTCTCGTCAGAATTGAATGTTGGTCCGGATGCCGATGACGGCTTCGTTCTTTAACGCGTGATTCGGGTCGTTCGGATTGGCGACGCCGGCGCCGGGATGAAACACGTACTGAAAGTCAGGCTGAATCTGCCACCAGGGTGTCACTTGATACTGGTAAGTCACCTCGACTATGGTCTCGCTGCCTCGGACAGGGGTTAAAGAACCGGTAAAGAATGCAGTGTCACTGTCCAAGGCGGCAGCTTGGCTGCTCACATGGGCGTAGCTTATGCCGATGCCAAAGGTGTCGTTGTCGCGGTGCAGGAATGGTTCATGGAATACGATTCCCGCGTTCAGGCTGAAATCGATGAGATTGCGATCGGCCAACGGCGTTCCCATGGCGCGAAGAAAGACATTTAGGTTCCGGTCTGGTTCGGTCGCCTGTTGCCAGATCATTTGGTCCACCACGCCGTAGATTGCATAGTCGCCGCTATGGCTTTTCGGTATTCCGGTGCTGGCCGGATTGGCAAGAGACAGACCGGTATTATCAAATTGTTGATCGGCAAAGTCCTTGGTGTCGTACCAGAAGCCAAGTCTGTAGGTGCGGGCTAGCGGCTCCGACTGATTTGGATAAAGCATGGTCCCGGGCGAGGGATAGGCGTACTGTAACTCGGCGATGGCGAGCGTGCCGTTCCACGGAAAGGTCGTGCCTGACGAGTTCTGTTTCTGTGGGTCGCCATTGCTGTTATTCACCGGGCTCCCACTAAATACGCCTGCAAGGACCGTGAGTGACCCTGTCGGGCGCGCCCAGATCCGAACGCCGGGCGCAGAAAGCGGATACGCTGGGCCGCCGCCCGGCATATCGGCCGATGGAACCATCGGCCAGCCGAACATGGTGTTGACGAACGCCAAGGCATTGTCACTGACCATGAATTCCTGATCGAGGCTTTGCTGGCCGGCCCTGACGTTGAGCCGATCCTCGTTTCCGAACTTTTGCTGATACCAAAGTTCCCAGAGTCGAGTTGATGGATCGGCCTCGATGCCGCTCGCGGTTTGTAAGGTGAGAAGATTATTGGCGCTGAGATTTTGACCGTGGATTTGCAGAGCACTGGCGTGAAAGGTACCTCCATACCACGCAAAGGCGCGCTGCGTATCCATTTCCAGAACCATCTGGGTCACGCCGTCATATTCGAAGCCCTTCTGGGCTCCGCCCGACACGTTTCCTAGAACCTCGCTGGTTTCCTGCAAGGCAAATGAAATACCGTACTTGCTGAGAAAAGTACGCAGGCCCCACATGTCGCCAAGCAAATAGCTGCTGCGCTGGATGCCGGACAGGAATCCAAATGGGCCAGGCGCAGGCTGGGCCGGCTCGAAGCTTTCCGGTTGGGTCGGAACCGATATTGGCGGTGGTGCGGCGCTCGCTTGCCCACCCCAAATATAAGTCAATGTCAGGACCGCATAAAAAGCGAAGTGGAAAGCTTTTGAAGATAAAGCAGTGGCCAAGTCATTGTTACGACGCGCGAAAACTACTGGTTGCCAAAGCATAAAGTAGCCTCCTCCAATTTTCTTATATTGGTGATTATAATGATAATGATTCTCATTTGCAATACAAATGGGAACGGCTATCAAAATCAAGATCTAGGCTTCCTATCTGCTTTTGGAAATCGGAGCAGGCTCTTTGAGATTGGCCAACGATCCGGGTCAATTTCTGGGATTCCCGTTGAGACCCTGCCAGCTCTGGCGCCAGCACGCGGACGATCAAGCATTCGACGCCGGCGACCAGCAACCGGGGTCCGAACGCGACGTTAACCCTCAAATTTCAGAACCCAACTCAGAACTCGAGGGAGAATAGCGGTTGCTTCCAGGATAGCGTCGGGCATAGTGGTTTTCATCACTGCCATCCGGACAGGCCGAATTTGCCGATCATGTGACCGGATTCAAGCCGCGCGTGGGCCTGGCGAACGTTCGCGGCGTTGATGGGGGAAAGAGTTTCAAATAAAGTCGTGCTCAATTTTTTTGCGTCAACCAATTCGGCAGCCTCGTCGAGCAATCGGCCTTGCGCAGCCATGTCCGCCGTTTGATACATCGCCCGCGTAAACATGTATTCCCACACGAAAGTCGCACTCTTGCTTTTGAGCAGGTTCAAGTCCAGCGGCGATTTGTTTTCCACGATGGAAACGATTCTGCCTTGCGGACGAATGAGTTCCGCCATGACGTTCCAGTAGGCGTCGGTATTGCTGAAATTAGCGATGAAATCCACGTCGCGAAAATTCAGTTCCGTGAGTTGCGCGGACAACGACTGGCGATGATCCACCACATGATTCGCCCCCAGATTGACGGCCCATTCGCGCGTTTCGGAACGCGACGCGGTCGCGATGACAATCAGCCCGGCAAGCTTTGCCAGTTGAATCGCAATCGAACCAACGCCGCCGGCACCGCCGATGATCAACATCGACTGTCCGCGATTCCCTCCGTGCCGGTCAATGTTCAGCCGGTCAAAAAAGGCTTCCCACGCCGTGATGGTCGTAAGCGGCAACGCCGCCGCTTCGGCGAAGGAAAGTGTGCGCGGCTTGCGCCCGACAATGCGTTCGTCCACGAGTTGAAATTCAGCGTTCGAGCCGGGGCGCGTGATGTCCCCCGCGTAATAAACTTCATGGCCCGGCTTGAAGCGCGTCACGGCAGTGCCGACGGCTTCGACGACTCCGGCAGCATCCCAGCCCAGCACGCGCGGTGCCGTTTCCACTTGCCCCATACGCACACGCATCTTGGCATCGACGGGGTTAACCGAAATGGCTTCGACACGCACGAGCAAATCTTGACCAGCCGGACTGGGTTTGAGCAGTTCGACATCAAAAAGCGATTGCGGATCGGTGATTGGCAGGTAATGGGTGAGTGCGACGGCTTTCATATTCATTGACATAGTAACCCGGCGCAGCGCTTCAGGGGCGCATGTCCAGCCCTGGCGTAAACGAAACGGCCGCTCGCTTACAGGCCATATCTCTGCAGGAAACGCTTGATCTTGGACCTGGCAATCTGCGTGCCGAACCCACCCCAGTTGACATCAAATCCGTGATCGCTGGCGGAAAGAAAATACACCTCGTGCGGCACCCCGGCATTCGAAAGGGCTTGGTCCAGCAGTTTAGCCTGATCCGCGGAAACGATTCGATCGCTGGTGCCCAGGAGCGTGATAGTGGGCGGTGCCTTCGCGGTGACGTGGCTAAGCGGGGAAAGCACGCGGTAGCGCTCGGGCAGTTGCTCGGGTGTGCCGCCGATGTATTCTTTCATGAGGGGACGGACATATTCGGGGCTTTTGCAGGTGCGATACAGCAAAGCCATGTCTGAGGGACCGTAGAGATTAATGACACTGCGAATCGTGACCGTTGGGACATTGGTGGACGCAGGCAGCTGCGGGTCGCCCGCGCTGTAGGCGGCCAGCATGGAAAGATTGCCGCCAGCGGAGCCGCCCATCACGCTGATGCTCGCGGGGTTCACATGATATTCAGCGGCATGAGCAGCGACCCAACCCAGCGCCGCCTTGACATCGCCGATCTCATCGCGCCAGCGCACGGGCGGCGGCATCCGATACTCGACGTCGAACACCTCAAAACCGAGTTCGTTGAGCCAGCGGTTCCAGTTCGGCGTTTCGCTGCGATTGCCGTGCACCCAGCCTCCACCATGCACAAACACGATAGCCGGGCGCAAAGGGCCGCTATTGGGCTTGCCGGTGCGCCACACATCCAGCTCCAGCTTCGTGCCGTCATGTGCCGTCCCATAGATCACGCTGCGGTCCGGCTGCGGCAGGCCCAAATCGAGGCGCCCCGCATTCGCGAGATAAGTGCCCAGCGACAGCAGCACGTCCAACTGCCGCGCCTGCCGCCACAGTGCAATGGTCGGGACCAGCGCCATTGTCGCAGTCAGCATCACCAGGAAGCCGAAAACCCATGCGGCCAGCCTGGCACCGGAACGCTTCGCGAGAAATGACAACACCGCTACCCCAAGCGTTGCTATTAATAGGTGCAGCGGAAAGAACAGCGCCAACGCGCCGAATTTTCCAAGCCCCTCCCATGGGACCGGATACGCCATGCAGTACGCCAGCATCGCCATGACCACGGGCAGCAGCAAAGCACCCAATGTCAGCATCCACGTCCAAACTCCGCGCGGCCACCACCCGCTTCTCGCGGACAACCGCCCACTTTTCCCCAAGCTTTGCATTGACGCGAACTTCTCAGGCATGAATCATTGTTTCAAATGGACTGTCACTCACGGTTTCGGCGAAAAAAATGAAAACACGAAATGGTGGTACGCCGTTCGAGACAGTTTTCCCAATTGAGTACAGAATCATCTTGAACTTCGAGGTGGTTTGCGCTTCATGTGCGGTCCGGCGCGCACGGCGCCAGCTCATCGCGTCCGCGGCTTTGTCACGTTCTTTAGCGTGACAGTAACGTAAGCACGCCTGTGAGCGCATGCTCGACGGACTGGCGTCGCACTGCCTGGCGGTCGCCCTTGAAATGCGCGGTCTGAGTCGCAACGCTGCCATTTCTCGTTGCCCACGAAATACACACCGTTCCCACCGGTTTTTGCAGCGTCCCGCCAGAAGGTCCTGCAATGCCGGTCACCGCGACCGCGACCTGTGCGTGGCTCATTTTAAGCGCACCCAGCGCCATTTCTAGCGCAGTCTGCTCCGAAACTGCGCCGAATTTCGCTAACGTTTTCGGTTTCACGCGCAACATCTCGCGCTTGGAAATATAAGTGTAGGTGATGAAACCGCGCTCAAACCATTCTGAGCTTCCCGGCACCATGGTCACTGCTTCGCCCACCCCGCCGCCGGTGCAGGATTCGGCGGTGACCAGCATGAACTTGCGGGCTTTCAACATCCTGCCCACACGCAGCGCCAGCTTGTAAATTTTATCCTGTGCCATCACTCGATCAGCGTTTTCCAGAACGCCAGGCAGAGCAGCGTGTAAAACGCAGCCATCAAATCATCCAGCATCACGCCGAAGCCACCATGGACTGTTTTGTCGAAATAGTCTATCGGCGGCGGTTTTAGAACATCAAAAGCTCGAAACAAAATAAACGCGAGGGCCTGCCATAGCAGCGTCGTTGGAGCGAAATCAAGTACGAGCAGGAATGCGACGATTTCGTCCCACACGATGCCGCTATGGTCGTCCACTCCCAAGTCTTCGCCGGTCTTGCCGCATATCCAGATCCCGAGCACAAACAGGACGGCAATTAGCGCAAGGAACAGCATCGGTGCCAAACGTGGGTTTAACAGCCAGAACAAGGGAAATGCAACCAGCGTTCCCGCAGTGCCCGGTGCACCGCGTATCAGCCCTGCCCCAAAGCCAAAGGCCAGAAAATGCGCGGGGCGGGTGAACACAAAACGCCACGATGGATTCGTTTCAGCCAAAATGATCATACCCCTTGGCGCTCCACGTCATGAGCTTGCCGGCAGCGTCAAGCAAGATCAAACCCCGACCTTTTTTTATGATTCCGATGCGCGTTAACGGCAATCTCAGTTTGCGCGACAGTTTTGTCAGCTTCGCACCGTTTTGCTTCGAGGCGGTAAAACAAAGCTCGTAATCATCTCCGCCTGCGAGCAGCGCATTCAACGCAGCATCGTATTTAAGATACTTTCGCAGCACCGCGGATTTGGGCAATGCGGCAAACTCGATAACCGCTGCGACTCCTGAGCGCTCAACTATGTGTCCCAGATCGGCCAGGAGACCGTCTGACACGTCGATTGCCGAGTGCGCCAGTTGCAGTAGACAGCGCCCGAGTGTGATTCGCAAGGCGGGCGTTTGCAATTTCTTCAGGCAGATCTGTGCCTCTCGCGCTTCAAGCGTTATGCGCTTTTGCAAATGCGCGACCGCCAGCGCTGCGTCGCCAAGCCGGCCTGAAACCCAAATCTCGTCGCCGACCCTCGCGCCATCTCGGCGCAATGCCTTGCCCTCCGGCACTTCGCCCATAATTTGCACGCAGATATTTAGGGGGCCGCGGGTGGTGTCGCCGCCGATCAAATCCACTTTCTGTGCTCTCGCCAAATCCATAAACCCTTTGGCAAAAGGCTTAATCCATTTTTCGTCGGCCTCGGGCAACGCGAGGGAAAGGGTAACCCAACGCGGAGTAGCCCCCATTGCCGCCATGTCGGAAAGATTTACGGCAAGGGATTTGTACCCCAGTTTGCCGGGATCGACGTCGGGCAAGAAGTGGGTCCCGCACACCAGCATATCCGTGGACACCACCAGCTCTTTACCCCTGGCTATTTTTACCAGCGCGGCGTCATCACCCACGCCCAGCACTGCGTTCGGCGACGGATGCGTGAAATAACGGTTGATGATTTCGAATTCTGAGACCATGAGTCAGGCCTTGCCGGCTAACTGCTCCCGTAAGCGCCCTAGGAATAACGACACGTTATTGATCCGGACTTAAGCTTGTAGCAGGCATTGATCGCAATAGCGAAATATAGCATGACCCAATGCTTTTGATTCTCCCGGTTGACGCGCATGAATTCTAACGGCGCGGTGCCAATGTAGTCCGCAGTTCGCTGTAAAACCCGGGATGCGTCGCCAAAAATTTGGCGCGGCTTGCTAGAAATTCGTTGTAGGCGTCAATGATGTTGCCGGGTAAAATACGGCGTCCGAGTCTACCCACTGCCCGGTCCCCAAACATGTCGGCAAGCAGGAAACTACCGAGTTCATAGTTGAAGTGGTACGGGTCCTGCCAGTAAACAGCCTTGTGCCCGATCACCGGTTCTCCGGTCAAGTCGTTGTAACCATAGAACTCCCACAGCTCAACATTTCCGTGTCGTGCCGCTTCAGCCACAACGCGCGCGATTGCCGCCATTGCTGCCCAGCGCTGCGCGTAGGTTCCACACAAGAAATCAAGCTCAAGCGAGAGTGCATGTACCGGAGGGAAATACAAGCGCAACTCGATGCCTCGCGCGCGGGCGTTCTGCAACATTCTCCGCAATCCAGTAAAGTCAAGCCCGCGCGGCGGCGTGATATCGATACCTGCGAATTGTGCCGAGGGCGGCGGCTGATCCGGTACCTGTGCCAGTGTGCACGGGGGCGAACTACCGGCGCGTCCGAGAAATATCTCATTGAAGCGTGCCGGCACTCCGGCAAAATCTCCGCGCGCGTAAAGAAAGCGTCCGTCGCGAGTATGGCTGGAGCGCCCGCGTCTTTGTTCCAGGACAGTCCGCATAGAATCTTTCAGCGCCGTTAAGGACAACAAGAACTTTAGCTGAGAGAAATCGTTGATCTCAGCAAGGCGCTGTGTGCAATCCACGCGTGGCAATGATTGCGGCTCGATCTCGACTACCGCGCGCTTGACATCCGTCGCCTGCACTGCGTATTCAAAATAGCACTGTGTGAGATCCCAACCCGCGCCCGCGAAAGCAAAATTGTACCCTTTCAATTTTCCGCCATCTGTGAACGCCGGGTCATTGGTATCGAAACCCGTTTCCGTGAATGAACTGCCCAGAACAATCGCCTGGGGGCGGATACGGGCCAGGAGTTGTGGTTTAACGTGCCGTTCGTAAGGCGCAAATCGTGGCTTAACCAGGTTTAACCCCGGAATCGCAAAATCACGGTAATACCAGAACGGGTCAATTACGCGGTTAACGCCAGTGACCAATAAAAGCACAAGCGCCAGCAATATAAGCAAGCCAAGCGTGTAGGCACGGGCGGTCATCAAAACTGGAAATAGATGAACTCGCTCACTTCGGTGAGCGATAACACAGCCAGCACCGCAACGATAACACTGGCCGCAAGCCACAACTTCGTGGGGCGCCACAGCCACCAGTGATCAACATGGTCGGGTTCGATCCCCAACGCCGGCCGGAATGAACGCATGATCTGCTGCGTGTTCGGTGCCAGCCACACCACGAGCGCACAGCCAAGAAGCCACCTTAATTGAGGAAATCCACCAAAAGTCACCGTATTTTCGAAATGCACCCCGCACCGCGCCAGCCACGGACCAACGAACCACCACTTGAACCATTGATAAGGCAATGTCATGCCATTCATGCCCACCATGCCCCGGACCATTGCAAGCGCATGATGAATGGAATCGGCGCGAAAGAATACCCAAGCCACTACCGTAGAAATAAAGGTCAGCAACACCGCCACCGCTTTACCGGCGCGGCCGCGGTCGCCAGGCCATTTGTATCGCTCTCGCAAAGTGCGCCATGCATGATTGATGAGCAAATATACTCCGTGCAACCCGCCCCAGGTGACAAAGGTCCAATTGGCGCCGTGCCAAAGACCGCCGAGTAGCATGGTCACCATAATATTGACGTAGCGCCGACTGGTTCCCTTTCTGTTGCCGCCGAGCGTGAAATAGAGGTAATCACGCAGGAAGCGAGATAGCGTCATGTGCCAGCGCCGCCAGAAATCTATAATGGAAGCTGCTTTGTACGGTGAGTCAAAATTGAGCGGCAAGCGAACCCCGAACAACAGCGACAGCCCGATCGCCATGTCAGTATAGCCTGAGAAATCGAAGTAAATCTGGAAGGTGTAGGCAAGAACCGCACCCCATGCATCGACCACGGACAGCGGCACGCCTTTCCCAACCCAATCGAAGGCGGGGCGCGCATAAACCGCAACGCCATCAGCGATAAAAGTTTTCTTGAAAAGGCCTATGAAGAGAATCGTTAGGCCAACTGCAAGATTTTCCCAATTAAGCCGATAGGTCTCGCGCAGTCCAAACTGGGGCATGATCTCTTTGTGATGAATAATCGGTCCAGCGATGAGATGAGGAAAATAGGTAACGAACAGGCTGTAATGAGTGAAACGATACTCGGCGGCCTTGCCCTGGTAGGCGTCAACAAGAAAAGCGATTTGCGTGAAGGTGAAGAAGGAGATGCCGAGGGGCAGGATCACATGTGGCAACGTGAGTCCTGCACCGAGCGTATTTAGGTTGGAAACAAAAAAGTCTGCATATTTATAGTAACCGAGCAGAACCAGATTCGCCGTTACGCCAAATGCGAGCAGACGTCTGCTCGCCGGATCTCCATGTCGCCGTAATATCGCCAATCCGACGGCAAAGTTGCAGGCGATGGAAACCACAAGGAGTATCACATACCAGGGATTCCACCAGCCGTAGAAGACGAGCGATGCCACTGCAAGCCAGCCCGCGGCGAGGACGTTGCTGGCGCGTGCAACGAGGTAAAACCCGAGAAGCGTAATTGGCAAGAACGCGAACAGGAAGGGATACGAATTGAACAACATTATTGGAATGCTGCTCCGACCTCAGGTCCTTGCCTTAAATTCCGCAGGTCGCAACTTGGCGGCGAGTTTGTCGAGCACGCCGTTCACGTATTTATGCCCGTCGGTACCTCCGAACACTTTGGCCAGCTCAACTGCTTCGTTTATCACCACCTTGTAGGGCACATCCGGCCGGTGCGCAAGCTCATAGGCCCCCAACAGCAAAATGCAGTGTTCGATTGGGCTCAGTTCCTTAAGGGGACGATCAAGATTGGGCTGTAATTTTTCCTCAAGCGCGCGCGCACCGGAAATTGCGCCGCGCAGCAGCGTCAAAAAATATGCTTCGTCCAGCTTCTCGAAACCTTTTGCGGCGCGCGACTGCTTTTCGAGGATGTCTGCGCTGTCACCGCTCAACTTCCATTGGTACAGCGCCTGCAGCGCAGATTCGCGCGAGCGTCTGCGGCTGCTCCGGGCCGAAGCTATCCGTGTAGTCGTCATTTGGCTGGAAAGCAGCTATTTTTCGTCCAGGCGCCGCAGCAAATTGGCCATTTCTATAGCCACGCGGGCTGCTTCAGCGCCTTTTCTGCCCATGCGCTCGCGCGCTTGCCTTTCATCAAGGGTGGTCAATACTGCATTCGCCACCGGAACGCCGCTGTCGAGCTGCACCGAAGCCATGCCGCTTGCCGACTGGTTCGCCACTATTTCGAAATGGTAAGTCTCGCCGCGTATTACTGCGCCCAACGCGATGAGCGCGTCAAACTTCCCGCTATTTGCCATTTTCTGCAGTGCCACCGGGATTTCCAGAGCGCCCGGCACTGCCACTAGCGTAACGGCCTCTTCGGTCACGCCGTGTTTCAACAGCTCCTCGCGGCAGGCCGTCAGCAGGCCTGCGCTAATCTCAGGGTTGAAGCGGCTCATTACGATACCGAGACGCAAATTCACACCGTTTAATTCAGGTTCAACTTTTTTCATTGCGGATCAGTGTATTGCTATTTTTTATCGGGCAGCTCATAACCGGTAACTTCCAGCCCGAATCCCGCCATGCTGGGCATCTTACGCGGCGCGGCGAGCAGGCGCATTTTGGTGACTTTGAGGTCCTTGAGG
>Ga0335079_10010846_pt1 | contig 10385 bp, 9 predicted proteins | sample Lox_Sample_33_FD_206719 | JGI IMG/M metagenome (GOLD analysis project Ga0335079, IMG submission 206719) | Soil microbial communities from Loxahatchee National Wildlife Refuge, Florida, United States - Lox_Sample_3.3 | ecosystem: Environmental > Terrestrial > Soil > Wetlands | place: USA: Florida...
CCTGCTCGAGCTGCTCGAGCGAATAGTTGATCGGCCCGCGGTAATGGCTGGCGAGGAACAGGTAGCGCAGCACTTCCGGGTGGCGCAGCCGCGCGAGCACCTCACGCAGCGTGAAGAAGTTGCCGAGGGACTTCGACATCTTCTCATCGTCGACGTTGACGAAGCCGTTGTGCATCCATAGGTTGACGAAATCTTCCCCGGTCGCCGCGCACGACTGCGCGATCTCGTTCTCGTGGTGCGGGAATTTGAGGTCCATGCCGCCGCCGTGGATGTCGAAATGATTGCCGAGAAGCGCCGTCGACATGGCGGAGCACTCGATGTGCCACCCCGGTCGTCCGCGCCCCCAGGGCGAGTCCCACCACGGCTCGCCGGGCTTGGCCTGCTTCCACAGCACGAAGTCGAGCGGGTCGCGCTTCGCCGCGTCCACCTCGACGCGCGCCCCGGCGCGCAGGTCCGCGAGCCGCTTGCCCGAGAGGCGCCCGTAGGCCGCGAAGCGCGCCACCGAGTACAGCACGTCGCCGTCGCTGCCCACGTAGGCGTAGCCGCGCTCGATGAGCTGCTGCACCATGCGGATGATCTGCGCCAGGTACTGCGTGGCGCGCGGCTCGGCGTCCGGCGGCAGGATCCCGAGACGGGCGCAGTCCTCGTGCATCGCCGCGATGAAGCGCGCCGTGAGCGCTTGCCAGCTCTCGCCGTTCTCGGCCGCGCGACGGATGATCTTGTCGTCGATGTCGGTGATGTTGCGCACGTAGGTGAGTTGGTAGCCGCGGTGCCGCAGGTAGCGGCTCACGACGTCGAACACCGTCAGCATGCGCGCGTGCCCGATGTGCACGTAGTCGTAGACGGTGAGACCGCAGACGTACATGCGCAGCGTCCCGGCCTGCATCGGCCGCAGCTCCTGCTTCTCGCCCGAGAGCGAATCGTGGATGCGGATCATGCGAAGCGCGCCAGCCGCTCGCGCGCCTTGCCGGGCGGCATCGCCTTCAGGAGCGGTGCCAGCTCCGGCCCGTGCGAGCGCCCGGTGAGTGCCAGGCGCAGCGGCATGTAGAGCTGTTTCCCCTGGCGGCCGCTCGCCGCGCGCGCCGCGCCCGCGATCGCCGCAAGATCGTTGCCGCTCGCAGCGGCGGCGGCGGCGGCGGCGGCGAAGTAGCCGGCTCCGGCGCTGCGTACCACGGCCTCGGCCCCCTCTTCCAGGGACGGCGGCCCGCCGAACACGACCTCCACCCAGGGAATCGCGTCCTGCGGCAGCACGAGATTCGGCAGCACCGCGCTCACGAAGGCGCTCGCCGTGCGCTCATCCAGCCCCGGCGGCAGCACCGGAGCGAGCCAGGCGCGCGCGGCCTCGGGCGACAGGTGGTGCACGATGTCCTTCTGCCACACCTCGAGCTGCTGCTCATCGAAGCGCGCCGGAGCGCGCCCGAGGTGCGTGGTGTCGAAGCCGCGCGCCATCTCCTCGAGCGTCAGCAGCCCCTGCAGCGGGCTCGAATGACCGAGGCGGAACAGCTGGTTGACGATGGCGAGCGGCTGGAAGCCGCGCTCGCGGCAGGTGCGCAGGCTCATCGCCCCGTGGCGCTTCGAGAGCGGCGCGCCATCGGGCCCGAGGAGCAGCGCCAGGTGGCCGTAGGTCGGGGCGCGGAGCGACAGCGCCTGAAGCAGCAGCAGCTGGCGCGGCGTGTTGGCGAGGTGATCCTCCCCGCGCAGCGCGAGCGTCACGCCCATGCAGGCATCGTCCACCGCGTTGGAGAAGAAGAAGGCCGCCGAGCCGTCGGCGCGCCGCACGACGAAGTCGCCGATGTCATCGCTCGCGAAGCTCTGCGGACCGTGCACCAGATCGGCGAACTCGATGCGCCGGCCCGCCGGGACGCGAAAGCGCAGCGTCGCGGGCGTCCCCTGCCGCTCCCGCCGCGCGCGCTCCTCGGGCGACAACTCGCGGCAGGTGCCGGCGTAACGCGGCGGCCGGCCGGCGGCGAGCTGCGCCCGCCGCGAGGCCTCGAGCTCGAGCGGGCTGCAGAAGCACGGGTACACCGTGCCGCGCTCGAGCAGCTGCGCAAAGTAGCGCGCGTAGAGCGCACCGCGCTGCGACTGGCGGTAGGGACCTGCCGCATCCTCGCGATCGGGGCCGGCATCCCACTCGAGCCCCAGCCAGCGCAGGTCCTCGAGCAGCGCCCCGGTATGTGCCTCGAGGCTGCGCTCGGCGTCGGTGTCCTCGATGCGCAGCAGGAATCGCCCGCCCCCATGGCGCGCGAGCAGCAGGTTGAAGAGCGCGGTGCGCGCATTCCCCAGGTGTAGCTCGCCGCTGGGGCTCGGAGCGAAGCGGGTGACCGGCGGCGGGCTCATTTGACACCATGTTACGGGAAACCCGCGGAGGCCAACAAAGTCCAAGGGCGGTGCGGGCGGCGCCGCTGTCGCTCGCGCACGCGGCGGCTTAGAATTCGCCGCCGCTTCCGCACCCGACGCCGACGGAGAATCTGATGCCCATGAAGTACCGCGCACCGCTTGCCGCCGCCGCGACGCTCGTCTGTGCCCTGACGCTCGCGCTCGGCGCGGCGCGCGCCGATGAGCCGCCCACCCAGGTGCGCGTGGTCACCAGCATGGGCGAATTCGTCATCGAGGTGCGTGCCGACCGCGCGCCGCTCACGGTCGCGAACTTCCTGCGCTACGTGAAAGAGGGCTTCTACAGCAACACGCTCATGCACCGCGTGGTGCCGAACTTCGTCATCCAGGGCGGCGGCCACGACGCCGCGACCATGGCGCTGAAGAAGACCCACGAAGACATCCCCAACGAGTCGGGCAACGGCCTGCAGAACAAGCGCGGCACAGTGGGACTCGCGCGCACTCCCCTGCCGCACTCGGGCAATGCCGAGTTCTACGTGAATCTCGTCGATAACCCGGACCTCGACCCGGTACCGACCCGCTGGGGCTACGCGGTCTTCGGCCGCGTGGTGTCCGGCATGGAGGTCATCGACAGGATGGCCGAGTCGCCGACCGGGGCGATCGGACCCTTCAAGGCGGACGCACCCCTGAAGCCGATCATCATCCAGAGCGTGACCATCGTCGCCGCGAGCACGCCGGCGCCGGCGGCGGCGCCGGTGAACCCGGCCGAGCCGCAGAAGATCCTCTCGCCGAAGTAGCGCACAGTGCGCACCGGGCGCCGATGACGCGACTGCTGGTCTCGGATCTGCACCTCGGGGAGGGCTTCGAGGAGGCGATCGAGCAGTTCGTCGAATTCCTGGCGACGCGCGCCGCCACCGCCGGCGCGCTCTACATCCTCGGCGACCTGTTCGAGAGCTGGGTGGGGGACGACGACCGCAGCGATGCGGCGGAACGGGTGTGCACGGCGCTGCGCGGGCTCACCGGCCGCGGCGTCCCCTGTTTCGTCCTGCACGGCAACCGCGACTTCCTCCTCGGCCCGGGGTTCGCCGCACGCACCGGCTGCCGGCTGCTGCCGGACCCCGTGGTCGCGGACTTCGACGGCGAGCGCGTGCTGCTGACGCACGGCGATGCGCTGTGCACCGACGACCACGCCTACCAGGAGCTGCGCACCATGGTGCGCAATCCCGCCTCGCAGCAGCGCTTCCTGGCGCTGCCGCTCAGCGTTCGCGAGGCGCTGGCGGGCGAGGTGCGCGCCGGCAGCCGCGCCCACATCTCGCGCACGGTGCCGACCATCATGGACGTCAACAGGGGCGCGGTGGCGGCCGCCTACCGCGTGGCTCGCGTGCAGCGCATGATCCACGGCCATACCCACCGCCCGGCCGTGCACGAGCTCGAGGTGGACGGCGCAGCCGCCCAGCGCATCGTGCTGGGCGCCTGGTACGAGCAGGGAAGCTACGTGAGCGTCGACCGCGGCCACTACGAGCTGCGCGCACTGCCGCGTTAGCGCATCAGCCCCGAAGACGGGCCGGCGGGGCGCGCCCCGCCGGCGGCTGCGGCTATGCTGACCGGCTCACTGCTGCGGGGTGGCTGCGGCGCCGCCCATGGCCGGCGGCGGGCCGCCGTGGCCGGGATGGCCGAAGCCGTGGGTGTGCATCTGCTGCAGCGTCTGGAACTTCTTCAGCTGCGAGGCGTTCAGCACCCCGGACAGCTTGGTCAGCGTGTCCTGGCTGATCTGCTGGTGCGCCGCATGCATCGCCTGGAAGTCAGGCTTGCCGCCTGCGGCCCTGGCCTGCTCGAAAAGCGTGCGCATCTGCGCGTGCTCGCCCTGCAGGATGGTTTGCACCTGCGCCTTCTGCGGCTCGGTGAGATCGAGCAGGATGGCGAGACTCTCCATGTGTTTTGCGGCACTGGGCGGTCCCGGGGGAGTCTGGGCGAGAGCGGCGCCGGCCCACAATGCGGCGAGCGCCACGGCGCCGGCCTTGATCGAAGCTTTCATGAGCGGTTTTCTCCTGCGGACTCCGCAACGTGCGGACTCCAGCGGGGATTGAGACTAAGCCGGCCACCGCTCGGGGCGGTGAGCAATAGTGAGGGATTGTCACCCCCGCCGCGGCAGGGTCAGAGCCGCCTCGAGCCCGCCCTCGGGCCGGTTGCTGAGCGACAAAGTGCCAGCGTGCGCCTGGGCGATGTCGCGCGCGATCGTCAACCCCAGGCCCGTGCCGCCGCCGGCGCGGTTGCGCGAGGACTCGAGCCGGTGGAAAGGCTCGAACACGCGCTCGAGTTCCGCCTCGGGGATCCCGGGGCCCTGGTCGCGCACGCGGATGACGAGCTCGGTGCCGTCCTCCACCACGATCGCGGCGCGCGTGCCGAAGTTCACCGCGTTGGCGATCAGATTGGTGAGACAGCGCTTGAGCGCCTGCGCCTTGGCGGTGAAGGGCGCCCGCGCGCGGCCGCTCACCGTGACCGCAGCCCCCATTTCGGCGAACTGCTCCCGCAGCTCCTCGAGCAATGCGTTGACGTCGACGGCGACCGCGGGCTCACCGTCATCCACGCCGCGGAACAGCGCCAGCGCCTCGTGCACCATGCCCTCCATCTCATCGAGCTCCTTGCCGATGCGCGCCTGCAGGCCCGCATCCTCGAGCGTCTCGACCTGCAGCCGCAGCCGGGTGAGCGGCGTCTTGAGGTCGTGCGACATCGCCGCCAGCACGCGGCTGCGGCTGTCGAGGTAGCGGCGCAGCCGGTCCTGCATGGTGTTGAAGGCGCGCGCCGCATCGCGCAGCTCACGCGCGCCGCGCTCCGCCAGCCGCTGCGGGCGCGCGTCGCGGCCGACACTGTCGGCCGAGCGCGCCAGCGCCGACAGCGGCCGGGTAATGGTGCGCGCCGTGACGTACAGCGCGACCACCAGCACCAAGAGCAGCAGCAGCAGATTGCCCAGCAGGTTGCGCGGCAGCAGCGCGCCGCCCGGAAGGCGCGTGACACGGTAGAGCAGCGCGTCGCCGTCCGGCAGCCGCACCGTCACGTCGTAGCGCTGCACGCTGTCCTGGTGCGCCGCCAGTTCGTGCGCCTCGAAGAACGGCACCGGGATCGCGATCGCCGGCCGGCTCGCATCGAGCGTGCGCGCGACCGACACCTCGTAGCCGGCGCCGAGCGCGGCCTGCAGCTGCTCCCGCAGCGTCTTCTCGAAGTCCGTGAGCAGCGGCACGCGCACGAAACCGCCGGCCGGGTCGAGCGGGCCGCGGGGTGCGCCATGCAGGCCGCCCGGCGGCCGATGGTGGAAGGCGCCGTGCGGTGCGGTGAGCTGCTCGAGGGCCGCGGCACGCTCGCTGGCAGCGAGCGGTGCCAGCATCTGCGTGGTCTCGGCGATGCGCCGCGTCCATTCGCGCACGCTCCCCTGGAGCACGAAACGCTCGCGCTCCTGGGCGATGAGCACCAGGCCCACGGCCTGCGCGATCAGCACCGCCAGCACCGTTGCGGCGATCAGCCTCCCGAGGAGCGACTGCGGCCACAGTCGCAGCCGCAGCCGGCGCGGGCGGTCACTGAGTTTCGACGCCGACGCCGACGACATAGCCCTCGCCATAGACGGTCTTGATGATCTGCGGCGCGCGGGCGTCGTCACCGAGAATCTGCCGCAGCCGGCTGATGCGCACGTCGATGCTGCGGTCGAAGGGATCGGCGTCCCGGCCGCGCAGGAGCTCGGTGAGCTGTGCCCGCGTCAGCACGCGGTTGCCGGCCGCGAGCAGCACCGCGAGCAGCCGGTACTCGGCGCCCGACAGCGCCACCTCGCCACCGCTCGGATCGGTGAGGGTGCGCGTCACGGTGTCGAGCTGCCAGCCGCCGAACACGAAGCGCTTCACCTGCGAAGGTACCGGGTCGCGCGGGGCGTGCGCCGTGCGGCGCAGCACCGCCTTGATGCGCCCGAGGAGCTCGCGCGGGTTGAAGGGCTTGGCGACGTAGTCATCGGCGCCGAGCTCGAGCCCGACGATCCGGTCGACGTCCTCGCCGCGGGCAGTGAGCATGATGATCGGCATCTGCGTGCGACCGCGCAGCTCCCGGCACAGCGACAGACCGTCCTCGCCCGGCAGCATCAGGTCGAGCACCAGCAGATCGACGTGGCTGCGCTCGAGGACCCGGCGCATCTCCTTGCCGTCGGGCACCGCGGTGGTGCGGAACTCGTGTTTCTCGAGGTATTGCGCCAGCAGACCGCGGATCTCGCGGTCGTCGTCGACGATCAGCAGGTGGGGACGCTCGTTCATGATGTTTGGCCGGGATCCGAGGATACCGGGGCAAGAGACACCCGGCAGGACATTTGGTGCCTCGGAGTGTTGTAAGTAAATGTTAGTTGGCCCGCGGCGGCCCGGAATGGAACCGCAGTTGCCGATCGGGCCGGGTGGCGAGCTGCGCCTCGTGCGCGGCGAGTTGCGCGAGGCGCGCCCGCCACTCACCGGGTGCACGCTCGCGGGCGAGGCTCAAGTAAAGCTCGAAGTGGCGTGCCTCGGAGAGGGCGAGCTGCGCATACAGCTGATCGAGCGGCGGCGGCAGCCGCCCGTCGAGCAGCGCGAAGCGCTCGGCCGAACGCGCCTCGATGAGCGCGGCGGCGAGCAGCAGGTCGAGCCTGCGCTCCGCGTGGCTCGTGCGCAGCGCGCGGCGCAGCTCCTGCGCATAGCGGCCGGGGCGCTGGCGATGCACCTCGACCCCGAGCTCGCGCAGCGCGCGCTGCACCTGCTCGAAGTGACGCAGCTCCTCGCGCGCGAGGCGCGACAGCGCGAGTGTCAGCGGGATGTCCTCGGGATAGGCGAAGATCAGCGCGAGCGCGCTGGAGGCGGCCTTCTTCTCGCAGCCGAGGTGATCGACGGCGAGCTCCGGCCAGCGCGCCGCGGCCGCCTCGACCCACTCCCGCGGCGTCGGCGCGCACAGGATCGAGTCCGGCGGCAGCTCGCGCTCGCCAGCCGCGCCCCTCACGCCCGTGTCTCCGCCGACAGCCACTCGCCGAGTGCGCGCGTCAGTGACTGCGCCGCCTCGCGGGCGGTCGCGAAGCGCTCCGCCGGAGCCTTGGCCAGCAGCCGCTCGAGGAGCGGCTGCAGCGATGCCACGCGCTCGGGCAGGCGCGGCACCGGCTCCTTGCGGTGCTTGTAGACGATCGCCATGGGATTGTCGGCGCGGTAGGGCTTGTCCCCGGTGAGCATCTCGAACAGCATGATGCCGAGACTGTAGAGGTCGCTGCGCGCATCGATCGGCTCGGCGTGGCCCTGCTCCGGACTCATGTAGTGCGGCGTGCCGAAGATCGTGCCGCTGTCGGTCACGTCGGCGGCGAGCGCCGTGTCCTTCGACAGTCCGAAGTCGATGAGTGCAATGCTGCCGTCGGCACGCAGCATGATGTTGCCGGGCTTGAGATCGCGGTGCAGGACGCCCGCGGCATGCACGCTCTCGAGCGCGCGCGCCACCTCGATCGAGTAGAGCAGCGCCTCGCGCGGGCTGAGGGGTGCTGCGCGCATGCGCCGGCGCAGATCCCCCTTGGGAAAATACTCCATGACGAGCCAGGCGTGCTCGTCGCTCACGCCGAGATCGTACAGGCGCACCACGCCCGGGGCGGCGATGCGCTGGGCGATCTCGTACTCCTGCAGGAAGCGGGCGAAGATGTCGGTCGGCTGACCTTCTTCCTGACGGTCGCGCGCCACCTTGAGCGCGACCAGCGTGCCGGCGCGCTCGCTCTCGGCCACGTAGAGATCCGTGAGTCGCCCCGCGTGCAGGCGGCGGATGCGCCGATAGTCGCGTACGAAGGCATCGCCGAAGCGCTGCGCCTCGCGGCCGGCGTGGCTGCTGCGCCATACGGCGCGCGCGTGCGCCTGGCGCTGCTCCGCGGCGGCGAGCACGCGGGTGAACTGCTCGCCGTCGAGCTCCGCGCCGCTCACCGTCCAGGCGCCGAGCGCCGCCGTCTCGTTCGTCTCCGCGGCATCGCTGCCGTTGCCGAGCAGCACGATCGGCGCAAAGCCCGCACGTCCCGCGAGCTCGCGCGCCCAGCTGAGGCCGCGCCCGCCCCCCGGCCACTCCGCGGCGAGCAGCACGGCATCGTAGCCCTGGGCGAGGAACTCCGGCGCCAGTGCGCCCTGCGTCACGGGGCTGTGCACCGTGAGCCGGGCGTGCGGCCGCCACGAGGCGAGCCGCTCGCGGATGTGCGCGCAGCGGCGCGTGTCCTCCTCGATCAACAGCACCCGCATGGTCGGGCGATTACAGCACGCGCGCTCAGCGCCCGCCACGCGCGCCGGCGAGGCGCTGCGCCGCCGCAGCGGTCAGCTTCAGGCCGATCACGAGGTCGCCGACGTTGGTGCCGGTCGGACCGGTATGCACCAGGTCGCCGGATGCCTCGAGCGCGGTGCCGGAGTCGGCGCACCGCAGGCAGCGATCGACATCGAGTCCGCCGAGGGCGACGCGCGCGCAGCTGTCGGCATCCACCAGGCCGCCGGCGTCCTCGGTCACCCCGTCGGTACCGTCGGTGCCGGCCGCGAGCAGCATCAGGTCGCTCTGGCCGGCGATGAGGCGCGCCGCCGCGAGCGCCAGGTGCTGGTTGCGCCCGCCGCGTCCGGCGTGCGGCGGCAGCTGCACCGTCGATTCCCCGCCCCACACGCACGCCTGGCAATCGCTGAGGCGCAGTTCGTGCGAGAAGCGCGCCGCGAGACGCAGTGCGTCATCGTCGAAGCGCCGCGCGGCCGTGTGCACCCTGAGTCCGAGTGCGCGCGCCGCGGCCGCGGCGGCCGCCACCGCCGCATCGACCGAGGCGACGATCTCGCGGTGCACCCGATCGGCGCCCGCGCTCGCAGGTCCCAGCAGTCCGGAGCCGATCACCGCCGGGTCATCGCCCGGAACGTCCGAGACGAACAACGCCCAGGCCGGGCGCCCCTCGAGGCGCGCGGTCAGCCGCCCGCCCTTGATCTGCGAGAGCGCGCTGCGGCGCGCGTTGAGCTCGCCGATGGCGGTGCCTGCGGCGAGCTCGCGCGCGGTGAAGCTCTCGAGATCGGCGAGCGTCAGGCCATCGCGCAGCACCTCGACGAGACTCGAGGCGCCGCCGGAGATGAGGAACAGCGGCTGCGCGGACGGCGGCAGCGCGTCGATCCAGGCGATGAGGCGCGCACCGGCGGCGAGCGAGCGGGCATCGGGCACCGGGTGGGAGCTGGCGAGCAACTCGACCCCCGCGCCGCGGAGCTCGGCAGGCGCATGGCCGTCGCGGGTGATGATCAGGGAGTGCGCGATGCGCTCGCCGAGGACATCGCGCGCCCCGAGCGCCATGGCCGGCGCCGCCTTGCCGACCGCTGCCAGCCACACGGGTCCGGGGAGACTGCGCGCCGCATCGGCGGACTCGAGCCGCTCGCGCACGCAGCGCCGTCCGTCCACGCGCTCGAGGCCCGCCTGCAGGAGCCTCAGCAGCAGTTCGCGCCGCGGGTCGCCGAGATCGGCCAAGGCGGTTTGCGGGGTGCCTTTCAGCTCCCGCGCACGACCTTGAGCTTGCGCCGCTCGCGGCGCGCGAGCTTGGCCGCATCCGAGCGCTCGTCCTGCAGCCGCTCGAGGTACTCGGGCGTGACGTCGCCGGTGACGTAGATGCCGGAGAAGCACGAGGTGTCGAACTCCTCGATGCGCGCGTCCTCGTGCTTGCAGGCGGCGATCAGATCGTCGAGGTCCTGATAGATCAGCCAGTCGGCGCCGATCAGCTCGCGAATCTCGTCCAGCGTGCGCCCGCTCGCTACCAGCTCACTCGCCGCCGGCATGTCGATGCCGTAGACGTTGGGGAAGCGCACCGGCGGGGCGGCGGAGGCGAAGTACACCTTGGCGGCCCCCGCCTCGCGCGCCAGCTCGATGATCTGTGCCGAGGTGGTGCCGCGCACGATCGAGTCATCGACCAGCAGCACCGTCTTGCCGCGGAACTCGAGATCGATGGCGTTCAGCTTGCGGCGTACCGATTTCTCGCGCTCCTCCTGCCCCGGCATGATGAAGGTGCGGCCGATGTAGCGGTTCTTGATGAAGCC
>Ga0335079_10010848_pt1 | contig 10384 bp, 8 predicted proteins | sample Lox_Sample_33_FD_206719 | JGI IMG/M metagenome (GOLD analysis project Ga0335079, IMG submission 206719) | Soil microbial communities from Loxahatchee National Wildlife Refuge, Florida, United States - Lox_Sample_3.3 | ecosystem: Environmental > Terrestrial > Soil > Wetlands | place: USA: Florida...
CATGTCGCGCGGTACGCCTTCGCGGCGCGGCTGGCCAAGGGGCGGCGGGTGCTGGACGCGGGATGCGGGTCCGGTTACGGCGCGGCGAAGCTGGCCGAGGAAGCGCGAGAGGTGCTGGGTATCGACGTCTCGCAGGAGGCGGTGGATGATGCGACCGAGCGGTATCCGGCAGCCAATCTGCGATTTGAGTGCGCGGATTGCCTGAACATTCCGGCGGCAGACGGCTCCTTCGATTTAGTGGTGGCGTTCGAGATCATTGAACATCTGAGCGAGTGGCGGAGGTTTCTCGAACAGGCGCGGCGTGTGCTCGCGCCGGACGGCCAGTTCGTCGTTTCCACTCCCAACCGGCTCTATTACGCGGAAGCTCGCGCGGAGCTGGGACCGAATCCATTCCACGTTCACGAATTCGAATTCGACGAGTTTCGCCGGGAACTGGAGGCCGTGTTCCCGAGCGTGACGATGTATCTCGAAAATCACGGGGACGCGATCGTGTTTTCGCCGGTAGGCGGGGGGCCGATGGATTCGGCGATCGACGAAGCCGACGCCGCGCCGGAACACGCGCACTTTTTCGTGGCGGTCTGTGGCTTGTCGCCCCGGACCGCGGTTCCGGGGCTCACATGGGTGCCGCGAGCGGCCAACATGCTGCGTGAGCGCGAACGGCACATCGAGGTGCTGGAGTCTCAGGTTCAGGCACGCATCGCGCGGGTGGTCGAACTCCAGGAAGAGCTGGCTAGCGAACAGGCCAAGGCGCGCGCGCGGATCGATGAGCTCGAGGGAGAACTTCAGGACACAGTGAAGACTGCGACCCGCCTGGCCGGTGAACTGGACACCAAGGTCGGCGAACTCGTCCAATGCGTAGAGCATCTCCATGCCGCCGAGCGCACCGTCGAGGAAAGGACAGAGTGGGCCCGGCGCAACGAGGCTGACGCGGATGACTTGCGCCGGCGATTGCAAGCATTGTGGAGTACGCCTTGGGCCAGGCTCGGCTTCAAGCTGCGAGCCCTTCCCAAGCCGGAATCCGGTAGATGAGAGCGCTCCTTCGGCTCATGCGGCTGGCGCCGCTCGTCCTGCTCTCTCCGCTGATTTTGGTCGCGAGCATAGTTGCCCTAGCGCTCGAGGATCTGGTCTGGAGTATCTTCGGGCGGAAGCAGCCTCGCGCCGACACTCAGCCCGCCACCACGGGCGCCAGCGTGATCATCCCCAACTGGAACGGACGCGACCTGCTGGAAAAATATCTGCCGTCGGTTGTGACTGCGCTGGCCGGGACCCCTGCGAATGAGATTATCGTGGTGGATAACGGATCGTCTGACGGCAGCGCCGAATTTTTGAGCCGAGACTTTCCAGCGGTCAAGGTCCTGGCGCTGGAACGCAACCTCGGATTCGGCGGGGGCTCGAACGCGGGCGTGCGCGCCGCGTCAAATGACATCATCGTGCTGCTGAACAGCGACATGCGGGTGGCGCCGGACTTTCTTGCGCCTCTGCTGGAAGGCTTTGCTGACGAGCGGGTGTTCGCGGTTTCGTGCCAGATTCTCTTTTCGGACCCAAACAAGCGGCGGGAGGAGACCGGGCTGACCCAGGGGTGGTGGGAGGAGGGCGGATTGCGGGTGCGTCATCGCATCGATGAGCAAATCCGCGATCTCTATCCGTGCTTCTATGGCGGCGGCGGATCGTGCGCCTTCGACCGGAAGAAATTTCTGGAGTTGGGCGGCTTCGATGGGGTGCTCGAGCCCTTTTATCTCGAAGATACGGACCTGGGCTACCAGGCCTGGAAACGCGGGTGGAAAGTGCTGTATCAGCCTCGCAGCATCGTGTACCACGAGCACCGCGGCACCATCGGGAAGCGGTTCACCGAAGAGCAGATCCGGGCTGTGCTCAACAAGAACTTTATTCTTTTCGCGTGGAAGAACATTCACGAGTGGAGCCGGCTGGCCTCGCACTTTTTCTTTACCTACGCGGGCGCGCTGGTCAGCGTTTTGTTCGGCGAGTCACCGCGGCGGGCCAGCCTGGCCGGCCTGGGACGCGCGTTTCTTCACCTGCCGGGCGCTCTGCGCGCGCGCTGGCGGGCCCGCCGCCTTGCCGAAATCAGCGATACGGAAGCCTTCCGGCGGCCGCTCGGCGGGTACTTCCGCGACCGCTTTTTGCCAGCGGAAGCCATTCCGGACCGGTTGCGCGTCCTTTTCGTATCGCCCTACCCCATTTGCCCGCCGGTGCACGGAGGCGGGGTCTTCATGTATGGGACTCTGAGTGAACTGGCAAGGCATGCCGAGGTGCACGTTGTGGCGCTGCTGGAATTGGCGGAACAGGCGGAAGCTCACGAAGAATTGAAGGCGTTCTGTGCATCCGTCGAGCTTCCCGTGCGCAGCGGCGCCCAGCCCGGGCCCAGCGCTTCCGCAAGGCCGCGCTCCGTCCGAGAGTTCGCCGACCCGGACCTGGAATGGCTGATCCATCGCAAGATCTGTCTCGATCACATCGACGTTCTGCAACTGGAATACACGCCTCTCATTCAGTACGCCGGACGGTTCGAGCGCCTGGCGAGTGTCGTGTTTGAGCACGATATCTATTTCCAGTCTCTCTCCCGCGGCCTGGCGCACAAGACGGGCGTGGCGCGTGCGAAAGCCTGGGTGGAGTATTTGCGCGCCTTGAATTATGAACTGTCGCATCTTCCCGATTGCGACCAGGTGCAGGTCTGCACGCGGGAGAACCGGGAATTTCTCACTTCGTTCCTGCCGCAGGGCGCGGCGCAAATTCAAGAAGGGCTTCGCGCCGGCGTCAATGTAGGCCGTTTCGAGTTCCAACCCGGCGGAAGAGAGCCCGGCTCGATGCTGTTTGTGGGAAGTTTCCGCCACACGCCGAATGTCGAGGCTATCGAGTGGTTCGTCGAGCGCGTGTTACCCCAGATCCTGGAACGAAATCCGGAGGCTCGACTCGTGGTAGCGGGCTCTGACCCGCCGCCGCGCGGCCTCTTCGCGAAAGCCACCCGCGCGGTTGAACTGCTAGGATTTGTGGAGGATATTCGGACTGAACTGGCGCGCCGCGAGGTTTTCGTTTGTCCAATTCTCAGCGGCTCCGGCGTTCGTGTGAAACTTCTGGAAGCGTTCGCCAGTGGAATTCCCGTGGTTTCGACCAGCGTCGGAGCCGAAGGCCTGGCCCGAACGGATGGCGAAGTTTGCGCGCTCGCCGATGACCCGGAGGATTTCGCCAACAAGGTCCTGGACATTCTCAACCGCCCTCAACAGGCGCTGGCTATGACAGAACGCGCGCGCCTGGAGGTGGAATCAAACTGGGACATGCCGGTGCTCACCCAAAAGCTGGAAGAGAGCTACCGCCAGGTGCTCAATGAGAAACGGAGGGCGGCTTGGGGGCCAAATCGCGCTTGAGCCGGTCGACGACGCGCCTGGCGGTGTGGTCCAGTTCGTCGGGCGTGGACTTAACCGGCCGCTCATACACCGACCACAGAACGGCACGCGAGCGGGCGTCCACCAGGAACATCGTGCCTTTGCCGCGGGCGAACGTGGAAATAGGAGTTTGTGAAGTCGCAAAAGTTCTCCGGGTGCGCGACGGTTGCGGAGTGTCCGGGTCTTCCAAGTCGCTGTCGGTATCCTCGGCTTGCGGCTTCGGCGTGGGGTGCAGCTTTTCTAACTCCATTTCGAGCGGCTTGCCCAGAGTATCGGTGAGGATGGCGTCGGCGCGTGCTCCATCCGCCACCACATCGAGGACGTGTTCACGCGTCAAACGGTTGGCCACATACTGGTCGAGTCCGTGCCCCATCGGCAGGATGTATATGGTGCGTACGCTGGAACCGCCGATCTCCGCGGCCCCGGCCAGCACCGAAAGCAAAAAAAATGCGGTCCATCGCATGGCAACCACCATCATAGCAACGCCGCAGATCGCTCATGCATGATTCGCCGGACGACATTTCCATCATCGTTCCGGTTTGGAATGGCCGCGCCCTGGTGGAACGGCTGCTGACGTCTTTACGCGCACAGACGCACGCGGCGATTGAGATTCTGATCGTGGACAACGGATCCGAAGATGGCGCCCCCGAAGCAGCGGAGCGGTTGGGCGCGCGCGTCATCCGTATGGGATCGAACACCGGATTCGCCCGCGCAGTGAACCGTGGCATTCAGGAATGCAAGACGGAATGGCTGGCCATCATCAACAGCGATGTGGAACTTGCGCCAGACTGGCTCGAATGCCTGCTGGAAGCGGCACGACTGGCCGGTGCGTGGTTTGCCACGGGAAGGATTCTCAGCACGCCAGACCCAGGCCGCATCGACGGCACGTATGATGCCCTATGCCGCGGCGGGTGCGCGTGGCGCGTGGGGGAGGGCCGCGCCGATGGCCCGGAGTTCTCAACCCCTCGCGACATCTGGTCAGCGCCCGGAACGGCAGGACTATTCCGAACAGGACTGTTTCGCCAGATTGGATTGCTGGATGAGAAATTCGAATCTTACCTGGAGGACGTCGAATTCGGCCTGCGCTGCGGCTGCCTGAACTACAGGGGCCGTTACGTTCCCAGCGCGGTCGCCTATCATCAGGGCAGCGCCGCGCTGGGCAAATGGCATCCACGGATCGTCCGAAAAATCGCGCGCAACCAGGTCCTGCTGGTAGCCAAATATTATCCGCGCCGGCTGCTGGTTCGATTTGCATGGCCCATCCTGTTGTCACAGTCACTTTGGGGTCTGGTGGCGTTGCGGCATGGCGCATTTCTGGCGTTCGTGCTGGGAAAGTTCGAGGGGTTGAGGAACTTTCGTGCGGCGCGGCACAGTGGTCGAGGGCTCGATATCGAACCGGATCGCCTGTTTCGGATTCTGCGAGATTCCGAACGGGAGATATGCCGCGTTCAACGCCTCACCGGCTTCGATTGGTACTGGCGTATGTACTTTTTGCTGGCAGCCGGTGGGACAGATTGACACACATGTGCAACGTTGGAATCGTCATCGTGACATACAATTCCATTCCGGATATCGGGCCTTGTCTGGACGCTGCGCTGGCCACGGGCGCGGAGATGGTGGTTGTGGACAATGCTTCCGAAGACGGCACGCGCGGGGAGGTGGAACGCCGAAATGTACGTTTGATCACTAATTCATCGAATGCCGGCTTTGCAACCGCTGTTAATCAAGGAATACGCGCCCTGCACGCGCCGCTGCTGCTTTTGCTGAACCCGGATGCCATTCTGCAAACAGGACTCGAACTACTGCGTGACGCCTGCAGCGACCCGCAGACCGCCGCCGCCGGGGGCACGCTGGTAGATCATTTTGGCCGGCCTCAGGTAGGATTTATGGTGAGGCGTTTTCCTTCCACGGCCGCGCTGTGCATGGAATGCCTGCTGCTCAACCGTCTCTGGCCGCACAACCCGGTAAATTGGCATTACCGTTGCTTGGACCTGGACTACTCAGCGCCACTCGAAGTTGAACAACCGGCCGGGGCGTTTCTGATGATTCGCCGCGATGCGTGGGAAAGGTTGGGCGGATTCGATGAGGGTTTCTATCCGCTCTGGTTCGAGGACGTGGATTTTTTGAAGCGCGCGAAAAAGACGGGCTATCATATTTGTTACGTGCCTGGGGCTGTGGCCAAACACACAGGCGGTCACTCCATCCGAAAGATTTCACTAGAGTTCCGGCAATTTTATTGGTATCGTAGTCTACTTACGTACGCAGCCAAGCATTTCCCTCCGGGCTCGGAGAAAGCCGTATGCCTGGCTGTGATAATCGGCTCTGTCCTGCGAACAGTGCTGGGGATCCCCCACCAGCGGAGCCTGAAGCCCATAGCGGTGTATGGCAAAGTCGTGAGGCTTGCCGGCCGGCAGTTGTTTTTCGGGACGGCAGGGTGAAGTTAGAGTGCTGTCTTTTCCCTAAATTCTTGGCAGAAATAGCGTCCGTTCAGGTTCGAGTTCATGTCCGATAGCGACTTTGTATCCGTCACCATAGTTACCTATAACAGCGGTCGATTCATCAAGCGGTGCCTGGAATCCGTTCTCGCCCAGAGATACCGCGACAAAGAAATCATCGTCATCGATAATGCCTCGACCGATGGCACCGCCGATATCCTGGAACAATTCGAGGATCGCTGCCACATCGTCTACAACGAGGAAAACCTCGGCTTCGCCGCCGCGCAAAACCAGGCCATTGCGCTCTCCAGCGGCGACTGGGTGCTGACGTTGAATCCCGACGTTCTGCTATTGCCCGATTTTATTCAGGTGCTGGTGGATGCCACCCAAATGGATCCCAAGGTCGGCTCGGTGTGCGGCAAGTTGCTCAACATGACCGATGCCTTCGACTTTCCTGCGAAGCCGGTGGTGGATTCTACCGGCATCTATTTCACCCCGATGCTGCGACATCTCGATCGTGGCAGCCAGGAAGTGGACAATGGGCATTACCTCAATTACGAGTACGTTTTCGGCGCCACCGCAGCCGCGGCTCTTTACCGCCGCGAGATGATTCTGGATATCTCCATTGGGGGCGAGTTTTTCGACTCGGATTTTTTCGTCTATCGCGAGGATGCGGACGTGGCCTGGCGGGCGCAATTGCTGGGCTGGCGATGCCTCTACGTTCCCTACGCGCGGGGGTATCACGTGCGCAAGGTGTTGCCGGGCAAGCGCGGGGCGCTTCCTCCGGAGATCAACATGCACTCGGTGAAGAACCGCTTTCTGCTGCGCATCAAGAACATCTCGGGAGATCTTTACTGGCGCAACTGGTTCTCGATTTCCGTGCGCGACGTGATGGTGGTCACTTGCTGTCTGGTGTGGGAACACACTTCGCTCAAGGCGTTCTGGTATCTGGGCAAGAACTGGAAGCGCATCATGGCCAAGCGCCGCGAAATCCGCAAGCGGCAGCGCGTGGACGATGAGTACATCGCAAGCTGGTTCAAATACGCGCCAGTCAGCAAGCCGGCGCCGCGGAAAATGGTCCGCGTGCTATCCAGGTCCAGCGCTTTTCAGGACTAGCCGGCCCCCGGGAGTGCCCTCTCGCTTCCGGGTATGCTCTAATTCGGATTCATGCGCATCGCCCTCCTCGGTACCAGAGGCATTCCGGCGAATTACGGCGGATTCGAAACCTTTGCCGAAGAGTTGTCCACGCGGCTGGCGTTGATCGGGCACTCGGTGGCGGTTTACTGCCGGGAGCGTCCGCAGGAATCGCCGTGGCGCGGCGTGGAGCTGCGCTATCTTCCCACCATCCGTCATAAATACTTCGATACGCTGGCACACACGTGTCTTTCGACGCTTCACTTGCTCTTCCATCGGTGTGACGTGGCGCTCTACTGCAACGCAGCCAACGCGATCTTTACGCTGCTTCCGAGACTGGCCGGCATGCCGGTTGTCATGAACGTCGACGGGATCGAGCGCAAGCGCAAGAAGTGGAACCGTCTGGCGAAGGCCTGGTACCTGTTGTCGGAGAGACTCGCGACTTTGCTGCCAACCGAGGTCGTTACCGACGCGCAAGCCATCGCCGATTACTACCAGGAGCGCTACCGCAAGAGGACACACTTTATCCCCTATGGCGCGGAAGTGGGAAAAATCGAAACTTACGATGCACTGCGCCAGCTCGGCCTGGAGCGCGGCCGTTACTTTCTTTACGTGAGCCGCATGGAACCGGAGAACCACGCGCTCGAAGTGCGCCAGGCGTTCGAACAAGTGCGCACGGAAATGAAGCTTGCCCTGGTCGGCGATGCGCCCTATGCGGCCGATTACATTCGCCAGGTGCGCGCCACCACGGATCCTCGCGTGGCGATCCCGGGCGCGATTTACGGCCGCGGGTATCAGGAGCTCGGCTCGCATTGTTTCGCGTATATCCACGGCACAACGGTGGGCGGCACGCATCCCGCCTTGATCGAAGCTATGGGACGCGGCGCCCTGGTGCTCTACCGCGACACTCCGGAAAATCGCGAGGTGGCCGAGGGCGCGGGGATTCCCTTTGGGGAGCACGATCTGGCGCAGAAAATCGAGAAAGCGCTGGCGATGGCTGAAGAGGAGCGAAATGCGTTGCGCGGGCGCGCCGTGGAACGTGTCTTGCACCGCTATTCCTGGGATGCCGTCACGGCGGATTATGACCGGCTCTTCCAAAAATTGGCGCCGCGGCATGCCGTGCGAGCAAGCCGGCGCGTAGGCGTCGATAATTAGAGAGTGCCCGCGCTTCCTTACCGGTCTTACGTACTGATCTCGCGCGATCAGCTCCGCCAGAATTATCGCAGCGTGCGCGCCGCCGCCGGTGCTGGCGTCGCGGTGATGGGCGTCGTAAAGGCCGGCGCCTATGGACACGGCGCCGAAGAAGTGGCACGAGTACTGGTCTCCGAAGGCGTCGAGTGGCTGGCCGTCAGCTCGGTGGCGGAGGGCGTCACGCTGCGCCGCGCGGGAATCGCGACTCCCATCCTGGTGATGACCGGCGTACTGCCGCAGGAATGGCGGGCAGCCACCGATGCGCGCCTCACGCCCTCGGTCCACTCACTGGACGATTTGCGCGCTCTCGATCGCATGGCGCGTGAGGCGGAGACGATGGTCGACTACCACCTTAAGATCGACAGCGGGATGAACCGGATGGGAACCCGGGCCGCCGCCGAGGAAATTATCGCGGTACTCCGGTCAGCGACTCACGCGCGATTGAACGGGCTGATGACGCACTTCGCCTCGCCGGCTGACTACACCTCGAAGCAGACCGAAGAGCAGACAGATTATTTTTCCGCGGTTATCGAGCAGCTCCGGCGAGCCGGCTTCGCGCCACCGCACATCCACATGGCCAGCACCAACGCGCTGGCTTACCGCCGCAATCCCGGGTGGCTGACCATGGTGCGGCCAGGACATGCCTTGTACGGCTATGTTTCGCCGGCACGCGGAAGTGCGCCCAAGCCGCTGCTGAATGTGAAACCGGTACTCACCTGGAAGGCCAAGATCCTGACCGTCAAAGAAATTCCTGGGGGCGCGCGCGTCGGCTACGGCGGAGTATTCTGCGCGCCGCAGGCCATGCGCATCGCGGTCCTGGCGGCGGGCTACGCGGATGGTGTGTCGCACCGGCTTTCCAACAAAGGAAAAGTGATCGCCGCGGGTAAGCTGGTCCCCATTCTGGGAACGGTCAGCATGGACGTCACCACCATCGACATCAGCCACACCACGTCGCTCATGCCGGGTGATGAAGTCACGCTGCTGGGCCGCGAGGGCGACGCCAGTCTGGATGCGCAGCAAATCGCACGCATGGCGGGCACGATTTCCTACGCCATCCTCTGCGGCATCGGAGCGCGGGTGGAGCGGGTTTACGTCTAGGAATCCGAGGGGGGCCGTGCGCAGCGAATGGCAGTCCGGATCGAAAGGAGTGAAGGCACCCTTCGCCTGTTTGCTTGTAATGCTGAGTCTCATCGTTGTTGGATGTTTTCTAAATCCCAACTACCAGATGCTCACGGACCGTCAGAAATCAGTCCGTCTGATCTTGGATTCGGCGGAGGTTCAGCATCTGATCTCACAACAAGAGTCCTTCAGTTCGAGGGAACGGCAGGAAATAGTTCGTTATGGTCAAGACATTGAGCGGCTGGCACCAGAATGTATGCGCCCGGGTGAGACCTGTCCCCGTCTGGAAGAATCAGAGAGAAATAGAGAGCACTACATTCCTGAGCGGGTGGCGTTTCTTGATGCCATGGCAACGAAGCCATGTGTTTTGGTGCCCCCAAATTCGTACTGCAGGGTAGTCCAACGGTCGGCGGCAAAGTGCACTAAGAATCCTCAATATTCTTCCGCTTTTGTCAAAGTGCGCGTGAGTACCGGACCCTCTAAGGGGACGGAGGGCTGGGGCTGTGAAGAAGATATTTTCCACGCTTGGCCGATGCCATGAGCTGGTATCAATACCGCGCCAGGTCCTCGAAATCCAGATTGCCGCCGGAAAGAATGACGCCGATGGAGCGTACATTTTTGGGCAGCTTCTGGTGCAGCACAGCCGCGGCCGCCACCGCACCGCTCGGCTCGACCAGCAGCTTCATCCGCATCAAGAGGAACTTCACCGTCTGACGGATTTCATCCTCGGTGACCAGCAGGACTTTCTCGACGTGGCGCTGGAGGATCGGGAACGTGAGTGCGCCCGGCTGCGGAGAGCGCAGCCCGTCGGCGATCGTGTCGGGGATGGGAATCTCAACCCGCTTTTTCGCCTGAAGCGAGAGAAACGTATCGTTCGCCCGCTCAGGTTCGGCGCCGAAGATGCGGATGTCGGGGTTTAGAACCTTGGCGATGGTGGCGCAACCGGCAAGCAGCCCGCCTCCGCCGATCGGCGCAATGAAAGCTTCGAGATGCGGAATCACTTCGAGCAGCTCGAGCGCCGCCGTTCCCTGCCCGGCCATCACGAGCGGATGGTCGAAGGGCGGCACCAGCGTGGCGCCGGTCTCTTTGAGAATCTGCTCGGCGATGGCC
>Ga0335079_10010850_pt1 | contig 10383 bp, 12 predicted proteins | sample Lox_Sample_33_FD_206719 | JGI IMG/M metagenome (GOLD analysis project Ga0335079, IMG submission 206719) | Soil microbial communities from Loxahatchee National Wildlife Refuge, Florida, United States - Lox_Sample_3.3 | ecosystem: Environmental > Terrestrial > Soil > Wetlands | place: USA...
TCGTTCGTGGTCATGATGTTCAACATTCCCCTGCCAGGCGGAACCACAGGACATGCGATTGGCGTCACGGTCGCGGCAATCGTTCTTGGCCCGTCCGGCTCGATTCTAGCCGTTTCGATTGCATTGGGAATCCAGGCATTGTTCTTCGGGGATGGTGGAATTACCACGCTCGGCGCGAATTGTTTCAACATGGCGATCATTGGCTCCGTCGTCGCCGACGCCGTTTACCGGTTGACAGCCGGGCATTCGGAGGTCCACTCTCGCCGAAGAGTATGGGCTGCTGCAATCGCCGGATACGCCTCGATCAATGCCGCAGCTCTCCTGACCGCTTTCGAGTTCGGGATCCAACCAACGTTGTTTCACGATGCAAGCGGCACTCCACTATATGCGCCGTACCCGCTGCACATCGCGATTCCTGCGATGATGATCGGTCACCTGACCTTTGCTGGTCTGGCGGAGGCGGTAATTTCTGCGGGTCTGGTTTCCTATTTGCAGCGGTCCGACATAGGCCTCCTCCACGGGGTTCGAGCTACGACTGGCGTCCCGGCGCTCGAGAGTGCGTCTTCTCCTCTCCGACTCTGGTGGGTCATAGGTATTCTTATGCTTTGCACGCCGCTTGGTGTTCTTGCGACGGGGACCGCGTGGGGCGAATGGTCTGCCGCAGACTTTGCAAATCCGGAAAAACGAGCCAAAATCGAAGCGTCATCCGGGCAACATGCAGCTCCTTCGTCCGTCCCGGCCCGACTGCAGAAGCTCTCAGCAATATGGACAGCGCCATTCCCTGGATACGCCCCCAGATTCGTCAAAAGCACGACTTTTGGTTACGCCTTGTCAGCCATGTTTGGTGTTGGGCTTCTCATCATGGCCGGTCTGGTCTTGAGTAGATTCACAAAGAAGGCCCGTGCCTCGGAGTCGCCATCGTGAGTCAGGATTCGTTCATTGAAACCACGATGCGAGCTTTTACTCGCGCCTTCTCCAAGGCACTGATCTCGGAGCGAGGAGCGAACCAGCCCGGGTTGCTTCAGTTCCTTGATCCCCGGGTTCGGGTTGTTGGAGTGCTGTTCCTGGTAGTATCTGTCATTCTCTGCCGCAAGATTTCTGTGGTCGCAGCCGTAATGGCGCTCGCCGTTGTGATCGCCGTTGCTTCGCGCTTGAGCTTTTGGTTGTTGGCAACTCGCGTGTGGTTCGTGGTTCTGGGTTTCGCGGGTTTCATCGCCTTGCCCGCCCTGTTCGTCACTCCCGGAAGCCCTATCTTTACCGTGCCAGGAACACATCTCGCGGTTTCAGCACAAGGATTAAGAACGTCGGCGCTGCTTATACTCCGCGTCGAGACGGCCGCAACGCTCACCACGATATTGGTGCTATGCACTTCCTGGACGCACATCCTGAAGGCGCTCCGGTCGCTGCATTTGCCGGTTGAGATTGTGACTATGCTGGCCATGACGCACCGTTATGTGTTTCTGTTGATCGAAACGGCGAGTCAAATGTTCGAATCGAGACAGAGTCGAATGGTTGGTCAATTGGCAGGCCCAGACAGGCGTCGCCTGATGGCCCGCACGGCCGGAGTTCTCCTCAGCAAAAGCGTGGAACTCAGCCATGAAGTGTACCTGGCCATGTTGTCGCGTGGCTTCGATGGGGAGGTTCACATTCTGAGCGTTTTGCGCCTGAGAGTACGTGATTACCTAGGTATGGCGGCGTTCCTGTCCGTGAGCTGTCTGGCCGTATGGATCGGAAGATGATAGAGACTCCGACACCGGCTTTCGAGGTCAGTAGCGTAAGCTTCGACTACGAGGGAATCCCGGCGATCCGTGGACTCTCGCTTCAGATCGGCAAGGGGGAGCGCGTTGCCCTAGTTGGGGCGAACGGTTCCGGCAAGTCGACTCTCTTGCGAATCCTGGATGGCCTGTATTTTCCTGCGGTGGGATCTGTCAAGTTCCAAGGGGAGTCTCTGACCGCGGACAGGCTCCGCCGAAATGGGTACGCGCTCACCTTTCGACGCCAGGTCGCACTTGTTTTCCAGAATCCCGACGTCCAGTTGTTCAATCCCACGGTATTCGACGAGGTTGCCTACGGCCCACTACAACTTCGATGGGCAAGGGAAGAGGTGATCCGCCGGGTAGAAGAAACGCTTAGCACAATGGGCATTGCGCAGTTGAAAGATCGCCCGCCGTACCGCTTGTCCGGCGGAGAGAAGAAACGAGTCGCTCTGGCGTCCGTTTTAGTCCTCGATCCAGAGGTTCTGCTGCTTGATGAGCCGACCGCAGCGCTCGATCCCAAAAGCCAGAGTCAGATCGTCGATCTGATCCAGCAATGGAAGGGGACGAGCAAGAGTGTCGTCACGGCCACTCATCAACTGGAAATTGTTGAGGATATCGCAGACCGCGTTCTTGTGCTGGAAGCGGGCGCCGTTATCGCCGCAGGGACACCCTCCGAGATTCTGTCCGATGAGGGCCTGCTCCTTCGAGCCAATCTGGTGCATGCGCATCGCCACTCTCACGGCGGTGTCGTGCACTCTCATCCTCACCGGCACGGCCACTCTCACGACGAACACAGCCACTGAGCACTAGCGTCCGGCCCCATGAACCTTCACTTTCTCTTGTGACAGGAATCACAACCACAATCCTCCCTTGGTGTTACGATTCACGGTTTCGTGTTACCAATTGAAGCCGCCTGGGAGGAGATAGAAAGTGCTCAGCGGCTATCCGATGCCGGGCGTGAACGGATCCGGAGAGGATTCTCAATCCACTATGCATCGTTTCAGGAGAACAAGACCATGCTGCGCGCACTGTACTCAGTTTTCTCGTTAGCAGCTCTTTTGCTTCTTGCCGCGACTTCCTTAGCCCAGGCTCCGGGAAAGGACAGACCGCGTCCCAAAGTTGTAGCTCTCGACAACGCAGGGAAAGATTATTTGCGGGTCCTCGGAGGACCGCCAGAGACTGTCACGATGAAGTCGGGGCTGGTGGTATTGGCTCCCAGCAAGTCAGTTGGCAAACACACGACCGGTCAGCACGAGGAGGTTCTGGTCATTCTGTCAGGGAAGGGAGAAATGACATTCGGAGACGGCTCCAAACTCCCCGTTGAAGCAAATCACGCTCTCTATTGTCCTCCAGAAACTGAGCACAATGTTACTAACACAGGCGACGCGGAGCTTCGCTACATCTACGTAGTCGCGGCGACTCGATAGTCGAAAATTCACACGCTTGCCGAGGGTAATCTCACGTACAGGACAGGTCTGCGGCTGACGCTGCTGCTACAAAAGCAGCAGCATTTCGCTTCAGATCGGCTGTACGAAAACTGTGTCAAAACCCCTCCTGTTTAGGGCACTGGAGCTTTTCTTGAGCGAAGAGCAGACTCCCCAAGTTATTGGTTTTTCGAGAAGCGGTCAGAACGAGAAGAGCGTTTAGAGCGGGCGTGTGTGCGCCCAAGGCAGGTGCGCTACCAGGCTGCGCTACGCCCCGACTCTGTTCATCAACTGATTCTAAATTACTTCTCTCGACGGCACCACCGGCTGTCCCTGCCCATGCTGGGTTCTCGACGGCGAAAATTCGCGCGACTCCGGTTGTACAATCGGCCTGCCCATGATGCATCGTGCCGAGTTTGAGCAGTGGGTTGCGCGCCCGGTGGAGGAGGTTTTTCTCTTCTTCGCGAATCCAGGAAACCTGCCGCGAATCATGCCACCGTGGATGCGGGTGGAATTGCTTGAGTTGAAGGTGACAGCGCCGCCCGGCGTGCAGGAGGTCACTGCCACGGTCGCAGACGGTCCCCCTTTCGCCGGGGCTGGTTCGGAGCTCTTTGCGTCTTACCGCGTGATCCCTGTCCTTCCCTTCCGTGCTGTTTCGGCGGCGCGCATCACCGCGTTCGCTATGAACAAGTATTTTGAGGACATCCAGACACGCGGGCCTTTCCAGAGCTGGCATCATCGTCATGAGTTCCGCCCCGAGGTGCGGGATGGAACGGCCGGCACGCTGGTGCGCGATGTGATCGAGTACGAGGTTGGTTTCGGCAAGCTGGGCGACCTGGCGCAGAGACTTTTTGTCGCTCCGCAACTGCGAAGGACGTTCCAATACCGGCAGCGGGCGCTGGCGAAGTTGCTGTGAGCCGTCCCAGGTATTGAACGGGTGGGTTCCTGAACGCTGCGCAGGATTTTCTGGTGGTACACTTCGGCCATCCGATTCCATCTTCTTGTAGGCGGCTCACCTCGGAGGTGACGCATGGGTATTAATCGCGGTCGGGTTTGGATTGGAGGTTTGGCTGGCGGTCTGGCCTGGGTAGTCTGGAGCTTCGCAGTCACATTCCTGGTGGTGGGCATGCCTCGATACCAGGAGGCACAGAAGACCGGATTGTTTCTGCATGAGCCGCGCTATCCGGCATTCCAGGCGCAGTGGGCGGTCATGCTGTTGATTCTCGGGATTGTGATGGCGTATCTGTACGCCTGGGTTCGCGCCACCCTGGGTGCGGGACCGAAGACGGCGTTGAAGATCGGAGTACTGGTGGGCTTCGCGGCTGGGTTTCCTCTCAACTTCGCCACTGCAGCCTGGTCGCCTGTCGAACGCATGTTCCCGTTTGGCTGGATGCTGGAGATGTGGATCGGGGCTATCCTGGCAATCTTGGTGGCGGGCGCGATGTACAAGGATTGACCGGGTCGGGCAGTAAGACATCCGGCGCTACGCCGGCGGGTGCCGGACGGGCGGGGACGCCCGTCCTCCATCTATCTATGGACGATCACTTGGCGGGTTCGACCACTACGGCGGTGCCGTAGGCCAGAACTTCGGTGACACCCTGCATAATCTCGGTGGCGTCGTAGCGGGCGGCGACGACGGCGTTGGCGCCGAGTTCGGCGGCATGCTGCAGCATCAGATCGAAAGATTCGGCACGGGTCTTCTCGCAGAGGTTAGTCAGCAAAGTAATATTGCCGCCGACCAGGGTTTGCAGGCCAGCGCCGATGGTTCCGAAGATCGAGCGCGAGCGCACGGTGATTCCGCGCACCACTCCCAGAGTTCGCACTACGCGATATCCATCCAGTTCGAACTGGGTTGTGACCATATTATGCGAGACCATGCTTGCCTCCGAAGTGTTCAGTTGCTGCCACTATAGCGCTTAGGAGCGCAAGAAACGAGAAACTACTCGAGTTCCGCCACAATCGAAAACTCGTCTAATTCCGGATCGAAGTGTATGTCGAGCAGGTTGGGACGGCAGCAGACCTGGCAGTCTTCGACGTAGCTCTGGCTGGGGCCGGCGGACTCGTCCACCGAGGTCTCGTTCCATTCTCCGCATCCGGCACATTGGAAACGCGCGTCCATCGTCATTTGGTCGGCGGGCGATGCCGAACAGTTTTCTCCATCATGGCATAGAGAGCACCTATAATGTCCGGCTTACGCTCCCGGAGGGCCGATGATTTCGCGAAGACGTTTCGTGCAGTTGAGTGGGGTGGCCGCCGGCAGCGCGCTGGCGGCGGAGGCGTTGCCGGCGCAGAGCACGCCGGAAGCGAAGGGCTTGCCTGCGTCGATTGCTGCTCTGAAATCGATGAAGGACCAGGCGCAACCTATCACGCGCGACGAACGGCGGGAGCGGCAGGAGAAGGCGCGGCGGCTGATGGAGGCGAGCGGGCTGGACGGAGTTGTGCTGATGGAGGGGACATCGCTCAGGTATTTCACCGGCATTCGCTGGTGGGGCGGGGAACGTTTGTTCGCCATGGTGCTTCCGGCGAAGGGGGCGGCGTTTTATGTGTGTCCGGCGTTCGAGGAGGGGCGGGCCCGGGAGCAGATCGGCAACGCGCCCGAGGGAGAGAGGGCGGACGTGCGCATCTGGCAAGAGGATGAAAGTCCTTATCAGCGGGTGGCGCAGGGGTTGAAGGATCGCGGTCTGGCGACGGGCGCGTTGGGAATGGAAGAGACGGTACGGTTCGTGTTCAGCGACGGGATCGGAAGGGCGTCGCCGCAGACGAAATTGGCGAGCGCCACCGCGGTGACGGCTGGATGTCGGATGGCGAAAAGCGCCCATGAGATTGAGTTGATGCGGCTGGCAGCGAAGGTGACCTGGACAGCCTATCAGGCGGCTTATCGGGCTCTGCAGGATGGAATGACGCAGCAGCAACTTGAGGATCTGATCGAAGCAGCGCACGCCCAGCTGGGATTTTCCGGCGGCGCCGACGTACAGGTGGGAGAGTATTCGGCGTTTCCCCACGGATCGATTGCGCCACAGGTGATTCACGAGGGCACGATCGTGCTCATGGATGGAGGGTGCAGCGTGGAAGGCTACCAATCCGACATCACGCGGACGTATGTGCTGGGGAAGCCGTCGGACAAGATGAAAAAAGTCTTCGACATCGTGCACCAGGCGCAGACTACGGCGCTGAAGACGGCGCGTCCGAAGCTGGAGTGCCAGGCGGTGGACGCGGCAGCGCGCAAGGTGATCGCCGACGCAGGCTACGGTCCCGACTACAAGTACTTCACGCACAGGCTCGGACATGGCATGGGGATGGATGGGCATGAATGGCCGTATCTGGTGCGCGGCAATACGACGCTGCTCGCGCCCGACATGACGTTCAGCGACGAGCCCGGAATTTATATACGCGGGGAATTTGGCATCCGGCTGGAGGACGACATGCATATCACGGCGAATGGGGCGGAGTTGTTCACGCCGCAAAGTCCGTCGCTGGAGCAACCGTTTGGGAGTTAGCCAATCCTGTAGATGCACGCGCTTCCAGCGGAAGCTTGTCGGTTCTCGCGCTCAGAACTTAGCGGAGAAGTAACTCAGGGCGTGATGCGAAAAATTACGCCTTCTCCAGTGCCGCCGGTGTAGGTGGTTCCGTAGAGATTGCCGGCTGCGTCGAAGGTCAGGCCGCCGAAAGGCTGATCTCCATCCGTGCCGTTGAAGCGGTGCAATTGGACCATCTTCCAGCTTCCGTCGGGCTTAAGCGTCAGCTTGAATACCACGCCACAGCCATAGGTGGTGACGCAACTGAGATCGCCGCCGCCGCTGGCTGTCCCGTAAATGTTGCCAGCGGCGTCAGCGATCAGGTCAGCTTCTGGATAGGCTCCGTCTGTATTCTTGAACGCGTGCAGAGTGCTCTCTGTCCAGATTCCTTCCGGGGTGTGGGCCAGCGTGAACACCACTCCGCAACCGTATGGGACGCAGGTTGGGTCGCCGCCATACACGGTCGTGCCATATAGGTTGCCAGCGGCGTCGAAGGTCAAGTTACCGAGAGGATTATTCCCATCCGTCTGCTGGAAGGCATACAGTTGGCTCTTCTTCCAGTGTTTCCCGTCCGGCTCGGGCGTCAGCTTGAAAACGGTGCCGTATCCAATGCCGCCGGAGAACGTTGTCCCGTAGAGGTTGCCGGCGGCGTCGAAAATCACTCCCCCATAAGGTGAGACTCCGTCGGTCTTGCGGGAAAAGGCGTGCAGTCTGTTTGACTTCCACCTTCCGTCCGGCTTGTGCTTCAGTTTGAACACCACTCCGCAGCCATAGGGGTGGGCGCAGCTGAGGTCGCCGCCCCCCGTGGTCGTGCCGTAGAGATTGCCGGCAGTGTCGAAGATAAGGTCGTTGGCAGGATAAGTGCCGTCGGTGTCGTTGAAAAGGTGCACTTGGCTTCTCTTCCAGCTTCCGTCTGGCTTAGGTGTCAGCTTAAAGACCGTGCCACAGCCCCGTTCGTAGCAGCCATTTCCACCGCCTTCGCCGGTCGTGCCGTAAAGATTGCCGTCAGAATCGAAGATCAGGCCCGAAGGATAGGCCCCATCCCAACCCGTGAAGCTATAGAGCACGCTTTCCGACCAGCTTCCGTCGGGATTAGCGGTCAGCTTGAAGACGACTCCACATTGCCCTCCAAGCCGGCAGGTGGGGGCGCCCCCGTACACCGTCGTGCCGTAGAGATTGCCAGCCATATCGAGGAGTAAGCCAGCCGCAGGGAAGCCTCCGCTTGTGCCGCCCGGAAACTGGTAAAGCACCGTATACTCCGCCGCGCGGACGCGCGAGGGCAGGGTCAGGGTTAGCAAGACAAGGGTCAGTGAGGCGGTAATTGTTGTTTGGAAGCTCTGCCAGCGCATGGGTCTTGACTCCTTGCAGCAGCGGTAGTGCGGACTCGTCTATGAGAGCATCCTGCGCCACGCTGACTGGCCGGTTGCCCTTGGGCTTCAGCCATCGTCTAGCACAAGCAACAACGAACCGACTTGAATCCGACCGGCCTCATGGGCGCGGATTACACTCCCAATCCAATATCCGGTGGTCACAGCATTACGCCAGAATACTAATCCTCGTGCATCTGCTGGGCCAGGTAATTGTCGATGCCCACTTCTCCTATGCTGTGCAGTTGGGCTTCAAGATAGTCGGTATGGCGTTCTTCGTCTTTGATCATTTTTTCGAAGAGCTCGCGGGTGCCGTTGTCGCCTTCGTCGACGCAGACGGCGGCCGCGTCGTTGTATTGACGGACAGCGTCGTGCTCGTCTTCGAGATCGGTTTCGAGGTGGGCCTTCACGGTTTTTCCGATGCGCGGTTTCAGGGCGACATCGACGGAGGGAGTGGAATCAAGAAACAGAAGGCGCTCGATGAGTCCTTCGGCATGGCGCATTTCTTCGATGGCGCGCTTCTTGGTGGTCTCACCCAGGCCGCGGTAGCCCCAGTTGTTATGCATTTCGGCCTGGACCATGTATTGCACGATGGCGGTGAGCTCGGAACTCAGGGCGGCATTCAGTTCTTTGATGACCTTGTTGCTGCCTTTCATGATTATCCTCGGATGATGGAGTGGCGCTGCGAACGAGAAAAGCCGTTCCCAGCGTAATCAAGAATCCGAAATGTGCGCAAGGACAAATGCACCCAAAAGCGCGCCAGCGTTGATAGTAGTCAAGACTTCCTCCGATCTCCTGAGTCTGCAGAGCGAACTCGTCGAAGAGAGTTAACCACCGAAGAGGGCAAAGCGGCTCAAGAACAAACGTCTTGACTTTCGTGTTTTATTCGCCTATGGTGATTGCCCAGGTTTTCAAATATCCAGCTTGGAGAAAATCCATGTCGTTAAGTGAAGCTCTTCTGCCCGAGTACGACCATGAAATGGCGGGCGCGCGCAAAACTCTGGAGCGCGTGCCTGAGAACAAATTCACCTGGAAGCCGCACGAGAAGTCGGGAACCATGATCTGGCTAGCGGGACACCTGGCCAATATCCCCGGCTGGGCGGTGATCACCATTAAGGACGACGCCCTCGACATGGCGCCAAATGGCGTTCCCATGTCGCCTCCGCCCACTCCCAAGTCTACGAAGGAACTGCTGGAGATCTTCGATAAAAATGTGACAGAAGGCCGCGCGGCCATTGCGGGCGCGAGCGATGCTCATCTCTTCAAGCCGTGGTCGCTGCTCAACAATGGCAAGACCATGCTGACTTTGCCGCGCATTGCGTGCCTGCGGAGTTGGGTAATGAATCACTCGATTCATCACCGGGCGCAGTTGGGCGTCTATCTTCGGCTCAACAACTTGCCGGTGCCATCGATCTACGGGCCGTCGGCGGATGAGGGGGCGATGTAGGAGGGCATCGGGTCAGAAAGTAACGGCTCGTGCTTCGGCGACTTATCCGCACGGGACTGCATCTATACACGCTCGGAGGTCGACCGTGAACATTGCTTTCCTGCTGGGGCGGATCGTACTCGGAGGATATTTCCTGAAGGCGGGAATCAATCACTTTACCGGGCTCTCGATGCTGGCGGGCTACACGAAGGCGAAGGGAGTTCCGGCCCCGGAAGTGGCGGTGCTGGGCACGGGAGTGTTGTTGATGCTGGGCGGAGCGAGTCTGGTGTTAGGGGCTTGGCCGGTGATCGGAATTGGATTACTGGCCGTGTTTCTGGCCGGGGTGACGCCCATGATCAACAACTTCTGGACGCTGACGGATCCCGCGCAGCGCATGGGCGAAAGAATCAACTTCGAAAAGAACCTCGCGCTGCTCGGGGCGTTATTGATGCTGCTGATGATTCCGCGTCCCTGGTGGTTTTCGATCGGCGGATGAATGACCGCATCAGGATGCGAGCCTGATCGCTTCCGGCTGGTGGTGCCAGCGCTGGCGCGCGGTTTCGACATCTTCGGAGCCGTTCCCAGCCAGCAGTCGCTGGGCGGATGCGGCTTGCTCTTCGGTGTCGGCATTTATCAATACCAAGGTGAGATGGTCGCGCAGCAAACTGCGGAAGAAGAAGACGTCGTCCTTGGGAATGCCGAGGTCAAGCGCATCCTCGGAGGCATGCCCGATGCTGGCGCCGGCGGCCGCACCCCCCAGTCCCAGGGCAGCGGCGGCGCCAAGTCCGGCGGCGAAAACCGTGCCCAGGCCAGGGACAAACATGCTGGCGATGGCGCTGCCGATGGCGGCTCCGGCTCCCACTCCAAATACAGCGCCCAGGTATGCGCCCATGG
>Ga0335079_10010852_pt1 | contig 10382 bp, 7 predicted proteins | sample Lox_Sample_33_FD_206719 | JGI IMG/M metagenome (GOLD analysis project Ga0335079, IMG submission 206719) | Soil microbial communities from Loxahatchee National Wildlife Refuge, Florida, United States - Lox_Sample_3.3 | ecosystem: Environmental > Terrestrial > Soil > Wetlands | place: USA: Florida...
AAGTAGTGAACGTTATGCACGGTGTTGAGCCGCAGGCCCAGGAGTTCGCCAGATCTGTAGAGATGGCGCAGGTAAGCTCGCGAGAAGGTGCGGCATGCGTAGCAACCACAGCCAGGGTCCGCCGGTCGCTCGTCGTCCTGGAAGGCGGCATTCCGAATGGTGAGCCTCCCCTGCCTCGTGAAGAGGAGCCCGTTTCGGGCACACCGGGTGGGAATAACGCAGTCGAAGAGGTCGATCCCGCTCGCCACGCCGGCGAGAAGGTCCTCGGGCGTCCCGACGCCCATGAGGTATCGCGGTTTCCCGATCGGCAGGCGCGGAGCGTCGCGAGCGACCCCCTCCCACATCTCTTGCGGTTCCTCACCCACCGCGTAGCCACCCAGGGCATATCCAGGCAGATCGAGAGCAGCCGCCTCCTCGATCGCTCGCTTTCGCAGGTCGGCAAACAGCCCCCCCTGAGCGATTCCGAACAGCGCGGGTGGCCATCCCTCCACGGTGGAGCCCGCCGGGAGCGCCGCGAGCTCGCGGGGAGGCTCGCTCTCGCGTTTCCAGGCCTGCGCGCACCGGACGAGCCAGCGCTGTGTGCGGGCCAGGGAGACCTCCTGGCGGCCGCGCCCCTCCGTGGACGGAGGGCATTCGTCGAGCGCCATGATCACGTCGGCCCCGAGCGCCTTCTGGATCTCGATCGCCTTCTCGGGAGAGATGAAATGCCTCGTGCCGTCGAGGTGACTGCGAAACTCGACCCCTTCCTCCGAGATTGCGACGAGGCCGCGCTTTTCTCGCCCGGCACCGGCACGGGCGCCATCGCCCATGCTGAACACCTGGAATCCACCCGAGTCGGTGAGGAGGGCCCCCGGCCAGGCCATGAAGCGATGAAGCCCACCCAGGCTGCGGATCCGCTCATGCCCAGGGCGCAAGTAGAGGTGGTAGGTGTTGCACAGGACGATCTGCGCGCCCGCCTCCTCGAGATCGCGCGGAGAGAGCGCCTTCACGGTAGCCGCCGTCCCAACCGGCATGAAGGCGGGCGTCTCGACCACGGCGTGGGGCGTCGCAAGCCTACCGCGCCGCGCCGCGCCATCATTTGCCAGGAGCTGGAAGGTGATCACAGGGGGCTTTTGTCGAGCTGGAACGCGGCGAATACACCCACAGACAACTATGCGGCGCGAACCCCCTGGCGCTCGGCTTCGGCGGCGAAGCTCTTCCATGCGCGAGCGGCGCGCCCCTCGGCGATGACGCGCAGCCCGAAGCCACGCGGAATCGGACCGCCCAGCGAGTTCCAGCAGACGACCGCGCGCACGGTGGAGCCGAACAGCCCCGTGCCGAGCCTGATCGAGAGCACCTCGCCCACCATGGGCAGAGGGCCCTCCCAGGCGAGCGCGCAGCCCTCGTCCGACACGTTGTGGGTGACGGCCAGGCGCTCGACCCTGTCCCTCAAGATCGGGAGCCTCCGCTCGAACAGATAGCGCGGGCGCCGCTCCCGGAAGGTGACGCTCTCGCCCCGCGCCGCAAGGGCCAAGAAGCTGGCGGCGGGCAGGCTCGCGCGATCGAGGGAGAGTTCAACACCCGGGGGCAGAGATGGCCGCCCGACCCGCCGCACGAGCGTGATGGTGCCGAAGATGGTCGCGCGAATGGATTGGCCGAAGATGCCGAGGCGGATGGCGACCGTGTCGCCCACCCGGCTTTCGCTCAAGGCAGGCAAGAAGAGGCTCCCGCCCTCGGGCCGCCAACCGCCCAGGTACTGCCCTGCCTCGAGGTTGAGCGCGATGCTGTGTAACCGGCGCCCATTGTCTTTCATGGCGGCATCGACTCCGTCAGCAAAGGAACATCGCGTCCCCGTAACTGAAGAACCGGTATCTCCGGCGCACCGCTTCCTCGTAGGCGCGCATGACCTGTTCGTGTCCGCCGAAGGCGGAGGCGAGCATCAGCAACGTAGAACGCGGCAGATGGAGGTTCGTGACCAGCGCATCGACCGCTGTGAAATAATACCCCGGCTTGATGAACAGAGAAGTGCGACCTGCCCCTACCCGCAGCCGCCCACCCTCGACAGAACTTTCCAGGGCTCGCACGGCGGTGGTCCCCACCGCAACGACCCGCCCACCCCGGGCGCGGCAGGCGGCAAAGGCGCGCGCCGCCTCCTCTGGCACGAAGAAGCGCTCCTCATGCATCCGGTGCTGGCTCAGGTCCGCAGACCGAACGGGCAAGAAGGTCCCTGGCCCCACGTGAAGTGTCACCGCAGCGCGCTCGACCCCGCGCTCTGCGAGGCGAGCGAGCAACTCATCGGTGAAGTGGAGGCCGGCTGTTGGGGCGGCGACGCTGCCCGGCACGCGAGCGTACACCGTCTGGTAGCGTTCGCGGTCGGCAGGGGTAGGTTCGCGTCGGATGTAGGGCGGCAACGGGACACGACCCTCCACCCCCAGCGCGGCCGTCAGCTCGGCTCCAGCCCGGTCGAATTCGACCACCACCAGCCCGTCGCCCTCGTGCGATACGACCACCGCCGACAGCCCTCCGAAAGCGAGCCGCGCGCCCGCGTGCATTCTCCTCGAGCCGTGCCCGAGTGCCCGCCACCTCGCCTGGTCGTCCCCGGCGACCGGCTCGACGAGCAATAGCTCGCAGCGGCCACCGCTCGCCTTTCTTCCGACCAGGCGCGCCGGGATGACGCTCGTGTCGTTGAAGACAAGGAGGTCCCCCCTGGCAACAAGTCTCTCGAGGTCTGCAAAGCAGGCATCCTCGACGAACCCTCTTCCCCGCCCCACCACCATGAGCCGGCTGGCAGCGCGCTGCGGCAATGGCTCCTGGGCGATGAGCTCCTCGGGCAGTTCGTAGTCGAAGGCGAGGAGCTCCAAACAATTCCTCCAGGAGAAAGAGCGTGCGACCGACGGGACGCGCCCGGGCCAGAGCGACGAACGTGGAAACCGGCAAGCCCTCAATACATCTTGATGATTTCGGTCCCCGGGTAGTAGCGGGCGAGGATGGCTCGGTACCCCTCGCCGGCTCGGGCCGCCCCGGCCGCTCCCCATTGGCACAGCCCCGCGCCATGACCCGAACCACGCCCTTCGAATTCCACCGCGCCCCGGGTGGAATGCACATCGAACGCGAGCGAGGGAAGTCGCTCGAAACCGAGGCGCTGGCGGAGGTCCACCGCGGCCAGAGTGGCCTGGCGCCCGCCACCTTCGAACTCGACGCGTTCCGCCCGACCCGAAGCGGTGCGGGCGATCACGCGGGCGTGGCGCACCCTGTTGGCCAGTCCGACCAGCTTTCCTAGCTCGGCATCCGGAATGCGCACGGACCACCGATGCTGCGGCGAGCGCTTGCAGAATCCGCATTCGACCGAGGCGAGATAGGGGAGATCCCGGCCGAGGGCGTCAGCCCCGCGCTCGGTTCTTCCGCCGCAGGCCGAGTGAAAATAGGCCTCGATCGGCGCATGCCGGTATGCGAGCACCTCGCCCACGGTCGCCTCGGCGGCGCCCCGGGCACGGGGGTCCACTCGAGCGCCGCGGTAGACCTGATCGAGCGCGGTTGCGCCCAGGTGCCAGGGCCGCCCCACGGCCACCGATTCGAGCTTCTTGAAGATGGCATAGGTGCGCGCCGCCACCGCCTGAGCCTTGAGCGCCGCCGGCGGAAACGAGGGCGGCATCTCGGACCCGACGACCGCGGCGACGTAGTCCTCGAGCGGCAGGGAGTGGATGACCGTGAGCCCGTTCGCCGCGCGCCTCACCTCGAGTTCGCCTTGCCACAGGGAGATGTCGACTGCGCCTGTCCGGAGCGGCCCGGTGGCCCGGAAGGTAGCTGCAGGGACCGCGAGTCGCGCGCCGTTGACGGTGACCCCGTCGCCTGCCAGCGCCACCGCTGCCCGGCCATTGGGAAGGGAGACCGGAGTCGCCCCCTCCTGGAGCGCCAGCATGGTGAGCCCCGAGCCAAAGACTGCCGTTCGCTTCAGCCCCGTTGCCACGGCAATGCGAACCACCTCGCCGGCGCGCGCGCCGGGGGCAAGAAGCAGGAGGGTTGCGGCGACGGCGGTCAGCCGCTGATAGGTTCTCAATCCTCTGACGCCGCGCGCGCCGCGCGTTCCTCCCGAGCCTGGTTCCCCTCGGCTCGTGCGCCGTTCAGCTTGTGCCATGCGAAGGCGACGACGCACAAGGCAAGCAGGACGCCGATGGCGAGGTCGAAGCGGTGAAAGACCGTTTTCAGGCGCGGGTCCCTGTCCCACCGCTCGCCGAGCTTCATGCCCACCCAGGCCAGCATGTAGCACCATGGGTACGAGCCAATGAATGTGAACGCAACGAACTTCGCCATGTTCATTCGCCCCACGCCGGCGGGAAAGGCGATGAAGGTCCGAATGACGGGGAGCAGCCGGCCGGCGAGAACCACCCACTGCCCCAGACGGGCAAACAGACGGTCCGCCAGATCGAGCTCGCGGCGCGAGAAGAGGATGTACCTCCCGTATCGCTCGATGAGCGGTCGGCCTCCGTACTGGCCAAGATAGTAGGCCGGGATGGAACCCAGGATGCACCCCACCGCTCCCGCCAGAGCCGCGCCATGCAACGAGAACCGGCCGGTGTAGGCGAGATACCCCGCAAACGGCATGACGATCTCGGACGGGAGCGGGATGCAGGCGCTTTCGATTCCCATGAGCAAGACGACGCCGCCATACCCCATCGTCGAGATGGCGAGTTTCACGTAGACGGCGACCGCTTCGATGATGTTGGCGAACATCTACGCTCCCCTCCTCGTCGAGCGATCGGCTCCCGCGAAGAAGATCTCGTCGTAGGGACAGTTGCAATCCGTTTCGGTCGGTTCCGGGTAAAAGTAGGGCTCACCGCGGTAGTTGCGAAACCAGGTGCCCGCGCCGCAGGCGCGGGACTCCGCGGGCTTTCCACCGAGAAGGTAGTTGGGCTGGAGGGTGACCTTCCCCCCTCCTCCCGGCAGATCCACGGCCAGGTGCGGCACGGCGAGGCCGCTCGTGTGACCGCGGAGCGATTCCAGGATCCCGATCCCACAGGCGAGCGGCGTGCGAAGGTGGTTCGTGTCCTCTGCCAGGTCGCCCTGATGCAGGTAGTAGGGGCGCACACGCCACGAGAGCAGCCGTTGATTGAGGCAGGCGATGGTGCGCGCCGAGGAGTTGATGCGCCTGAGGAGCACGGTCTGGTTCTCCACTGGCACGCCCTGGTCAACGAGCAGCTCGCACGCCTCCTGCGCCCGCAGCGTGCACTCCTTGGGATGGTTAAACTGCGTGATGACGAAGAGCGGTTTCACCTGGCGCAGCAATCGGGCAAGGGCGGTATCGACGCGCATGGGGCATGTCGCAAGCGCTCGGGTGGCGAGCCGGAGGATCTCGACGTGCGGCACCGCGCGCAGTTTTCCCAGCAACCAGGCGAGCCAGTCGTCATCGAGCACGAGCGGGTCGCCGCCCGACACTATCACGTCACGGATCTCGGGATGAGCTCGCACATAGCCAATTCCCTCCTCCGCCGCGGCGCGATCGAAGGGCCTCTCCTCGCCGCCGGTGATCCGCCGGCGGGTGCAGTGGCGGCAGTAGACCTGGCAGGTGTCCGTGGCGAGGAAGAGAGCCCGGTCCGGGTAGCGGTGGACCACCGCGCGCACGGGCCGAGTCCGATCCTCGCCCAGCGGGTCCCGCAGGATGCCTTCGGCGAGCACTCCCTCGTCCTCGACGGGGATGACCTGCCTGCGGATCGGGCAGTGCGCGTGCTGCCCGTCCATGAGCGACGCATAGTACGGGGTGGTGCCGACGCGAAGCCGGCCCGGCCGGGCCAGGCCGCGCTGTTCCGCGGACGTGAGGTCGACGATGCGCGAAAGCGCTTCGGGCGTACGCAAGGCGTGCCGGAGCTGCCAGCGCCAGTCGTTCCACTCCGCCTCGGTCGCCCCAGGAAACCGTTCACGCCAGCTCATCGAAAGCGGGGGACGGTATCGACCCGACGTCCAAAAGTCAAAGAACGACCGCGGCACGCAGGGGAGCGGCGCGAGCGCAACGGGTTCTCGAGGACCGACCCCCTCGAGGCGAGGGGCGTCCGCGAGGCACCGGCAGCCGGGGGGGGCTTGCGGGAACCGGCAACCAGCCTTTCTTTCCCGGCGAGGCGAGCTGACGCTCGGCTGGCAGCGCCAGCCCCGCTGGATAGATCCAATGACGGACCAAGCAAGTGCATGCGACTGTGCGGTGGTGTGGCTTACCCCTTTCGGTGCTAAGACTGTGGTGGGGGTTTGCTCTCGGCGATGCAGTCGTGGGGAGTAGCTGAAGACATGGCAACACTACCGGTATTGAAGGACGACCAGGACACGCTCGGTCAACGGGCGGAGGCGACCGCCCCCGCGCGGAGCATCGCGGAACATCCGCGTCCCATCCGCAGCATCGCCTCCAGGTTTCCGCCTGGGCCCCGCTCCGTTTGGAGGGACGTTTCCGACAGCCACTGGAACGACTGGCACTGGCAGCAACGCGAGCGCATCACCAAGCTGTCCCAACTCGAGAAGGTCATCAGTGTCACGCCCGACGAGCGCCGCGCCGCGCTCGAGACGGCATCCGAGTTCCGCATGGGCATCACGCCCTACTACGCGGCATTGATGGATCCCGAGGATCCGACCTGTCCGATACGGCAGCAGTCGGTGCCCACCATGGGCGAGATGCAGATCGCCTCGGCCGACCTCGAGGACCCGCTCGCCGAGGAGCGGGACATGCCGGTGCCCGGCGTCACGCATCGCTACCCGGACCGCGTGCTCTTCTACATGACGCACAACTGCCCGGTGTATTGCCGGCACTGCACGCGGAAGCGGAAGGTGGCGGACCCCATGAGCGCCGCCGCCAAGCAGCAGCTCGAGAACGGGCTCGACTACATTGCTCGTCACCCCCAGATCCGGGACGTCGTCGTCTCGGGGGGTGACCCGCTCTCGCTCTCCGACGACCGGCTCGACTACATCCTGGGCCGACTGCGCGCCATCCCGCACATCGAGATCTTCCGCCTGGGCACGCGCAACCTCGTGACGCTCCCGCAACGGGTGACCGACGATTTCGTGAGGATGCTGCGCAGTCATCACCCGGTCTATGTCAACACGCACTTCAACCACCCCAGGGAATGCACCGCGGAGGCCTTCGAGGCGGCCCGCCGGCTCGCCGACGCGGGATGTGTGATCGGCAATCAGATGGTGCTGCTCAAGGGGATCAACGACGAGCCGGCCACGGTGCAGGAGCTCAACCACAAGCTCCTCCTCATGCGGATCCGCCCCTACTACATCTACCAATGTGACCTGGCGAGGGGCATCAGTCACTTCCGGACGTCGGTCGAGGCGGGCATCCGCATCATCGAGGCGCTCAGGGGACACACGAGCGGCCTCGCGGTCCCACAGTTCGTGGTCGACGCCCCCAACGGCGGCGGCAAGATCCCCGTGAATCCCGACTACGTGGTGAAGCACGAGGGAAAGAGCTGGGTACTGCGAAACTACGCGGGCAACACCTACTCCTATGAGGAGCCCTGACCAGGACGCGCGACAAGCCTGCCGTTCAGGGCGGGGGATGGCGCGTCCGCGAGAGCGGAGCTCGGGATGCCCCGCTGCCCTTCTCCCATGTCATAGGCCAGCGCCTCTAAACGTCGCCAGGGATTTCATGCTGCTCGCTCGCTGCCGCCCGTCGCAGCAGCGGTTCGCAGCCGGGAATGCCTCCGCGGCATTCCGAACATCGAGCGTGTCGTCAGTTCCAAAAGAACCACCACACCATGGAACTTGTCACCGACCTCTGACACGCTCGTCGCCACCGTTCCCTCCCGACGCCTGAAGGCGCGGGCTTCCCGGTGGCAATTCCGGTGAAGTCGCCAGCAACAGAAAACCACCGCGTCGGCGGCGAGCTGTTCGCGTCGCCCCAGCCGGAATCTCCGGCCATTAGGCCGGAGAGGGTGTCGAGACCGCTCCCGCGATCAGAGCCCCCGTCCCTGGGGGCCCTCCGCGGTCACATCGATCTCCACCAGCGCTCCGCGCGGGAGCGCCGCCACCTGGACGGTAGAGCGGGCCGGGTACCTGCCGGAGAATTTCCTCCCGTATACCTCGTTCATGCGGGCGAAGTCGGCCAGGTCGACGAGAAAGATCGTCGCCTTCACGACGTGCTCGAAGCCCAGCCCGGCCGCGCGAAGCACGGCCTCGATGTTCTGCATGACCCGCTCGGTCTGCGCCGCGATGTCGCCCCGCACAAGATCGCCCGTGGCGGCGTCGAGAGCGATCTGCCCCGAGCAATAGAGGGTCGTTCCCCCCGATCGTTCGAGCAGCACGGCCTGGCTGTAGGGCCCAATGGCACTGGGGGCCTCGCAAGTCGCGATGGTCTTCATGGACATGCGGCGCAGGATAGTCAGCGCTTCGCGAGATCGCATCGACGATGGGGGCCAGGAGCGCATCGCGAACCGCGGGCGGACGTCGCCGGGCCGACAACGGGAACATCCCCGTTCGACGCATGCCGCGAGATGACACGGGCGGAGCGACTGGCCCTCCCGGGCTCTCGCGAGCGCGCGTCGATTGAGACGCTCGTTTGCGATGCCCTCGGTGTCAGGAGGAGACTCGCTCGGCGGAATAGGCGCGCTCCACCGAGATCACGCCCTGGATGGCCTCGAGGCTGCGCATGAGGTTGCGGAGTTGCTTCAACTCGCCGATCGCCATCTCGAAGGTATTGACGGCACGACCCACCCCAGTAGTCCGGCAGGTCGCCTGGGTAATGTTCATCCCGGCCTCGGTGATGGTGCGCGAGATCTGGGCCAGCACGCCGGGCCGATCGTCTGTCACCACTCGGATGAGGACAGGCCGCTTCACGTCCCTGGCCCGAGTATCCCAGGCGACATCGACCCGGCGCAAGGGATCGAGCGAGAGCGTCCTCTCGCAGGCGCGCGTGTGAACGGTCACGCCCCGGCCGCGCGTGATGAAACCCACGATGTCGTCGCCAGGCACCGGGTTGCAGCAGCGCCCGTAGCGCACGAGGACATCCTCGATGCCGCTGATGCGCACGCCTCCCCCCTGGGGCAGGCGCGCCATCTTGCGGAAGATCTCGGTGAGGCGGGAGGGGGGCCCGGGTGCCGGAAGCGGCTGAGCCAGCTTCTCGGGGGAGAGGAGGTGCTGCAGGACCTGCGCCGTTCCCAGCTTGCCGTAGCCGAGCGCCACGAGGACATCGTCCCCCTTCTTGTAGCCGAGCTTGCTCGCGATCTGGTCGAGCTGACCAGACTTGGCTGCCTTGGTGAGCGACAACCCGTAGCGGCGAAACTCCCGTTCGGCCACCTCCTTGCCGATCTCGAGCGAACGTTTGCGCTCGAGCTGGCGGATGAAGGTCCGGATGCGCGTCTGTGCGCGGCTCGTCGTGACAAAGGTGAGCCAGTCCTTCGACGGATGAGAGCTGGGCGAGGTCAGGATCTCGACGGTGTCGCCGTTCTTGAGGGTGTAGCGAAGGGGAACGATCCGGCCGTTCACCTTGGCCCCAACGGTGTGCTCACCGATCGCGGAGTGGACCGAATACGCAAAGTCTAATGGCGTCGCGCCGAGCGGCAGGTTCTTCACGTCGCCCTTGGGCGTGAATACGAAGACCTCGTCCGCGAACAGGTCGACCTTGACGGTCTCGAGGAACTCCTTCGGATCGGTGAGGTCTCGCTGCCACTCGAGAAGCTGCCGGAGCCAGCCGAACTTCTCCATGTCCTTCGCGCTCGGCGTCTCTCCGCCCTTGCCTTCCTTGTACGCCCAGTGGGCAGCGACCCCCTCCTCGGCGATCCGATGCATCTCCTGCGTGCGGATCTGGATTTCGATGCGCTCCGCGTGCGGCCCGATCACGGTCGTGTGGAGCGATTGGTACAGGTTCGGCTTGGGGATCGCGATGTAGTCCTTGATGCGCCCCGGCACCGGTTTCCAAAGCGAGTGAATGAGGCCCAGCGACTCGTAGCACTGGGCCACGTTTGCGACGATGACGCGAAAGGCGATGACGTCGTGGATCTGCTCGAAGTCGACCCCCTGGTTCTGCATCTTTCGCCAGATCGAGTAGATATGCTTCACTCGACCGTAGATCTGCGCCTCGATAGCCGACTCCGTCAGCTTCCCCTTCATGGCTTCGACGACGTCGGCGATGAACTTGTCGCGCTTCCTGGCGCGCACCTCCACCTTTTCCATCAGATCCGCGTGCTCGCTCGGCCGCAGGTACCGGAAGGAGAGATCCTCGAGCTCGCTCTTCACCCACTGGATGCCGAGGCGATTGGCGAGCGGCGCATAGATGTCGAGTGTCTCCCGCGCGATGCGCTCCTGCTTCTCGGGACCCATGTGCTCCAGCGTTCGCATGTTGTGCGTTCGATCGGCGAGCTTGACGAGCAGGACGCGAATGTCCTTCGCCATCGCCACCACCATCTTGCGGAAGTTCTCGGCCTGCT
>Ga0335079_10010853_pt1 | contig 10381 bp, 6 predicted proteins | sample Lox_Sample_33_FD_206719 | JGI IMG/M metagenome (GOLD analysis project Ga0335079, IMG submission 206719) | Soil microbial communities from Loxahatchee National Wildlife Refuge, Florida, United States - Lox_Sample_3.3 | ecosystem: Environmental > Terrestrial > Soil > Wetlands | place: USA: Florida...
GGCTTCGAGAACCGGGGCATCCGGAAAATCCTTCACCGCCGCCACGGCGAGACCGAGCTCGCTCGCTGCCGCCTCGACCACGTCGCGCTCGCGCGCGAGCGCAAGTTTGGCGAGCACCGTCTCGACTCGCTCCTCGCTCGACGCGGCGAGCCGCAAAGCGCGCTCTCCGGCCGCAGTGTCGAGCGCTCCCGCGGCGACGAGCCGTTTGACCAATGCCCGCTCGAAGGCGCCGCGGTCGCGCAGCACGCCGGCCGCGCCATAGCTCGCCCCTTCCATGGCCGCCTTCTGCTTGAGACAAGGAGATAAGATGCGCTGCTCGCCGCGCGAAGATCGTAGCCAAGTTCGGTGAATGATCTGTGTCACATCAGACGCGCGAGATGCGACCGGAGGAAGCGCAACCAGCTCGACAAATCCGCGGCGGCGCGAGGACCCAGCGATGAGCCCGGACGGCATGGTTTCCGCCGGTCGACCCCATCGCTATAGTGGCGGACCGTAAAGCACGGGAGGAAGCGAATGGTTGAGGTGCGTCCCTATCGCCGGGAACAGCCCGGCAACCATCCGCCTTATCTCTATCCCGATTACGCCAGCACCGTGAAGCGGGCGCCGGTGCGCCGGCTCGTCCCACTCGACCACACCTTGACCGAGACCACGGGTCCGGTCTTTGCCGGCGGCTGGACCGGCCCGAGCCTCGCCGATCTGACGCGGGCGGGCGCGGGCGAGCCGATCGGCGAGCGCATCATCGTCGCCGGCCGCGTGCTCGACGAGGATGGCCGCCCGGTTCCGGACACCTTGCTCGAGCTTTGGCAGGCCAATTCGGCCGGCCGCTATCTCCATGACGGCGACCGGCACGACGCGCCGCTCGATCCCAACTTCACCGGCAAGGGCCATGTGCCGACCGATGCCGAAGGGCGCTACCGCTTTCTAACGGTGAAGCCCGGGGCCTATCCCTGGCGCAACACTTACAATGCCTGGCGGCCGCAGCATCTGCACTTCTCCGTCTTCGGCCCCGCCTTCGCCACGCGGCTGGTGACGCAGATGTATTTCCCCGGCGACCCGTTGCTGCCGCTCGATCCGATCTTCAACAGCACCGCCGACGAGACCGCGCGCCAGCGTCTCGTCTCGATCTACGATCCCGAACTCAGCCAAGCGGAATACGCGCTCGGCTACCGCTTCGACATCGTTCTGCGTGGCCGCGGCGCCACGCCGATGGAGAAGTGAGATGAAGCTTGTGCCGACGGCGTCGCAGACGGTAGGGCCGTTCTTCCATGTCGGCCTCGCCCGGCCGGAGCTCGCCGATCTCACCCAAGGCGGCAAGGCGCTGGGCGAACGGATCATCATCGAAGGCCAAGTGCGCGATGGCGACGGCGTCGGCGTGCCCGATGCCATGCTCGAGATCTGGCAGGCCAATGCCGCCGGCAAGTACCGGCATCCCGAGGATCCGCAGGAGAAACCCGTCGATCATAATTTCGTCGGCTTCGGCCGCGCCTTCACCGACAAGGAGGGGCGCTATCGCTTCACCACGGTGCGGCCGGGTGCGGTCCCCGGCCGCGGCAACGCGTTGCAGGCACCGCACATCGCCATGACCATCTTCGCCCGCGGGCTGCTGAAGCATCTGACGACGCGGCTCTATTTCGCCGATCTGGCGCAGGCGAACGACGCCGATCCCGTGCTGAGCGGCATCGAGGATGCCGCGGCGCGCCGCACCCTTCTGGCGCAGCCTGCGGGCGGCGCGCCCGCGACCTACCGCTTCGACGTCGTCTTGCAGGGCGCGGGCGAGACCGCGTTTTTCGACATCTGACCGGAGCCTCGGCGCGATGAGCGTCAATCCCGCGGATTCAACCGTCTTCGGCGGCCTCTTCGGCAGCGATGCCATGCGCGCCGTTTTCTCCGAAGAGGGCTTCGTGCAGAAAATGCTCGATGTCGAAGCGGCGCTGGCACGGGTCGAGGCACGGCTCGGTCTCATCCCCGCCGCGTCGGCTGACGCCATCACGGCAGCGGCAAAGCTCGAGCGCGTCTCGCTCGCCGAGATCGGCAAGAGCGCGCGCACTGTCGGCTATCCCGTCGTCGGGCTGGTGAAGGCGCTCGGCCGTGCCGCGGGCGGCGACGCCTCGCGCCATGTGCATTGGGGCGCCACGACCCAGGACATCATGGACAGCGCGGTGGTGCTGCAGATGCGCGACGGGCTGGCGCTGATCGAGACGAGTCTCCGCCGCGTCATTGCCGGCCTCGCCGAGCAGGCCCGTCGCCATCGCGGCACGGTGATGGCGGGACGCACGCATCTCCAGCACGCGCTGCCGATCACCTTCGGCTACAAGGTCGCGGTCTGGCTCGCGCCGCTCGTCGACCATCTTGCCCGGCTCGCGGAGCTGCGGCCGCGCGTGCTGACCCTTCAGTTCGGCGGCGCCGTCGGTACGCTCGCCTCGCTCGGCGCCAGGGGGCGGGCGGTGGCGGAAGGGCTCGCGGCCGAGCTCGGCCTTGCCGCGCCCGCCGCGCCCTGGCATGTCGACCGTGCGCGCGTCGTCGAGGCGGCATCGTTTCTGGGGCTCGTCTGCGGCAGCCTCGCCAAGCTCGCCACCGACGTCATGCTGCTCATGCAGAGCGAGCTGGGCGAGGCGTTCGAGCCGCATCAGAGCGGCCGCGGCGGCTCCAGCACCATGCCGCAGAAGCGCAACCCGATCGCCTGCGAATATGTCATCGCCGCCGCGCGCGGCGTGCACGCGCTGGTGCCGCTGCTGCTGAACGCAATGGCGCAGGATCATGAGCGCGCCACCGGCCCGTGGCAGAGCGAGTGGCTGGCACTGCCGCAGATCTTCGTGCTGAGCGCCGGCGCGCTCGAGCATGGCACGGTGCTGGCCGAAGGCCTCACCGTCGACGCCCCAAAGATGCGCCGCAATCTGGATCTGCATGAAGGGCTCATCATGGCCGAAGCGGTGATGATGGCGCTCGCCGAGGCGATCGGCCGCGACACGGCGCACCAGGTCGTGCAGGAGGCTTGCGACCGCGCCATCGAGCGAAAGCGCCCGCTGGCCGAGATGCTCGCCGAGGACGGCGCGGTGCAGCCCCATCTCGATCGCGCCGCCCTCGACCGTCTCACCGATCCCGCCAGCTATCTCGGCGAATGCGACGCGGTCGTCGATCGCGTGCTCGCGCGTGTTGCGGCGGGGGCTGGGACGTAGCGCGGTTTCAATCGCTCGTTGACGGGAGCGGCAGGATCGGCTCGGGTGAGTCGATCAACGGATCCAATCGCACATGGGCGCGCAGCGGCTCCGGGTCGATGACCTCGATCGTATCGCCCTCGATGCGCAGCCCATAGCGCGTCATCGCGGCCAAGGCGCGCGAGAAGGTTTCCCGGCTCATGCCGAGCTGCCAGGCGATGCGCTGCTTCTCCAAGGGCAGCCGCACCGGCGTATGCAGGTCGGTTCCCTCCAGGAGATTCAGCAGATAGCAGCCGACGCGCGTCTCGACGGAGCGAAGCTTCAGATTCTTCGCCAGCTTCACCTGGCGGCGAAACTGCGCCGCCTGGCAGGAGAGGACGGCGAGACACAGCGCGTGATCGCTGGTTACCGCATCGCGGAAGCCGTTCGCATGGATGACGACAAGGTGCGCCTCGCCCACCACACGCGCGCGCGCCAGGTAGGGTTGGCGAGTCAAGACGGCAGCCGGCAGCAGCAGATCGATCGAGTTCACCGTTTCGATCAGCTGCTCGTTGGTGCCGTCGGCGGCAATCAGCTCGACACAGCCGCCGATCAGCAGTTGGGCGAAGGATGGGATCTCGGATTGCTCGAAGAGCACGCTTCCGGATGGCACGCGATGGAGCATCGCCTGCTCCGCAAGCCGATCGAGCGTGCGCTCGGAGACAAAGCGCAGCCAGGGTGTGTGGCCCAGCGCTTCGCGCGCCGTCGACGGGACATGCGCCGTCCGGTCGAGCGCGCTCTGAGCATCAGCGATGGGGTCCGGCAAGAGACCTCCTTGTGATCTTGGTCACGCAGCATAGGCTGATATGTCACGCACCGGCTTGATCTAGATCAATGGGGCGCCTGACCGGCCGCGCTAGGCTCGCTCCTCGATCGGATCGGGAGGTCAGGGATGAGCGAGACCCGCAGGCTCGTCGTGCTGCTCGCGACGACGGCTGTGTTCGCCGTGTGCTTCGCCGTCTGGCTGATGTTCGGCGTGACCGGTATTCCGATTCGCAAGGAGCTGGGCCTCAACGCCACCGAATTCGGCCTGCTGACCGCGACGCCCGTTCTCACCGGCGCCGTGTTTCGCCTGCCGCTCGGCATCTGGACCGATCGCCTCGGCGGCAGGCTGGTGATGCTCCTGCTGCTGCTCTTTTGCGCCGTGCCGGTCTGGCTGTCGAGCTATGCCGACCGCCTGTGGCAGTTCCTGCTGCTCGGCCTGGCGCTCGGCCTTGTCGGCGCGTCCTTTGCCGTCGGCATGCCCTATGTCGCGCGCTTCTTCCCGAAGGAGCGGCGCGGCTTCGCCATGGGCGTGTTCGGCGCGGGAAATGTCGGCGCTGCGCTCAATATGTTCATAGCGCCCATGCTGATCCGCAACTACGGCTGGCAGAGCGTGCCCCGCACCTATGCTGTCGCGCTCATCGCCATCGCCGCGATCTTCTGGCTGCTCTCCGCGCCCGATCCTGGCGTGCGTCGGGCGGGCGGTCCGACCTTGCGGCAGCAACTATCGGTCCTGACCGAGCCGCGCGTCTGGAAGTACTGCCAGTACTATTCCATCGTCTTCGGCGGCTTCACCGCGCTTTCGGTGTGGCTGCCGCAATACTATGTCAATGAGTACCGACTCCCGATCGCTCAGGCGGCGCTCCTGGCCGCGGCCTTCTCGCTGCCGGGCGGCGCGCTGCGCGCGGTCGGCGGCTGGCTGTCGGACCGATTCGGCGCGCATGCCGTGACCTGGTGGGTGCTGTGGGCGGCATGGATCGCGCTCTTCCTGCTCTCCTATCCGCAGACCGAATTCATCATCCACACCATCCGGGGCGAAGTGGGCTTCCATATCGGTTGGCCCGCCTGGTCCTTTACCGTGCTGATCTTCGCGCTCGGCGTCGCTTTCGCCTGCGGCACCGCTTCCACCTTCAAATATATCGGCGACGAATTTCCGGAGAACATGGGCGCCGTCACCGGCATCGTCGGCATGGTCGGCGCGCTGGGCGGCTTCCTGTTGCCGATCATGTTCGGCGCCGTGCTCGATCTGGTCGGCATCAACTCGAGCTGCTTCATGCTGCTCTATGGCATCGTCTGGGTGTCGCTCATCCTCAACTACCTGACCGAGGTGCGGCGCCTGCCGGTCATGGGCGAGGCGACACTCCACACGGCGCACAGCGCAAGCGCGATCTGAGGGGAGGGAACGCCATGGGCCATCTGCTCGATCGGCTGAACTACCTCACGCGCCGGCGCGAAGCCTTTGCCGGCGGCTATGGCGAGGTTCGCGGCGAGAACCGGCAATGGGAGGAGGGCTACCGCCAGCGCTGGCAGCACGACAAGATCGTGCGCTCCACGCATGGCGTGAACTGCACCGGCTCTTGCAGCTGGAAGATCTACGTCAAGGGCGGCATCGTCACCTGGGAGACGCAGCAGACGGACTATCCGCGCACGCGCCCCGATATGCCCAATCACGAGCCGCGCGGCTGCTCGCGCGGCGCGTCTTACAGTTGGTATCTCTACAGCGCCAGCCGCCTCAAATACCCGCTGGTGCGCGGGCGGCTGCTGCGGCTCTGGCGCGAGGCGCGCCGCCGCCTGCCGCCGGTCGAAGCCTGGGCTGAGATCGCCGGCGATGCCGAGACGGCGCGCTCCTACAAGAGTCTGCGCGGCCGCGGCGGCTTCGTGCGCTCGACCTGGGACGAAGTGAGCGAGATCGTCGCCGCCGCCAATCTCTACACCATCAAGACCTTCGGTCCCGATCGCGTCGTCGGCTTCTCGCCGATCCCGGCGATGTCGATGGTGTCCTATGCCTCCGGCGCGCGCTATCTGAGCCTCATCGGCGGCACGCTGCTCTCTTTCTATGACTGGTACTGCGACCTGCCGCCCTCGAGTCCGCAGACCTGGGGCGAGCAGACCGACGTGCCGGAATCGGCCGATTGGTACAATTCGAGCTACATCGTCGCGTGGGGCTCGAACGTGCCGCAGACGCGCACCCCCGACGCGCATTTCTTCGTCGAGGCCCGTTACAACGGCACCAAGGTGGTGGCGATCACGCCCGACTATGCCGAGGTGTCAAAGCTCTCCGATCTCTGGCTCCATCCCAAGCAGGGGACCGACGCGGCGCTGGCGATGGCGATGGGCCACGTCATTTTGCGCGAGTTCTTCCTCGACCGGCAGGTGGAGTATTTCCAGGATTACTGCCGCCGCTACACCGATCTGCCGATGCTCGTGCGGCTGGTGCAGCGCGACGGGCGCTGGGTTCCCGATCGCTATCTCCGCAGCAGCGATCTCACCGATGCCGCCGGCCCGTCCGACCGCGCCGAGTGGAAGACCGTCGCTATCGACGAGCCGAGCGGCGCGCCGGTTCTGCCGCAAGGCGCCATCGGCTATCGCTGGCCGGGGAAGGGCGCCGCGTCCGGCAAATGGAATCTCGAGGAGAAGGACGGCCTATCCGGCCGCGCAGTGCGCCTGGCGCTGACCCAGATCGACCGGCGCGATGACGTGGTCGAGGTCGCGTTCCCCTATTTCGGCAACGAGCCGCATGAGCGCTTCCCCGGCAACGACCAGGGCCGCGACGTGCTGCTGCGCCGCGTGCCGGCGCGGCGCCTCAAGCTGGCCGATGGCGAAGCCCTTGTCGCCACCGTCTTCGATCTGCTGTGCGCGCATTACGGCCTCGACCGCGGCCTGGGCGGCGAGGCGGCGCGCTCCTTCGCCGACGATATCGCCTACACGCCGGCCTGGCAGGAGCGGATCACCGGCGTGCCGGCGGAACAGGCGATCGCGCTGGCGCGCGGCTTCGCCGAGAATGCGGCCGCGACCAAGGGCCGCTCGATGGTGATCATCGGCGCCGGCATGAACCATTGGTATCACCAGGACATGAACTATCGCAGCATCATCAATTTCCTGATGCTGTGCGGCACGATCGGCGTTTCGGGCGGCGGCTGGGCGCATTATGTCGGCCAGGAGAAGCTGCGGCCGCAAACCGGCTGGACGGTGCTCGCCTTCGCCCTCGATTGGGTGCGGCCGCCGCGGCAGATGAACGGAACCTCGTTCTTCTACGCGCATTCCGACCAGTGGCGCTACGAGAAGCTCGCGGTCGACCAGCTCCTCTCGCCGCTCGCCGATCCCCAGCGCTATCGCGGCAGCCTCATCGACTTCAACCTCCGCGCCGAGCGTATGGGCTGGCTGCCCTCGGCGCCGCAGCTCGCGGCCAACCCGCTCCGTCTCGCGGCAGCGGCGCGCGCGGCCGGGCGCGAAACCAAGGAGTATGTAGCGCAGCAGCTCCGCTCGGGCGCGCTTGCTTTGGCGGCCGAGGATCCCGACAACCCGCAGAACTTCCCGCGCAACCTCTTCATCTGGCGCTCGAACCTGTTCGGCTCTTCGGGCAAGGGCCACGAATATTTCCTGCGCCATTTCCTCGGCACTGCGCATGGGCTGCAGGGCAAGGATCTCGGCGAGATCGGCGGCGCGAAGCCGGAAGAGGTGGCTTGGCGCGATCCGGTTCCCGAAGGAAAGCTCGACCTCGTCGTGACGCTCGATTTCCGCATGTCGACGAGCTGTCTTTATTCCGACGTCGTGCTGCCGACTGCGACCTGGTACGAGAAGAACGATCTCAATACCTCCGACATGCACCCCTTCATCCATCCCCTGTCGGCGGCGGTCGATCCGGCCTGGGAGACGCGCAGCGATTGGGAGATCTACAAGGCGATCGCCCAGCGCTTCTCCGAGCTCGCCCCCGGTCATCTCGACGTCGAACAGGATGTCGTGCTGACGCCGATCATGCACGACACGGCGGGGGAGCTTGCCCAGCCGCTCGAGGTGCGCGACTGGAAAAAGGGCGAATGCGATCTCGTGCCCGGCGTCACCGCGCCGCAGATCACTGTGGTGGAGCGCGACTATCCCGCCACCTTCCGCCGCTACACCGCGCTCGGGCCGCTCCTCGACAAGCTCGGCAATGGCGGCAAGGGCATCGCTTGGAACACCGAGGACGAAGTCAAGGGCCTCGCCCGGCTCAACTACACCGTGACGGAAGAGGGGCCGACCCGGGGACGGCCGCGCATCGACACCGATATCGACGCCGCCGAGGTGATCCTGTCGCTGGCGCCCGAGACCAATGGCGAGGTTGCCGTGAAGGCGTGGGATGCGCTGTCGCGCGTCACCGGCCGGCCGCACCGTCATCTCGCCGAAACGCGCGAGGACGAGAAGATCCGCTTCCGCGACATCCAGGCCCAGCCGCGGAAGATCATCTCCTCGCCGACCTGGTCCGGCATCGAGAGCGAGCATGTGAGCTACACCGCCGGCTACACCAACCTCAACGAGCTCATCCCGTGGCGCACCCTGACTGGCCGCCAGCAATTCTATCAGGACCATCCCTGGATGCGCGATTTCGGCGAAGCGCTGGCGCTCTATCGCCCGCCGATCGATACGCGCACCGTGGCGCCGCTGCTCGGGCGGCGCGGCAATGGCGAGCGCGAGCTGGTGCTGAACTTCATCACGCCGCATCAGAAATGGGGCATCCACTCCACCTACACTGACAATCTGCTGATGCTGACCTTGTCGCGCGGCGGGCCGATCGTCTGGATCTCCGAGACAGACGCGCAGGAGGCGGGCATCGCCGATAATGACTGGATCGAGCTCTACAACCTGAACGGCGCCATCACCGCCCGCGCCGTGGTCAGTCAGCGCATCAACCGCGGCATGTGCCTCATGTATCACGCGCAAGAGAAGATCGTGAACGTGCCGGGGTCGGAGATCACGGGGCGGCGCGGCGGCATTCACAACTCGGTAACGCGTACCGTGGTGAAGCCGACACATATGATCGGCGGCTATGCACAGCTCGCCTATGGTTTCAATTATTACGGCACGGTGGGCTCGAACCGTGACGAGTTCGTCATCCTGCGCAAGATGGCGAAGGTGGATTGGATGAACCGGCCCGAGCCCAAGGCCGCGGCCGGAGATTAAGCAAGGCGCGAGAGGAAGACGGGAGAAGAGCGATGAAAATCCGCGCGCAGATCGCGATGGTGCTCAATCTCGACAAATGCATCGGCTGTCACACCTGCTCGGTCACCTGCAAGAATGTCTGGACCTCGCGCCAGGGCATGGAATACGCCTGGTTCAACAATGTCGAGACCAAGCCCGGCATCGGCTACCCCAAGGACTGGGAGAACCAGGAGCGCTGGCGCGGCGGCTGGGAGCGCAAGCGCAACGGCAAGCTGGTGCCGAAGCAGGGCGGCAAATGGGCGGTGCTGGCCAAGATCTTCGCCAATCCGAGCCTGCCGGAGATCGACGATTATTACGAGCCTTTCACTTTCGATTACGAATACCTCCAAGTCGCGCCGGAACAGGCGACGGCGCCGGTGGCGCGGCCGCTCTCGCTGGTGAGCGGGCGCGTCATGGAGAAGGTCGAATGGGGGCCGAACTGGGAGGAGATCCTCGGCGGGGAGTTCTCGAAGCGGTCACAAGACTACAATTTCGAGGCGGTGCAGAAGGACATTTACGGGCAATTCGAAAACACGTTCATGATGTACCTGCCGCGACTCTGCGAGCACTGCCTCAATCCGAGCTGCGTCGCCTCGTGCCCGTCGGGCTCGATCTACAAGCGCGAGGAAGATGGCATCGTGCTGATCGATCAGGACAAGTGCCGCGGCTGGCGCATGTGCGTCTCGGGCTGTCCCTACAAGAAGATCTATTACAACTGGACGACGGGCAAGGCGGAGAAATGCATCTTCTGCTATCCGCGCATCGAGGCCGGTCAGCCGACGGTCTGCTCCGAGACTTGCGTCGGCCGTATCCGCTATCTCGGCGTGCTGCTTTATGACGCCGACCGCATCGAGGAGGCGGCGGCGAGCGCGGATCCCCAGGACCTCTACGAGGCGCAGCTCGCGCTGTTTCTCGATCCGCACGATCCCGAGGTGCAGCGCCAGGCGCGCGCCGACGGCGTGAGCGAGGCCTGGATCGAAGCGGCGGAGCGCTCGCCGACCTACAAGATGGCAGTCGATTGGCGCATCGCCTTTCCGCTCCATCCGGAGTACCGCACCTTGCCGATGGTGTGGTACGTGCCGCCGCTCTCGCCCATCCAGTCGCACGCCAATGCCGGCGCGGTGGGCGTGGCGGGCGCGCTGCCCGATGTGCGCTCGCTGCGCATCCCGCTCCGCTACCTCGCCAATCTGCTCACCGCCGGCGACGAGACGCCGGTCGCCGCTGCGCTCGAGCGCATGCTGGCGATGCGC
>Ga0335079_10010858_pt1 | contig 10379 bp, 10 predicted proteins | sample Lox_Sample_33_FD_206719 | JGI IMG/M metagenome (GOLD analysis project Ga0335079, IMG submission 206719) | Soil microbial communities from Loxahatchee National Wildlife Refuge, Florida, United States - Lox_Sample_3.3 | ecosystem: Environmental > Terrestrial > Soil > Wetlands | place: USA...
GGCCGCCGAGGACTTCGGCGTACGGGCCGAGGTCCAGACCGGGGAAGTCGAAGAAGGCCAGCAGGTTTCCGTTCCCGACGTCAAAGAAGAAGTGGTTGGATCCCTCGTAGTCGCGGTTCTCGATGATCTCGGTCAGCGGGAACTCCAGGACCCCCTGGTAGAAGCGGATCGTCCGCTCCACGTCGGAACTCAGCAGGGCGGTGTGGTGTATGCCGCGGGCGCTGCTCGACGGCCGTTCGGCCTCGACGTACTGATCGTGCAGCCGGGCCCGCTCGGCTTCGATGGCGGCGAGATCCATGGTGCTGAGCGTAACCCAGCGGCCGACCTCAGGGAACGCGCAGCTCGACGCTGATGTTGCCGCGAGTGGCGCGCGAGTACGGGCACACCTGGTGGGCCGCCTCGGCGAGCTCGCGCGTCTGCTCCCGCTCGAGCCCGGGGATGTGGATGATCAGCGTGACCACCAGGCCGAACGCGTCGCCGTCGGGCCCGATACCCACCTGGGCGGTCACGGTCGAATCGCCCGGATCCACCTTGGCCCGGCGGGCCACGACCCGCAGGGCGCTGTGGAAGCACGCCGAGTACCCGGCGGCGAACAACTGCTCCGGGTTGGTGCCGTTGCCATCGCCGCCCATCTCGGCGGGCCGGGCCAGGTCGAAGTCGATGCGATGGTCCGACGAGGTGACGTGGCCGCTGCGGCCATCCCCGGTCGACGTGGCCTCCGCGGTGTACAGGACCTTGTCGGGCATGAAAAGACCCTACCGATCGTGGTTGAGTGACGTGACAAGCGCGGGCAAACCGGGCACCGGGCCGCCCTCGATCAGCCGGCTCAGCGCGGCGGTGTCCAGGTGCGCCGTCACCAGGTCGGCCAGCACGTCGAGCCGCTCCTCCCGGATGGCGGCGAAGCTGGTGCCGGGCGCGGGCGTGAAGTCCCGGCCGGCCAGGGCTGCCACCTCGGCCAGGAAGCGCCTCCTGAACTCGTCGTTCTCCAACGCGCCGTGCCAGCTCGTGCCCCACGCCGGTCCGCGGCGGCAGCCGTCGAGGAAAGGCTCGGTCGCGGGGTCGGTGACCTCGGCCACGCCGTGATGTATCTCGTACCCGGCCACCGGCGCGCCCAGCGCGCTCCCCCGCGGGCGGCCGAGGATTTTCTCCGCGCCGAACCGGACCCGCACCGGCAGCAGCCCGAGCCCGTCGACCACGCCACGGCGCGACTCCACCTCGTCCTCGATCTGGTCGGCCATCATCTGGTAGCCGCCGCAGATGCCGAGCACCGGGCGGCCGGCCCGGGCTCGCTCGGTGACCGCGGCGGCCAGGCCTCGGTCCCGCAGCCAGGCCAGGTCGGATACGGTCGCCCGGGACCCGGGCAGCACCACCAGGTCCGCGTCGGCCAGTTCGGCCGGGCTGGTGGCGAAGCGCACCAGGACGCCGGGCTCGGCCGCCAGCGCGTCCACGTCGGTGAAGTTGCTGATCCGGGGCAGCCTGACCACTGCGACCCGCAGAACGTGATGGTCGACAGTGGTCGAGTAGCCATGGGCAAGCGCGGGGGCGGAGGCGGAGGAGGAGGAGGAGGGCGGGAGTGTGCGGGTGGACAGCGAGAGCGAATCTTCGGCGTCGAGCCAGAGGCCGTCCTGCCAGGGCAGGACGCCGTAGACGGGGCGGCCGGTGAGTTGGCGGAGCAGGACCAGGCCGCTGCGCAGCAGTTCCGGGGCGCCGCGGAACTTGTTGATGACGAAGCCGCAGATAAGTGCCTGGTCTTCGGGTGAGAGCAGGGCCAGCGTGCCGTACATGGCGGCGAACACGCCGCCGCGGTCGATGTCGCCGGTGACGATGACCGGCAGGCCGGCCGCGCGGGCCAGGCCCATGTTGGCCACGTCGGTTTCGCGCAGGTTGATCTCGGCCGGGCTGCCCGCGCCCTCGCAGATGACCACGTCGTAGGCGTCCCGCAGCCGGGTCAGGCTGTCCAGCGCGACCTGGCGCAGCCGCGGCGCGTGCGCCCGGTAGCCCACCGCGTCGGCTTCGGCCTCGGGATGGCCGAGCACCACCACCTGGCTGTGCCGGTCGCTGCCCGGCTTGAGCAGGACCGGGTTCATGTCGGCGGACGGCTCGATGCCCGCCGCGGCGGCCTGCATGGCCTGGGCGCGGCCGATCTCGGCGCCGTCCAGGGTCACGAAGGAGTTCAGTGACATGTTCTGCGCCTTGAACGGCGCCACCTTCACGCCCTGCCGGGCCAGCCACCGGCACAGCCCGGCCACCAGCACGGTCTTGCCCGCGTCTGAGCTGGTCCCGGCGACCAGCAGCGTCCCCTTCACGACAGCATGTTTACCGGATCGCAGGAGGGTAGCTGTACCGGCGTCAGCTAAGAAGGAGACCCTAAATGTTGCTTTTGCTGCTCGCCCTGCTGGTCATCCTGGCCCTGTTCGGGGCCGGGTTCGCGCTTCACCTGCTGTGGTGGGTCGCCGTCGTGGCGCTGGTCGTCTTGGTGGTCGGCTTCTTCATCCGCCGGTAAGACCCGCGATCAGCACGGCCAGGGCGGTCGCCGACACGGTGACCGCCCTCGATAGCGTCACGGCGCGACGGATGTCCTCCGGCTCCGGGGCGCGCCCTTCCCCCATCCCCGGGCGCGCCTCGGCTATCCCGCCGTAGACGTTCGTCCCGCCGAGGCGCACGCCGAGCGCCGCGGCGAAGGCGGCCTCGCACCGGCCCGCGTTCGGGCTGGGATGATGGCCGCCGTCGCGGCGCACGAGGTTGAGGACGGCGACGGGGCTGGTCCCGGTGACCAGGGGGGCGCAGGCCGCGGTCAGCGCGGCGGTGACCCGGGCCGGGATCCAGTTGGCCACGTCGTCGAGCCGGGCCGAGGCCCAGCCGAACCGCTGGTACCGGGCCGAACGATGGCCCACCATCGCGTCGAGCGTGTTCACCGCGCGGTAGGCCACCAGCCCGGGGATCCCGGCCACCGCGCCCCACAGCAGCGGCGCCACCACGGCGTCCGAGGTGTTCTCGGCGACCGACTCGACCACCGCGCGGGTTATCTCGCCGGCGTCCAGCTGCGACGGATCGCGGCCGCACAAGCCGGGCAGGGCGTCCCGGGCTGAGGCGAGGTCGCGGCGGTGGAGGGAGAAGCGGATTCGTTCGGCCTCGTGATGTAGCGAACGGGCCCCGGTGACCGCCCACACCGCTAGCGCGGCCGCCGCCACCTGGCCCGGCCGGCCCCGGGTGCGGCGGTGCAGCAGCGCGGCCGGGGCGGCGACGGCCAGCACGCAGGCGGCCGCGTGCACGGCGCCGCGCGGCCGGGAATCGGCGTAGTCGCGGGCCTCGAGCGCGGCGGCGGCGCGGCCGAACGCGGCCACCGGATGACCGCGGCGCGGGTCACCGAGCAGCGCGTCGAGCGCCACGCCCGCGGCCAGCCCGGCGGCCAGCGGCCAGCGGGCCAGCCCGGCCCGGGCCAGCCCGGCAGCTAGTCCGGCGGCCGGGGGCCGGCGCGGTGTAGGACCAATGGAGTAGGCGGCGTGGGGCGGGCGGCCGATGCGGGCGTGGCGGGACGCGGGCAGGCTGGCGGTCATGAGCAGAACATACGCGGACCTGCCCGGGCTGATGACCGTGATGACCGGAGACGAGAAGCACGGGCCGAGCGCGACGTCGACGCTCGACGTGCTCTGGGTGCTGTACGACCAGGTGCTCCGGGTATCGCCGGATACCGCCGGCGACCCCGGCCGCGACCGGTTCCTGCTGTCCAAGGGGCACGGGCCGGCCGCCTACTACGCCGTGCTGGCGGCCAAGGGGTTCTTCCCCGAGTCGTGGCTGGCGTCCTTCGGCTCCGCTTCGTCGCCGCTGGGATACCACCCGGACCGCTCGCTGGTACCGGGGGTGGAGATCGCCAGCGGGTCGCTGGGGCACGGGCTGCCGCTCGGGGTGGGCCTGGCGCACGGGCTGCTGGCCCGTGGGCTGTCGGGGCCGCGGGTTTACGTGCTGGTCGGCGACGCCGAGCTGGACGAGGGCAGCAACAACGAGGCCATCGTGTACGCGGGCGCGGTGGGCCTGCCCAACCTGACCGTGGTCGCGGTGGACAACCAGTCCTCGTCCTACGGCTGGGGACCGGGCGGGATCGAGGCGCACTTCGCGGTCAGCGGGTGGTCGGCGATGCGGGTGCCCGGGCGCGACCATGCCGCGCTGGCGTCGGCGTTCCGGGTGACCTCGGCGCCTGACGCGGGCCCGCAACTGGTGGTGGCCACCGTGGAAGGGAAGGCGTGATGTGTGCTGATATGCGGACGGTGTTCGCGGCGGAGACCTCGGCGCTGCTGGAGGAGGACCCGCTGGCCGCGGTGGTGCTGGCGGAGATCTCCGCCGACCTGTTCGCCAAGGCCGCGGCCCGGCACCCGGAGCGGGTGCTCAACGTGGGCATCAGGGAACAGCTGATGGTCAGCGTGGGCGGCGGGCTGGCGCTGGCCGGGATGCGGCCGATCGTGCACACCTACGCGCCGTTCCTGGTCGAGCGGGCCTTCGAGCAGGTCAAGCTGGACCTGGCGCACCAGGATGTCCATGCGGTGCTGGTCAGCATCGGGGCGTCGTACGACGCGGCGCGGTCCGGGAGGACGCACCAGGCGCCGGAGGACGTGGCGCTGATGGACAGCGTCCCGGGGTTCTCCGTCGTGGTGCCCGGGCACCCGGGCGAGGTGCCCGCGCTGCTGCGCGAGGCGGTGGGCACGCTGGATGCTGGCTCTACTTATATGCGGCTGTCCACGGAGGCCAACGCGGAGGCGCGGCCGGTGTGGCCGGGGCTGCAGGTGGTGCGTTCGGGGAGGCGGGCGGTGGTGGTCGCGGTGGGGCCCATGCTGTCGCCGGTGCTCGACGCGGTGGCCGACCTGGACGTGACGGTGGCGTACGCGACGACGGTGCGGCCGTTCGATGCTGAGGGGCTGCGGACGCTGGCTTCGTCGGGGGCCGTCGTGCTGGTGGAGCCGTACCTGGCGGGGACGTCGGCGTTCGCGGTGGCCTCGGCGCTGGCCTCGCGGCCGCACCGGCTGCTGAGCCTGGGAGTGGGGCGAGAAGAGGTCCGGCGGTACGGGACGCCTGCTGATCACGCGGCCTGGCATGGCCTGGACGCGGCCGGGATCCGGCGGTCGGTGACGCGGTTCCTCGGCTTGAGTTAGCCGGCTCAGGGCTGGCCGGCTCGGCCTGTTGAACGGCTCGGGGCTGGCTGGCTTGACCTTGAGCGCTCTCCAGGTTCGAGACTCCTTTACATGAGATACCGAACGATCGGGAGTGATCCGGCAACCCGGCGCGAGGTGAGCGTGCTGAGCCTGGGCGCGATGCTGATGGGCAGCCGGACGGACGAGGCGACGTCGTTCGCCATCCTGGACCGGTACGTCGAGGCCGGCGGGACGTTCATCGACACCTCCGGCAACTACGCGTTCTGGGTCCACGGCACCCAGGGCGGGGAGAGCGAGGAACTGCTCGGGCGCTGGCGGCGCAGCCGCGGCATCGGCGACGAGATCGTCATCGCGACCAAGGTGGGCGCGCGGCCGCTGGCGCCGAGCGCGGGGTTCGTGGACGGCTCCGGGCGGCCGGTTCCGCTGGAGGGGCTGTCGGGCAAGGTCCTGCGGGAGTCGGCGCTGCGGAGCATCTCGCGGCTGGGGGTGCCGCGGCTGGACCTGATGTACGCGCACGTCGAGGACCCCGCAGTGGAGCTGCCGGAGACCGTGGAAGGGTTCGCGGAGCTGGTCTCGGAGGGTCTGGTGGGGCTGCTCGGGGTGAGCAACCACTGGGCGTGGCGGGTGGAGCGGGCGCGGTCCCTGGCTGCTACGGCCGGGGCGCCGGGGTATGAGGTGCTGCAGTATCACCACACCTACCTGCGACGGCGCGGGGACATGCCGGGGTGGCGGTCGGTGGATGGTTCGGCGGGGGTGGCGAGCGGGGATCTGCTGAGCTACCTGCGGGCCACGCCCGGCCTGGCGCTGGTGGCGTACTCGCCGCTGCTGAGCGGGGCTTACGTCCGGCCCTTGCCGCTCGGGCCTGACTTCGCGCACGCGGGGACGGCGGTGCGGCTGGCTGCCCTGCGTGAGGTGGCTTCGGAGACAGGGGCGACGGTGAACCAGGTGGTGCTGGCGTGGCTGATGGGCGGGGACCTGCCGGTCATCCCGCTGGTCGGGGCGTCGTCGGTGGCGCAGCTCGAGGAGAGCCTGGCGGCGGTGGACCTGGAGCTTTCGGCGGAGCAGCGGGAGCGGCTCGACGCGGCATGCTGAGGCGCTGGCCGGGCGCCTCGGCGGTTCCGCCCGGAGCCACGATCAAGGGTGCCTGGCCGCCGCCTCCGGCCCGCCGCATACCGCCATCTTCGGAACGGGCGCTGCGGCGGTGACAGCCGCCACCCGGCGTGGTGCCGGCGGCCACGGACCGCCTGCCCGCGTGCGGCAGGTAACAGTACTGACGCTGGGCAGAGCGAAAGGAGCGATGTGCCCTCTTTCGTCAGCGCGGTACTGGCGATGATCACCGGGTTGATCTGGCTCGTGTCACCGTGCAGGACGGCCTGCAAACCGGACGTCATGGTGTCCAGGTCGCTGGTCATGATGCCGATCTTGGCCCGGACCGGCTGGCGCTGTGCCCTGGCCGCCGCGACAGTCAGCTCCGACCGGAGCGTCTGCGCGTGGCCGATGAAATGCTGGACGGCAGCTCGCTCGGCGGGGGTGCCCTCATTGTGGATGACCGCGTTGATGTCCGCCGAGAATGTGTCCATCATCGCTGTGGAGTCGTTCTCGGCGGCGATGCATCCTGGGTCCCCCGTCAGGAGGTGGGACACCTTGACGGCAAAGCTGGTGAACGTGGCGGCACCGGCGAGCGAGACCACGATGCCGACGATCGACAGGGCCTTGCCCGAGCCGGCCCGCGCCCTGGATTTGACCAGCCCGATAATCGAGAAGAGCAGGCCCAGCGGCCAGAACAAGATCCCGAGCACGATGCCGGCGACCGCGTAGGCGTTGCCCCGCTTCGCCGGGGTCCCGGGGGCCAGGGCGGGCGGGTAGTCGCCACCAGGGCCAGGTGGCTGCGGCTGGCCAGATGACGGCAGCGGCTGCCCAGCCGGTGGCTGTGTCATCTCTTCCTCTCTTCCTCTCTTCCTCCGAGAACGAGAACACCATGGCCGGTGATGAGAGCAGATGCCGTGATTCAGCTGCGGATGGCCCATGGTAAGGAGCCAAGGGCACACCCGGCCGCTTGTTGCGTAACGATCGGGCTTGTTGCATGACGATCTGCCGCGCCGGCCTGCTCACGCACATGATAAAGGTGACATCTAAGACATATCGTCCAGATCGCAGCAAGAATAGCGCCAAGGACGCGAATCGATCTCGATCGGACTCTTAGTTATTAAGGCGTGAATGTGACATTCTGCCCCAAAGGGCGGTCTTTGATAAATCTCACAACAGTCTGGCCAGCTCCGCGCGCCGTCTTGTGGTCGAGGCGACGTATCCGCTCGGACTGCTCGCGGCGCGGGAGATCCCCGGCATGCCGCCACGGGACAGCGGCTGCCGCCCGGGCCGCCATGACCGCCATGACCGCCCGCTATATCCCGTTATGCCTCAACTTTAGGTTGAGGCATAACGGGCGCAGACCATGATCATGGCCAGAAATGGCTCATATGCGGTCAAAACTGGCCACGATCATGAAATAGCACGTGCGAGGAGGCCCGGCTGATGCGCCTGTCATCGCGCTAGATTCGGTACGGAGTGCGATTCACTGACTCGGAAACCGGGGCTGGGGTGGCGAAGGCGTTCCGGGGGGTACGGTTGCGGGGTGCGGGGGTGGTCGCGATGGAGAGGCGTGACGTGGGCGGGACGAGGTTCGTGTGTTATAGACGGGTGACTTGGTTCTGAGCTGGTCGATCTGGCTGACAGCAATCCTGTGGTGTAACTGGCCGGGCTCGACGAACTCTGCGGCTGACGGCGGGTTCGGGTACGCTTTGGCCGTTGGGGAGTCCTCGGGATCGACGGCTTGTTGCCCGAGTGGCGGCGGCTTCGCGGTGCGACACACTGCGACCTTCATGTAGCCGTCGTGTGATCTTGGCCATGCACAATTACGTTCGAGCGCCCGTAGCTCAGCCGGACAGAGCAGCTGCCTTCTAAGCAGCGGGTCGCGGGTTCGAATCCTGCCGGGCGCGCAAAGTAGCTCTGACCAGCGGAAACGCTATTGTTAAGCTGCGGCCACCGGTCAAATCCGGCCGCCGAGCGCACGCCGGGAAACGGTGCCCTAGCTGCGAATACACGTTCCAGTCCGGTCTGTCATCGCCAACTACAGCGCTCCCGCAGCAGATTACTGCGTTACTTCCTGCGGTACCGGTCAGCTCTCTCGCAGTCTTCTCACGAAGGCCAGCCGATCCAGTGGATCCTTGGGCATTGGGCCCAGGGCGGTGACCGCCCTGGTGGGCGGGGCGTGCTCGGCGGCGATCTCGGTGAGGTAAGCGCGGCGTGCGAGGTCGGCCATCTCGGGGACCTGCGCAGACCACAGGCCGGGCGGGCGCCGGGATCAGGGCGCCGGTCCAGTCCAACCCAGCGCGTTTTGTCGGTGGCATGCGGCACGATGTACGCGTGGCTGACGAAGTGGGCTCGTTGGCGCGCGGGCCGGGGAAGCCGCAGGGCGACGTTCCGGTGGCGGCGCAGCCTTTCACTCATCTCGGTGTTCCGCACGCCGAGCATTACCGACGCTTGCTTCGGGTCTTCGCGCGGGCGAAGGAGCGTTTCGTTGTGCATCTGCGCCCGGAGGACGTTGCCGCAGAGCTGCGGGTCGATGCCGATGACCAGCTGACTGAGGCGCTGGAGCAACTGGTCAAGTGGGGCAACCTGCGGGCTGACGTCGACACCAGCCGTGTCACCACGGTAGAGGACTTTCACCGTAAGCGGTCGCTGTACCAGCTCACGGCCGAAGGGCACGCGGCCGAGCAGGCGATCTCGTTCTACGAGGAGGCGATCGGCCGACGGGGCCAGCTCCAGTCGGTTGCCCTGGCCGACATCGCTGGCCAGCTCCAGGCGCTGCTCGCGCTGGCCCGGGAGAGTGATCCCGATCCGGCCAAGATTCACCTGCTGCTGCTATCTGTGGCGGAGCGGTTTTCTTCACTGGCGGATAACGCACAGGCGTTCATGTCCGCGTTGCGGCGCGCGATCGACTTCTCCGACGGAGACGTCGACGGCTTCATCGCGTACAAGGAGCGGCTGATCGATTACATCAACCGGTTCATCGCCGACCTCGCCAACTCCGGTGCCCAGATCGCGGTCCTGCTAGGTGACCTGGAAGCCGCGGGTCACGAGCGACTGCTGGCGGTTGCCGCCAGGCGTGAGGCCGCCGACGCGGCCCCCGAAGGGGCGGACGCGGCAGCGGCGCTGGCCGACGCGGAAGAGCAGGCACTCGACGCGTGGCGAAACCGGTGGCGCGGCCTGGACGACTGGTTCACCTCGCGGGACACGGGGCATCCATCCCAGGCCAGGCTGCTGCGGCAGGCTGCGGTGACCGCGATCAAGCAACTCGTTGACACGGTCGGCCTGCTTAACGAGCGGCGCTCAGGCCGGTCGGACAGATCGGCGGACTTCGCTGCGCTCGCCCGGTGGTTCGCTGAGGCACCGGACGACGCGGCGGCTCACCGGCTGTGGCGGGCGGCGTTCGGCCTGTCCCCCGCCCGGCACCTGTCCGTGACCGGCGACACCGCGGACGAGTGGGAAAATGTGCCGGCCGGGACGCCGTGGGGCGAGGCCCCGCCGATCCGAATTTCGCCGCAGCTCAGGAAGACCGGGAGCTACGAGCGGCGCGGCAAGCCCACTCAGGTGAAGGACCGCTCCGCGGCCAAGGAACTACTGCGCCGCCAGGCCGAGCACGAGGCCGCGCAGACCACCGAGGCACGACGGCGGCTGCGCACCAGCGGGCCGGCGCTGCTGTCCGACCTGGACGTGCTCGAACCGAGGGCGTTCCGCCTCTTCCTCAGCCTGCTCGGTGACGCGCTCGCGGCCCGCGCGCCCGGCGACACCGAGGTGAAGACCGTCACTAGCGACGGCAGCCTGGAGGTGCGGCTGCGCCTAGTCCCAGACGGCGGCACGGCCGCGATCAAGACCGAGGATGGGGTGCTCACCGGTCCCGAGCACGTCATCGAGATCACGGACCTGGTGCCGTGATCCCCGCCGAGGAACAGGCGCAGCGCCAGGCCGCCCTTCGCGCCCTGCTCGCCAAGCCGCTGCTTGTCGCCGCCGAGGACGCCGAGTCGCTCATACTGGTCCGGCGGCACCTGCCGGCGCTCAGCGGCTGGCTGCGCAGGGAGACCGGCTGGCGGCTGGCCGCAGACGCGGAGACGGCCCGGCTGTTCAAGACCGCCCCGCTGGCTTCCGACGCTACCCATCCCGCTCGCGGACACAACA
>Ga0335079_10010860_pt1 | contig 10378 bp, 10 predicted proteins | sample Lox_Sample_33_FD_206719 | JGI IMG/M metagenome (GOLD analysis project Ga0335079, IMG submission 206719) | Soil microbial communities from Loxahatchee National Wildlife Refuge, Florida, United States - Lox_Sample_3.3 | ecosystem: Environmental > Terrestrial > Soil > Wetlands | place: USA...
GTTTGAGCTTCAATCCCCAAATACTCAATCGAATTTCTACGGCTTAGTTCAACTGGGATTGATCCGGCGGCTCTTTCGACCGCAGTTCCGTTTTTCGCCTTCCCCGCCGTATCAATCCTTAATCGTTGGGCAGGCTATAATTATATTGAGAGCAGCTGCACCACTGTTTCGTTCAGGATAATCCGCCAAACCAGAGATTCACGATGGAAATTTTGGAATATCTGACCATCACTTTGTTCGTGATATGGTGTGTTAGTGAGATCGTAATCCGTCTAATCAGTCTTAGAAATCGATCAAAAAGCTTGTCTGAAGAGGCAGACCGGTTCAGTGCCTTCATTATCTGGTTATGTACCATACCTCCAATTTTTTTTGCAATACTCATCCGTGAGGGTCTGATCTTTGTAAACGGGTTTGGCAATCTCTCTGCTCTGTTTCCATTACTAGGTTACTTGGGCTGCGCAGTGCTTGCCTTTGGTATAAGTTTTAGGGTAGTAGCAGTTGCCACTCTGAACAGGCAGTTTACGAGTGAGGTATCGATTCTTGATAAACAGGAATTAGTGGAAAAAGGAATCTACGGGAAAATACGACACCCTGCGTATCTTGGATTTTTGGTGTCGCTATTTGGGATGGGGCTGATTTCAGGGAATTGGGTCAGTCTGGCGCTGTTGGTGGTGTTGCCACTTACAGCAATTTTGTATCGCATTCATGTTGAGGAAAGAGTCTTATTGCATCACTTTGGGACTGCGTATCAAGAATATGAAAGGCGAACAAAGAGACTTTTTCCGGGAATCTGGTAGTCTTGCTAAGCCGTATATCACTACCAACTGCACAGCGACAAACGCGAACTGATGCCTGCCCCACAAAGCGTGCACCCCGTACTCGCTTTGCTCGTCGGGGCGAGCGGCCGGACGGGGCTTACTCGGAGACTATTGGAGCTACTTAGCTCCAAATCGGCTGATGGCGGCTTGTAACCGCCTCAGCCAGTCACGTCTCCGAAGTAGGCGATGCGAGCTGGAAGCTCACTCGCCCGACGCCCCAAGATGCGCCGCATATTTTGCCAAGTTTGGCGCGATAATATTTGGGAGTCCAGCCAATCCGCCCCGCCGGTAACGCCCCCCGTTAGGCGCTTCACATATATTGCTTTCGTAAAAAAAGAGAAACCATGAGTACGAATTTCCAAATACAATCTTCAAATCCAAAACTATTGGAAAAAGCAACCAAGATAGCAGAAGAATTTGCCCAACAGTTTATCCGTGATGATGTTGTAGGTATTGTCTTCTTAGGGGCGATTGCTCGTGGTTATTTTGATAATTTTGCTGATATAGATATTGCTATATTCAAAAAGGCGGGCATAGAACTTCCGATAACTGAAAAGTTTCTCAAAGTTGAAGGTGTGGAAGTCCAGATTTGGTTATCTGACTATGAAAGCGAAATTTCCAATTCTTGGGATATGGCAAGACGATGGACATATTCTCAATCGAAAATATTCTTTGACTCTCAAGGAAAAATAGCCCAATTAATATCAGAAAAAATTCCTTTAACTCCTGATGAAAAAAAATGGTTGCTGATGTCAGGTTTAACTCTTTCTGAATGGTACATAAACAGATTAACCAAATTATGGGTTGAGCGCGGCAATATTATCAGTGCGCATCATATGTTTGCACAAGGCATAAACTACTTTTTTGATATGTTGTTCGGTTTCAACAATGAATTGGTAGCAGATATGAAATGGCGTTATTATTGCGTTGAGCAACTTGAAAAATTACCGCAAAATTTTCGAGAAAGAATAAAAGACATAATGGCAGTACATTCATTTACGTTCGATGAGTTAGAACGGCGAAAAAAAGTGTTCATGGAAATGTGGGAAGAAATGAAACCGCTGATTGAAAAAGAAGTACAACTGTCTTACGACGAAATTATTCAACTTGTATGAGTGTAAATACAAACAGCGCCTAACACAGCGTGCACCCCGTACTCGTTTTGCTCGTCGGGGCGAGCGGCCGGACGGGGCTTACTCGGAGACTATTGGAGCTTCTTAGCTCCAAATCGGCTGATGGCGGCTTGTAGCCGCCTCAGCCAGTCATGGTTCCGAAGTAGGCGATCCAGTCAAGCTGGACGAACGGTGTTCGCTGGAAGCTCACTCGCCTGACGCCCCAAGATTCGCAGCGCGATGTGCCAAGTTTCATGCAATAATATAAGGGAGTGTTGCCAGTCCGCCCCGCCGGTACCCTGTAGAACACAGGGTTTACTCAAGCCGTTGGGCGGCGACTTGATTGTAGCTTTTACGTACGAATTATTTAGCAGCACACGGAGAACGAAATGGAGAATATCCAAGACCAGAAAATGTTCATCCGACGAACCGGGGCTGTATCAGCATATCTTGCCATAATTGTTGGAATCCTTGAGATCTCCATTAATTTCCTGCCAGCGGGGAGGATATCACCCGCATCCGTCCAGGATTGGGTAAGATTATTTCAAAATAATTGGTTTATTGGCCTTCGCGATTTGGGGTTATTAAATATCGTCCTAACAATCCTGGGAATATTGGTTACCTTTTCGATTTATGAAGTAACCAGGGAAGAGGACAATTCATTTGCAACTCTAGCTTTGATTGCCGCGGTACTTGGAGGAGCTGTTTACATTGGCACCAACAAGGCATTGGCAATGATGGAATTAAGCAGGCAATACATACAAGCGTCAACTGACTTACAACGAAACAGCTTGATTGCTGTCGGACAGACGTTCCTTCTGGAAGGAACAGCCCACACGCCGGGAACCTTTAGTGGATTGGCACTAAATGAGCTTGCCCTAGTTCTTGCTTCCTTCGCCGTAATTCGTAGTAAAAAATTCGGAAGGGGTATAGCGATTGCCGGAATGATTGGGTTTGGAGCCCTATTGGTGAATGAAATCATCCAGGTAGCTCTTCCAACCATGAATGCTTTGGGTTTATTGATTGCAATGGTCGGAGGAATAATAAGCATGATTTGGTATTTCTTAATTGCGCAGTCGCTTTTACGAGCGAGATAAAAAACGCGGCCCAACACAGATGTACTCGACCGGCGCCAAAGAAGGAGCAGACTACGCTCAAACAACTTCCGTCAAATCAGCTCCATCCCTTCCTGCCCACCTGCCAGCACAGCGTGCACGCGCCATAGGTATATTTTTTCCCTTTTCAATTCCACCAACGATTCGTAAGAACATCAATGCTCAACGCAACAGTTCAATGAAAGACGTCACGAACAACGACTCTAAAATCAACAGGCTTTAAGCAGGTGAGCCAACGTAGAAGTACAGGAGATAGACATGAAAACCTACACCAAACCATCTGAGGACGAACTTCGGCAAAAGTTGTCCTCCATGCAATATCAGGTCACACAGCATGAAGGCACCGAGCCGCCTTTCCGAAACGAATATTGGAATAACAAACACGCCGGTATTTATGTGGATGTGGCTTCAGGCGAGCCGTTGTTCAGCTCGCTGGATAAATACGACTCAGGCACCGGCTGGCCCAGTTTTACGCGTCCGCTCGAACCGGCCAACATCATCACGCACACCGATTTCAAACTGATCCTGCCGCGCACCGAGGTTCGATCCAAGTTCGCCAATTCGCATCTTGGACATGTCTTCAACGACGGTCCCGCTCCCACCCGTCTGCGTTATTGCATGAACTCCGCTTCGCTTCGATTCGTTCCGGTCGAGGATTTGGAAAAGGAAGGCTATGGTGAATATCTCTCCTTATTCCGCGAGCAAGCAACTAAAAGTCCGGTTCCCGCCAGGAAATGATACCTCCTGTTTAACCCTTTTTGGTTCAAGTCCCGCTAATCGCGGGACTTTTTCTTTCCCTTTCCAACTCTAGTATAATGATTGGTATGGATATCAAAACTCAACTCAATAATTCCATGAAAGACGCCATGAAGAGCGGCGACGAAGTCCGCAAGCGGACGACGCGCATGGCGCTGGCGAACATCAAACAGGCCGAAGTGGATAAGCAAACCACGCTTGACGACGCGGCGGTCATCTCTTTATTGCAGAAGGAAATCAAGAGTCGACGTGAAGCTTTAGAGGAAGCGAAGAAAGCCAACCGGCCCGATTTGATTGCCGATAACGAAGCCGAGATCAAAGTGATCGAAGCCTTTTTGCCGAAAGCCATGCCCGCTGAGGAATTGCGCATGCTGGCCCAAGCCGCCATGGCCGAAGTCGGCGCGGCCACGCCGGCCGACATGGGCAAAGTGATGAAAGCGCTTCTGCCCAAAGTCGCTGGGCGCGCTCCGGGCGATCAGGTCAGTGCGATGGTAAAGGAACTTTTGGCAAAGTAATTTATTCACCACAGAGGCACGGAGTTCACAGAGACCTTCTAATTTCTCTGTGTTTTCGTTTCTCTGTGGTGAAATTTTTATGGAAAATCGTTTTCGTCTTCCGTTGCGCATACGGAGCCTGCAAATCTTTGTTTTGGTTGCCGTCAGCATCGTGACCTTTGCGGCACTGACGCTGCCTGTGAGTCTGCGCCCCGCGGCCCTTCCGCTTCAGGTAGGTGACGTGGCACCGCGCGATATCACCGCGCCGGGCGACGATGAATACGTCAGCCAGATATTGACGGAAGAAGCGCGTCAGACCGCGGAAAAAGCGGTTCAACCCGTCTACACCGATCCCGACCCGGCGATTGCGCGCGAGCAAATCAGCCGATTGAGCGCAACGTTCCAATTGATCAATTTCACCCGCGCCGATACCACTTCCACCGACGATGTCAAGCAGGCACAGCTCGCGAACCTGAACAATATTGACCTCAAGCCGGACAGTATTAAACTGATTTTGTCCCTTTCCGATTCGCGCTGGGATGCCGTTCAACAGGAAAGCCTGCGCCTGCTCGAGCAGGTGATGCGTTCCCCTGTTCGCACCGACAACCTCGACGCGGTGCAAGCCAGCATCCCATCCCTGGTTGATTTAACGTTCAGCGATGAAGAGGCCGGTTTGGTGACGGAATTTGTCGGCGCGTTTGTGGTGACCAACAGCCATTACAGCGCCGATTTAACGGCGGCCGCTCAAAAGTCCGCGCGCGATGCGGTGCAGCCCCTCGTGCAAACCTACAAGGCCGGGGAACGAATCGTTTCGGCCGGTGAGATCATCACGCCCGCCCAAATGGAAGCCTTGCAGGAGTTCAAATTGATTCAGCCGAGCCAGCCCATTGAAACGTATCTGGGCGCGGGCGCGTTGACGATTCTTTCGGCAGCTTTTATCGGCTTGTATTTCTTAAGGCGCAGAAAAATCTCGTTCCTTTCCGACCCGCGCAGCCTGCTGACGGCATCCATCCTGTGGATCGTTTTTATCGCGGGTGCGCGCTTTGTAATTCCAAATCGCGCCATCGTTCCTTATCTTTATCCATTGCCCGCGGCAGGCTTATTGCTGACCACATTATTCGGAATGGAAAGTGGCATCATCCTTTCGTTGGTGATTTCCATGGCAGCCGCCTATGGATTGCCGAACACCCTGGAGCTCATGCCGTTTTACGTCATGGCTTCGCTATGCGGCGTTTTGATGCTCGGACCGGCGCGTCGTTTTTGGGGATTCTTTCGAGCTGGCCTAGTGATTACAGGCGCGGGCATAGCCGTGATCCTGGCCTATGTCTTGCCATCCGCTTCGATGGATTGGACGGGAATCATCACCTTGATCATCGCGGCGCTGGTCAACGGATTGGCCTCGGCCAGCATCGCGCTTCTATTGCAATATCCCTTGGCGCAATTCTTAAATCTGCCAACGTCCATGCAACTGCTTGAAATTTCGCATCCTGATTTTCCGCTTCTGCAAATGTTCCTGCGCAATGCGCCGGGGACCTATCAGCACAGTCTGCAGGTGGCGAATCTTGCAGAGCAAGCCGCGGAGGCCATCGGAGCGGATTCGGTCTTGACGCGCGTCGGCGCGTTGTTCCATGATATCGGCAAGGCGAAGGATGCGTCGTTCTTCGTCGAGAATCAGGCGCCGGGCAATCTCAACACACACGTGGATATCACACCTCAAGAGGCCGCGCAAAAAATCATTCAACATGTCCATGATGGCGTGGCGCTCGCTCACAAATATCATTTGCCGCACCGCATTGACGATTTCATCCTCGAACATCACGGCACGATGCTCACGCGTTATCAATACAATCAGGCGCTCGAAAAGGCAGGCGGCGATGCAGGTAAAGTGGACATGGATCAATTCCGTTATCCCGGCCCGCGTCCGCATTCGCGCGAAACCGCCATCCTGATGATTGCCGACGGTTCCGAAGCGCGCGCCCGCGCGGAAGGACCGGAAAGCGATGACGACCTGCGCGCCATTGTCCGTTCGGTGGTCGAACGCATCCAAAAGGAAAACCAGCTCGATAACGCACCGTTGACCATGCGCGATCTGAGTCTCATCACCGATTCGGTCGTGACCACCTTGCGCGGCACCTATCATCCTCGCATTCAATATCCCGCCGCCGAGCCTCCCGCCGCAACCACCAACGTCCAGACCGACCCGCTCAAAGCGAAGAAGACATGATCTTCATTGAATCTCAATTGAAATCCAAATCGGTTTCGATGCCATTGATTGAGCGCACCGCACAAATCGCATTGACGGATCAAGCCATCGAGGGAGATCTCACCATTGTGCTGACCGACGATGCCAGGTTGCAAGAGTTCAACCGAGATTATCTGGGCATCGACGCACCGACCGATGTACTGTCCTTTCCCGCTTCCGAAACCGACCCGGAAACGGGCGCGCATTATCTGGGCGATATCCTCATCTCCGTCCCGCGCGCCGAGGTGCAGGCCCAATCCGCTGGCCATCCGCTGGAATCGGAAGTACAGTTATTGGTGGTGCATGGCGTCTTGCATCTGCTTGGATACGACCATGCCGAGGCGAAGGAGAAAACAAAAATGTGGAAAGCCCAGGCTGAAGTCCTGGAGAGACTCGGTTTATCAGGAATCGAGATCCAAGAATCTTGATGGCGTATGCGGAACTTTCTCCTCTCCCGTTATCAATCGTTCGGTCATGCCTTCCGCGGCTGGTGGTATGTCATGCGCACGCAGCGTAACGCGTGGATTCACGCCGTTGCCGCAATCATTGTATTTGGCTTCGCATTTTGGCTGCGTGTGTCCGCCATTGATTGGGCCGTGTTGATCCTTACCATTGCCATGGTCTTTGCAGCGGAATTCCTCAACACCGCCATCGAAGCGGTGGTGGATTTAGCCAGTCCCGAAAAGCATCCGCTCGCGAAAGTGGGCAAAGATGTGGGCGCGGCGGCCGTGTTAATCTCGGCGGGGGCCGCCGTGTTGATCGGTCTACTCCTCCTCGGTCCGCCCTTATGGGAAAAAATAATATCCCTTTTTAGATAACGTCATGAGAAAGGAGCTTTTATGGCTTTATCATTTCGTTTTGGAACCGTGGGAGCACCGAGTGGCACACCGAAAAAACCCGGCGGCTCGGTGGGCGCAATTACATTCAGCAAATCCATCGGCTTGACCGCCCTGGAATTGGGTTGGGTACAGTCCGTGCGCGTCTCGGAGGAAACGTGTGCTGCGATCAAAGCCATATCCGGCGAAGAAGACGTCGCGGTCAGCGTCCACGCCCCCTACTTCATCAATTTGAACGCCAACGAGGAGGAATGGCCGAAGTCGCGCAAGCGTCTCATGGACGCGGCACATTATGGAAACCTGGCCGGCGCCACAGATATTATCTTTCACCCAGGCTCGTACTTCGAAAATCCACCCGCGGAAGTTTTGAAATTTGCCATCCCGCGCTTGAAAGGATGTGTGGATGAACTACGCAGGACAAGTAACCCGGTGACGATCAGGCCCGAGACGATGGGAAAGTCGGCGATGCTTGGCTCGCTCGAAGATACACTTGAAATGGCGAGGTCCATCGAGGGCGTCCTGCCGTGTATTGATTTTGCGCATTTGCATGCGCGTCCCGGCGACGGAACGATGAACACGTATGATGAATGGTCGGCCCTGTTGAAAGTTTACGAAAAAACGTTGGGCAAATTAGCGTTAAAGCGCCTGCACATTCATTTGTCGGGAATCGAATATGGTCCAAAAGGAGAGAAGAATCATTTGAAGCTGGCAGAAGCCGATTTGGATCTGAAAGCATTGTTTCGCGCCTTGAAAGATTCTAATTGCGCTGGGAGAATTCTGTGTGAAAGTCCCGTCATGGAAGAGGATGCCCTGATTATGAAGAAAACGTGGATGAAAGTGAGTGGTGAAAAATAGCCAAGCTTTTCATACCACTGTACCACTTTTCGGGCTATGGCTCCCAAAATGACATTTGGCATAGAAATAGGGTGAGGAATTACCGCTTGTTTTTTCTGTAGGAAGTTGTACAATGGGCTTGTACAGTAGTAGTTTACTTGTTTAAGGGGATTTTTACCGGTTCTTGAGACCAAATTCAGGCTGTCGACCAATTTCAAACCAGGCTTATACCACAAACCACTTTAGCGTTTTATGGGTTAAAATGTCGAAAGAACAGGAAAGTGGCTTTTATGAACGAAGAAATAAATAAACCACTATACATCCGGATTCAGGAATACATCGCCGAATTGATTCTTTCAGGAAAACTGGTGCCGGAAACCAAAATCCAGTCTGAGCGTGACTTCAGCGAGGATTTGGGTGTTAGTCGCATGACCGTGCGGAGAGCGATTACAGAATTGGTTAATGAAGGCTTATTGGAGCGTAAGCATGGTTCGGGGACCTATGTCGCCAGACCCAAGGTCACCTATGAGTCCGCTGAGCTCATTAACTATGGCCAAGCGATGCAGCATCGGAACATAGCCACGGCCAGTCAATTGCTTGAGTTTGGAGAGTTGGCGGCCAGTCGGCGTCTCGCTGAATCGCTGCAGATCGAAATTGGAAACCCCATTTACCGAGTGACCATTCTGCGCTTTGCCAATCGCGTTCCAGTGATCCTGGAACGCGTTTTTATTCCCTGTGGCCGCTGTCCCGACTTGGAAGAATGGGATCTTGAAAAAAGTTCGGTCTACGATCTTTTAACGGATATCTATCACATTAACCCTGGCCGCAGTTCACAGACGGTCGAAGCGGTCGCGGCGGCAGATATCGTGGCTCAGCAATTGCGAGTGGAGGACGGCTTCCCCTTGCTGATGCTCTCACGAGTCGTTTTTGAAGAGAAGGTCGAACGGCCGATCGTATTCTCCCAGGATTTTTTGCGCAGTGATTATGCCCGCATTCATACTACCGCGCTATTGGAAGAACAAAATGAAAAACCGCAAGAGGTCAGCACGCGAAAGGAGGAAATGGCCGGGAAACAGCTTAGCTAGTGTATGCAGTTGATACATGTGATCACAATTTGAAAGGAGAAAATACAATGGCTGAAATGGTTGCACCTGCGGGCGCAACAGGCAAGAAACTTTACGCCCGCAAAAGTTCAGGTCTGGTCAGAACGATTGGCGTCTTTGGCGCGATGGTGTTTGGCGTCCACTGCATCAGTCTTTCTTCCTCGGGCCTGATTCCGTTCTCGTGGGTAGCAGGCGTATGGCCCGGGAGCAGCATCATCGGCGTGCTGACGGTCGCCATGTTCTTCTGTCTATTCCACGCCTACACCTACGCAGTAATTGGCGCGACGATGCCCCGTTCGGCCGCGGACTATACGCTGGCCAGCCGCACCCTGAGCGCGCCGCTGGCTTTCGCCGCCTCATGGACACTGGTTATCTTCAGCGCGATGGTGGCGGGCTCCCTCATCGCTTGGATTCCAAAGACCGCTTTTCCGGTTCTATTTCATACGATGGGTATCGTCCTGGGCAATCAGGGCTTCGTCAATTTCGCAAACTGGTCCTCGACTCCCGTTGGGATCGTCGTCATTGGCACAATTTGCACGCTGATCACTTTCTTCACCATGATTCTGCCAACACGGACCATCCTGCGTATCCTGGAAGTCGGCTTTTTCCTGGGCTTGGTAGCTTGGGTGGTGCTGTATTTCCAGCTCGGTACTGCTGCCAAGGATGCATTCCCCGCCGCTTGGGATAAATTCATGGGCGCCGGCAGCTACGAAGGACGCATCGCCCTCGCGCAACAGAACGGCATGGTCATCAATCCGAACGTGGGCATCATGACTCTCGCCGGACTGATCATGGGTTTCTGGATCTTCTACGGCTACTACATCCCGACTTTCTTCGCAGGCGAGGTGAAGCAGGCGGAAAGCACGCTCATCTCCGGCTCATGGGCTTCCCTGCTTGTGACCTGGGCAATCTTTGTGGTGGCGGCGATTCTCTTGCAGCGATTGGTGCCTCTGAATTGGCTGGCAGCCGAATCCTACCTTAGCAATGCCGGCGTCACCAGCGCCAACCCCATGCCGTGGATCACTTTCTATGCGGCCATCCTCAATCCGAACATCATCCTCTTGTGGA
>Ga0335079_10010862_pt1 | contig 10378 bp, 6 predicted proteins | sample Lox_Sample_33_FD_206719 | JGI IMG/M metagenome (GOLD analysis project Ga0335079, IMG submission 206719) | Soil microbial communities from Loxahatchee National Wildlife Refuge, Florida, United States - Lox_Sample_3.3 | ecosystem: Environmental > Terrestrial > Soil > Wetlands | place: USA: Florida...
CGACAGCCTGGCCATTGGCATCGATGATCGGCATCGACGGAGTGAAGTCCACATACACCGGGCAATCGGCTTGCGTCACCACGTTCGGCCCCTGGCCGCTGATCAGCGCGACATAGTTGGGCAGGCTGTTGTGTCCAATCGCGTAATAGTTGGTGAGCAGCTCGCCTTGCGCCGTTAGTTGTCTGGATAGATACGGCGCCAGCGAGTTCGGCCCGAACGCCTCGTCGAAGCTGTGGTTTTCCAGCATGATTGTGAAGACGTGACGAATGGGCGGCTGTTGAGCCACCGCCGGAGTGATCGCCGCGAGCGCGCCAACAAGTAATCCGAGAGCCCTATGCATATGTTCCCCACTTAGAGGTACCGGAAATCCGTGGCGGCACGCAATACCGCAACGGCTGAGAACGTTTGGGGTCTCACAGCGGAGCGCCGTGGGACGGCGGGTCTTCGGAAATTATTGTGCGGATCAGTCCGGCGCGCGATTCAGCGCCCGGTGTGCAGGTTGTTGTGAATCGCGTACAGCGCGAGTTCGAGACGATCGGAAACGCCGAGCTTGTCAAAGATGTTGTGCAGATGATTTTTCACCGTCTGCTCACTGATGAACATCTTCTCGGCCATTTCCTTGTTCTTAAATCCCTGGGCTACCAACGCAACGATCTCACGCTCACGCTGGCTCAACGGTGAGCGCTCGCGCTCCCGGGGAACGGCGGTCGCGGCCTGCGGCGGCGGTGGCATTTCATCGGCGGAAACGAACTGCCGGATGACCGCGGCGGTGGTGTGCGAATCGAGCCAAATTTCGCCCGCGTGGACCTTGCGGATGCTTTTGATCAGCAAATCCGTCGCGGTCTGTTTCAGCACGATGCCTGACGTCCCCAGCTTCATCGCCTGGACGAACTCGTTCTTGTCGTCGGAGGCCGTCAGCACAATCACTCGTGTTCGGTTTCGCGCGGCTTGCAGCCGTTGCAGCGTACCGAGGCCGTCGAGACCCGGCATCTTCAAGTCCAGCAAGAGGATGTCGGGCTCGTACTGCTGGAGCACGTCCAATACCTCCCGACCGTCCTGGGCTTGAGCGACCACCTCGAAATCCTCCTCCAGCGCCAGCAGCTTGCAGAGACCGTCGCGGAAAATCGGATGATCGTCCGCCACGACGATGCGGATCTTAGGCTTGGAACCCCCACCGGGGAGAGGAGGCGTGTTCAGCGTCACACTGTTATCAGCCATAAATACTCTTACTGCCAGGAACTATTCTAAAGTTCCAATAGTACCACGTCAATTCGCCGTTGAAAACCAGGGTAATAGGAAGGGTATGTCATTTGGGGGTCATACTCACTATTCCGACGCTATCGCCCAGTCCCCTGCCACTGGTGAATGAACCTCCCCCTTAGGCTCTTTCTTGTTGCGTCTGAAAGAGTTCCGGTGAATTTTCAATCCGGCTTTGATAAGGTGGATAGAGCTATGGGCGACGAACTGGCCGAAGTCGATTTTCAGCGGTTCTGGAGGCGGTTGCAGCAACTCGGTTTGAATGCATATGAATCGCGCTCCTACCTGGTGCTGCTCGGACATCCTCGCTTCAAGGCGTTGGAGTTGGCGGCACGCGCCCATGTCCCGCGCCAGAAAATCTACGAGGTCCTGGACAGTTTGGTGGAGAAAGGCTTTGCCCAGGTAGTCCAGGAGAAAACAAAATTATTTTCGGCCGTCGAACCTAGCTTGGCCATTCCGGGCTATCTCGCCCGGCAAAGGCAAATGCTGGAGCAGGAGCTGACGGATAACGGACGAGCCGGCACTGCGCTCATCGACGATCTCAAGACGTTGTACTCAGAGGGCCAGGGCGGGCGCGGCACGCTCGATTTCTTGCGCATCGTGACCGAGCCGGCCCAGACTGCCGCCGAATACCGGCGCATGCTTTCGGAGGTCAAGACGGAATACATCGAGTTTTCCCGGCCCCCGTACGCGGTCGATCCGCTCGAAGAAAAACTTGTAAAGCAGGCGCGCCTCGGAGGCGTCGCGTGCCGTCTCTTGCTCGAGCAGGCAACCGTGGATGTCGAGCACCGTCAGCGGCTCGGCGATTACGGCGCGGCCGGCGTCGACGTGCGCGTCACCGACTCGCTTCCCATGAAGCTGGCGGTTTTCGATGGCCAGCGCGGCATGATTGCGTTGCTCGATCCCGTCATCACGCGGCCCACCTGGACCGCCGTCGTCTTCCACCATGAAGGAATGGGGCAGGCCATGAAAGGCCTGTTTGAAGACTATTGGCGCCGCGGCCGGGCCATGTCCGCAGCCGGTTAGACGCGCCGCACATTCTTTTCGTGTACGCCCTGTTTTCACGCGCATAGCGCGCTCCCCGGCCAAACGTTTTTGCAATTCGTCCGTCCATTTGAACAGGGACCACAGCCCCGCGCACGCCGCGGGAACTGGTGGAGCACCCGCACTGTCACTTGGAGGACATCATGATCAAGGAACATTTTGGGCTGGGGCCGAAATCCGCGGTCCTGGCTGTAGCGTTGATTTTGGGGCTGGGCGGATTCGGGATTGCCCGCGCCAGCCGCATCGGAAATGCCAACCCACCGGCTTCGGTTAAGCTGGCCGATGCGAATGAAGGCCCGAGCCGCACCGGTTTTGCGCCGGTCGTGAAGAAGGTATTGCCGGCTGTCGTTAACATTTCCTCGTCGAAGGTCGTCAAAACCCCGGCGGGATTCAATCAAGTTCCCGACGATCCGCTGTTTCGACAATTCTTCGGCAATCAGTTTGGACGCGGCTTCAATTCCCCGCGCGAAGAGCGCGAGCGCGGCCTCGGCTCCGGTGTGATCGTCAGCCCCGAAGGTTACATCGTGACGAACAACCACGTCGTTGACGGCGCAACCGACATCCTGGTGACGCTGTCCGACAAGCGCGAGTTTAAAGGACACGTCGTCGGCACCGATCCCAAAACCGATGTCGCGGTGGTGAAGATCGACGCATCGAATCTGCCGTCCATCGTGATCGGCGATTCTTCGAAGGTCCAGATCGGCGATTATGCGCTGGCTGTCGGCGACCCGTTCGGCGTCGGTCAGACCGTGACGTTTGGAATCGTGAGCGCCACCGGTCGTGCCAATCTCGGCATCGAAGACTATGAAGACTTCATCCAGACCGATGCGCCGATCAATCCCGGCAATTCGGGCGGAGCGCTGGTGAATGACCGCGGCGAGCTCGTCGGCATCAACACCGCCATCCTGGCGCATGGTTCCGAAGGCAATCAGGGAATCGGCTTTGCCGTTCCGGTGAACCTGGCGCGGACTGTGATGGATGAGATCCTCAAGAACGGAAAGGTCACCCGCTCCTATCTCGGCATCGTGCCGCAGGACGTGACGCCATCACTCGCGAAAGCCATGGGCGTGAAAGAGGCGCGCGGCGCGCTGGTGAGCGATGTCAGCGCCGACAGCCCCGCCGCGAGTGCAGGTCTCCAGCGCGGAGATATCATTCTCGATGTCGACGGCAAGCCGGTCACCGACAGCAACCAGCTCCGGATGAACATCTCGATGATGCATCCGGGCACGCAGGTTGACCTGAAGGTTCTCCGCAGCGGCGCCGAGCACAACATGAGCGCGAAGCTGGCGGAACTGCCCACCAAGGAAGCCAGCATCGAAAACGATACGCATGGAACCAGGAGTTCGCTCTCCGGCGTTTCGGTAGACGACCTCGATTCGCAGTCGGCCCGTCAATTGGGTCTGCCGCCGAGTGCAGAGGGCGTAGTCGTGACCGGAATCAGCCCCTCCAGCCCGGCGGCCGATTCCGGCTTGCGGCGCGGTGACGTGATTCAGGAAGTGAACCGGCAGCCGGTGAAGAACACCTCCGATTTCGACCGCGCGATGCGCAGCTCGAAAGACGAAACCCTGCTCCTCGTCAACCGCCAGGGCCACACGATGTACGTCGCCGTCTAAAGCAGAGCAGGCTGCGGGCCCGCCGCCCGGCGGGCCCGCAGCCAGGCCCTGCCCTGCTCTAGCCTCTTCTCTCAATCCCCGCCCGAATACACGCTCGCCGCGGTCTGGTGATCCCATCCCAAATTCCGTACGTCAAAGCATCGCTGGCAAGGCCCGGGAATATCCGCGGCAGCCGGCTACCGGACCTTCCATCGGTTGGCGAGCGCCGCGAGCGGATCTCCTGCATCGGGCCGCGATTTCGACTTGGGCTGCGGCGCGGCAGGCGTCATCAGCGCTTTCATCGACAGCGCGATCCGTTTGGTCTTGGGGTCTGCACTCAGCACCTGAACTTTGACGATCTGTCCGGCTTTCACAACGTCGCCAGGTTCCTTGATGTATCGGTCGGACAACTCGCTGATGTGGACCAGACCATCCTGGTGCACTCCCACGTCCACAAATGCGCCGAACTTGGTCACATTGGTGACCACGCCTTCGAGCTTCATCCCGGGCCGGAGATCGGAGATCTCCCGGATGCCTTCCTGAAAACTCGGCGCCACGAATTGATCTCGCGGATCGCGTCCCGGCTTTCGCAGCTCTTCCAGAATGTCCGTCACCGTGAATGTCCCCGCCGTGAGAGCCGACTTATCCACCTTCTTCAGCAGCTCCGGCTCCGCAATCAGCCGTTCGATGGAAGCGCCCAGCAGGGCCGCAATCTGTTGCACGATCGGATACGACTCCGGGTGCACCGCGGTCATATCGAGCGGGTTGTCACCGCCGCGGATCCGTAGGAATCCGGCGGCTTGTTCGAACGTTTTGGGGCCCACACCAGGCACGGCGGTGAGTTGCATGCGCGAGCGGAAGCGGCCGTGGTCATCCCGAAACTCAACGATCTTCTTCGCCATCCGCTCGTTGACCCCGGCAATGTACCGCAGCAACGCCCAGGACGCGGTATTGAGATCCACGCCCACTCGATTCACGCAGCTTTCGATTGTGGTTCCGAGCGAGTGCTCCAGTTGCCGCTGATCCACGTCGTGCTGATACTGCCCGACCCCAATGGACTTGGGATCGATCTTGACCAACTCTGCCAGAGGGTCTTGTAGGCGCCGCGCGATCGAGATGGCGCCGCGCACCGTAAGGTCCAGGTCCGGGAACTCCTGCCGTGCCAGGTCGGAGGCCGAATACACGGAGGCCCCCGACTCATTTACTGTGACCGTGAAGACGCCCATGGCGTTCTCGCGTTTGAGAAAATCGCGCACGAAGGCATCGGTTTCGCGGGACGCCGTCCCGTTCCCGATGGCGATGGCTTTCACTTGATGTTTGTCGATGAGCGCTTTCATCGTACGGGCCGCGCCGGCCGTGTCATTTTTGGGCGCGTGCGGGTAGATCACGTCGTGGGCCAGAAATTTGCCGGTCTCATCCACGACAGCGATCTTGCAGCCCGTGCGTATGCCGGGATCGATGCCCAGCACCGCGATCGGACCGGCAGGCGGCGCCAGCAACAGGTTTTGCAAATTCTCGCGAAAGACTTGAATGGCCTCGGCGTCGGCCCTCTGTTTCAACTCCAGCCGAACCTCCCCCTCGATCGAGCTGCGCAGCAGGCGCATCCACGCATCTTCCGCCGCCAGATCCAGGTGCGGCGTCCAGTCGCCGGCTTGTTTGTGGATCTGCGAACGGATGAGAGCGAGAACGCGCACCGACTCCAGGTCAATCGCAAAGTACAGAATCTTTTCGCTCTCGCCGCGGCGGATGGCCAACATACGGTGCGAAGGGATGGACCGGGCCGGCTCCCGGTAGTCGTAATACATTTGGAATTTCTGTTCCGTGTCGGCCGCGTCCTCCATCTTCCGGCTGACAACGAGGCCTTCTCCCAGCATGGTTTGGCGCAGCAGCTTGCGAATCTCGGCGTGCTCGCTGATCATTTCCGCCACGATGTGCCGCGCCCCCTCCAACGCATCTTCCACGCTGTCGACACCGAGTCCCGGATTGACAAAACTGGTGGCCAACACCGCGAGCGGGGTGCCGCGGGGCCGCTGCTCCCAGAGGTACAGCGCCAGCGGTTCCAGGCCCTTCTCGCGCGCCATGGTCGCTTTGGTTCGCCGCTTCGGCTTGTACGGAAGATAGAGATCTTCGAGCTCGCTTTTTTCCAGCGTGGCTTCGATGCGCGCCTTCACCTCCGGCGTGAGTTTTCCTTGCTCCTCGATGGAGGCCAGAATGGTCGCCTTGCGGTCCTGCAATTCACGAAAATACGCCAGTTTTTCCTCGATCGACCGGATCTGGACTTCATCCAGGTTCCCGGTGGCCTCTTTGCGGTAGCGCGCGATGAACGGGACGGTGCCCCCGTCATCCAGCAGTTCGATGCTGGCGACCAGCCCCTTCATCGGGACTTGCAGGACCTGGGCGATATGAAGAAGCACTTCGCGTGCCAGCGGTTTGAAATTGGACATCGGAGAGAAACCTTCATGATAACGAGAACCGCAAAAGCCAGTTGGCGCCACCGCGTAGCGCCCTCCCGAACTCTTCGAAAGTCCCTTCTCGTAGGTGAGCCCTCGCCCCATCAGCGACGATCGCATGATGCTGCCCTACTCCTCGGTCCTGTCCGTGACGTTGTACGAGTAGCCGACGAACCGCCCGGAGCAATGATTCGAGCAATTCGCGGCTACGGCGTGCTCTTCCACGACCTTGAAACACTATGGCCAATTTTTCGTGCTGCGCGTCTGCATCCGCCACAACCGGTGCTATCGTTGTCGCCGTCTCCCCATGACAATATCCGTTCGAGCAGAGTACTTCGAGTGAGGATGCGCCGATGCGGAAGAGAGTATTTTGTGCCGCGTGCTCTCGCAAGAAGGCACATTCATCCCGATCGTTAATTCTCCGAAGGCTTTTCGACTTTATCAATCACTAAAACGTCGACTTGCGCCTTGGTTGACTCCAGCTTCAGTCCCAGCTGCTGCTGAATGGCCGTGAACAGATCCGGTAACGAATTGGCTCGCTCGGGAGGCTTCGGCGGTTCGGCCAGCCCGCCAGGCGAGGCGAACGGAGTCTCATCGGGCGTCCATTGCAATTGGAAATCGAACCGTCCCTTCAGCCCGGTTTCATCGACCACCGGGCGATCCAGATGGGCTTGCATGACGCCTGCGAATTCCTCTATGGTGGCGTTCCGCACGGGCCAATTACCGGCCCTGAAAATCAGGTTAGGGATGGGACTGGCGGCCTCGCTCCTGGTTAGCTTGGGTCCGTTCTTTCCCACCGTTAGCGCGTACACCGTGAGCTGGGTCTTATCACGATAGAGAGTGAGCTGAAACCGATTCGCCAGGAGTTTCTGAAGCATCGTCTTAAATTGATTTGGGTTGGGCTGTCCTCCGCCCTCGGGCTTCCCGGTGATATCGAACTTGTCCGACTCAACCCAGGCAGGTGCGCCGCTGATCTGCCCGGCATGAACGCCATAGGCGAAGACGATCAGGTCGTTTACGGTCGTGTAAACGGTGGTCACCTCAGTACTCCGTATAGAGAACAGCCTCCGCCCCGGCCGGTTCGGGTCACTGGGTTTGATAGTGGCTACTTCGAATGCCGGATCGGCGTCCGCAGCCATCATTCTGGGTGCAGGCGGTGGCTTCGGGATTTCCCACGCGGCGTCGTCTTTCACATGCGTCAGGGTCAGAGGCATGGGCATACCTCCCGCGGTCCACTTCCCCGTCAGGGTAATCGCGTCTGCATCCAGTTTGCCTTCGTAGGTGCCCCCGATTCCCGGAATCGTTATAGTAACGTTCGAGCCTTGAATGGCGACCGCGCTGGCAGGCAAGCCGGGGACGGGCCGGTCAATCATGTAAAACGTCGCCTTAAGAGCGCCCTCGTCAGCCTTCAATATCTTGAAGACAATTCGTATTTCTCCATTAGGTGCCTGGGGCGCCATCAGTTTGCCCTGCCAGGTGCCGGTTAGATCCTGTTTCGGGATTGCCTGGGCCTGTGCGCGCAGTTCAGGGGCGTTGGTGATGCCAAGGATCACCGGAATCGCGATTGCCAGGATTGCGGCGAGCACCAATCCCACCCTCTTTGGCAGATTCAGGTTTCGCATAGGTCGGTTTGCCATGATCGCCTCGATTCTTTTCTTGAGATTCGCCCCAGTCACGCCCGCTACGCATTTGAGCGGCGAGTGTAAGTACAGCTCGCAAACCTTGAGGATTCCCTCCGCGTAGGCTTCCGCTTCACTAATCCGCAGCACCTCTTCGTCGCACGCCCGCTCGCGCTCATCCATCAAGCGGGCACCCAACCACCAGACCAACGGATGGAACCAAAAAACAGCCTCGACAACCATGTGCATCAACGTCGCCAGATTGTCGCGGCGGCGAACGTGACACAACTCGTGAGCGAGAATTGCCTGAAGTTCCGCGGGCGCGAGGCGATCCCCAATCCCGTCCGGTAACAGCAACACCGGACTGAATACGCCGAATACTCCAGGCTCAAGGATCGATGCCGAAGACAGCGCTGGAATGCCGATCCCCAAAGGCACCGGCGACGCCACGCGGACGGCAACCTGCATTCGGCGCCATCGCATCCACCACGAGAACACCAAAGCGCCACAGCCAATCGCCCACAAGGCAACCACCATCGGAACAACACGAGTCTCCGATTTCGACGCGTGCGGCATCACTACCGCTCCTGACGGAACCTGGGCCACAAAAGGCTCATTCACCTGTTCGACGAGAACTGGTACACGCGTCGCCGCAGGCAGCACCATCGAATGCCGGCCAACCAACCCACCCACAAGCATCAGTAGCGAAAAAGGGACCAGGAACTTCGCCGAAGCCGCCAGCCACAGACAATACCGCGCATGCGCCCGGTTGTTTCTCAAGAGTAGAGTCAGGAGACCTGCGATTCCGGCAAACAGCGTGGATTGCCACAAGTGGTTTGCGATTGGTAGGAGGCTGTTCGGGATCATTCCGGCTTCTCCTGTTTCGTCGCCTTTCGCAGCGCGGCGCGCGCCTCGCGCAGTTCGTCCGGAGTTAGTTTCCCCGATTCGATCAGGTGCGTAACAATCGGCAATCGCCTGCCGCCGAACAGCGCGACCAGATCGTCGATCATTCGATGCTGCGCGGAATTCCGTGAAACGACCGCCTCAAAGACATGCGCGTTGCCGAACTTGCTCGTGCGCCGTATTGCCCCCTTTGCTTCGAGCCTGTAGACAACCGTCTGAACGGTTGTGTAAGCCAGCCGTTCGTTCTTGGGGAATGCGTCCAGCAACTCGCGAATGGAGCACGGCCCCTTGCTCCAGAGTGTCTCCATGATTTGGATCTCCAACCTGGTCAGCTTCGGCAGGGGCATGGCAAGATGAATCTACTACACGATGCGGTAGATTGCAAGCCATTTTAAAGGGATTGTGTAGGATGCGCCTCGGTCGTGTTTCCGCCGAGAATGAGTCTTAATTTCAATTCGATGACGAATCGTCGATTCGAAGCGCAGTCTCGTTCCGAGCGGACGACGCGCGACCCGTCGGAAGCCGGGCCGCACTCATAGGAAAGTCCTGCTTGGGATGGTCACCCCGTGAAGCTCGTTTCTCGCAACCCGATCGCCCGAAACTCGCCTGTCGGCCCGGCCCCGATCGCCGCTCCAGCACGCCGCTCGACCGGCTCTCGCTTCTACACCATCTCTCTCAATCCCCGCCCGAAGTACACGCTCGCCGCGGTCTGGCTGTCCCATCCCACGTTGCAGTGCGCCACTGACCACTTCTCCACTTTTCGCGGCTCCAGCACCGGTTTGCCCAGCGCCGGACAGGACAGGCAATAACTCCCCTCGTGATCCCCGATCCAGATCAAATTCCGGTCCCACTCGACGAACACGTTCTCCGTCATGCCCCGCCACCAGCTGTCGTAATTGTCGATCTCGCCTTCATGCGGCGGTACGAACCACGCGACTTCTTTGGGCGCCGTCGGATTCGAAAGATCGAACACCCGCACCCCGGCATTGAACCACGCGATCGTCATCATCTCCGGCCGCGCCGCGCCGGGCGCCAGCCAGCATTGCGTGTTGTGTGACCCGAAGCGTCCGCGCGAAAAGCAGAAGTCCGTATACGGCGCGTCCTTTGGCGCCTGCGGCCGCGGAAAGAATCCAATGATCTTCGGGTTCCGCGGATCCTTGACGTCGATCACATAAGGCGTGTGATACACCTCTCGGCAGTCCGCTTCCAGCGCCTCGTGGGTCGCCACCACGATATTCTGCAAGCGTGGATGGGCCGCATCGGCCGTCACCGGGTAACAGGTGTGGAACGGGATAGTACCGATCGCGTTGAATTCGTACTGCACTTTTCCGTAAGGCTTCGGCTTCGTGATATCGCTCAAATCCATCACGTACATCCCAAACGCCCCGAACCCCGCGTACCCCACCTTCCCGCCATCTTCCACGCGCTTCGGCACGCTGACCGCGCCGTGATTGCCCGTCCATGAGGCGCGGTCTCCCGCAAACACGTACTTCTTATATTCGGCTTCCTCGCC